>Ga0070707_100000705_pt1 | contig 33309 bp, 37 predicted proteins | sample KBSK5502metaG_FD_65468 | JGI IMG/M metagenome (GOLD analysis project Ga0070707, IMG submission 65468) | Corn, switchgrass and miscanthus rhizosphere microbial communities from Kellogg Biological Station, Michigan, USA - KBS K5-50-2 metaG | ecosystem: Host-associated > Plants > Roots >... | reverse complement strand
GTGGGCCTCTTGACACCCGGGCGAACGGGGCCTAGCCTACGCCACCGTCTTCGACACAAGACCCTTTCAGCCGGCCTTTCTCCGTCCAGGCGCAAAGGAGGACGAATCATGAACAGCGAGTCGCGAAAGTGCACGAGAGTCTGGCCGCGCCGGCTGGTTTTCCTGGCCGGGCTGTCCGCCGTGATTGTCGCCCTCGGCCCTGCTGCGGCGGACGAGACCTGCCAGTCCCCCTTCCTCCCCAAGGTGACCGGCCAGGAGGACTACGTCTACGTCTGGACCCTGGGGGTCAAAGGCGTGGCCGACGGCAATGACAGTCTCGTCACGATCGACGCGAACCCGAAATCGACCGCTTACGGACAAATCATCCACCGCGTGGCCGTGCCCGGGCAGCACGAGGCGCACCACGCCGGCTTCACCGACGACCGACGCCAGCTGTGGGCCGGAGGCCTGGACACCAGCCAGATCTTCGTGTTCGACGTGGCCTCCAACCCGGCCAAGCCCAAGCTCCTCAAGACCATCAAGAGCTTCGTCAAGGACACGGGCGGGCTGGTCGGGCCGCACACGTTTTACGCGCTGCCCGGCCGGATGCTGATCTCGGCGCTGTCGAACGCGCAGGACGGCTCCGGCCGCACGGGGCTCGCCGAGTACTCCAACGACGGCAAGTTCATTCGCACGATCTGGATGCCGAAGGAGGCGCCCTACCTCTACGACGTGCGGGTCAACGTCAACCTGAACCGCATGCTGACGTCATCCTTCACCGGCAAGAAGAATTACATGCGCCCTTTCGGCGAGCTCGTCAAGGACGCCGAGGCCATGAAGCAGTTCGGCGACTCCGTGGTCGTGTGGGACTTCCACGCGCGGAAGCCGCTGCAGATCCTGAGAGTGCCCGGCGCCCCTCTCGAACTGCGCTGGGCGCTGCTGCCGAACCACCACTACGCCTTCACGGCGACCGCGCTGACGCACCAGCTCGTGCTCATCTATCAGAAGGAGGACGGGACGTGGGCGACGAAGAACATCGCCGATACCGGCGAGAACCTGCCCGTGGACATCAGCATCGCGCCGGATGACAGCAAGATCTACGTGAACTCGTTCGGCGACGGCACGCTCCGCATCTTCGACGTCTCGAATCCCTTTGAGGGCAAGCTGATCGAGCAGGTCAAGCTCGGCGAGATGGCCAATATGGTGTCGGAATCCTGGGATGGCCAGCGCGTGTATGCGACGAATTCGCTCCTGTCGAAGTGGGACAAGCCCGGCGATTACTGGCTCAAAGCGTTCGCCTGGGAAGGCGGCAAACTGGTGCCCAAGTTCACCACGGACTTCAATCCGGTGGGACGGGCCCACATCATGAACCTCGGCGCCAAGGCGGGGCGGTGAGGACACGGGCCGCCGCCCTCGCCCTCACCCTCGGCGCGCTGATCGGACTGGCCGGCGGTACGGCGCTGCCGGCCGAGATTCTGGCGCATGAGGCCGCCAACCTCGAGGATTCCTTCATCAAGGGAGTCTTCTCGCCGGCCTTCGTCCCTCCGGCGCCGGGTTCCTACGAGCTCCCCGCGATCAGGAAGGTGGGGTCGTTCGTTCTGCGGGACAGCGCCGGGCAGGAGCGCAGCACGCGGGCCGTGATGGCGGGGAAGGTGGCCGTGGTCAGCTTCATCTATACCGCGTGCTCCGATCGCCTGGGCTGTCCTCTGGCGAGTGTCGCGATGCGTGATCTCCAGACTCGAATTCGGGATGAGGGAATGCAGCGCGGCGCGACGCTCGTCACAATCAGTTTCGACCCGGAGCGCGACACCCCGGCGCAGCTCGCCAAGTACGCGCGGGTATACGGGGCTGATCCCACGATCTGGCGCTTCCTGGCGCCGCCGACCGAGCGCGCGCTCGAAGCCGTGCTCCAAGGCTACGGCCAGGACCGCACCCCCGCGCGCGACGAGCGCGGCCGGTTCACCGGGCGCTACCGCCACGTCCTGAAGGTCTTCCTGCTGGATCAGGAGGGCTATGTCCGGAACATCTACAGCGCGGGATTCTTGGTGCCGGAGGTCGTGGTCAACGACATCAAAACCGTGCTGAGCCCGCCGGGTCTCGTCCCCGGGGCCGTCCGTTAAAGCACGTAGAGCAGGGGACGGGCCCGGAGCGAGCCGTCCTTCCAGAACCCGGTTGCGCGAAGCGCATCCAGGGTCGGCTCGGCCTCCTCGGACCGCATCAAGGCGAGCGTCTCGCCGCGTGGGAAGAATCCGCCGAAGGTCATGCGGCCGGCGCCGCGCGCTTCGATGAGGGCGAAGGAGGCCATCTCGACGTCGGGCGCCAGGCCTTCGACGATGGTGGCCTTCCGCGAGCCGTCGATGACCAGCGGCGGCAGCTCCCAGGGCTCGAGAAATTGGGCGAAGCTGCGCGGGGCGTACGCTGTCCACACGCCGCCGGTCCAGTACGGGTCCTCCTCGATCAGCCGCGTGATGTCCTCGGCCTGCTGGACGCGGTAGAAGATATCGGCGCGGCGGCCGTCGGGGGCGGGGCCTCCGCCGATCACGAGTCCTCTCTGGCGGAGGCCCATGAGCCGCTCGAGGTGGGCCTGGCGATGGGGCTCGCGCTTGGCCACGTAGTCTTCGGCCGCCGTTATGCCGACGTGATAGACGATCACGGCGTCACCCAGCCGCCGGCGAAGGGGATGACCTGCCCGACGAAGAAATCGGCGTCCTCCGAGGCGAGGTAGACGGCGAGCCGCGCCGACTCCTCGCTGCGCGCGAGGCGTCCCGCCGGGATGTTCCGCGTCATGCGCGCGAGCTTCTCGGGGTCGCCCGTCAACGACGGCGGGAAGTATGTCGGGTTCTCGACGTAGTTCTGGGCGATGGCGTTGACCTGGATGCCGTCTTTCGCCACCTCGCGGCCGACCGCCTTGGTAAGCCCGTTGACCCCGGCGCGCGCGGCCGAGTAGGCGGCGTAGTTGGCGAGGCCGGGGAAGGCCGCGGCCGAGGACATGTTGATGATCTTGCCGCGCCGGACGGGCCGCATCACCCGCAGCGCCGCCCGCAGGCAGAAAAAAGGCTCGTCGAGGAGGCGCGCCATCATCTCGCGCCACACGGCGTCGCTCACCGCCTCGGTGGGGCTCCCGGCGGGCGGGTTGGCGTTGTTGTTGACCAGGACGTCGAGCCGGCCGAAGCGCTTGACCACCGCGTCCACCGTGTGATCGGCCTCGCTCGAACGCGTCAGGTCGCCGCCGAGGATCAGCGTCTCGCGCCCGAGCCCCTCCGCGATGGCGGCGAAGGGTTTGACGGCGGCCTCGTCGCGGTCGTGGAGGGCGAGCGAGGCGCCTTCTCGAGCGAACTCCTCGGTGATTGCGGGCCCCATGAAGTGGCTCACGTTGGTGATGAGCGCGACCTTGCCGGTGAGCTTCATGCACCCGAGGGTAAGCGGGATTTCCGGGCGCCGCAAGACCATGCTAAGGTGAAAAGGCGGCGAGGGGGCGCTGAGCGTGACCGACGTGCTGCTGGAGTCCTTCAAAGCCCGCTACTCGTTCCCGCTCGACGATTTCCAGCTCCGCGCCATCGAGGCGATCCTCGACGGGAAATCGGTCATCGTCTCGGCGCCGACGGGATCGGGGAAGACGCTGGTCGCGGAGTTCGCCATCCACGCCGCGCTGGCGAACGGCCGCCGCATCGCCTACACCACGCCGCTCAAGGCGCTCTCCAACCAGAAGTATGCCGACTTCGGCCGCCAGTTCGGCGCGGAGCGGGTCGGCATCCTCACCGGCGACGTCAAGGTCAACTCCCGCGCCCCCGTGCTCGTCATGACCACCGAGATCCTTCGCAACATGTTCTACACGGGCGGTCTCGAGAATCTCGCGACGGTGGTCCTCGACGAATGCCACTACATGGGCGACGAGGGCCGCGGCACCGTGTGGGAAGAGATCATTGTCAACTGCCCGAAGGACGTGGCGCTGGTGGCCCTCTCCGCCACGGTCAAGAACATCACCGAGATCGCCGACTGGATCTCGCTCGTTCACCGGCCCATCGCGCCGATCATCCATCCCCACCGGCCGGTGCCGCTGCAGTACCTCGTGGCGGACCTGTCGGGCGAGGTCCACACCTACGATGCCGTCCGGGCGGGGAAGGTCCGGCTGCTCGGCGAGGAGCGCGACGGCGGGTACAACGACCGCGGCCGCTGGTACACGCGGCGGGTCGTGGACCCGACGGTGATGCTGGACGAGCTGGAGAGCCGGGGTTGGCTGCCGGCGATCTACTTCATCTTCAGCCGCGCGGGCTGCGAGCGCGCGATGGAGACGGTGCTGGCCGAGGGCAAGCCGCTGCTGTCCAAGGAGCAGCAGCGCCAGGTGGACGAGTCGATCCGGGAGCAGATCAACGAGAACCCGACGATCGCCGAGTCCCCGCTCAACCAGACGGTCTTCCAGGCGCTCGGCATGGGCGTGGGGCTCCACCACGCCGGCATCCTGCCGAGCGTCAAGCGGCTCATCGAGCTGCTCTTCGAGCGCGGGCTGTGCAAGGTGGTCTTCGCCACCGAAACCATGTCTCTCGGCATCCACATGCCGGCCAAGTGCGTCGTGCTCCAGTCGCTGACGAAGCGGACGGATCGCGGCTTCCGCAGCCTCACCCACAACGAGCTGACGCAGATGGCGGGACGGGCGGGGCGGCGCGGCATCGACCCCGAGGGCAAGTGCGTGATGGCGCTGGACGTGCGTGATGGCCTCGACGACATGAAGCGCGTGGTCGACGGGCCGCCCGAGCCCGTCGTGAGCCAGTTCAAGCTGGGCTATGGCTCGGTGGCGCTGCTGCTCTCCACGGGAAGCGACCTGGCCACGATCCGGCGCACCGTCGAGTCCTCCTTCGGCCAGTACCAGAACCTCAAGAAGATGCGCGGGCTCGAGGCCGAGGTGCGGAGCCTCGAGATGGCGGTCGAGGACGCCCGCCGCTTCCAGGCGCCGTGCGGCGACTTCTCGCGCATTGGCCGGTACCGGACGCTGCGCGCCGATGTCGAAGCGGCTCGCATGTCCCGCGGCCGCGGCGGCCGGCGGGGCCGCTCGGTGGGCGAGGCCGAGCCCGGCCGGCTCGCCCTCGTCCGGCGCAAGAGCGGCGCGAGCCTGGGGCTCATCTGCGGCACGGACCGCCGGCGCCACCGGACGCTCGTGCAGGTGCTGCTGCCCCACGGGGGCACGGTCCAGCTGAAGGAAGGCAATATCAAGAAGATCTTCTGGCAGACGCCGCCGCTGCACCTGCCGCGCGACTGGCAGCAGCGGACGCGATGGCTGGCGGAGCAGATGGCGCAGGTCTCGGTGCCCGACCTGATCGAGCGCGAGCGCAACCAGGGCCCCGAGGCGGCGCTGGCCGCCGTCGAGTGCCACCGCTGCCCGTGGGGCTCGCAGCCCAAGTGCGACCAGGCATGGAAAGGCCTCGAGACACTCGACCGGACTCTGGCCCAGAAGCAGCAGATGCTCGACGCCTTCCGCAACGCCTACTGGCAGGAATTCCTGCGCGTGGTCGAAGTGCTCGAGCGCTTCGGCGCCGTGCAGGACGGCAAGCTGCTGGCCAAAGGGCAGCTGATCTCCGGCCTCCGCCACGACAACGAGCTGCTCGTCGCCGAGATCGTGGACCGCGGCATTCTGGACGACGCCACGCTGCCCGAGGCCGCCACGCTGTGCTCCTGCCTCATCGAGGAATCGCGCTCCGGGGACTCGGCCGTCGCGCGGCTGTTCCTCAAGAAGCGGCCCAAGCTCAAGCGCAAGCTCCATGAGCTCGAATCCGTGGCCACCCGGATCCTCGAGGTCCAGCGCCGGCACCAGCTGCCGATGCCCGTGGGCCTCTCCACCGGCTTCATGCCCTCGGTGTTTCGGTGGGCCTCGGGCGAGGATGATTGGGGAGGCATCGTGGAGGAATCCTTCGGCGGGCACGAAGGCGACCTCGTCCGCGCCATGCGGCGGCTGATCGACGTCCTGCGCCAGCTCGCCGAAGCGCCGGAAGTGCCGGCCGCGCTGGCAGCGGTCCTCGGGCGCGCCGCGCGGGTCATCGATAGAGGCATCGTCCTGGAGTCGGCTCTCATATAATGGAGGCCTGATGCGAGCCTTGGCACGGCTGGTGTGCGGGAGCGTGATCGCGCTGGCGGCGGTCGGATGCCTCTCGACCGAGGTCGTGGAGCGGACTACGCGGGGGCCGTTCGCCCAGGAGTTCCTCGTCGTGCGCTCCTACGAGGTCAACGGGCGCGGGCCCAACTTCGAGGAGAAGCGGTACTGGGAGGACCAGATCGACTCGCGCATCTCCAAGTATCTGCGCGAGCACCCCGAGCTGCAGCAGACGACCCGGTTCAGCGACTTCCGATTCTGGAAGCAGGTGACGCCGGGGAGCTCGCCCGAGGAAGTCAAGGTGCTGCTGGAGGACCCGAGGGAGCAGACCATCGACCCGGCGCTGATGGCGGCCTTGTCTGAGCAACACTGGCCGGCGATCCGGGCCAAGGCGAAGGAAGCCTGGGTCTACCCGCTCGGATGGGTGCTGTACTTCGACGACAAGGGTATTGTCGAGATGATTCGGCGGGTGTCGCCGATCTCCGCCGCCGACTGATCGTCCGATAATCCGCCTTCGTTTTCGCGTGATACACTTGGGCGTCGTCGAGGGCGCCCAATGGCCGACACCCCTGAGTGGATCCAGCCCGGAGCAACCGCCACGCTGATCTGGCACAATGGCGCGGGCCAACGGCCGGACGGCGGGCGCGTCTACGCCATCGCCGGGCCCGCCTTCGAGCTGTCACCAGCCTCCCCGTACTTCCTGCTCGCGCCCGCCGAGCGCGGCGATTTCGCCGGGCGCCTCTACCGCGGTCAGGCCGACCTCGACGATCTGCGAAAGTTCCTGGCCGACGTGATGCTCGTCGAGGGAGACCTCACCGACGAGATGCAGTTCGTCTCGGCGCGCGCGGAGACGCCCGTGCTCCCCCTGCTCGAAGCCTGGCGCGGGGCGCCGGCCCGGCCGCTGCTCCCGTACTTCCCCGACATCGGCGCGTTCATCCCCGACGCGCTCCCCCTGTACGTCGATTCGGAGGCGCACGCCGCGGCACTCGCGGCGCCCGAGTGTTTCGCGACGGCGTGGGTGTGCGACGAATGCGGCGAGGCGGAAGACGCCAGCGTGTTTCTCTGGACGGAGCGCCGCGGCGACCGCGTCCGCGTCTGCTTCCTGATTCAGAACGACGGGGGCGTCTGGAGCTGCCGGCTGCACCCCTTCGAGTTCGCCGCCGGGGGCGTGTCCCACCCCTCACCCCGGCCCTCTCCCCAGAGGGGAGAGGGAGCAAAGTGAAAAGGAGAACGATTGATGGAAGAGCGAGTCATCGCGTCGTGGAAGTTCAAGAAGGGCGTCCTGGATGCCAAGACGGCCAGCCTGTGCTACCTCGCGGCCAATCTGGCCGTCGGCAACACCCACTGAGCCAAGCGCGACCTGGCAGGTGCCAGGGCCGCCGGCGCCACCGAAGACGAGGTGCGCGAGGCCATTAGCTTCGCCATCCGGGCCAACGCCGCCAGGGCGCATGCCGACATCCTGAAAATCTACGACGCCAAGTAGGCCGGGAGACATCATGGCCGAGATCCGCCTGACCGCCGCGTTCTCAACGGTCCCGGCGCCGGACCAGGAGGCGATCAAGCGCCTCCTCACCGAGACCATCGAGCAGATTGCCCAGGACGACAAGAGCTTCACGCGCGCCAAGGTTGTCTTCACCGAATCTGACGAGCGCTGCGGCCTCACGGCCGAGCTGGACGGCGTCAAGAAGGAAGGCGTGCCGCTCCAGCTCGAGCTCGAGCAGCTCGAGGACGCTCAGACGGCCGCGGGCGCCCGCGCCCAGCTCAAGGAAGCGCTGCGGCTGTACTTCCGGCGGGTGTTGGGCAAAGGCTAGAGGCGCGCGTGAGCCAGGACGCGGGGCAGCTCCTCTATCTCTACGCGGGGTGCCTCTTCAAGGTTGCCGCCGGCGTCCAGCCGCCCAAGGCGGGCTCGCTCCTGTTCTGCCGCCACTTGGTCTTCCGGCCGGGCGAGCGCGTGCTTGAGATCGGCACTGGCATCGGGCTCGCGGCCGTGCTGGCGGCGCGGGCCGGCTGCCGGGTCGTCGCCACCGACATCGTTCCCGCGGCCGTGAGCTGCGCGCGCGAGAACGCCGCGCTCAATGGCGTGGGCGACAAGGTGGACATACGGCTCGGCGACGCCTTCGCGCCGGTCGCCGATCTCCGCTTCGATCTGATCTGCACGAGCCCACCCCAGATGCCGACGCCGCCCGGGCGGGATCGCGACGACCCCGCGGCCGCGGCGGACAATGGCGGCGTGGACGGCTGGGATCTGCTCGACCGTGTGATCGCCGGCGCGCCCTCGCACCTCGCCGATGGCGGGCGGCTGATCTTCACCATGTTCGCCTTCCTGGGCCTCAAGGGCGCGCTCGCGCGGCTGCAGGGCGCGGGGCTCGAGGCCTCGGTACTGGCGCGCGAGACGCAGAGCTTCCCGCGGATCGGCTACGAGCGGCTCGACCACATCCGCGCGCTCGACGTCGAAGGCGCGCTGCCGCGGGTCGGGCTGCCCTCGACGGTGGAGCGATTCGTCGTGCAGGGCGTTCGGCCTGGTGCGCGCAAGGGATGAAGCCCTCCCGGACGCTCATCGTCAACGCCGACGACTTCGGCCTCACGCGCGGCGTGAGCCGCGGGATCCTGGAGGCGGGCGCCAGCGGGATCGTGACGAGCACGACCCTGATCGTGAACCGCCCTCTCGAGCCGGCGCTGGTCGACGAGCTGAAGGCCTCGGAGCTCGGCGTCGGGCTTCACATGAATCTGACCCTCGGCGCGCCGGTGGCCAATCCCAAGCGCGTGCCGTCGCTCGTGGACGCCGAGGGCACGTTCGTCCGCGACGCCCGGGAGGCGGCGAAGCGGGCCAGCAAAGATGAAGCCCGGATTGAACTGGGAACGCAGATTGACGAATTCCGGAAGATCATGGGACGATTCCCGACCCATCTCGACACCCATCATCATATTGGCCGCCACGAGCCGATCCTCGAGCTGGTGCTGGACTTCGCCCGGGCCATCAAGGTGCCGGTGCGGAGTCAGGACGACGGGGTACGTGCGGCCGCGCGACGGCTCACGCTGCGCACGCCCGATCATTTCATGGGCGAGTCGGGGCCCGACCCCTACTGGTCCGCCGAGCGGGTGCTCGAGCATCTGGCCTCGCTGCCGGGCGGTGTCACTGAGTTCATGACCCATCCCGGCCATTTCGACGATGACCTCGCTTACAGCCGCTACGGCAAGCAGCGTGAGACGGAGCTGGCCGGGCTGACCGACCCGCGCGCGCGGGAGGCCGTGGCGCAGGAGGCGATTCGCCTCGCTCACTTCGGCAATTGTTGGAGCGCGGCCTGATGCCGGGGCTGGCCATCGGCGTGGATCTGGGCGGCACGACCATGGCGGCCGGCCTCGTCACCGCCGAGGGCGAGGTGCTCGGCCACTTCCGCGAGCCCACCCACAAGCTCGGCCCGGGCACGGCCATGGTGACCTTGCTCGACCTGCTGCGCCGGCTCCAGGAGACGGCGCGCCGTCACGAAGTGGGGCTGGCAGGAATAGGCATCGGGGTGCCGGGCGCCGTGAACACCGAGACGGGCACCATCGGCACGGACGTCCATTACGTGCCCGAGCTGGCCTCGATGCCGCTGGCCGAGACCATCCAGAAGCGCCTGGGCGTGCCCGTCTTCGTCGACAACGACGTCAACGTGCTGGCCCTCGGGGAATGGATGTTCGGGGCGGGGAAGGGTGCGCGCTCGCTCGTCCTGCTCGCCCTGGGCACGGGAGTCGGCGGCGGCATCGTCCTCGACGGGCGGCTGCACCGGGGACATGGAGGTTTCGGCGGCGAGCTCGGGCATGTGCCGGTGAACTTCGACGGCCGGCCGTGCATCTGTGGCGGGCGCGGCTGCCTGAAGGCCTATGTGTCGGGAACGGACATCGCCGAGATGGGCTCTGAACGGCTCGGCCGCCGCGTTGCCGCGCAGGAAGTGTTCGAGCTTGCCGCGAGCGGCGACGTCGCGGCGCGCGAGGTCGTGTCCGAGACGCTCGAGGCCCTGGGCGCCGGCTTGGCCGTCATCGTCAACGGGATCAACCCCGAACGGCTCTTGCTCGCCGGCAGCGTCGCCAAGTCGCTCAAGCCCCTGGAGAAGGAGATCCGCGCCAGCCTCGAGCGCTACGCCTTCGCCAAGGCCGTTGCCGGGACGCGCCTCGAAGTGCTGACGCTCGAGAAGGACGCCACGGTCCGGGGCGGCGCGGCGCTCATACGCTACGAAATGCTGCGGAGAAGCGGAGGACTGTCATGAAGGCCATCACGCTCCACGGAACCGGCGATGTGCGTGTCGAGTCGGTGCCCGACCCCACGATCACCGCCCCGACCGACGTGGTTGTGCGCATCACCACCAGCGCCGTCTGCGGCTCCGATCTCCACCAGTACCACGGGCGCGTGCCGGGCATCGAGCCGGGCGTCGTCATGGGCCATGAGTTCATGGGGATCGTCGAGGAGGTGGGCGCCGCCGTGACCAAGGTGAAGCAGGGTGACCGCGTCCTGGCTCCCTTCTCCATCTCCTGCGGCCAGTGCGAATGGTGCCGGATGCGGCTGCCCACGCAGTGTTCCACTACCGGGCGCGCGGTGTTCGGCGGCCGCTTCGGCAAGCAGTATCCCGGCGGCCAGGCCGAGGCCATCCGCGTGCCGTTCGCCGATTACATGTGCGAGAAGGTGCCGGCTAATATGCGCGACGAAGAGGTCTTCTTCCTCGGCGACATCCTCTCGACGGGCTATGTCTGCGCCGAGAACGCCGGCATCCGGCCGGGCGACACCGTCGCCGTCTTCGGGGCCGGCCCCGTCGGCCTGCTGGCGCTCGAGTCGGCCCACCTCTTCGGGCCGAGCCGCGTCTTCGTGGTGGACCGCGTGGATTACCGGCTCAAGCTGGCCGAAGAGCTGGGCGGCATCCCGGTGAGCCTTGATCGCGGCGAGCCGGCGGAGCAGCTGCGCGGGCTCACGGCGGGCCGCGGCCCGGACGCTGTGCTCGAGTGCGTGGGGCACGAGACGCCCTTCGCTCAGGCCATCCAGTCGGTGCGGGCGGGCGGGACGGTCTCCTCGGCGGGCGTCTATGTGGAGCAATCCATCGGGTTCCCCGCGCGCGAAGCCTTCTTCAAGGACCTCACGCTCCGGATGGGCATCTGCAACGCGCGCAACTACATCACGACGCTGATGCCGCTGATTCAGACGGGCCGGCTCCAGCCCACTCGCATCATCACCCATACCATCCCGCTCGGCGACGCGCCCAAGGGCTACGCGATCTTCGACAAGAAGGAAGACCGCGCGATCAAGGTGATGCTGAAGCCCTAGGGCTTACGGCGCCCACCGCGCGGCGAGCAGCGCCGCGACGCCAAAGCCCAGGATGACGAGCCCCGCCAGGCGGTTGACCCAGCCGAGCGCGGGCAAGGTGAGCCTCGCGCGCAGCACTCCCACGCCCAGGCTGAGCGTCAGCCACCAGAGCGCCGATCCCAGGAACACTCCGGACACGAGCGTGACGGCCGACCCGAGTCCCCGCGTGGGCCCGACGGCGCCGAGGCCAGCGAAGACGGCGGCGAACGACAGGATGGTCGTGGGATTCGTCAGCGTGAGCAAAAACGTCGAGCCGAAGCCCCGGGTCAGGCCGGCGCCCGACAGGGAGGTGCCGCCCGGGGCCGGCCGAGAAAAGAACGTCCGCGCCCCCAGGTAGCAGAGGAAAGCGCCGCCGATGAGGCGCAGCACGCCCTGGCGGGTCAGAAGCAGCGAGGAGATCGCGGTGAGGCCGAAGCCGGCAATGCCGCCGTAGACCGCGTCGGCCGCGGCGGCGCCGAGGCCGGAGACGAAGCCCGCCGCCCGGCCGTCGGCCAGGGTGCGCCGGATGCACAGCACGCCGATGGGGCCGACCGGCGCGGCGATGGAAAACCCAATGGCTGCGCCTCGCGCGAAGAGCGGGAGATCCACGCGCTACTGCAGGCGGGCGGGCGGCGTGCGCGTCGGAGCCGGCTTGACGAGCGGATCGAGCACGCGGGCCAGGGCCTTCGCGTCCGCCCGGCCGTGGATGCGCCTGACGATCTCGCCGCGCTTGTCGATGACCACGGTATAGGGCGTGCCCTTGAACCCGAAGCGCTTGGCGATGCTGAGCTTGGGATCGAGACCCGCCGCGTACGTGGCGCCGTGGGCCTTGAGGAAGCGCTGGGCATCCGGCGCCGTGTCCTGGACGTGGATGCCGACGACCTCGACGTCGAGCAGCCGATATTTCTCCGAGATCCGCTGAACGTCGGCCGCCTCGGCCGCGCACACCTTGCACCAGGAGGCCTGGAAGCGGACGACCAGGACTTTCTTGCCGATGAGCGCGCGTGAATCGAACTCGCCCGCGCCGTCCAACCGCTTGAACGCGAGGGGAGGCGCCGAGGGCGCCGCCGCCGCGGGGGCGGCAAGGAGCACGACGAGCAGCGCGATCCGGAAGCCCAGCACCACCATAGTATAATCCCCATCATGAACGACCTCGAAGCGGAACTGCGCCGCGATGTCGAAGGCGACGTCCGCTTCGACTCCTACTCGCGGCTGCTCTACTCCACGGACGCCTCGATGTACCAGGTCGAGCCCATCGGGGTCGTCATCCCACGGCACGCGGGCGACGTGCAGGCCGCGATCGAGATCGCCAATCGCCAGCAGGTGCCGCTGCTGCCGCGCGGCGGCGGCACCTCGCTCACGGGCCAGACGGTGAACCGCGCGGTGGTCCTCGACTTCTCGCGCTACATGGCGAAGGTCCTCGAGGTCGATGCCGAAGGGCTCTGGGCGCGGGTGCAGCCGGGACTGGTCCAGGACGAGCTGAACCATCACGTGCGCCCGATGGAGCTGCTCTTCGGGCCCGACACCTCGACCTCCAATCGCGCCACCCTCGGCGGCATGATCGGCAACAACTCCGGGGGCGCCCACTCCATCGCCTACGGCCTCACCATCGAGCACGTGCTCGAGATCAGCACGATCCTGGCCGACGGCAGCCGCGCCGTGTTCGGCGAGGTCACGCCGGAGACGTTCCGGGCGAAGATGCAGTCGCCGGGGCTGGAAGGCCAGATCTATCGAGAGATCGCGCGCATCCGCGACCAATACCGCGAGGAGATCGCGACCCGCTACCCGCAGAAGCACTGGCGGCGCGTGTGCGGCTATAACCTCGACGAGCTCGTCAAGGACCGGCCGCTCAACATGGCGCGGCTCATCGTGGGCTCCGAGGGCACCTTCCTCACGGTGGTCGAGGCCAAAGTCCGGCTGGTGCGCCGCCCCAAGGCCACGGCGCTGGACGTCATCCACTACCACGACATCCAGGAAGCGCTCGAGTCCTCCCAAGCCATCCTCGAGACGGGGCCCTACGCGGTGGAGCTGACCGACAAGATGATCCTCGATCTCGCCCGAGGCAATATCGAGCAGTCCAAGCGCATGGGCTTCGTCCAGGGCGACCCGGCCGCGATCCTGATCGTGGAGTACTCGGGGGACACGGAGACGGAGGTCAAGGGCAAGGTGGAAGCCCTCGAGGCCCGGCGCGCCCGCGAGCGCTTCGGCTACGCCTCGCACCTGGCCTACGATTCCGCCGAGCAGCAGTCCATCTGGAAGCTCCGCAAGGCCGGCCTCGGGCTGCTCCTCGGCACCAAGGGCGAGTCCAAGCCCATCGCCTTCGTCGAGGATACGGCGGTCGATCCCAAACATCTGCCGGAGTTCGTCCCGCGCTTCCGGGAGATCATGGCCAAGCACGGCGCACAGGGCGCCTACTACGGGCACTGCTCCGTGGGCTGCCTGCACATCCGCCCGCTGATCAACCTCAAGACCCAGCGTGGGCTCGAGCAGGTGCGCGCCATGGCCGACGAGATCTTCTACCTCGTGCTGTCCTTTGGCGGCGCGATCTCCAGCGAGCACGGCGACGGCCGCGCGCGCAGCCCGTTCCTCGAGCGCGTCTACGGGGCGGCGATCTTCACGGCGTTCCAGGAGCTGAAGGCGGCCTTCGATCCGCGCAACCTGATGAACCCGGGCAATATCGTCTCGAGCCCGGGCATCACCGAGCACCTCCGCTACGGAACCGCGTACAAGACCTGGGAGCCCAAGACCCTTCTGGATTTCTCCGCTCAGGGCGGGTTCGCGGCCGCCGTTGAGATGTGCAACGGCGTCGGGGTGTGCCGCAAGAAGCTCGAGGGCACCATGTGCCCGTCGTATATGGCCACGCGCGACGAGGAGCACTCGACCCGCGGCCGCGCCAACGCGCTCCGGGCCGTGCTGTCGGGGAAGGTGCCGCCCACGGACCTCGCCGGCCACCGCCTCTTCGAGGTGATGGATCTCTGCCTCGAGTGCAAGGGGTGCAAGGCCGAGTGCCCGTCCAACGTGGACATGGCGAAGATGAAGTACGAGTTCCTTCACCACTACTATTCGGTGAACGGCCTGCCGCTGCGGAACCGCCTCTTCGGCCGCATCGCGCCGCTCTCGCGGCTCGGCTCGCGCCTGGCGCCGCTGTCGAACTGGATCGCCCGATCCCGGCCGAATCGCCTGCTGATGGAGCGGCTCTTCGGCATCGACAGCCGCCGGCCGTTGCCGGCCTTCGCCCGCGAGACCTTCACCGACTGGTTCGATCGCCGGCGCCCGCGCCTGGATGCTCCGCGGGGCAGCGTCTTGCTCTTCCACGACACCTTCGTGACGTACAATACGCCGGAGATCGGCCGGGCCGCCGTGGAGCTGCTGGAGGCCGGCGGCTACCGCGTCGAGCTGGCGGACAAGAAATGCTGCGGGCGGCCGCTGATCTCGAAGGGGATGCTGGCCGAGGCCAAGGCGCATGCCGAGTGGAACGTCGAGCGCCTCCACCCGTGGGTCGCGCGCGGCGTCTCCATCGTGGGACTCGAGCCTTCCTGCTTGCTCACGCTGCGGGACGAGACGCCAGAGCTGGTCCGCACCGAAGCGGCGCGCGCCGTCGCGCGGTCGAGCTTTCTCCTCGAGGAGTTCCTGCTGAGGGAACGGCAGCAGGGCCTGTCACTGCGCTTCCGCGACGGCCGGCGCCGGGCCCTGCTCCACGGCCACTGCCACCAGAAAGCCTTGGTGGGGACGGCCGCCACCGTGCAGGCGCTGCAGTGGGCGGGATTCGACGTGACCGAGGTGGATTCGGGCTGCTGTGGGATGGCGGGCTCGTTCGGATTCGAGAAGGAGCACTACGACGTCTCGGTCACGCTGGGCAACCGGCGGCTCGTGCCCGCCGTCCACGCCGCGTCCGAGGACACGGAGATCGTCGCGCCGGGCATGTCCTGCCGCCAGCAGATCGCCCACCTGGCGGAGCGCCGGGCGAAGCATCCGGCCGAGGTGCTCCGCGAAGCGCTCGCAATCTGACGCCCTTCGGGCCGCCCCGGAGCCGCCCGGCATGGAGGAACCCGTGACGATCGACATCGAGACGCTGAAGCGCCTCTATCAGGTCATGGTCCGCGTACGCCGCTTCGACGAGAAGACGGTGGAGCTCTTCAATGCGGGGCTCGTCAAGGGCACAGCCCACAGCTACGTCGGGCAGGAGGCGGTGGCGACGGGCGCCTGCGCCCACCTCACCCGCGAGGATTCCGTCATCAGCAACCATCGCGGCCACGGCCACTGCATCGCCAAGGGCGCCCGGCTCGACCTCATGATGGCCGAGCTCATGGGGCGCGAGTCGGGCTACTGCCGCGGGCTGGGCGGCTCCATGCACATCGCCGCGCTCGACCTCAATATCCTCGGCGCCAACGGCATTGTCGCCGCCGGCGTCCCGCTCGGCGCCGGTGCGGCCCTGGCCGCCAAGCTGCGGGGCACGGACCGGGTCGTGCTCTCATTCTTCGGGGACGGCGGGGCCAACCAGGGTGTCGTCCACGAGACCATGAACCTCGCCGCGGTGTGGACGCTGCCCTTCATCTTCGTCTGCGAGAACAACAAGTACGCGCTTTCCACCGACCAGTCACGCACCACCGCAGGCGAGGGGGTGACCGCGCGCGCGCGGGCCTACGGAATCCCCGCGGTGCGAGTGGACGGCAATGACCTCCTGGCCGTCTACGACGCGCTTGGCGAGGCCGTGGCGCGCGCCCGCCGCGGCGAGGGCCCGAGCTGCGTCGAGGCCGTCACCTATCGCTGGGGCGGTCACAGCATGAGGGCCAACCTGCCCGAGTACCGCACCAAGGAGGAGGAGCTCGAGTGGATGGCCCGCGACCCCATCGGCCGCGTCGAGCAGCGCCTGCTCGAGATGGGGGCGAGTGACGTGGAGCTCAAGGAGCTACGGCAACACGTCGACGGCGAGCTGGAAGCCGCCGCCGCCTATGCCGTGGAGAGTCCGGAGCCGACGGTGGAGATGATGGAGGCCGCCGTCTACGCCCCGCACGCGCGCGGGGAGGAGCCTGCCAGCCGGGCCGGCCGCGAGATGACGTTTGCCGAGGCCCTCAATGCCGCCCTCCAGCAGGAAATGGCGAGGGACGAGCGCGTGTTCCTCATGGGGGAGGACGTCGGGCTGATCGGCGGCATCTTCGGCGTGTCCCGAGGCCTCCGCGAGCGGTTCGGGGAAGATCGCGTGCGCGACACGCCCATCTCGGAGCCGTCCTTCGTGGGCATGGGAGTGGGCGCGGCCGTGGCCGGCATGCGGCCCATCGTGGAGATCCAGATCTGGGACTTCATCGCCATGACCATGGATCAGGTCGTGAACCAGGCGGCGAAGATCCGCTACATGCTGGGCGGCCGTCCGACGGTGCCGCTGGTGATCCGCGGGCCACAGGGCGGCGGCATCCGCCTGGCCGCGCAGCACTCGCAGAGTCTCGAGGCCTGGTTCGTCCACGTGCCCGGGCTCGTCGTGGTCGCGCCCTCCACGCCCTACGACGCCAAGGGACTGCTCGCCAGCGCGATCCGGGACGACAACCCGGTCATCTTTCTCGAGCACAAGATGCTCTACCCGACCAAGGGCGAGGTGCCCGAGAGCGAATACCTCATCCCGCTGGGCAAGGCGGACGTCAAGCGCCGGGGCACCGACGTCACGGTGATCGCGACTCAGATGATGGTTCAGCGGGCGCTGGGCGCGGCGCAGGATCTGGAGGCGGCCGGGATCAGCGTCGAGGTCATCGACCCGCGGACGCTGGTGCCGCTCGACGAGGAGGCCATCTTGGAATCCGTGGGGAAGACCCACCGCTTGGTCATCGTGCACGAGGCCGTCAAGCGCGGCGGCTTCGGCGCCGAGGTGGCGGCCCTGGTCACCGAGCGCGCTTTCGACGAGCTGGACGCGCCCATCGTGAGACTCGGAGCCCGCAACGTGCCCATGCCGTACAACGACAAGCTGGAGCAGGCCACGATCCCGTCGCGGGATGATATTGCGGTGGCGGTCCGCCGCCTGCTCTAGCTGGGACGATTAGCGTCGCCAGATTCACTCAGCCCTCGCCTCGCGGCAAGGCCGCTCAGCTCGAACGGCCACGTTCTCGGTCGTCGCCGGCGCTCAACGTACAAACGCGTACGCCTCGCGCCGGCTCCTCTCTCGGGCCTCGTCTGGCTCGCTTCTCGCCCCAGCGGGGCGATTAGCGTCGCGTCAGGGGGTGGGGCCGGGCCCGCTCTCACCAGAACCGTAGCTTCTGCGTATCGGTGTGGCAGAAAACCGCGCTCTCGTGGCCCGTAGGAGCCGGCGCGCGGGTTGCAACGCAGCGTGTTCTGGGAGAGCGGGCCCGACCCCACCCGACTACTTTTCTTTGATGGCGGCCTTGACCTTCGCGGCCATCTCCGGCGGGATGTTCGACATGCCGTGGGCCTGCTTGGCGTGCTGCGTGCCCTTCGCCATCACCTCCGCCTCGTCCTTCCCTTCCGCGACGAAATTGCAGCCGGGCATCAGGTCGCCGCACTTCAGGATCTTCGCCATGATGATCCTCCTTTGAGCGGGGATATCCGGGAGCTTACGCCCTCCTCCACCAAGACGCCACCATGAGGGTCTCCTAGCGTCTGCGCCGCCGCGCGCGCGTGAGATAGGCGCGCCACGGACGCCAGTAGTACTTGGGCCAGCCGCGCCGCACGCCGGCGTGGTCATGCGCCGGGACATTAACGTGCGCGAGATCCACCCGGCCGCCGCCGCTCCCCGCCTTGCTGAAGGTGAGGATCAGGATCGAGTCGGCATCGCCCTTTCTCCAGCCGGTGCTGCGCCAGGTCTGCACCACCATCCGCCCGGGCACCACCGCCAGCATCCGGCCGCGCAGCGCGCCGCCAAAGGCGGTGAAGCGGCTGCCCGGCCGGCGGCTGACTGTGGCCTTGCCCTGAGTGGCGGCAGAGTGCTGCTTCGAATCGGTGTAGAGCTTGAACAGACGCTCCGGGCTGGCGTTGAACGTCACGCGCTGCTGGATGGTTCGCGTCATGGTTGCCTCCGTGGGTCTCGCCTACAGGGCGCAAGCCCGAGCTTCCGAGGGCTACTTGAGCGGGGCGACGACCAGGTTGGTGGGCGAGCCCTTGAGGAAACGCTCGACGTTCTCGACGGCCGCGAGCAGCCCGTCGCGGATGACCTCGGGCGTCTGGCCCGCATTGTGGGGCGAGCAGACCACATTGGGGAGGGCCAGGATCGGATCGTCGGGCGGCAGCGGCTCCTGGTGATAGACGTCGAGGCCGGCGCCGAGGAGGCGGTGCTGCTTCAGCGCGTCGAGGAGCGCCTCACGGTCGACCAAGGCGCCGCGTCCGGTGTTCACGAGGATCGCCGTCGGCTTCATGAGCGCCAGCTCTTTCCGCCCGAGGAAGCCACGCGTCTCGGGAGTCAGCCGCACATGCAGGCTCACCACATCGGCGCTGCGGAGGATCTCGTCCTTGGTGGCCGATCCGGCGCCCGTCTTCAGGATGCGCTTCTCGTCCCCGGTGGCGCTCCAGCCGAGCACCCGCATCCCGATGCCGCGGCCGAGCGCGGCGAGGCGGCTGCCGATGGCGCCCATGCCGAAGACGCCGAGCGTCTTGCCGGTCAGCTGGGTGAGGAGCTCGCGCGGCCACTTGCCCTTGCGCAGCTCGGCGTCCAGCACCGTGATCTTGCGCGCCACCGCGAGCATGAGCGCGAGCGCGTGCTCGGCTACCGCGAAGGCGTTGATGCCCGGGGTATTGCAGACGGTGACGCCGCGCATGCCGGCGGCGCTCAGATCGATGTTATCCGTGCCCGTGCCCCAGACGGACACCAGCTTGAGGTCGGGGCAGGCGGCAAAGACGGCCTCGGTGAACCGGGCGTGGGCGCGGATATTGATCGCGGCGCGCGCCTTGCCGATGCGGCGGATGAGCTCATCCTCCCGGTCGGCGCCGCGCTCTGTGAAGACGCGGAGCTCGCCCAGCGCCTTGGCGCGCGCGTGGGCCTCGCTGTCGGCGAAAACCGAGGGGAAGTCGTCCGGGACGACGATCACGCCGGCGGGTTGGCGAAGATGGCCTGGGCGGCCGCGACGCCGGCCCCGGCCTCGGCCTTGTGTCCCAGCTCGCCCAGCGCCATCTCGAGGGCGGAGAGCGTGGGCAGTACGTAGAGCGGGCTGGCCGTGATGCCCATGTGCCCCACTCGCAGGGTGCCGCGGCGCATGTCACCGAGCCCGGTGCCGACCAGGATGCCGAACCGCTCGCGCATGAGCGCGACGACGGCGGCGGCCTCGATTCCGTTGGGCGTCTTGAAGCAGGAGACGGTATCCGAGCAGAGCGACGGGTGCGCGAACATCTCGACCCGCATCGCGTCCAGCCCCGCGCGGAAGGCACGGCCCGCCGCGGCGTGGCGGCGGAAGCGGTGGGGCAGGCCTTCCTCGAGCACCAGCCTCACCGCGGCGCCGAGCGCCTGCGTCAGATGGGTCGTTATCGACATGGGCTGCCGGCGCTGCGAGCCGTCGGGGACCTTGCCGCCGCGGGAGACCGGGATCCATTCCTCGCGCCAGCGCATGAGGTCGTACACCCAGGACGAGGATTTCCGCTTCCGCCGCTCCATCGATTCCCAGGCCCCGGGCCCCACGGCGACGATCGCCATGCCGAGCGGGGCAGCGAGGCACTTCTGGGAGCTCGTCATATTGATGTCCACGTCCCACTCCTCGGTCCGCACGTCGATCCCGGCCAGGGAGGACACGGTATCGAGCAGGAAGAGCGCCCCGTGGCGCTTCACCATCCTGCCCACGTCAGCGGCGGGGTAGGTGGTGCCGGTCGAAGTCTCGTTGTGGACGAGCGTGACGACCTTGGGTTGGACGCGCTCGATCTCCTTTTCGAGCTTTCCGAGGTCGATCGGCTGGCCCAAGGGCACCGTGAACTCCGTTACCTCGGCGCCGATCCGCCTCATGATCTCGCGCATGAGGATGCCGAAGTGCCCCGCGACGACGGTGAGCACGCGCTCGCCGGGCTCGACCAGGGACAGCGCGCTGGTCTCGAGCGCCGTCTTGCCCGACCCCTGCATGGTGATGACCTCGCCGCGGGACGTCTGGAAGACTTTGCACAGCGCCAGGTTCACCGGCTCAAGCACCTTGACGTCGAAGTTCTGGTCGTACTGGATCACCGGCGGCTGGTTCATCGCCTGGATCACCGGCCACGGCAGCTCCGTCGGCCCCGGGATCATGAGGATCTCTCGCGTCTGCGGCAGCCCCCAGCGGATCGCGTCGTTCATTCCCGCGGTTTCTTTCCGGAGCTACGCGCTGGCCTCGGCCAGCCGGGCCTTGCGCCGGATCAGATAGAGGTTGCGGAGGTAGACGAACAGCCCCGCCCCTTGCCCGAGGATAAAGACGGGATCGAGGCGGTAGATCGCGTAGATCAGCAGGGTGAGCCCGCCGCCAATGGAGAAGAACCAAAAGGAGATGGGAATGACGCTCTCCTTCTTCCGCTCGGAGGCGATCCATTGGATCAGGAACCGCATCGAGAAGAACGCCTGACCGAGGAAGCCGATCGCCAGCCAGATGCTTTCCTTGCTCATCATCATGCCTTTGCCCGACCTTGTCGTGGGAAGTCGCTCACGCAGGCCGGTCCGACGGCCTGCTGCATGCTAGAATTCCAAGGCCTCACCTTACCGGAGTGCCCTCGGAGCCGCAAGGAGATTCCTCGAAACGATGCGAGGCATCGATCAGGCGCTGGTCGACGAGGTCTGGCGGGAGACGGCGGCGTACCCGCCGGGCCGCGTCGAGGCCGAAGCTGGCGCCTTTCTCGCCCAGCAGCCGCACGTCGCGGGCTTCGCGCAGGCCATGACCCGCGAGCAGGGCCCCGCCGTGCAGAAAGCCGCCCTCGGTCTCTGCTTCCTGCTCTTCAAAACCCTCGAGCGCAGTCTCGGCCGGCCGTTCCCGCCGCTGGCCGAGGCGCGAATCCTCGAGGCGCACGAGGCCACCACGGAATGGCTGCGGCGCACCGAGGCCGCCGACCCGGCCGCGGTGCTGAGCGCGGCCGATGATCCCTCGCATCGCACGCTGGTCGGCTACATCCTGGGCGTCTTCTACGGCGGCGCCCCGGACGAGTACGACGAGCGCGTCCGGGCCGCCCTCTTTCTCATGCTCCGCACCCTGAGCGACGCGCTCGATCTCGGGGAGGTCGAGGCCTAGGGCGGCGAGTCCGAGGCTCGTCGATCTGAGTCGGGGGTGGAGCCGGGGGCCGCTCTCCCGGGAACCGTGGCTTCTGCGTGTCGGTGTGGCAGTGGACCGTCATCATCGTGGCCCGTGACGAGTCGGCGCAGGCGGTGGCAACGCAGCGTGTTCCCGGAGAGCGGCCCCCGGCTCCACCCAACGAATCATCCGCGAAGTTCCGACTACACTAGACGGGCTCCGTGGGGCCCGAGGTGATGGCCAGCACGACGGCGCCCGTCGCGCTCGCCACCGCGTGCACGCAGCCCGGCGGCCGGCGCGCGTAGTTGCCGGCCGTGCAGACGCCCGTATCGTCGGCGATGCTCCCCTCGAGGACGAAGATCTGCTCGTCGCCGACGTGGCGGTGACGGGGAATCGTCGCGCCCGGCTCGTAGCGCATCAGGATGGCCTTGTGCCGGCCGTCCGGGTCCTCCCAGAGCACCTTCCAGAAGACGCCGGGGCGCCGCTCGACCCACGGCACGCGGTCCACGTTCACGAAATAACTGACGGGTGGGATGGTCACGGCCGCGATCTCCTTGTCTCGGGTTCAGCCGATGGCTTCGCGGGCGCTCCGCTCGAGGGCGCTCACCCGGTCGGTCTGCGCGGCCTCGCCCGCGGTCCTGACGAGCTCCATCAGCATGCGATAGTGCTCGGCGGCCTCCGCGATCATTCCGGCCATGACCCGACCCTGCGCCTTGGGTGGCAGATGCCGGACCAGCTCGACGATGCGCGGCAGCTCGAGCTCTTCCCACTCGATGCTGAGTTCGACGGCCGCCACGGGCGTGAGGCCGGCGGCCTCCGCGGCGGCTTCGAGCTGCGCGAGGCGGGCCTCCAGAGTGTCCAGATCGGCGGCGGTGACCGGCGGCATGCCGCCCGCGCCCTTGGCCATGGCGATCCAGTCTTGCGCCAGCTCGAGCAGGGCGAAGTGGCTGGCCTCGGTATTGGACATCTCGCGCCAGAGTCGCGCCGCCTCCGGGTTCGTCGCGAACCGGTCGGCCAGGCCACGGTAGAAGCCGACGGCGCGCTTCTCGAGCTGGGCATACCGCTCGACGAGCTCGCTAAGGGTCACGGGTGCAGCCGCTCGGCGCCGCTAGGGCCGCTTGTTCCGCGCGTCCTGCAGCGCAAACTCGATGACCTCGCGGAATGCCTCGACGGGCTGGGTGCCCTCGAGCTTGAAACCATTGACGAAGAAGGTGGGCGTGCCCTGGACGCCGGCGGCCCGGCCCTCCTGCTGGTCGGCTTCAATGGCCTCGCGGAAGCGGCCACTGTCGAGACAGGCGCCGAAGGCATCGGCCTTGAGCCCGAGTCGGCCGGCATAGTTCACGAGCTCGGCTCTCGAGAAGAAGGGCTGAGCCATGAAGAGCATGTCGTGGTACTCCCAGTACGCGCCCTGGACGCCCGCGCAGCGCGCGGCCTCCGCCGCGGCAAGCGCGAGGGGATGGGGACGCGTTAAAGGGAAGTCCTTATAAACCAGGCGCACGCGGCCGCGAAACTCCGTCATGATCTGGCCCAGCACCTGCTGGGCGGCCTTGCAATGCGGTCACTGATAGTCGGAGAACTCCACGATGGTCACGGGCGCCTCGGCCGGCCCCCGGGTCATCATTGAGCTGATCGTGAACTGCGGGGCCGCCGGCGCGAGGGTCGGCGAAGTCCCGAAGCCCGCCAGCAGCGCCATCACCGCCGACATCGCCAGGATCGCCCTCACCCTCGCTCCTCGCCGCGTGCGGGGCTCATGTAGTAGACTCAGCCTTATTGCACACGATGATACTCCCCGGGCTTGGCGCATGATCGCATTCCTGGTCCGCGTACTGGTGAATACCATGGCCATCGCGCTGGCGGCCAAGGTGATCCCGGGCGTGGAGATCGACAACATCGTATCCGCGCTCGCGGCGGGGTTCCTGTTGGGCATCGTCAACGCCCTCATCCGCCCCGTCCTGCTCATCCTCACCCTGCCCATCACCTTCGTCACCTTGGGGCTCTTCATCCTGGTGGTCAACGGAGCCTGCTTCTGGTTCGTGGCCTGGCTGATTGACGGCTTCCGGGTGAGGGGGTTCTGGGCTGCGGTGGGCGGCGCGCTGGTAGTGAGCGCCGTGAGCTGGGCGCTGACGGCGCTCACCGACGAGCGGGGCAGGATCGTGGTGATTACCCGCCGGAACGACTAGCAGGCCGCTAAAAAAGGCCCATCTGCTTCGTTGGCTCGGTCGCCGCCGCCCTCAACGTACAGCAAGTACGCCTCGGGCAGCGGCCTCCCTCGCCGCCTCGCATCTGGACCTTTTTGATCGGCCTGCGAGTTCTTCCGCATCCTGCTAGCTACGCCGCGCGGCCTTCCTCGATCGAGGTGATGATGTAAGTCCCGCTCTTGGCGTCCTTCTCCAGCGTCAGGATCTTCTGCTTGGCCGCCTCTTCGAGGAGCTTCGAGAAGGTCGAATAGCCGTAATAGGACTCGTTGAAGGCGGGGTTCTTGCGGATCATCGTCTGCTTGACCATGGAGCCCCAGAGTGTGTCCTTGTTCTCGCGCTGCAGCGCCAGCACCGCCTCGATGAGCTGGGCGAACGCCTCGGCCTTCTTCTCCGGCAGCCCCCGCAGCGCCGTCGTCTTCTTGGACTCGCGGATCAGGTCCTCGTAGAAGATGAACTCGTCGCAGTTGCCCACGAGGAGCTCCGACGACGAGGACTTCACCCCGAGCCCGATCACGTACCGGTCGTTCTCGCGCAGCTTGGAGACCAGCGGGGAGAAGTCCGAGTCACCCGAGACTAGGGCGAAGGTGTCCACGTGCTGCTTGGCGTACGCCAGGTCCATGGCGTCAACGACCATCCGGATGTCCGCCGAGTTCTTGCCGCTGTAGCGGCTCTGGGGCACGTCGATGAGCTCGATCGCGTGCTCGTGGAACGGCCGCTTGTACTCCGCGTAGCGGTTCCAGTCCGCGTACGCGCGCTTCACCATGATCTTGCCCTTCTCCACCAGCCGTTCCAGGACCAGCTTGATCTCGAACTGCTTGTACTGCGCTTCCTTGACGCCTCGGACGATGTTCTCGAAGTCGATGAACATCGCCAGTTTCCGGTCGTCACCTGCCATTCGTTCCTTCCTTTTCCTTTCGGGGATTGCCATGGCGCCAGTGCTTCAGGGCGGGCCCATGCCCACCCCTACGCCGCTATCCATTATAGGTGGTCGACGGGGGCCGACCAACCTCTTCGGTGAGGCCAACCTCGCGGTCGCTGGCCGCGCCCAACCTCGGCTTGATACCCCGGGGCTTGATACACTGGCGGCGGGAGACAACCATGAACCTGAGAACCCTGGCGGCGGCTGTCGTGGTGACGGCGGGGCTGCTGGGCGTCGCCGGCCCCGCGCCGGCCATCGGGCTGCGGGTGGGCCAGCCCGCCCCCGAGATCACCGGCGGGCCCTGGATCAACAGCGAGCCGCTCAGCATGGAGAAGCTGCGTGGCCGCGTGGTGTTCGTCGAGTTCTGGACCTTCGGCTGATACAACTGCAAGAACGTGATCCCGCAGTTGCGGGACTGGCACGCGAAGTACGAGAAGGACGGGCTGACCATCGTGGGAGTCCACTCCCCGGAGTTCCAGTGGGAGAAGCCCTATGACAAGGTCGTCAAGGCGACCCGACAGCTCGGCGTGAGATATCCCGTCGTCCAGGACAATGACTTCGGCATCTGGAACCGGTTCCGGAACCGCTACTGGCCGGCCGCCGCGCTGATGGACCGCAAGGGCATCGTCCGCTACATCCATCTCGGGGAGGGCGACTACGAGGAGACCGAGCGCGTGATCCTGCAGCTCCTGGCGGAGCGGTGATGAAGGACATCTCGGAAGAGCTGGCCAAGCGCCTGCCGCCGGGCCAAACGCTCACGACGAAGTGGCCCGTGCTCACCTACGGGCTCACGCCGCGCTTCGACCCCAACGCTTGGACCTTCCGCTGCTTCGGTCTCGTCGAGGAAGAGGTGAGCTGGACGTGGGAGGAGTTCCTCACACTGCCGCGGGCCGAAGTGCGCTGCGACATCCACTGCGTGACGCGCTGGTCGCGGCTCGACAACCGATTCGGCGGCGTGCACATCCGCGAGATCATGAAGCGCGTGCGCCTCAAGCCCGAGGCCAAGTACGTGATGCTCCATGCCGACCCGGACTACACGACCAACCTGCCGCTCGAGGAGCTGCTGGACGACGACGTCCTCCTCGCGCTCGAGCATGACGGCAAGCCGCTGACGCCCGATCACGGCGGCCCGCTGCGCCTGGTCGTCCCCAAGCTCTATTTCTGGAAGAGCGCAAAGTGGCTGCGGGCTTTCGAATTCCTGGACGTGAACCCGCCGGGCTTCTGGGAGGTCAACGGCTATCACATGCACGCCGACCCGTGGAAGGAGGAGCGCTACTCCGACCAGGAGACGAATGCCATGCAGAAGATGCGCGCCGAGGCCGCGCGCAAGCTTCGCGGCCGCTGAACCGACTCCTTCTCCCCGCCTATCGCTTCAGCCGCGCGAGGGCGAGCGCGGCGCCCGCCAGGGTCAGGACGCCGGCCGCGGTGAACATCATGGGAAAGCTCGAGCGCGCGAGCACCATCCCGAAGCCGATGGCGCCCGAGGCGATGCCCAGCTCGAGCGCCGTGTAATAGGTGCCCATGGCTTTGCCGCGCTCGGCTGGCGCGGCGAGGTCAACCGTCCACGCCATCAGCGCGGGCTGGGCGGCTCCGAACCCTATCCCGTAGAGCACGCCCGCCAGCGCCAGCGCGCCCAGGCCGCCGCCCGCCACGAGCGTCGCCAGGGAGGCGGTCACCAGCACCATGCCGGTCGCCGCCACCGGCGCGCGCCCGATCCGATCCGAAACCTGCCCCGCCCAGCCGCGGATCACGGCCACCACCAGCGCCAGCACGAGGAAGAAGACGCCGGGATTGGCGCCGCGCGCCTGGGCATAGATCGGGAGAAATGCCGCCTGAACTCCGTAGCTCGCCATGAGACAGAACACGATCACGCATGGGAACGCGACGGCCGGGCTCAGGAGCGAAGAGAAGCCGAAGGGCACCCGCAGGGGCGCGCCCAAAGTCTCGCGCAGGAGCCCGGTCAGGAGGAGCGCTGTCAGCGCCACGGCTGCGGAGAAGGCGAAGAGCCACCCGAATCCCCAGCGATCCGAAAGCCACACGGCGCCCAGCGGTCCCAGGGCGAGCGCCACATTGCTGGCCGCGCCCCAGAGACCCATGGCCTCACCCCGCCGCTCCGCCGGGGCTAGGTCGGAGACCATGGAGGCGCTCGCCGCGGGAAAGAGACCCATGCCCACCCCGTGAACGATGCGGACCGCGATGAGCGCGCCCAGGGTCACGCTCCAGCCGTAGAGCGCGGACGAGCAGGCGAAGAGCGCCGCGCCCGCCAGCATCAGCGGCTTGCGTCCCCAGCGGTCGGCCGCCCAGCCGGCTACCGGCTTCACCACCATGGACGAGACGGCGAAGAGCCCGATGATGAAGCCGATCTGGGACTCGTGGATGCCGAGGGCGCGAGCGTAGAGGGGCAGGGTGGGCAGCAGCAGGTAGAACGAGAGGTAGAAGACGAAGGACGCGCCCCAGAGCAGGGCGAAGTGTCGCGAGACGATGCGCCGGGTCACTCGTCGAGGAACGAGCGGACGACGCGCGCGAATTCCTCGGGCTTGCGGTCGACGGGCGGCATAGGCTCAGGCAGTCTACGTATGCGGGATGCTCGGGTCAACCCTCCGGAGCGATGGCGAAGAGATGCCACTCGCCCGGGACGCCCTTGAGCGTGTGAGTGCCTTGATCGTCGAAGTGGAGGCCTGAGCCGGCAACGAGATCCTTGACGGTGCTCGAGACAAGCACCTCCCCGGGGCGGGCGTGGGAAGCGACACGGGCGCCGATGTGCACGGCGATGCCGCCGACTTTTTCACCCATCACCTCACATTCACCGGTGTGGAGCCCCGCACGGACCTCGATCCCCAGAGGCCGGACGCCCGCTGCGATCGTGGCCGCGCATCGGATTCCACGCGCGGGGCCGTCGAACGCCGCGAAGAAGCCGTCGCCCGCGGTATCGATCTCGCGGCCGCGGAAGCGAGCCAGCTCGCGACGGGCGAGGGCGTAGTAGGTGTCCAGCAGCTCCCGCCAGCGCCGGTCGCCCAGGGCGGCGGCCTTCTCGGTGGAGCCGACGATGTCGGCGAAGAGGATGGTGGCGAGAACGCGGTCGGCCTCCCGGCCGTGGCGCACACCTGTCAAGAACTCCTCCACCTCGCCGAGCACGGCCTCCACGTCGCCGAGCCAGGGAATGTGATCGTCCCCGGGCAACTCCACGTATTTCACGCCCGGGATTCTCTCCGCCATGTAGCGAGCGCCCTCGATCCGGCTCACCCGGTCACCAGCCCGCTGAACGAGGAGGGTGGGCACGCGGATGACCGGGAGGATCTGTCGCGCGTCGGTTTCGTACATCATGGCGATCAGGCTCCGTGCGCTGGCGGGGCTCACTGCGAACCGCTCGAGCCGTGCCCACGATTCCCGGAACCGGTCGTTCTCGGCCATGCTCGGCGCGAAGACGTCCGCGCTGAAGCCGGTACCCCACAGCTGCTCGATGCGCTCGAGGAAGATCCGAAGCGCGTCCGCAGGCATGCCGATCGGATAATCCGGCGCGCGCGTCAACCGTGCGAAGGTCCCGTAGAGGACGAGCGCCGTTGTCCGCTCGGGGTAGGTCGCCGCGAACATGAGGGACATCGGGCCGCCCTCGGAGATTCCGAAGATCGCGGCGCGCTCGGAACCGACGGCGTCCATCACGGCGCGCACATCGTCCATGCGCTGCTCGAGGGTGGGGAGGTTGGCCACACGATCCGAGAGCCCGGTACCCCTCCGGTCGAGAAGGATGAGCCTGGAGAAGGAAGACAGGCGCTGCAGGAAGGCGGAGAGCCATGGCTCGTCCCAAGCGAACTCGATGTGCGAAACCCAGCCCGGCACGAGGACGAGGTCCACGGACCCCTGGCCCACCACCTGGTAGGCGATGTGAAGGTCGCCGCTCTTCGCGTATTGGGTTTTGGGTTGGGTCGCCATGACGCCCCCGGGGTGTGTGCACTATGGAAGGCTTTGCCGCGGCCGTCAAGCCGCGGCCGACGTCTTGTGGCTAAGCGCTGCGGCGAAACGGATAGGCGAGCTGGGCCCTGAGCGTGTCGGGCAGGGGATCGCCGGCGACAAGGCGCATTTTCGGCGGGTGTCCTCACGCATCGATCCTGCTAGACTCCCGCCCAGCCTGTAAGGAGGGCTCCGGTATGGACCCGACCCGGCTGCGCCAGGGCGCCTATCCCGTAGCCGCAGAGTCCCAGACCGACCCGATGATGGAGCGGCGCACCTTCATGGCGATGATCGCTGGCGGCCTCCTCGCCGCGCCGCTCGCCGCCGAGGCCCAGCCGGCGGACCAGACGTGGTCCACCATCTCGAAGAACACGGTTCGGGACGTCAAGCTACCGTTCCAGCCAGAGGGCAACCGCGCCAACATCATGGTGGCCTGGAGTGGCGCAGTCTGGGACGGGACAGCACGCCGGATGCTGGTCTTCGGTGGCGGGCACCATGACTACTCGGGGAACGAAGTCTGTGCGTTCAGCCCTGACATCGGTTTATGGACACTGTTGGTCCCTCCGAGCCCGGCACCCCCTGCGGTAACCGCCGGGCCGGCCGCGTATCCAGACGGGACGCCCGCGTCGAGACATACTTACAGTGGCATCACCTTTGTGCCCTGGTACGGATCAGCCGGGGGCATGTTCGTGTATTCGGGGTCGGCGTGGAGCCTGGGAGGATGGGGCCAGGAGCCGGACACCTGGATGCTCGACCTCGGCACCAGGAAGTGGACTCGCCTGGCCAACGCCCCCGCCGGGTATGTCGCCGCCATGGCGACCTGCGACCCCAGCACGCGCACTATCTGGATCGTCACCATGGACGGCCGGCTTTGCCGCTACGACGCGACGAATGACAAGTGGATCGTGGCGACCAGTTTCCCGAATGGCTCCGATGCCGCGGCGACCTTCGTCTATCACCCGATGACGAAAAAGCTCTACGCGGCGGGGATGACTACTTTCACGCCGCCCAAAGCCTTCGACGTCACCAAGAGAACGCCAAGCGTCTCCGACTTCCGCATCGCGGGGCCGAAGATGTCCAAGGGCGGTCCGGTCCTCGTGGCCGATCCGACCGCCGCCGTGCTCTACACGATCGACCAGGGCGTCGTTTGGCAGATCGACGCCCGCACTGGCCGGGGGGTTGCGCTGCCAACCGGCGGTGTCACGCCCACCCCCGAGCACGGGCAAGGCACCTTCGGCCGCGGACAGCTCGACCCGCAGACGCGTAAGCTCCTCCTGGTGAACCGGATCGACGAGCCCGTCTTCGCCTACCAGTTGCCGATCTAGACGGACGGCCGAGCGGGGACTCGGCTGCTCCAAGGAGCCCCGGGGCCGATCGCGTTCGCCGCGTGCGAGTGAGTCATGACCGTTTGTGCAATCCTAGTAGTAGGGTCCCGGGAGACATGGCCGGAGTTCCACGAGCATTTCCAGCGGCTCCTGGCCGAGGAAGCCCGGCTGCGGCGGCAGGGGTGGCTGAACTGAGCGGGAGGACCCAGTGATGGAGCGGCGCACCTTCATGGCGACTCTGGCTGGCGGCCTCCTCGCCTTACCACTCGCGGCCGAGGCCCAGCAGGCGGCCAAGGCCGCTCGAATAGGCTACCTGGCTTCAGGAGGCGACCCGGGCGCTTCCCCCACAGGAAGGGCCTTCCTTCAAGGACTGCGTGACCTCGGTTACGTCGAGGGTCGCAACGTCGTGATTGAATACCGATTTGCCGAGGAGAAGCTCGAGCGACTCCCCGCTCTTGCGGCCGAACTGGTTGCGCTCAAGGTTGATGTCATCGTGGCTCCAAACACACCCGCCGCCCTGGCCGCGAAGCAAGCGACCAGGACCATCCCCATCGTCTTTTCCTTTGCTGCCGATCCGCTTACGAGCGGGCTCGTCACCAGCCTTGCGCGGCCGGGGGGCAATGTCACGGGGTTGTCCCTCCTCGGCCCGGAGCTCGTCGGCAAGTGTCTGGAACTGCTCAAGGAGACCGTTCCAAGGGTCAGTCGGGTCGCTTACCTCTGGCAGCCAGGTGCCCTCGACGAACGCCAAGAAAAGGACAGGCTGAAGCGAGCAGAAGTCGCAGCACGGGCGCTAGGGATGCAACTTCAATTCGTTGGGGCGCGAGGTCCGGAGGACTTCGACAGGGCCTTCACGGACATGACGAGGGCGCGCGCAGGTGCTCTGACTGTGTTGGGAGGCGCCATGCTCTTTACTGAGCGCAGACGCCTCGTGGACCTGGCGGCAAAGAACCGGCTGCCGGCGATGTACTCATGGAGGGAGTTTGTCGACGCCGGGGGCCTGATGGCCTATGGACCGAACCTTACCGATTCGCAACGGCGCGCCGCTACCTACGTGGACAAGATTCTCAAAGGCGCCAAGCCCGGCGACCTGCCCGTGGAGCAGCCGACGAAGTTCGAGCTGGTGATCAACCTCAAGACCGCCAAGGCGCTCGGTCTCACGATTCCGCCGTCGGTGCTGGGGCGGGCGGATGAGGTGATCCAGTAGAAGCCGATCAGAATGCCCCAGAGGGTGGCCATCAGTGCCCGCCAAGCCTATTAGATGATACGGACCCGCCAGGCGTTCACCGCTCACAACTTGCAAAGTGCCCGTCATAACAGGTAGATTGGCCCGGTACCAGCGGTTGAGAGAGTAGAGGGCAGTCCCAGGGGAGCGTCATGGCGACTCATACGATCACCGATCTTGCGATCATCCTCAAGCCCGAAGACGACGTGGCCATCGCCAAGCGCGAGATCTCCGCCGGCACCATCCTCGAAGACGCCGTCGGCCGCATCGAGGTGAGGCAGGACATCAAGCCGGGCCACAAGGTGGCGCGACGGGCAAGGCGGACGGGCGATGTGGTCCGGCGCTACGGTCAGCCCATCGGATTCGCGACCGCCGAGATTGCCGTGGGCGATCACGTCCACACCCAGAACCTGGCCGTGGGCGACCTCCACCAGGAGTACGAGTTCTGCACCGACGTCAGGCCCGTAGACTACTACCCGCCGTCCCAGATGCGATTCTTCGACGGCTACCGGCGGGAAGACGGGCGGGTCGGCACGCGCAACTATGTCGCCATCATCTCCGGCGTCAACTGCTCGGCGAGCGTGAGCCAGTTCGTCAAGGAGAAGTTTCGCGACGTCCAGCGGGACTACCCGAATATCGACGGCGTGCTGGCCATCACTCACAAATCGGGCTGCGGCACCAAGCTGTTCGGCGAGGACCACATGGCGCTCCAGCGCGTCCTCGCGGGATACGCGAAGCATCCCAATGTCGCCGCCTATATCCTGATCGGCCTGGGCTGCGAGGTGAACCAGGCCGCGGTCATGGTGGACAAGCAGCGCATGGCCGCCCCCGGGCACCCCGAGCGGAAGCCGATGGTCGTCAATATCCAGGAGGCGGGCGGCATCCGGAAGACGGTGGGAAAAGCCGCGGCCGAGGTCGCCAAGCTGCTGCCCTATGCCAACGAGGCGAAGCGGACCAAGCAGCCCATCTCCGAGCTGACGCTGGCCACCAACTGCGGCGGATCCGACGGCAACTCGGGCATCACGGCCAATCCGGCGCTGGGCTGGGCCGTGGACGAGCTGGTCCGCTACGGCGGCACCGGCGTCCTCGCGGAGACGCCCGAGATCTACGGCGCCGAGCACCTGCTGATCCGCCGCGCCATCAACGAGGGCGTCGCCAAGAAGCTCATCGATCGCTACAAGTGGTGGGAGTGGTACTGCCGCGGCATCGAGGCCATGGACAATAATCCCGCGCCCGGCAACAAGGCCGGCGGCCTGACGACGGTGTTCGAGAAGTCTTTGGGCGGCGTTTCCAAGGGTGGGACCACGCCCATGATGGACGTGTTCCAGTACGGCGAGCCTATCAGCACCAAGGGCTTCGTCTTCATGGACACGCCGGGCCACGATCCGGTCTCGATCACGGGGCTGGTGGCCGGCGGCTGCAATATCATCTGCTTCACCACCGGCCGCGGTTCGGTGTTCGGCTGCAAGCCCGTGCCCTCCATCAAGCTCGCGACCAATAGCCTCATGTACCGTCACATGGCCGAGGACATGGACATCAACTGCGGCGTGATCCTCGAGGGCACCCCGCTGCCCGAGGTGGGCCGCCAGATTTTCGAGGAGATCATCGCCGTCGCCTCCGGCAAGCGCAGCAAGAGCGAGCTGAGCGGCGTCGGCGAGGAGGAGTTTGCCCCCTGGATCATCGGCCCCGTGATGTAGCGTGAGGGGCGCCGGCCCCCGGATCGGCCAGGCCGCGCGCCGCTTGATCGAGGCGGGGCGGAGGCATCCGGACGCGGTTGCGGCGCTGACGCTCTTCCTCCTGCCGTGGGCGCTTCTCGGCCGGGCGCTCCTTCCGGGCCGCGTTCTCTCGCCGGCCGACATTCTGTTCCTCACGCCCACGTGGAAGGCCCTGGCGCCGGGGCTCGCCGTGGCCAATCCCACTCTCAGCGATGTGGCGGTGGCGCTGCACCCGTGGCTGATCCTCGCGGGGCGCGAGCTCGCTCACGGCCACTTTCCGCTCTGGAATCCCTATGCGTATGCCGGGGCGCCCTTCTTTGCCAATCCGAACACGGCGCTGCTCTTTCCCCTGACCTGGCTGGCCGCTGTCCTCCCGGTCGCCACGGCGCTCACGGTCATCGCCATCCTCAAACTCTCCGCGGCCGGCTGCGGGATGTACTGGTT
>Ga0070707_100000703_pt1 | contig 33310 bp, 25 predicted proteins | sample KBSK5502metaG_FD_65468 | JGI IMG/M metagenome (GOLD analysis project Ga0070707, IMG submission 65468) | Corn, switchgrass and miscanthus rhizosphere microbial communities from Kellogg Biological Station, Michigan, USA - KBS K5-50-2 metaG | ecosystem: Host-associated > Plants > Roots >... | reverse complement strand
ATTCTAGGTCCGCCCACGGAGGCTGTCAACGCTGTCCCGTCCTTGGATTTAAAGCATTTCCCGGTATAGACTTACAGCTATGCTGCCCGCATGCCGCGCCGTCCTCGTCATGCTCACGCTCGGCCTGGTGGGGGGAGCGGCAAGCGCCCGGGCGGGGGATGCCACGGTCTTCGCCGCCTGGCCCTCGCCGGGGGATGCCTGGAGCCGCGGCTACGGCGCCGCTCTCTCATCGACCTGGTTCCAGGTCGTGAGCTTCGAGGCGGAGGCTGCGCGCATCCCGGGCGAGAGGCCGGACGGCAACATGACCTCCTTCATGGGGAGCGCCCTCCTCGCGCCGCCCATCGGCTTCCTCACCCCGTACGGCGGGCTGGGGATCGGGCTCTTTCGACAGACCCTCGGCACGCTGAGCGATACCGGCATCGTGCGGGCCAGCATCCTCGGCGCGAAGGTGAAGCTGGGGCTGCTCGTGGTGAAGGTCGAGTACCGCAAGCTGGGGCTCTCCGGCACGCCTCTCATCCCCATGGACCACCGCCTCTCCGCCGGGGCGGGCATAAGCTTCTAATGTTAAACTCGCTCCACCGTGGTCTTCTTCAACTACACGACCATGCAGATGACGGCCAAGATCGTGTATTACGGTCCTGGCCTGTGCGGTAAGACCACCAACCTCCAGGCGATCCACCAGAAGACGGCCCCCCAGTCCCGAGGCGAGATGGTCAGCCTCGAGACGGAGACCGACCGCACGCTCTTCTTCGACCTGCTGCCGCTCGACGTGGGGGTCATCGGGGGCATGAAGGTCCGGCTCCAGCTTTACACCGTACCGGGCCAGGTCTTCTACAACGCCACCCGGAAGCTCGTTCTGAAGGGGGTCGACGGGGTCGTCTTCGTCGCCGACAGCCAGGCGGTGGCGCTCGACACCAACCTCGAGTCGCTGAACAACCTCGGCGTCAACCTGGCCGAGCTCGGCCTGGGCATCGACCAGGTGCCCGTCGTCTTCCAGTACAACAAGCGGGACCTCCGGAACATCCTCCCCGTGGAGGAGCTCACCGAAGCGCTCAACGCCGGGGGTGCGCCCTACTTCGAGGCGGCGGCCCTTCACGGCATCGGCGTGTTCGAGACGCTCAAGACGATATCGCGGCTGGCCGTCTCGTCGGTCCGGAAGAAGCTCACGGAGGACAACCGCCTGAAGGCCGGGGCGCCGGTCCCCGCCCCCAGCCCTGGATCCCGGCCCGTCTCCTCCTCGACCGCGTCCCACGCCCTCGCCGACCTCGTTCCCGACCCCCCGGCCGAGGACGTAGGCCTCGAGTTCGCCGAGGAGGACACGGACAAGCACCAGGTGCGCGCGGTCCGGACCAAGGGCCGGGTCGACATCCACCAGGAGCTGGAGAAGCTGAGGACGATGGCCGCATCGCCCGCGCCGCGCCACACGAGCCGCGCGAGCCGCGAGGTCGAGCGCCGGTTGCAGGAGATCCTGGTGCCCGAGCAGGGCGCGCGGCAGGAGATCAAGCGGAAGGCGAGCGTCGAGGTGCCCGCCTCCCTGCTGAAGGACGCCTCGGTCCTCAAGATCCATCTCGGTCTCGACGTGGATGGAGGCGAGGAGTCGGTGCCGGAGGCCGTGATCGTCAAGCTCTCCGGCAACCAACGCCTGGAGCGTCTCACCCTGCGCCTGGACCTGGAGATCAAGGGCAAGGACTAACGGCCGACTGACGTGCTAAGGCTTCCTGGGCGTCACCTTTGGAGACGCTTTCGGAGTCGCCTTGGCCGAAGGGCTGGCCTTGGTTCCGGGCCGGGGCGATGGACCCTTGCCGGCCGCGGGCGAGGCGGCCGGCGCGGGCAGGCTCACCGGCACCGCGTCCACGACGCTCGGGACGTTGCCCAGCTTGTCCGCCTCACCCACGTAGAGGTGATAGACCATCAGCCCCAGCTCGCGGTCGTCGGTCGCGTTGACGCCCTTGAGCTTGGGGACGAAGGACTGGTTCATCGACAGGCGCAGGTCGACCCACTCGTCGCTCCCGAGGTCGGCGGCCTTGACCCGGATCTTCTTCAGGAAGACCTCGGAGCTCTCGATCGGCACCACCAGCCCGACCTTGCCCGCCACCGCGATCGTGAGGACGGGCGGCGCGTCGAACGCCTTGGAGTTGGTGTCGGCCTCCAGGTAGACGATGACGTCCTTCTTCGGGTTCTTGAACGAGACGAGGGCGTCCTTCTTGGTCCAGGTCACCTCGAGGCCGGGGTTGTCGGTCCGCGACTCCGGGTTGTGCCAACCTTCCTTGTAGACGAGGAAGATGTTCTCGGTCTGGGGCAACAGCTCGATCTTGCCGACCTTGTACTCCTGCATCCCCGTGTCCTCGCCCTTGAGGGCGACCCGCTCGCGGTCCCGGTAGAGGCCCATGCGGACCTCGGACTCGCCCACGTATGGGTAGATGGGGATGAACTTCGTCAGGGTGTAGCTGTAGGACTTGCCCGGCTCCCACGCGGTCGTGGGCGGCGTCGGCATGTGGTCGTCGTCGAACAGCATCACCCCGTGCGAATCCAGGAAGTGCACGAGGGCCTTGTAGTCCTTGCCGAGCTTCTTGGCGGACGGCTCGACGTTCCAGTTGTAGGTGATCTCCACCGCGCTGCCCAGGGGGGCGCGGGGCCGGTTGATCGTGAATGAAGAGACGATGGCATTGACCTCCGCCGGCTTGCGGCGGCGGCACGCGTTGAAGGCAGGAATGAGGGCCAGGAACGCCACGGCCGCGACGAGGATCCTCCACCCGGAACGACCGAGCTGCATCTGAAAATCTCCTTAAGGACGCTAGTGTGCGCGATGCTGGTCGGACAAACCCGTGAACAATACCGGATGGGCGCGCGTGGTGTCAACGTGCTACACTCCGCTCCCGCCGCAAAAAGGAGAGCGCGATGGCCATGGAAGCGCTGGGCATGGTGGAGACCAAGGGTCTCGTCGGGGCCATCGAGGCTGCCGACGCCATGGTGAAGACCGCCAACGTGCTCCTCGTCGGCAAGGAGTACATCGGGGCCGGATACGTCACCGTCCACGTGCGGGGCGACGTGGGGGCGGTCAAGGCGGCCACCGACGCCGGCGCCGCCGCCGCCCGCCGGGTCGGCGAGCTCATCTCGGTGCACGTGATCCCCCGTCCCCACCAGGAGGTGGAGAAGGTCCTGCCCCCGACCCCCTCTCCCGTGACGGGCGGCAGCAAGAAGGGCTAGTCTCCGCCGAAGGCCATGGCCATCGAGGACAAGGACCTCCTCTCCATCCAGCAGGCGCGAAGCTTGGCCGCCCGCGCCAGGAAGGCGGCCGACGCCCTCAAGGAGCTCACCCAGGAACAGGTCGACCGGATCGTCGACGCGATGGCCGAGGCCGCCCGCGCCGAAGCCGAGCGGCTGGCCCGGCTCGCCCACGAGGAGACGGGCTTCGGCAACACGAAGGACAAGACGGCCAAGAACCTCTTCTCGGCCGTGGACGTCTACAACTACATCCGTCCGCTGCGCACGGTGGGCATCCTTCGCGAAGACCCGCAGACGCGGGTCGTGGAGATCGCCGAGCCGATGGGGGTCGTCGCCGCGGTCGTCCCGTCCACCAACCCCACCTCCACGGCGATCTTCAAGGCGCTCATCTCGATCAAGGCCCGCAACGCGTGCGTGATGAGCCCCCATCCCTCGGCCCGCAACTGCATCCTGGAGTCGGTGAACGTGATGCACGGCCCGGCGGTGCGGGCCGGCCTGCCCGCCGACGCGCTGTCGTGCCTGACCGAAGTATCGCTCGAGGGAACGCAGGAGCTGATGAGAGCGCGGGACACCGGCGTCATCCTGGCCACGGGCGGCATCGGCCTCGTGCGCGCGGCGTACTCCTCCGGCAAGCCGGCCTTCGGCGTGGGACCGGGCAACGTCCCGGCCTACGTGGAGAAGACGGCCGACGTGCCGAAGGCCGTCCAGAACATCCTCGACGGCAAGACCTTCGACTACGGCACGCTGTGCTCGTCCGAGCAGTCGATCGTCTGCGACGAGGCGATCAAGGACCAGGTGATCGCCGAGGTCAGGAAGAACGGCGGGTACTTCTTGAGCGAGCCCGAGGTCGCGGCGCTGTCGCGCGTGGTGGTCACTCCTCAGCGCCTCGCCAACCCCGAGATCGTGGGCAAGCCCGCCCCGTACATCGCCGAGAAAGCGGGGATCAAGGTGCCGCCCGAGACGCGCGCCCTCATCGCACCTCTTGCCGGCGTCGGCCGCGACTTCCCGCTCTCGATCGAGAAGCTCTCGCCCGTGCTGGCCTTCTACGTCGTGAAGGACTGGCACGAGGGGTGCGAGCGCTGCCTCCAGCTCCTGCGTTACGGCGGCACCGGGCACACCCTCGGCATCCACAGCCGGGACGACGCGGTGATCCGGGAGTTCGCGCTCCGGAAGCCGGTCTACCGCATCATCGCCAACAGCCAGACCTCGATGGGCGCCACCGGCTACACGACCGGGCTCGCCCCTTCGATGAGCCTCGGTTGCGGGGCGTACGCCGGCAACATCACCTCCGACAACATCACTCCGCTTCACCTCATCAACATCAAGCGGCTGGCCTATGAGCTTCCCCGGGAGGCCCGGAGCCGGCCGGCCGTCGCGGGCGGGCCGGCGGCCACGCCTTTGCGCGACCAGGTCGCGGCGTTCCTGGACCAGCGATTGGGCTCGGCAGGGCCCGCCGTTCCCGGCCCTGCGCCGCCAGCACCTTCCGGCGGCGCTCCCCAGCCGCCGGCGGTCGACTTCGTCTCCGAGGACGATGTGCGCCGGGCCCTTCGCGAGGGCCGGATCATCCGGGTGGCGCGCCGGGCCATCATCACGCCGGCCGCCCAGGACGCCGCCGCCGGCGCCAACGTACTCGTCGTCGACGGAAACTAACTCCCGATCCTTCTGTTGTTTCCGGTCGAGCTTTGAAAGATGTTACCCGCGCCGTTTGCAGGTTCTTCCCGGCGTGCTAGAATCCGCTACTTGTTTTCGGGTCCGGTCGGGAGGGGACGGTAATGTCCAGGCCAGGGAAGTGGGTGCTCTTCGTTGCCATTGGCACCCTCGCCTCGGGCTGCGCCGGCAGTGGCCCGCTCAAGACCTCGGCCCGCGACGCCGCCCGCGCCCCCGAAGACCCCCTCAGCCGCCTCATCGCCTCCGCCGACGCGCGCCTGGCCGGGGGGATCGAGCAGAGCCACGCCGGCCACCTGAACCGCGCCCGGGAGGAGTTCGACCGGGCCCTCGATCTCTACCTGAACGCCCCCGGCGGCGCCTACGCGAACCAGCATGTGGCGGAGGCGTACAAGCGGACGTTGGAAGCGATCCAGCTCAGCGAGTTCGAAGCGCTGGCAGCGGGCGACGGGTTCAGCGAGACGCTGCCCGAGCCGGCGGCCATCGACGACGTCGCCGACCTTCCCGTCGCCGCGGGCTCTCCCAGCGAGGAAGCCCGCCGGATCGCGCAGGAAGCGCTTCGCACCGAGGTCAACGACGTCAAGATCGAGCTGAACGACGAGGTCCTCTCGTGCATCGACCTCTACCAGGGGCCGCTGCGCGACTGGTTCTCCGAGGCGCTGGCCCGCGGCGGGCGCTACCTGCCCCGCATCCGTGAGGTCTTCCACTCGGAGGGCATTCCCCAGGACCTCGCGTACGTCGCTCTCGTCGAGAGCGCCTTCAAGACGGGCGCCTTGTCGCGGACGAAGGCCAAGGGTGTCTGGCAGTTCATGCCCGCCACCGGCAAGCGCTTCGGGCTGAAGCAGGACTGGTGGGTCGACGAGCGGAGCAGCCCCGAGAAGGCAACGCGGGCCGCGGCGCAGTACCTGCGCTCGCTCTACGACATGTTCCTTGACTGGAACCTCGCCCTCGCCGCGTACAACGCGGGCGAAGGCAAGGTGGGCCGCAGCCTCGACCGCCACGGCGTCGACGACTTCTGGGAGTTGGCCCGGACGCGTGGCCTCAAGCAAGAGACGAAGAACTACGTGCCGATGATCCACGCGGCCATCGTGGTGGCCAAGGCCCCCGCGAAGTACGGCTTCGAGGTCAACCCCGAGCCGCTTCTGACCTTCGACACGGTTCCGGTGAGGGACGCGGTCGACCTGAGGGTGGTGGCCGAGTGCGCGGGGACCGAGGTCGGACAGATCCAGCTCCTCAACCCCGAGCTGCGGCGGCTCGCGACACCCGCGGGGCGCGGCTGGAGCGTGAAGGTGCCGACGGGAGCCGCGGGGCCCGCGGGCGATTGCCTCGCGAACCTCCCCCCGGAGAAGCGGGTGACGTTCCGGACCCATGTCGTCGCGCGCGGGCAGACGCTGGCGAGCTTGAGCAAGCTCTACGGGTCGTCGCCGGCCGCCATCGCCGACGCCAACGGCCTCGCCAAAGGCAAGAGCCTGGCCAAGGGGGCCGAGCTGATCATTCCGATCGACCCGCGCTCGGCCCCGGTGCGCCGGGCGGCCGCCGGAGTGCGAACGGCGGACGCACAGGGCGTTTCGCGCGCGCGTCCGGCCGACGATTCCGGCCGGCGCGTCACCTACAAGGTACGCCGCGGGGACACGCTGGGCGCAATCGCCACCAAGTACCGGACGACGATCCAGCAGGTGAAGTCCTGGAACCGGTTGCACGGCACTCGTGTCGCGGCCGGCGAGACCCTCACCCTCTACACCCGCCGCGCCGACTGAGCGGGGCTCGCTAGCGGACGGGCCTGGACCTTCTCTGGCCGGCCTTCCCCCTAATCTCTGATCGCCGGCCGCAGGCTCTCCCCCTTTCGCCGGCGGAACGGAGAGCCATGCTCGCCACGTCACTGACCGCGGCGGTGGTGGGTGTCGACGCCCACCTCGTCCGCGTCGAAGCCGACACCGCAGCCGGATTCCCCAAGTTCACGATGCTGGGCCTCGCCGACTCCTCGATCAAGGAAAGCGAGGGACGCATCCGGGCCGCCTTGCGCAACTGCGGCTACGCGTTCAAGTGGGACCGCCGCATCACGGTGAGCATGGCGCCCGCGAGCCTTCGGAAGATGGGCTCGTCCTACGACCTCGCCACGGCGATCGGCCTGCTCGCGGCCGACGGTGCGCTCAGCCCGGCGCCGCTGGCCGACGTGCTCCTCGTGGGGGAGCTGGCGCTCGACGGGACCGTCCGGCCGGTCGCCGGCGTCCTGCCGATGATGCTCGCGGCCCGGGCACGGGGCCTGGCGGCCGCGGTCGTCCCGGCCGAGAACGCGGCCGAGGCCGCGCTCGTCACGGGGCTGCGCGTCTATCCCGTCCGCTCCCTTCCCGACGCCGTAGGCCTCGCCGGCAGCACCGACCGGCCCGATCCTCCCACACCGCTGCCCGTCCTGCGCGCGGAGCGAGCGCTGGCCGACCTGGCCGACGTGCGCGGCCAGGTCCTCGCGCGCCGCGCGCTCGAGATCGCCGCCGCGGGAGGCCACAACCTGCTCCTCTCCGGGCCGCCGGGCTCCGGCAAGACGATGCTCGCCCGGCGGCTTCCGGGCATCCTTCCCCCGCTCACTCCCGAGGAGGCGCTCGAGACGACGGCCATCCACTCCGCGGGCGGCGCGCGCCTCGATGCGCTTCTCACCGAGAGGCCCTTCCGCAGCCCCCATCACACCGCAAGCGATGCCGCCGTCGTCGGAGGCGGCTCGATCCCGCGGCCCGGAGAAGTCAGCCTCGCCCACAATGGCGTGCTCTTCCTGGACGAGCTGCCCGAGTTCAAGCGCAACGTCCTCGAGGCGTTGCGCCAGCCCCTCGAAGACCGGGAGGTCACCGTGGCGCGGGTGCGCGGCCGGGTCCGCCTGCCTGCTCGCTTTCAGCTCGTCGCGGCGATGAACCCCTGCCCCTGCGGGGGCCTCGGCGATCCGCGCCGGGGCTGCGCGTGCTCTCCGGGACGCGTGCGGACCTATCAGGCGCGGGTCTCGGGACCGCTGCTGGACCGGATCGATCTGCACGTGGACGTGCCGGCCCTGCCCTACGCCGACATGGCGGGCCTGCCCGGGGAGCCTTCCTCGGCGGTGGCGCGCCGTGTCCGCGGCGCCCGGGGGCGGCAGCAGGAGCGAGCGGCCCTCACCGGCGTGCTGACCAACGCCGACCTGGCGGGCGCCGCCCTCCTGCGCGTGGCGCAACCGGATCCCGACGGCCGCGGCTTGCTGGAGCGAGCGATGGACCGGCTCGGGCTGACGGGGCGCGCGTACGACCGTCTGTTGCGGGTGGCGCGCACGATCGCCGACCTCGACCGCCGCGAAGGGGTCGCCGCCCGGCACGTGGCCGAAGCACTTCAGTTCCGCAGCGCGCGGCCCGAGCCGGCGGAATCCTCCGGCGGGGGCTTCTCTATCTGCCGAGAACGAGGACCACGAAGCTTCCGGGCACGATGCTCGGACGGGGACGAGGCACCTCCGCCGTCGGCGCCGGCGCGGGCCCGAACTCCGCCGTCGAAAGGAAGATCCGGTGGGTCTTCGGGTCGAGGGCGAGCGTCCGCGCCCCGCGCTGCGTCTTCACCGTCTCGACCACGCGGAACGCCTCCGGCGAGTCCTCGTGGACGACGGTCACGGTCCCCTCGCCGTTGGAGCTGAAGGCCAGGCCGGTGGCGGCGTCGAAGGCCGCGCCGTCGACGCCGCTGCCGATCGGGAGGGTCGTGACGACCCGCCCGCTCGTGGCATCGACGACGGCCATCAGCTTGTTGCTGCAAACCGCGAAGAGCCGGCCGTGCGCGGAATCGAACGCGAGGCCCGAGGGCTCTTCGCAGGGCTTGAGCGGCCAGCGGCTCTTGACCTGGAGGTCCTTCGAATCCAGGGCCACGATCTCGCTCTTGTCCTCGATGTTCACGAAGACGCGGCCCTTGCCGTCGGTCACGGCATTCTCTGGCCTGCCCCCGAGGGGGACGGTGCCGGCCACCGTGCCCCTGGCCGCGTCGATGGCGGTGGCGTCCGCGCCGCGGCCGTTGAACGTGAACACGCGGCGCGTCGCCGGATCGTAGAGGATCGCATCCGGGTTCTCGCCGGTCTTGACCTCGCCGATCTTGCCCAGGGTCTTGAGGTCGAAGATCGTCGTGGTGCCCGCCCGGCCGTTGCTCACGAAGCCGCGCCCGAGGTCGGTCGCGATCGCGATGCCGTGCACGCCGGGCGTGTCGGGGATGTCGCCGACCGCCGCCCTGGTATCGGCGTCGACCACCACCACGTGCGTGCCGCGCGAGACGAAGAGGCGCCGCGAGGCCGGGTCGAAGGCGAGATAGTCCCACCCGCCGTCGCCGCCGAGCCTGAGCGTGTCGATCACCCGGTAGCCTGTCGTTGCGGATGGAGTCGGTGCGAGCCACAACCCCAAGCTGGCGGCCATCGCGGTCGTCATCAGGTCGAGCATCGAAGCCTCCCCGGCAGGGAGCATAACACCACCCGGAATGTGATCCCCGTTACAGAAGGATGCACTTTTCTCCAACTTCTTGGAGGAAACCGTTGACCCCCCGGGGGGCATGTGGTAGCTTCCCAGGGTTTTTCCGCGGGTTCCCAAGAGCCGCAGGGTGGCCCTTCCCTTCGTGGGCGTCGTGAACGCCCACGGGGCTCACTCGGAGGAGAGATGGCCAACGAGTTCTACACCCTCATCATCGTGCCCCACGCGAAGGCACGGTTCAGGCGCCTCCACGTATCCGTCCGCCTCACGAAGTGGCTGGCGGGACTGACGACGGTCGGCGTCCTCGCCATCTCCGGCGTCCTCGTTCACTACGTCTGGATCACCGCCGAGGTCTATGAGCTCCGCCGCCTACGGACGGAGAACAGGGCGCTGCGCGTCAAGACGGAAGAGTACGAGCAGAACGCGGGCCAGCTCCGTTCGAAGATCGACACGTTGCAAGGCATGGTGAACAAGCTCGGCGTCATGGCCGGGCTCGACCACTCCCTGCCCGACACCCGCGTCGGCGGCGTGGGCGGGGCCATCGGCACCGAGTCGATGGCGCCCGCGCTAGATCCCGCCGCCCTCCACGAGATGGACCGCAGCGTATCCGCCCTCACCGCGCGGTCCGCCCGTCTCGAGGAGTTCTATCGGGACCAGAGCGTGCTGCTGGCCTCGACCCCGTCGATCTGGCCCGTCCGCGGATACCTCGCGGCCGGCTTCGGGAACCGCATCGACCCCTTCACCGGCCAGCGCGACTTCCACACCGGCCTCGACATCTCCACGCCGGTCGGGACCAAGGTGCAGGCTCCCGCCGACGGCGTCATCGTCTCGTGCGGGCAGAAGGGCGGCTACGGCAACTCGATCATCATCGATCACGGGTTCGGCATCGTGACCCGCTACGGTCACCTCAGCGGCTTCAACGTGAAGCCCGGACAGCGGGTCAAGCGCGGAGACGTGGTCGGGTTCGTCGGCGACACCGGCCGCTCCACCGGCCCTCACCTCCATTACGAGGTGTGGGTCCGGGACCAGGCCCAGAACCCCATCCACTACATCCTCGACGAGTACCGCAGCTTCGGTTAGGACCGCGGTCGTTTGACCGCCCGCCGCCCCCGCTGATATTCTGATGCGCTAAGAATCGGGGCGCGTGCTGCTTAATACCGTACTCACCAAGATCATCGGGACGAAGAACGAGCGGGAGCTGAAGGCGATCCGCCCGGTCGTCCAGCGGATCAACGCGCTCGAGCCTTCCATCGTCTCGCTCTCCGACGACGAGCTCCGCGCCAAGACGGAAGAATTCAAGCGCCGACTGAAGGGGGGAGGCGACGGGGGCGGGGGGGGCGAGAGCCTCGACGACCTCCTCCCGGAGGCCTTCGCCGTCGTGCGCGAGGCGGGCCGGCGCGTCCTCAACATGCGCCACTTCGACGTGCAGCTCATCGGCGGCCTGACCCTGCACCGCGGCACGATCGCGGAGATGAAGACGGGCGAGGGCAAGACGCTCGTCGCCACCCTCCCCGCCTACCTGAACGCCCTCGGCGGCAATGGCGTGCACATCGTCACCGTCAACGACTACCTGGCCAAGCGCGACAGCGAGTGGATGGGCCGCATCTTCCGCTTCCTGGGCTTGAGCGTCGGCGTCATCCAGCACCACCTCGGAGACGCCGAGCGCCAGGTGGCCTATGCGGCCGACATCACGTACGGGACCAACAACGAGTTCGGCTTCGACTACCTCCGCGACAACATGAAGTTCGACCTCGCGGGCTACGTCCAGCGGGGCCACAACTTCGCGATCGTGGACGAGGTGGACTCCATCCTCATCGACGAGGCGCGCACCCCGCTCATCATCAGCGGCCCCGCCGAGGAGTCGACCGACAAGTACTACCGGATCAACGCCATCATCCCCAAGCTGAAGCCGGGCGCCCGCATCACCGGCGACAAGAAGGCGGAGGAGCGGGCGGAGCTCGAGAAGACCGGGGACTACATCGTCGACGAGAAGGCCAAGACCGTCACCCTCACCGAGGGCGGCATGGCCCACGCCGAGAAGCTGCTCGGGGTCCAGAACCTGTGGGACCCGTCCAACATGGACGTCCTCCACCACGTCAACCAGGGCCTGCGCGCGCACACGCTCTTCCAGCGCGACGTGGACTACGTGGTGAACGACGGCCAGGTCGTGATCGTGGACGAGTTCACCGGCCGGCTCATGCCGGGCCGGCGGTGGTCGGACGGCCTGCACCAGGCGGTGGAGGCCAAGGAGAAGGTGAAGATCGAGCGCGAGAACCAGACGCTCGCCACCATCACCTTCCAGAACTATTTCCGGATGTACAAGAAGCTCGCGGGGATGACCGGCACCGCCGAGACGGAGGCGCCGGAGTTCGACAAGATCTACAAGCTGGAAGTCCTGGCCATCCCCACCAACCGCCCGCTCATCCGCGTGGAGAACCCCGACGTCGTCTACCGCACGGAGCGGGAGAAGTTCGAGGCGGTGGTCGGCGAGATCAAGGAGTTCCACGAGTCGGGCCGCCCGGTCCTGGTGGGCACGATCTCGATCGAGAAGTCGGAGCACCTCTCGGGCCTGCTGAAGAAGGCCGACATCAAGCACGTGGTGCTGAACGCGAAGTACCACGAGCGAGAGGCGGAGATCGTCGCCCAGGCCGGGCGCTACGGGGCGGTCACGATCGCGACCAACATGGCCGGGCGCGGGACCGACATCATCCTCGGCGGCGTGCCCGACCACCGCGGGAAGGCGATCCTCGTCGAGAAGGAGCTGGATCCCGAGACGGCGCCGGCCGAGGAGCGCGCGGCCGCCCTCGCCCAGGCGCAGGCCGAGATGGCGCGGGACTACAAGAAGACGCTGGCCGAGAAGAAGCCCTCCGCCAAGCAGCGCCGCACGCTGGCCAAGCGCTACGTGGGCCTGCTGGCGGCCTTCGCCCCCGATCACCCTTCGGTGCTGTCGACCGAGGCCCTCGCCCAGGATTTTCCTCCGCTGCGCACCTTCCTGGAGACGGCGCGGGCGCTGCCGCGCACCGTGAAGGAGAAGATCGCGCACAGCTTCTATCCCCAGGGCGAGAAGCCGGTCGACTTCCTCGAGGTCCACCCGATGAAGGCCGACATCGAGCGCATCGCCGCCGATCCCGCCTTCGCGAAGATCGAGGAGTTCCTGGACGGGAGCGAGCGCGAGCGGGTGGTGGCCCTCGGCGGGCTGCACATCCTGGCCACCGAACGCCACGAGGCGCGCCGCATCGACAACCAGCTCCGCGGCCGCGCCGGCCGCCAGGGCGACCCCGGCTCCTCCCGCTTCTACCTCTCCCTCGAAGACGACCTGATGCGCATCTTCGGCTCCGATCGCATCAGCGGCCTGATGCTGAAGCTGGGCATGGAGGAGGGCGTGCCGATCGAGCACGGCATGGTCACCAAGTCGATCGAGCGCGCGCAGAAGCAGGTGGAGGCGCAGAACTTCGCGATCCGCAAGCACCTGCTCGAGTACGACGACGTGATGAACAAGCAGCGCACGGCCGTCTACGACATGCGCCGCATGATCCTGGAGGGAAAGGACACCGAGAAGTACGTCGTGAACCTCTCGCTCGAGGTGCTCGACTGGTTCCTGGACAACTACGCCCCCGAGAAGGACGACCCGGATTCCTGGAACCTCGACGGGCTGCAGTCCGCGCTCAAGGAGACCTACGGCTTCGACGTCCCCCTCGGCCAGCTCAAGGGCATGGGCCGGACGGAGATGGTCGAGGCCTTCGGCGAGCGCATCCGCAAGCTCTACGAGGACAAGCAGGCCCAGGTCGGCCCGGAGGCGATGAACCTCTTCGTGCGCATGGTCATGCTGCAGATCGTCGACACGCAGTGGAAGGATCACCTCTACGCGCTCGACCACCTGAAGGAGGGGATCGGGCTGCGCGGCTACGGCCAGCGCGACCCGCTCGTCGAGTACAAGAAGGAATCCTTCAACATGTTCCAGGCCCTCATGGACCGCATCGACGAGGAGATGCTGCGCTGGATCTATCTGGCCCAGCCGATGGCGGCCCCGGGAGCGGGGCCGGGTCCCGAGGAGGCCCCGCGGCCCGCGCCGGTGGACCGGCCGCCCGTGGGATCGCGGGACTCGAGAGCCTCGGTGCCGGAGCCGCGCCCGGTCCGCGAGCCGGAGCTGGCGCTCGTCGGCTCCCGTACGCGGCCGCGCAATCTCACCTTCAACGACCCGGGCGCGGCCCTCTCCGGCTCCGGATCGGCGCTGGGGGCGGCGGAGCCGGCGGAGGCGCGCGGCGGCATGGACGGCGATGTGCAGACCGTCCGCCGCGAGGGCAAGAAGGTCGGCCGGAACGACCCGTGCCCATGCGGGAGCGGGAAGAAGTACAAGAAGTGTCACGGCGGCTGAGGCCGGAGGATTGATGCTCGACGAACGGATCCCGGAAGCCCTCACCTTCGACGACGTCCTCCTCGTCCCCCAGAAGTCCGCGGTCCTGCCCTCCGAGGTCGACATCCGGACCCAGCTCACGAAGACGATCACGCTCAACGTCCCCGTCGTCTCGGCGGCGATGGACACGGTGACCGAGGCTCCCCTGGCCATCGCCATGGCCCAGGAAGGCGGCCTCGGCTTCATCCACAAGAACATGACCGTCGAGGCCCAGGCCAGCGAGGTGGACAAGGTCAAGCGCTCCGAGTCGGGGATGATCGTGGACCCGGTCACGGTCTCGCCCACGGCCAAGGTCGCCGAGGCGCTGGAGCTGATGTCGAGGTACCGCATCAGCGGGGTGCCCGTGACCAAGGGCAGCAAGCTCGTGGGGATCCTCACCAACCGCGACCTCCGCTTCGAAACGCGCACCAACCTCGCCGTCTCCGAGCTGATGACGAAAGAAGACCTCATCACCGTGCCGGTGGGGACGACGCTCGAGCAGGCGAAGGAGATCCTCCATCGCCACAAGGTGGAGAAGCTCCTGGTCGTGGACAAGGACTACAACCTGAAGGGCCTCATCACGGTCAAGGACATCCAGAAGCAGATCAAGTACCCGAGCGCGTGCAAGGACTCGCTGGGCCGGCTCCGCGTGGGCGCCGCGGTGGGCGTCACCGCGGACGTACTCGACCGTGCGGCCGCGCTGGTGGAAGCCAAGGTGGACGTGATCGCGGTCGACACCGCCCACGGCCACACCTCCCGGGTCATCGAGATGGTGGAGGCGATCAAGAAGCGCTTCCCCGAGCTGGAGGTGATCGCGGGCAACGTGGGGACGCAGGAAGGCGCGGCCGACCTGGTGGCGGCCGGTGTCTCCGCGGTGAAGGTCGGCATGGGCCCCGGCTCCATCTGCACGACGCGCGTCGTGTCCGGGGCGGGGATGCCGCAGATCACCGCCATCGCCGCCGCGGCCAAGGCCGCCGGCCCCGCGGGAGTGCCGGTCATCGCCGACGGCGGCGTGAAGTTCTCGGGCGACATCGTCAAGGCGATCGCCGCCGGCGCGTCGTCGGTCATGATCGGATCGCTCTTCGCGGGCACCGACGAGAGCCCGGGGGAGCTGATCCTGCGCCAGGGCCGCTCCTTCAAGAGCTACCGCGGCATGGGCTCGATCGGGGCCATGAAGGAAGGCTCGCGGGATCGCTATTTCCAGGAGTTCGACGGCCACACCGACACGGGCAAGCTCGTGCCCGAGGGCATCGAGGGCATGGTCCCCTACAAGGGGCCGCTGTCGGCGATGGTGCAGCAGCTCGTGGGCGGGCTGCGCGCGGGTATGGGCTATTGCGGCACCGGAAGCATCCGCGAGCTGCAGACGCGCTCGCGCTTCGTGCGCATCTCCTCCGCCGGCCTGAAGGAGAGCCACGTCCACGACGTCATCATCACCAAGGAAGCGCCGAACTACCGCCTTGAGTAAGAGGGCCAGGGCCGCCGCCTTCCTGGCCGGCGCGGCCCTGCTGGCGGGAGCGGTGGGGGCGTGCCGCGGCTCCTCGCAGGACCTCCTCATCACCTACTTCAACGGCGATTACGGCCTGAGCGTCCGCTACCCGACGAGCTGGCGCACCGACCAGGCCGAGCAGGACGGCATGTGGTACCGCTACTTCCTCGGGCCGCCCACCGGGGCCCAGCGCAAGCCGGCCGTTTCGGTGACGCTGTTCGCCGGTCCCCTCGCGATGCCGCTGGACGAGTACGCGCAGAAGTACCTGGCCGGCAACCCGCCGTCGACGTCGCGGGACGAAGCACGCGCGGGGGCGCGCGGCAAGGCCTACCGCTTCGCTTCCGGCGGCGGCGCCACCCGCCACTCGCTTCTCCTGCTGCAGGACGGCCAGCGCGTCTACGGGCTCTACAGCCAGGCGGACGCGCCGCTGTTCGAGCGATACCTGCCGACGATCGACGAGATGGAGCGCAGCTTCACCCTCGAGCGCCCCGAGACGTACCCCGCGGTCCGGAACGACAAGTTCCACTTCTCCATCCGGGTGCCTCCCTCGTGGCGCAGCAGCCGCACCTTCTCGGTGAGCGGCACGTACCTCACGCAGTTCACCAGCCCGCCGCTGGCCGCCGACCGCAGCCGCCAGACCGTTCACGCCTCGCTCACCCTCACCGTCGAGCCCCTTCCGGCGAACGTCACCGTCGACGGCTTCTACACGGAGGCCATGCGGAAGCTCGGCGACGCCTTCAAGGTCATCAGCCACGCGCCCTGGAACGGCGGGTACGCCGACGTGCTGTGGGTGGAGACGCCCATGGCGGTCTCGCGCAACAAACGCTTCTACCGGATGGCGGAGGGGCGCGGGTACACCCTGGCCTTCGAGGCCCGCGACGACGTTTATCCCCGGGTGAGCAAGTGGTGCGATATGATCGCTTCTACGCTCAGGGTCGGCTCGGAGGCCGGCGGGCAATGACGACTGCTCTCCACCGTTTCGGAAGCGCCCTCGGCCGCCTCATCCACGGCTCGGACCGCGCGCGGCTCGTCGTAGCGCCCGAGGGCCCGCGCGGCGACATCGGCGCGCCCCGCGGCGGGGACGGCGTGTGGGAAGTGGTGATGGCCGGCGGCCGCCCCTGCCTGGCTCCCGACGAGTCGTCCCACTATATTTATTTCACGCTCCCCGCCGAGCTCCTGGCCCGCGCCGCCGAGCGGGGCGAAGGCCTTTGGCTCGACGTCGAGTACTTCGGCGACCGCTACGGCCTCTTTCGTGTCCATTACCCTTCCACGGACCGCGCCGCGCCCGTCGACGGCCTCTACAAGCCCGCCGAGCAGCGTTGGCGCAGCGAGGCCGCCGGCCTGAGGCGCTTCCGCCGCGCCCTCTTTCCGCTCCCGGACTTCGAGCCCGGCCGCACCCAGAACCTGGGGGCCTCCTTCCGCGTGGAGTTCCGGCAGGAGGTGCTGATCTCCAAGGTGACCGCAACGCTCGCGCCGCCGGCCGACGCGGCCGACTTCGCCCTCGTCGCCCCGCTGCCGGAGCTGAAGAAGCTCCCGGGACGGTTCTACCCGATCAACTACCTGTTCATCGAGATCACCAACGCCTGCAACTTCAAGTGCACGTGGTGCCCGGACGAGATCATGGGCCGCCGCCGCGGGTTCATGAAGAAGGAGAAGGTGTTCCGCCTGCTGGACGAGATCGCGGGCAAGCGCTCCTGGCTGGGCCCGATCTTTCCCGTCAAGCTCCACCAGATGGGCGAGCCGTTCCTGCATCCCGACCTCCCCGCCATCGTCGAGCATGCCGAGAGCCGGGGGGTGGGCATCGAGCTGAACACGAACTGCGGCCTCATCACGCGCGAGAACATCGACGCCCTGTACCGCGCGGGGCTGACCAACATGATCCTGTCGTACCAGACACCCGACGCCGCCTCGTTCAAGACGCGCAAGGCCCCGAGTCTCGTCTTCGACGCCTACCGCGACAAGGTCCGCCTGGCGGTGGAGCGCAAGGTCGCCATGGAAGCGCGCACGCACCTCGAGATCGACATCATGAACACCAAGTACGCGGACTCCTACAAGATCGTGAGCGAGGACGATCAGGCCCTGGCCTTCCTCGACGACTGGATCTCCTATGCGCGGTCGCTGGAGGAGAAGTACGGGCTGCCCCCACGCACGCACGATCGGGACCAGATCCGGTCCCGGCACTTCCTCGACCAGGACGAGAACGGCAGCCGCTATGAGCTGCTCGACGGCGTCCACCTGATCTGGAAGCGCTGCCACTCGTGGGGCAACGTCGTCGGGGAGCACCACGTCGATCCGCAGGCGGCGGCCGCGCAAGCGCCCGCCGCCAACTCCGGCGCGGGTAGCGGGTCGCCTCCGCACCAGAAGGGCGATGCTAGAGCTGCGCTCGCGGCGGGATTCACTTCCGACGCGAGCGCGGGGGGTCCGGGGGGTGCGGCGCAGCACCCCCCGCTCACCAAGGACACGTATTGCCCCGCGCCCTATGACCAGTTCGTGATCCAGTGGAACGGCGACGTGACCACCTGCTGCACCGACTACGAAGGGCGCACGAAGACCGCCAACGTGTTCGCGGACGGGATCGAGGGCGTGTGGAAGAGCGAGACGCTGAAGCAGCGCAAGAAGGACATGCTGGAGGGGCGCCTGCTCGACGTGTGCGCCAAGTGCCAGGGATTGCGCTGAGCAATCCCCAGGGCGAGTAGCCGGCTGGCGGCTCGAGCCGATCTCGCCGTCGGTTTGACAGGGGTGCGGCCGGCGCCTATACTCCCGTCCGTGATGCGGACGCAGCCAGGCGCGGTGACGATCATCGCGGGGCGGCGTCCGTCTGCGGGCCCCCCGGCTATCGCGATTATTAGCCGCCGGGGGCCCCGGCCCGCCCGCTAGAACAGCGAGCGCGCCGCAAATGGCCTCCGGCAGCGATGCCGGGGGCCTTTTGTTTTTTGGGGAGGAGCGGATGCAGACCCAGATCTACCTCTTTGACACCACGCTGCGCGACGGCACGCAGAGCGAGGGGCTGAGCCTCTCCGTCGAGGACAAGCTCAAGATCGCGGCGCTGCTCGACGGCTTCGGCGTGCACTACGTGGAGGGCGGCTGGCCGGGCTCCAACCCCAAGGACGCCGACTTCTTCCAGCGCGCGCGGTCGCTCGCACTGCGGCGAGCGAAGCTCGTCGCCTTCGGCGCCACCCGCAAGGCCGGCGTGCGCGCCGAGGACGATCCCAATCTCCGCGCGCTCGTGGCGGCGGAGACACCCGCGGTGTCGCTGTTCGGGAAGTCCTGGACGCTCCACGTCCGGCATGTGCTCGAGACGACGCCGGAGGAGAACCTGGCGATGATCGCGGAGAGCGTGGGCTGGCTCAAGGGGCGCGGCAAGGAGGTCATCTACGACGCGGAGCATTTCTTCGACGGCTACCGCGCGGACCCTGCCTACGCGCTCTCCACGTTGCGCGCGGCCGCGCAGGCCGGCGCCGACTGGATCGTCCTGTGCGACACGAACGGGGGAAGCCTTCCCGGGTGGGTCGCCGACGTGACGGCCGACGTGCGGCGAGCGCTGCCGACGCCCCTCGGCATCCACAGCCACAACGACGGCGAGCTGGCGGTCGCCAACGCGCTCGCCGCGGTCGAGGCCGGCTGCCGCCAGGTCCAGGGGACGATCAACGGCTACGGCGAGCGCTGCGGCAACGCGAACCTCGTCTCGATCATCCCCGCCCTGCAGCTCAAGATGGGGCTCTCGGCGGTGCCGCCCGAAAGCCTGGCCCGCCTCACCGAGCTGGCGCGCTCGGTGAGCGAGATCGCGAACCTCAACCCCGACGCCCACGCGCCATACGTCGGCGCCTCCGCGTTCGCCCACAAGGGCGGCGTGCACGTGGCCGCAGTGGAGAAGCTCGCGGCCAGCTACGAGCACGTCCCGCCCGAGATCGTGGGCAACCGCCGCCACGTCGTCGTCTCGGAGCTCTCCGGGCGGGGCAACGTGCGGGTGAAGGCTGACGAGCTGGGCGTGGCCACGGACGGGCGCGAGCGGGAGCTGCTCGCGCGGGTCAAGGAGCTGGAGAACGAGGGCTACCAGTTCGAGGCGGCCGAGGGCTCGTTCGAGCTGCTCGTGCGGCGCCGGCAGCCGGACTACGTGCCTCCCTTCGAGCTGCTCGACGTGGTGGTCGTGGCCCAGAGGCGCCGGGGCGAGGCCATGATCGCCGAGGCCACGGTGAAGCTGCGCGTGGGCCCCGAGACGGTCCACACCGCGGCCGAGGGCGACGGACCCGTGCACGCGCTCGACCGCGCGCTGCGCAAGGCGCTGCTGCCGCACTATCCCGCGCTCGCCGACGTGCGGCTCGCCGACTACAAGGTGCGGATCCTGGACCCGCAGGCGGCCACGGGCGCGAAGACGCGCGTCCTGATCGAAGCCGCCCGCGGCGAGGAGCGCTGGAGCACGCTCGGCGTGTCGAAGAACATCATCGAGGCGAGCGGGCAGGCGCTGGCCGACAGCCTGGAGCTGCCACTGCTGCGCGCGCGCGTGGGCACGTCGCTGCAAACCCAGACGGCGTGAGCAGGGGGCGCGCCGCTGGCGCCCCCCGCTCAAGATGGCAGCGCCAGCGCCTTCACCAGCCAATACAGGAATTCCTGGCCGTCGTAGAACTGCTTGACGCCGATGCGCTCGTCCTTGCCGTGGGCGCGGTTGTCGTCGACGTCCTCGAAGATCCCGTCGACGCCGTAGGTCGGGATCCCCGCCCGGCGCAGGTAGAGGCCGTCGGTGGCGCCCGTGCCCATGACCGGGACGACGGGGACGCCCGGCCACATCTGCTGCGTGATGCGTTGGATCGGGCCCATGACCTCCGGCTTGAGCGGTGAGGGCGAGCTGGGCTTGGCGGGGGCGACCGGAGTCACGCTGATCGCCTCGTCGGCAAGGACGCCGACGATCGTCTTGCGTATTTCCTCCGGCGCCTCGCCGGGCAGCATCCGGCAATTGACGTTGGCCTTCGCCGTCTGGGGAAGGGCGTTGGGCGCATGGCCGCCCTGGAGCATCGTCGCGACGCACGTCGTGCGCATCATCGCGTTCAGATAGGGCAATCGTGCCAGCGTCTCCACCGCGCCCGGAGGCCGCGGGCTCTTGAGGATGGCCTTCATCGCCTCCCCCACCGCCCCGGGCTGGGTCGGCGCCATGCGCTCGAAGAAGCCACGCGTCACCTCGTTGAGCTTCACCGGGAAGTCGAACTCCGCCAGGCGGGCGAGCCCGGCCGCGAGGTGGTAGATCGCGTTGTCCCTCACCGGCAGCGAGCTGTGGCCGCCGGCGTTCTTCGCCTCCAGCGTAAAGTCCTGGTAGACCTTCTCGCTCGCCTGCACGCGGTTGTTGAGGTACTTGCCGTCCTTGATCGATCCCCCGCCGCCCTCGTTGAGCGCGTACTCGGCGTCGATCAGCTCGCGGTGGTTGGTGACGAGCCATTGCACGCCGTTGAAGTCGCCGCCCTCCTCGTCGGCGGTGAGCGCGACGATGATGTCGCGGTCGGGCTCGAGACCCTCCTGCTTGAAGCGGATGAGGTTGGCGATCCAGATCGCGGCCATCGCCTTGTCGTCGGTCGTGCCGCGGCCGTAGTAGTAGCCCTCCCTCTCGAGAAAGGTGAACGGATCGACCGACCAGTCCTCCTTGCGCGCTTCGACCACGTCGAGGTGGGCGAGAAGCAGGACCGGTCGGCGGGCGCCCGTGCCCCGCAGACGCGCGACGAGGTTCCCCTTGCGCTCGTTCGGCCCCAGCACGCGAACGTCGCTCTCGGGAACGCCCGCGGCCTTCAGCCGCTTGGCCATTGCCTCCGCCGCCCTGGTCGTGCTCCCCACCGAGTCCGTGGTGTTGATCTCGATCAGCTCCTTGAAGATCTCGCGGGCGAGCCTCCGGTTCGGATCGGGGCCCTGGCCGAGGACGACGCGCGGCGCGGACACGGTCATGAGCACCGCGGCGAGCACGGCGCAGGTCGGGGTTCGCATCGTTATCGCAAAGCCTCCTCGAGCGCGGTGGCGCCGTCGGTCTTATCGTCTCTGTATTTCACGATGATGGGGGTATACAGAGCCAGGCCTTGGCGCTCGGCGAAGGCGTCGGTCATTCGGCGGCTGCCCGGCACCACCACCGCGCCCTCGGGGATGCGGAGCGGCCGATCGGCGGTCCGCCGGTACGTCGCCTGCCGCGGGACGTCGTATACGGTGACGGATCCGGTCAGGATCACGCCCGAGCCGAGGACCGCCCGGCGGCCGACGATCGCGCCCTCGTACACGCCGCAGTTCCCGCCGACGAGCACCTCGTCCTCGACGATCACGGGCAGCGCGCCCACCGGCTCGAGCACGCCTCCGAGCATCGCTCCCGCCGAGAGGTGCACGCGCTTGCCGACCTGCGCGCAGGAGCCGACGAGGGCGTGGGAGTCGACCATCGTGCCCTCGTCGACGTAGGCTCCGACGTTGACGTAGGCGGGAGGCATGACGACGACCCCGGGCCCGAGGTACGCGCCCGACCGCACGGCGGAGCCGCCGGGAACGATGCGCACGCCCTCGGGCACGCTCCGACGGGTCGGATACGTGTCCTTGTCGAGGAAGCGCAGAGGGCCGGCGGGCTCCATGGCCACGACCTTGCCCAGCCGGAAGCCGAGCAGGATGCCCTTCTTGACCCAGCCGTTCACCCGCCAGCCGCCCGCGAACGGCTCGGCGGCGCGGATCTCTCCCTTCTCCAGGCCGTCGCGAAACGACTCGAAAACGGCGCGGGCCTCGGCCCCGAGCGCGTCCGCCGGCTGCTCGTAGAGCGCCTCGATCTGCTCCGGCAGGCTCACCGCAGCAGCTCCAGCTCCTTCAGCGCGGCGCGCATCGCCTCGCGCGTGCCGTCGCTCGGGGGGCACATCGGCAGGCGGTAGGACTCCTCGCACAGGCCCATCAGCGCCATCGACGCCTTCACCGGGACCGGGTTCGACTCGGCGAAGTTCAGGTTCATGAGATGCAGGAGCCGGTAGTGGATCTTCCGCGCGGCCGCGAAATCGCCGCGGGCGCACGCGGTGGCCAGGTCGTGCATCTCCCGCGGCACCTGGTTGGCGCAGACGGAGATGACGCCCTCGCCCCCGAGGGCCATCAGCGCGAAGGCGAAGGCGTCGTCGCCCGAGAGCACCTGGAAGCCCGAGGGCCGGTCGCGCAGGATGTCCATGACCTGGCCCAGGTTGCCCGACGCCTCCTTGACCGCGGCGACGTTGCGGTGCGTCGCGATTCGCAGCAGCGTCTTCGTGTCGATGTTGCTGCCCGTGCGCCCCGGCACGTTGTACACGACCACCGGCACCGGGCTCGCGTCCGCGATCGCAGTGTAGTGCCGGTAGAAGCCTTCGGGCGTCGGCTTGTTGTAATAGGGCCCCACGCACAGGACACCCACGGCTCCCGCGGCCGCCGCGGCCTTGCTCCTCTCGATGGAGACGCGGGTGTCGTTGGTGCCCGTGCCCGCCAGCACCGGTACGCTGCCCGCGGCTTCCGCGACCGTGATCTCGATGACCCGGAGCTGCTCCTTCGGGGTCAGGGTCACCGCCTCTCCGGTGGTGCCGCACGGTACGAGCACGTCGATGCTGCCCTCGATCTGCCGGCGCACCGTGCGCCGCAGGGCCGCCTCGTCGAGCTCTCCGGTCTTCGTGAAGGGCGTGATGAGCGCCACGCCGGCGCCGGCAAAGGAACGTGCCATGGAAACCTCCTGGCGGCTCACGGACCGCATCGGGCGTCGACGTAACCCAGGGACTGCAGCTTCCGGCAGGCCTCGGGGCTGAGCCCGGCTTCGGCCGGAGCGTTGTCGGTCAGGCGCCGCGTCTGGACCCAATCCTTCTCGTTCTGCTCCAGGAAGAGCTGCAGCACCCGGCGCTGCGCCCGCAGCTCGTCGGGCCGCACTCTGGACAGGTCGTGCATCTCGGCGGGATCGCTCGAGCGGTCGTAGAGCGCGAAGCGCATCCCTTCGTCCTCCGGCGTGCCCACGATCTTGAAGCGATGGTCCCAGGTCGCGACGAGGTTCCGATCGTTCTGGGCGAACAGGCGGTCGCGCCCCGGGGCGGTCTTGCCCACCATCGCCCCGAGCAGGCTGACCCCGCCCAGGTCCGGGGGGTACGAGACCTTCACCGCGTCGAGGATGGTGGGGACGACGTCGAGGGTAGAGGCGAAGACGCGGCTGCGCACCCCCGCCCTGCCGCCGGGAACGACGCCCAGGAGCGGGACGGCCAGGCTCGGCTCGAAGAGGTCCTCGCCGTGGTCGAAGTAGTAGTCGTGCTCGCCCAGGCTCTCCCCGTGGTCGGAGGTGAGGAACACCACCGTCTTCTTTCCCGCCGCCGAGCCCTGGAGCGCGTCCACGAGCCGGCCGACCTCCTGGTCGACGGCGGCGACCTCCCCATCGTACTGCGCGACGTAGTACGCGAGGCGGTCCTGGCCCCGCACGGCCCATCGCCTGGGAATGCCGCCATGGAAGTCCGGCACCAGCCTCAGGCGCGGGCCCGCGCCCGCCGCGGCGTCGAGGAACCGCGTGTCGAAGGGCGGCGGCGGCGTGTACGGGGCATGAGGATTGACGTAGTGCAGCCAGAGGAAGAAGGGACGATCGGCGGGAGCGCTCCGGAGGAAGGCGATGCCGCCGTCGGTGATCGCGCGCATGCGGTCCGCCTCGGTGGGGAGGGACTTCTCCTCCCAGGTCTCGCGGTAGCTGTCGAAGCCCTTGGCGTAGCCGTTCTGGGCGGCCACGTTGGGGTTGTCGACGATGGCCGCGGTCGCGTAGCCGGACTCCTTCAGCACGCTGGCCAGGGTCGGGTTGAAGTCGAGCAGCGCGGGGTGGGTCTTGCTGTAGCCGTTGCGAGAGGCATTGCGGCCGGTCAGCATGATCACCATGCTCCCCCGGGTCTTCGGCCAGGCGGTGTAGGCGCTCTCGAAGACGGTGCCCGCGCGTCCGAGAGCGTCGATCCGGGGGCTCGCCGGCCGCCGGTAGCCGTACGCGCCGAGATGGTCGGCCCGCAGCGTGTCGATCGTCACGAGCAGGACGTTGTGGCGGTTGCCGGACGCGGCGGAGGCTCGCGGCGCCGGAGCCGGCGCGGGGCGGTCCCGGCACGCGGCCAGGCCGAGGACGAGGGCGACGAGCGCCGCCGCCCGCCTCACGCGGCCTCCTGCTCTATCCGCACGCGCCGGGTGTCGTCGCCGGCGTGCTCCAGCGTGACGCGGACGGCGAGGGCGGGATCCCAGGGATGGACGGAGAGCCTCTCCGCCCACTCGATGGCGAGGACGCCGCGCGGACCGGGCAGCTCGTCCAGGCCCAGCTCCAGGTCGTCGCCTCCGCCCGCCAGCCGGTAGAGGTCGGCGTGATGCAGCGTGAGCCGCCCCGGATAGCGGGTGAGCAGGACGAAGGTCGGGCTCGCCACCTCTTCCGGATCCGCCCCCACGCCGCGGGCGAGGCCGCGCACGAACACGGTCTTGCCCGCCCCCAGCTCACCCGAGAGCAGGACGACCTCACCACCCCGGAACGCGGTGGCGAGCTCGGCCGCGAGCGCCTCCGTCTCCGCCTCCGATTGCGTCAGCGTCTCACGCACGCGCGCGCTCCAGGGCCCGGAAGGCGCGGGGCAGATGGGAGACGACGTCGCCGGCCAGGAGCGACTCCTGCCCGAGACGGGCGGCGGCCTCGTCGCCCGCGAGGCCGTGCAGGTACGCGCCGGCGGTGGACGCCGTCCACGCATCGCAGCCCCGGGCCAGAAGCGCGCCGATGATGCCCGACAGCGCGTCGCCCGTGCCGCCGGTGGCCATGCCGGCATTGCCGGTCGGGTTCACCGCGGCGCGGCCGTCGGAGCGCGCGACGATCGTCCGCTGGCCCTTCAACAGCACGACGGCGCCGGTCTCCATCGCGAAGGCGCGGGCCGTCTCCAGCCGGCGCCGCTGCACCTCGGACGCGCTCGTGGAGACGAGCCGCGCCATCTCGCCGGGGTGGGGCGTGACGACCGTGGGCGCCGAGCGGCGGAGCGCGTCGGTGGCGTCCTTCTCCCGGGCCGAGGGGGCGAGGGCGTTCAGGCCGTCGGCGTCCACGAGCAGCGGCACCGGGCACCGGCGGACCAGCTCGCGGACGAACGCGCGCGTTCCCGCTTCCTGGCCAAGGCCGGGCCCGAGGACGACCGCGTCGCGATCCTTGGCGAGGGCGAGCGCGCGCGTCACCGCGGCCGCATCGAGGGCGCCGCTCGCGTCGACGGGCAGCGGCTCCGTCATCGCCTCCGCCCGCGCCGCCGCGACGATCGGGAGAGCCGGCGCCGGCGTCGCCACCGTGACGAGCCCCGCGCCGGTGCGCAGGGCGGCGGTGGCCGCGAGCACGGCCGCACCGGTCTTCCCCACCGAGCCGGCGATGACGAGCACGTGTCCGAAGGTGCCCTTGTGGGCGCCGGGCGGGCGCGGCGGAAAGACACGCACCGCGTCGGCCGCCTCGAGCAGCCAGAGCCGCGCGCCCTCCACCAGCAGGCGCGGGATGCCGATGTCGGCCACGACCAGCTCCCCGACCCTCTCGCACGCCGGGGGCAGTACGTGCCCGTACTTCGGCGCCGCGAACGTCACCGTCAGGGCGGCGGTGAGCGTCGTCCAGGGCGTCTCACCGTTGTCCGAGGAGAGGCCGGAGGGGATGTCGACGGCGACCAGCGGCGACCGATCCGGCTCGGGCCGCTGCGCGAGGTCGCGGATCGCCCGGCCCACGAGGCCCGACGGCTCCTGTTTCAGCCCGGTGCCGAGCAGCGCATCGACGAGCAGATCCGCGCCGAAGACCGTCGCCCGCGCCGCCGCCCACGCCGCCTCGTCCGCCACCTCGAGGAGCGTCCCGCCCGAGCGCTCGAAGACGCCCAGGTGGATCCGCGCGTCGCCCCGGACCTCCGCTCGCGAGCCGAGCAGGAACACCGACGGCTTCAGCCCCCCGAGGAGCCGGGCGACCACGAAGCCGTCGCCGCCGTTGTTGCCCTTGCCGCACAGCACCACCGGCCGGCGCACGCCCGGGAAGCGCTCACCGATCGCTCGGGCCACCGCCGCCCCGGCGCTCTCCATCAGCACCGCGCCCGGGAGCCCGATCTCCTCGATGGTGCTCCGGTCGGCGTCGCGCATCTCGGCGGCGGTGACGACGGGGATCATCGCCCGTCTACCTCCGCGCGAGGAGAACCGCCACCACGAGGGCGGCGAAGGCGAAGCGATAGACGACGAAGGGAAGGTAGCTGTGGCCGCGCACGTAGGCGAGGAGGACACGGATGGCGAGGAAGCCGAAGACCGCGGCGGCGACCATCCCCGACAGCACCACCGACAGGTTCCCCGTGTGCATCAGATGAGGCACCTTCACGAGCGCCGCTCCGGCGGTGATGGGCGTGGCGAGCAGGAAGCTGAACCGGGCGGCCTCCTCGCGGCGGTAGCGCAGGAAGAGGGCGGCGCTGATCGTGGAGCCGGAGCGGGAGACGCCGGGAATGATGGCCAGCGCCTGCGCGAAGCCGACGAGGACGGCATCCCTCAGCGTGACCTGCTCGGCCCCCGGACCCGCGGGCGACGCCCGCCGATCGGCGATCAGCAGCACGGCGCCCATCACCGCCATCGTCGCGGCCACCAGAGCCGGCGATCGGAACGCGGTCTCCGCCCACTTGTCGAGGAGAAGGCCCGCGATCGCCCCCGGCACCGATGCGAGGGCGAGCAGCCACAGGAGCCTCGCCTCCGGCTCGGCGAACGGCTGGCCGCGCAGCGCGCAGCGCACCCCCGAGGACACGAGCCGCACCCAGTCCCCGGCGAAGGCGAAGAGGACCGCGGCCAGCGTCCCCAGGTGCAGGGCGACGTCGAAGGCGAGGCCGTGGTCCGGCCAGCCGAGGAGCCAGGGAACGACGATGAGATGACCCGAGCTGCTGATGGGGAGGAACTCGCCCAGGCCCTGCACGATCCCGAGCACGATGGCTTGCGTGGTCGTCATCGCTCTGCTAGCCTCGCGGCTCCGACCTGCCCGCCTCGCTTCAAGGTGTGACCATGGGTGTCTTTGCCTCCGTGAACGGGAACGTGGTGCCCGCCGAGCAGGCCCGCGTCTCGGTGCTGGACAACGGCTTCACCTTCGGGGACGCCGTCTACGAGACGCTGCGCACCTACGCGGGCCGGCCCTTCCACCTCGACCGCCACCTCGAGCGCCTGCGGGCCTCGGCGGCGCGGCTGGGCTTCGCGGCGCCTTTCGGCGACGAGGTCTTCGCGCGTCGCCTGGACGAGCTGCTCGCTCGCGCCGGCAACGAGGAATCCTACATCCGCATCATCCTGACCCGGGGTGAGGGCGACATCTCCTACCGGTTCGACCGCGTCCAGGGACCGACGCTCGTGATGGTCGTCAAACCCTTCGAGCCGCCGCCCGAGCGTGACTACGCCGAGGGGATCCCGGTCGTGATCGCGTCGGTGAGGCGCAATCATCCCCGGGCCCTCGATCCGGCCATCAAGTCGAACAACCTCCTCAACAACATCCTGGCCGTGCGCGAGGGACAGGCGCGGGGCGCGGTGGAAACGATCCTGCTCAACGACCTCGGCGAGGTGGCCGAGGGCGCCAGCTCCAACGTGTTCGTCGTGAAGGGTGGCCGGGCCGCGACACCTCCGCTGGCCGCCGGGATCCTGTCCGGCATCACGCGCCGCCTGGTCCTCGACCTGTGCCGCGAGGCGGGCGTTCCCGCCGGCGAGGAGACGCTGCTCGTGGCCGACCTGTTCGCCGCCGACGAGGTCTTCATCACCAGCACGACCAAGGAAGCCGCCCCCGTCCGCACGATCGACGGCAAGCCGGTCGGGTCCGGCCGGCCGGGCCCCGTCCACCGGCGCATCCTCCAAGCCTACCGCGAGTACGCCCGGCGCCATGCGCGCTGACCCTCAACCGTTGCGGGAATCGCGGCGGGCGAGCAGCCATCCCGGCACGAAGATCAGGACGCCGACGAGCATCATCCGGAGCATCGCGACGGTGCTCGGCGTGCCGAAGAACGCCGTCGCGGCGACCAGCGTGACGACGAGCCCGGTGACCTGGAGAAGACGCCCCAGGCCGTAGAGCATCCAGGGCCAGGTCCGCCGCTTCACTGGCGTCGCCAGCCGCCGCGCCCGAACCAGCGCGTGACGTCCTCTCTGGGCAAGCGGACGATCGTCGGCCGGCCGTGGGGGCACAGCGTCGGATGGGCGGTGCGGCCCAGCTCGCGGAGGATGGCCGACATGGTTTCGAGGTTCAGCGGTTGGCCGGCCCGGACCGCCGAATGGCACGCGAGGGTCGCGGCCAGGCGATCGCGCGCGCCGGCCACCGCCCACTCCGAGCCTTCGCGCTCGGTCAGGTCCTCCAGGACGGCCTGCAGATCGGCGCCCGGGTCGCCCGCCCGCAGCAGCGCCGGGACCGCCCGAACGCGCACGGAGTCGCCGCCAAAGGGCTCGAGGTCGTAGCCGAGCGAGAGGAGCGGCTCCAGGCTCGCCTGCATCAACCCGCGCAGGCGCGGCGGCAGCGTGAAGACGAGCGGCGTGAGCAGCATCTGCGACTCCGCCGCGCGCTTCTCGGCCCGCTCCTGCAGGGCCTCGAAGCGTACGCGCTCGTGCGCCGTGTGCTGGTCGACGAGCAGCAGGTCCTCGCCGTCGGTGGCGACGACGTAGGTGAGGCGGTACTGGCCGAGCACGGTCAGGGGGCCGGCGGTCGCGGCGGTGACGGGCGCCGGCGCTTCCGCCACCCGCCCCGCGCGCTCGAGGAACGTCTCGACGGCCGCCTCGATGCGGGCGGGATCCGGTCGGGCCGGCGACGCCGGCGTGACTCGGGGCGACTGCGCTCGCGCGCCCTCCGAGAGCGCCTCACGCACCGCCCGCTCGACGGCGACCCACACCGTGCGCGGCTCCGCGAAGCGCACCTCCGTCTTGGCGGGATGGACGTTGACGTCGACGAGGTGCAGTGGCACCTCGAGGAAGAGGAAGGCGTCGCCGCGGAACTCCCCCGCGCCCGCCGCCCGGTACGCCTCGGCCACCGCCTTCGCCACCGCCCGGTCGCGCACCGGCCGGCCGTTCACGAAGAGGCGCAGGTTCGGGCGGGCGGAGCCGGGGCGGTCCGGGCGGGCCACGAAGCCCCGCACGGCGACCCAGTCCGCGCCTCCCTCCACGGGCACGAGGCCGTCGAGCGCCGCGCCGCCGAAGATCTGGTAGATGCGCGCGGCGAGGCCGTCCACCGCCGGGGCCTGGATGAGCGCGCGGCCTCCGGAGCTGAGGACGAAGCCCGTGCCGGGACGGGCCAGGGCCAGCACCGTCAGCGCCTCCGCCACGTGGCTGGTCTCGGTCGGCTCCACGCGCAGGAACTTCCGCCGCGCGGGGACGGACCCGAACAGGTCCCGCACTTCCACCGTCGTGCCGCGGGGATGCCCGACGTCGCGGGCGTGGACGCGGCGGCCGTGGTGCACCTCCACCTCCGTCCCGCTCGGGGAGCTCTCCTCCCGCGTGCGCAGAAGGAGCTGCGAGACGCCCGCGATCGCGGGCAGCGCTTCCCCGCGGAAGCCGTGGGTGGCGATGGCGCCCAGATCCGACACGTGGCGCAGCTTCGACGTCGCGTGGCGCTCGAGAGCGCGCTCGGCATCCTCCGGGGACATGCCTTCGCCGTTGTCGCGTACGCGGATGAGCTGCTTGCCGCCGGCCTCGATCTCCACCGTCACCGTCGACGCGCCGGCGTCGAGAGCGTTCTCGAGCAGCTCCTTGACGACCGAGGCGGGCCGCTCCACCACCTCGCCGGCTGCGATCTTGTTGACGAGGTCCGCGGGGAGTAGTTCGATCACCGCCATCGGGGCCGGGGTCTCACAGCAGGGTGCCGCGCAGGAGGACCGAGCCGACCGTGAAGTAGATGACCAGCCCGGTGACGTCCACCAGCGTGGCCACGAACGGGGCGGAGCTCGTGGCCGGGTCGAAGCCCAGCCGGCGCATGATGAAAGGCAGCATGCTCCCGGCCAGCGTCCCGAAGCAGACGACGCCCACCAGGCTCACCCAGACGGTGGCGGCCACCAGCAGGTAGTGCGGGCCGTAGTCCTTCCAGTGGAGGTGCTGCCACAGGGCGACGCGCAGGAAGCCGATGGCACCCAGCAGGGTCCCGAGCGCCACGCCGGCGGCGATCTCCCGCCCGAAGACGCGCCACCAGTCGCCAAGCTTCAGCTCGCGCAGGGCGAGGGCGCGGATGATCAGCGAGGCCGCCTGAGATCCCGAGTTCCCGCCGCTGCTGATGATCAGCGGGACGAACAGGGCCAGGACCACCGCCCGCGCGATCTCGCGCTCGTAGTAGCCCATGGCGGTGGCCGTCAGCATCTCCCCCAGGAACAAGGCGGACAGCCACACCCCGCGCTTCTTGACCAGCGACCAGAAGCCGATCTCCGGGTAGGGCGCGTCGAGGGCCTCGACACCGCCGAGCTTCTGGATGTCGCGCGTCGCCTGCCGCTGGGCCACGTCCAGGACGTCGTCGACGGTGATGATGCCGAGCATCTTGCGGTCGGCGTCCACGACGGGTAGCGCGGTGCGGTCGTACTTCTCGAAGAGGCGCAGCACCTCGTCCACGGGCGCGGTCGCCGGGATGGCCACGAGGGACGGGTCGTCGATATCGGTGACGCGCGTGCCGGGATCGGCGAGCACGAGCGCCCCCAGCCGCACGTCCTCCACGAGGGTGCCGTCCTCCTTCACGATGTAGATGACGTTGAGCGTCTCCTTGCCCTTGCCCGTCCGCCGGATGTGCTCCAGCGCCTCCCCCGCGGTGATCTCCGGGGGGATGGAGGCGTAGTTGGGCGTCATGTAGCGGCCGGCCGTGCGCGGCGGATAGCCGAGGAGGTCGCGGATCGACTTCAGCTCCGCCGGCGGAAGAGTCTCGAGGAGTCGACGCGTCACCTCCGCGGGCATCTCGCCGAAGAGGCGGGCCCGGTCGTCGGGGGCGATACCGGCCAGGATCACCCGCAGCTCGTCCCGCGACAGCGATTCGAGCAAGTCCCGCTGGTCGCGCCGCGGCAGGTAGGCGAAGGTCCGCGACGCCAGGTCGCGCGGCAGGAGGCGGAAGACGATGCCCTCGTCCTCGCTCGGCAGCTCGATGATGAGGTCGGCGATGTCGGCGGGATGCAACCGCACGAGCACGCCTCGCAGCTCCTCCCACCTCCGCTCGTGGGCGAGCCGCGCGACGTCCGCCCCGACGTGCGTCGCGGTGATCGTCATCTCGTCTCTCTCCGGGATGGCCGACGCCCCCCCGCGGCGGCTCAGTCGCCGACGGGCTTCTCCAGTTGTGCCTGGGCGGCGGCCAGCCGGGCGATCGGCACGCGGTAGGGAGAGCAGGAGACGTAGTCGAGCCCCGCCGCGTGGAAGAACCGGATGGAGGCGGGGTCGCCGCCGTGCTCGCCGCAGATGCCGATCTTGAGGCCCGAGCTGGTCTGCCGGCCCTTCTTCACCCCGATCTCGACGAGCTGCCCCACGCCGGACGTGTCGAGCGAGACGAAGGGATCCTTCTCGAGCAGGCCGTGCTCGATGTAGTAGTTCAGGAACTTGCCCGCGTCGTCGCGGGACAGCCCGAATCCCATCTGCGTGAGGTCGTTGGTGCCGAAGGAGAAGAACTCGGCCTCGCGCGCGATGTCGTCCGCGGTCAAGGCGCCCCGTGGCACCTCGATCATCGTCCCGATCTTGTACTCGACGCCGGCCCCGTCGCGCCCGAGGACCTCCTTCGCCACTTCCTGGACGATCTTCTTCTGCCGCTTCAGCTCCTCGACGTGGCCGACGAGGGGGATCATGACTTCGGGCTTCACCGGGATCCCCTTCTTCGCGACCTGGACGGCGGCCTCGAAGATGGCGCGGGCCTGCATCTTCGTGATCTCGGGGTACGTGATGCCCAGGCGGCAGCCGCGGTGGCCGAGCATCGGGTTGAACTCGTGCAGCTCCTCCACCGCCCGCAGCAGGCTCGACACCTTGGCGATCGCCGTCTTGTTCTTCGCCTCGCCCTTGGCCCTCAGCGTGGCGAGCTGCACCATCAGCTCCTCGCGCTTGGGCAGGAACTCGTGGAGCGGCGGGTCCAGGGTCCGGATCGTCACCGGGTGGCCGTGCATCTCCTTGAAGAGGCCGGCGAAGTCCGATCTCTGCATCGGCAGCAGCTTCTTGAGCGCCGCCTGGTAGTCGGCCATCGCCCGGCCGTACTCCTTCTTGAGCTTGGCCATCTCCTTGCGGATCTCGGCCGCCTGGTGTCCCTTCGCCTCCTTGAGACGATCCTGGAGCCGGCGGGTCACGTCGAGGCCCCGCTGGCCGCGGGCCGCGGCGAGGATCATCTTCACGACGTGCGGCAGGCGATCCTCGGCGAAGAACATGTGCTCGGTCCGGCACAGCCCGATGCCGCGGGCGCCGAAGGCGAAGGCCACCTTGGCGTCGCGCGGGATGTCCGCGTTGGCCCGGATGCCCAGGCGCCGGACGTCGTCCGCCCAGCCCAGCAGCTTCTCGAACTTCTGGTACAGCGGCGACTGCTCCGCCTTCTTCTTCCCGGCCACGACCTGCAGCACCTCGGACGGGCTGGTCGGCATCTCCTTCAGCATGACCTCCCCGGTCGACCCGTCGATGGAGATCGGGTCGCCCTCGTTCAGGGTCTGGCCACCGACCTTCAGCTTCTTGGCCTTCGCGTCGATGTGGAGAGCGCCGCAGCCCACGACGGACGGCTTGCCCATCTGGCGACCGACCACGGCCGCGTGTGAGGTCATTCCCCCCGTCGCGGTGAGGATGCCCTGGGCCACGCTCATGCCGTGGATGTCGTCCGGCACCGTCTCCATCCGGACGAGCACGACGCGCTTGCCCTTCTGGCTCCAGGCGACGGCCTCGTCGGCCGTGAAGACGATGGAGCCCGTGGCCGCGCCGGGTGAGGCCGGAAGGCCCTTGGCCGCGATCTCCGCCTTCGCCCGCTCCTTCGGATCGAAGATCGGATGGAGGAGCTGATCGAGGGACGCCGGCTCGACCTTGGCCACCGCTTCGTGCGGCTTGAGGATGCCCTCGTCCACGAGGTCCACCGCGATGTGGACGGCGGCCAGGCCCGTGCGCTTCCCGTTGCGGGTCTGCAGCATGTACAGCTTGTTGTCCTGGATCGTGAACTCGAAGTCCTGGACGTCC
>Ga0070707_100000701_pt1 | contig 33353 bp, 24 predicted proteins | sample KBSK5502metaG_FD_65468 | JGI IMG/M metagenome (GOLD analysis project Ga0070707, IMG submission 65468) | Corn, switchgrass and miscanthus rhizosphere microbial communities from Kellogg Biological Station, Michigan, USA - KBS K5-50-2 metaG | ecosystem: Host-associated > Plants > Roots >... | reverse complement strand
GATTGGCAACCGCCCCTGGGCTTGCTTCGTAGACCGGTTGATGGTAGCATGGTGCGGCTACGTATCCGCCTCCGCGTTCCCGAATCGAGCAGATGAGCCCATGAGCGACGCGACGACCACGGGCGGCACACCCACACTGACCATTACGCTGCGCGGCGGCGACAGTCTCGCGCTCTGGCCGGACCGTCTGAGCATAGCGGGCACGAGCTATCCCCTGGCGCAGATCGTGTGGGCCGGCTTCGTAGCCGATCCGGCCGGCATGCAGCCAGCGCCTGCCGTCGGGCTGCGCATGCGCGAGGGGGTCACGCCGGTCTTCGTCCCCGCCGACCCGCCAGACGCCTGGCGGCTGCTCGAGGCGCTTTTCAGGTGGCGCCCGGACTTGCGCGTGCCTCCCCCGCCGATGGGCGCGTTCGCCGGTTACGCACCGCCACCTCCTCCTCCACCGCCGATGTACGGCTATGGGTACAGCTATGGCTACGGGCCGACCTGGCCGCAGCAGGCCGTGCCCTCCCGCAATAATGAGACGATCCTGGCGGGTATCGCCCACCTGAGCGTCTTCTTCGCGCCCGTCATCTTGCCGCTGATTCTGTGGCTCGCCACCCGCGAGAACTCACCCTACGCCTCGCGCCAGGCGAAGCAGGCGTTCTTCTTCCACCTCGGATTCTGGGCGTTGACGGTGGTGGTCTTCGTCGTCGGCTACGCGTTCTTCTTCGCGACTATGTTCGGCACCGCCGGGACGCTGGACCCCAACACGACTGACCCATCGCCAGCGGTTTTCGCCTCGTTCCCTGTCATCTTCGTGCTGTGGGCGGTGGCGGGCGCGGCGTCACTGGTCAACGTCATCTTCAGCATCATCGGCGCCGTGCAAGCCTTCCAGGGCAAAGACTTCCACTACCCTCTGCTCGGTGGACTCTAACCGAGAAAGAGTCGCCCCGCCAGATACGGCGCGCGTCGTGCTGTGCTAGAGTGTCACCAAAACGCGAAGGAGGGAGCGGGGCAGTGGCACTCTATGTAGACAGCGCCTTGCTCGACGAGGTTGCCGGCGCCTGCGAGGCACTTCCCATCCAGGGCGTGACAACCAATCCCTCGCTACTGCTCGCCGCCATCGAGCGCGGTCAGCGGCTCGGAGACGTCGACGTGCTGCGCGAGCTGCTGCGGGTCTGCACTGGCCGCGTCTTCATGCAGCCGTCCGCCGACACGGTGGAGGGGCTGCGCGCCGCCGCCGAGCGATACCTCGCGCAGGACCCGGCGCGTGTCGTGCTCAAACTGCCGATGACGGCGCTGGGCGTGCAGGCCGGCCTGGCGCTGCACGCGGCGGGCGCGTCGGTCGCATTCACCGCCACCTACACGCTTGCGCAGGCGTATCTGGCGGCGATGACTGGCGCGCAGTGGGTCATCCCCTATTTCTGCCGGCTGCGCCGCGTCGGCGCGGACGCGTCGGAACGCATCAGCGGCATGGCGGGCCTCCTCGCGCGCCAGCAACCAGACACGCGTGTGCTGGCGGCCAGCCTCAAGTCTCCCGCCGACGTGGTCGAGGCCACGGTGGCCGGCGCGCATGACGTAACGGCGCCGCCGGAGGTGATTCGCGCGCTGGTCCACGATCCACTCAGCGAGCAAGCCGTGGCGCAGTTCACGCGCGACTGGGAGCGCGCCGGCTCAGCGCTGGCGCAGGGCGGCTAGGCGCGGAGCTAGCGCCAGCGCCACCACCGCCACTATCGCGATCCACAGCGCCACCGCCGTGCTGAAGAAGCGCCCGAAGAGCAGCGTGCCGAGCGTGCCGCCGACGAGCGCCGCCCCAATGCCCATCCCCAGGACGCCGAGCCAGCCGCGCGCCCCCCACATCGGCGGGCGCAGCCCCGCCGCCAGCGCCACAGCGCCGACCACCAGCCCCACCGCGACCCACCCGAGCGCCAGGACAAGCATTTCATTCCTCCGGATTGGCCCCACAGTGCGCAAGTTCACGGTGGGTACAGTGGGTCATCATGACGCCGGCGCCAGCAGCCCCACGATGATGCGGAAGAGTCGCGAGCCGTCATCCACCAGCGCGCCGATGCCCAGGCCGCTCTTCACCTCGACATGCGCGAAGATGCCGAACTCCGCGAATTCGTGGCGCTTGCCCAGAGCGGTGAGCGATGCGTCGAAGGCGCGCGACTGCGTAAACGGCACGAATTCGTCGTTGCGGTCGTGCAGCAGAAAGATCGGCGTCTGCAGCTCGCCTACCACTGTGCTCGGCGAGAGCGCCGTCAGCAGGGTCTGCATCTGGGGCGAGAGCGCGGCGATGTTGGCGTCCACCCTGTCGGGCTGGTCGCCGGCCAGCAGATGATAGGCCGCCGCGGCCGGGGGCGAGAGCGTGGCGATCTGCGCCGGCATGAGTGGCGGCGCGCCCTGGGCGAACGCATCGCTGAGCACTTTGCCTTCGTCGCTCGGCAGGGTGGTGGCGATAGTGTTGGCGAGCACCTGAATCGGCACCAGCTGCGGGTGCCAGGGCTTGAGCTGCCCGTTTTCCTCCAGCGCGCGCCTCCCGAAGTCTTTGAGCAGGGATCGTGCGTCGTAGTAACTGCCAAAGAGCGTGATGAACGCCAGGCTGTCCCGGATGCGCGGATCGGTGGCCGCGAGGCAGGCGAGCGCGCCGCCCGCGCTGAATCCCAGAATGCCTACACGCGCCGGCCGCACGCCCGGCAAGTTGCCCGTCGCCATCACTGCCGCCACCACCGCATCCGCATCAGCCGGCAGCAGCGTGTAGCTGAGCAGCGCGGGTGTCGTCATCTGCACGGCGACGAGACCGGCCCGCGCCAAAGATTCGGACAGGTTGATGAGCTGCGGCACCGCGCGATTGTCGCCGACGCCGGAAATCAAGATCACCGCTTCGCGTACGCCCGGGGCGGGCGGTGGGCCTGCCGTCGGCGCGTAGACGTCGAGAAACACCGGGCCGCTCCGCGACGAGACGACGAGCTGCGTGTGGCGCACCGGCTCGCCACTGGCCACCAGCGCCGCCGGCTGCGTCTGCGTTACCAGCGCCGGCAGCAGGAGCGTCGCGCGCGCCGCCGCTCGTCCCTGGGGCACGAGCGAGACGTACGCGCCGACCAGGAAGAGCAGCGCGAGCACGCCGCGCGCGAGCCACCTGCCAGCACGCGCCAGGCGCGCCCGTGCCCGCGACTCCGACTTGCTTGCCACGTGTGCCTCCCGCTCCCCACGCCACATTCGCGTCTGGGGGCAACCTCATCATACCGTGGAACGTCGCGTCGCGGTGCTGGGAATCGGGAAGGCAAACGGAAGCGCGTTGGCAGGGATGGCCGCGCCGTCCGCCACACCAATTTCCCCCTCCCCCCGCGAGGAGGAAGGGGGCGAGAAGCGCGGGCCACGTCACGACTATCGGGCGCGCGAGGACGCGGCGTGACCCGTGCGAGTGCTCCGCTGCCTAGGAGTTCGTACTGAAGTCGTCGATCTTCCAGTTGCCGCCTTCGACGACAAACTTGAGCGTGATGCCCAGGGGGACCGTGAGACCGCTCGCCGCATCCTTCACCTTGAGGTTGGCGTTGAATGAGGCGGACGACGTCGTTACCTTGTAGGTGGACAGATCTGGGTCACAGCCTGCGTAGCTGAGTCCGGATGGGAGCGCGAGCTCATCCGGTTTGTGCCCAGTCTGAGCTGTGGTCGACAACAAGCCGAAGGCCGCCGTGTATTGGCCCGCTTGCAAGGCAGTGCAGAACTGCTGGCCGACGAGCAGCGGGCCAAGGTCTGTGCCGAGGAGCGCGAGGTCCACCTTGGCGACCTTCCAAGCGCCACTCTCGACATCCAGTGTCACATTGCCGGTGCGGGCACCCAGCGTGGCGCGTGTGACACTCACCGTCAGGCTTGTGGTCGTGTCGTCATTGCCACTGCCCAATGCCACCAGCGTGCAGCCCGTCACCGGGCCGTCTATCTGGTCGTGGAGTGTGCCCTGGGCCGTGAACTGGGTCGCGGTGAGCTGCCCCTGCGCGACGCTGCCCAGCTGGCTGTAGGCACTGGAGTAGTCTTTGGCTGCCAGCGCCGTGCAGAACGTCAGCGTCTCCTGCAGCGAGGCCAGGTTGGCGCCTAGCAGCGACGTGTCTAGCCCATCCACCTTCCACGTGCCGTTCTCGCTCTTGAGATGGATGGTGCCGCTCAGGTCACCCTGCTTACTGCGTGTGATGACCGCCTGCAATGTGGCGGTGGTGCCACCGAAGCTGTAGGCATAGGCGTTGCCTGTGCCCTGTTTGCAGCTGGTCACGGTGCCCTCGACGGTGTCGAGCGCCTGCGAGCCCTGCGTAAACTGGACCTGCGTGAACTGCCCCTGGAGTTTCGCGGAGAGCAGCTGGTACGCCGGCGTGTAGCTCTGCGTTTTGAGGTCGTTGCAGAACGATATCGCTGCCGCGGCCGGCGCCGCCAATTGGGAGAGGGCGTAGACGACGCCACCGCCGGCGAGCGCCAGCAACACAACCACGATGGCGAGCGCAATCCACAGCCCCCTGAGCGAGCGCTTGCGCGGCTGCGCGATCTGGCCAAACTGCCCCGGCGCACCGTACGATGGCTGCCCCGGCGCGCCATACATCGGCTGCGACGGTGCACCGTACATCGGCTGCGACGGCGCGGCGGGCGGGCTGTACGGTAAGCCCGCCTGCACGTTTGGATCGGCCATGCCGGGCTGTGCCGGCGGAAACCCACTCGGACTGGTGGTCTCAGGCATGCCCTGCTGGGCATAAAGCGGCGATTCAACGGGCGCCTGCGGCGCGGGCGCGTAGGGATCGGGCGTGGGTGGCGGTGCGTAGGGATTAGGTGTGGCCGGCGGCGCGTAGGGATTCGGGGTAGCGGGCGGTGGCGCAAAGGGATCGGGCTGTGCCGGCGCGGGCGTGTAGGGGTAGGTGGGCGGCTGGCCATAGGATGCGTCCGGCGGTAGGCCAGACGGCTGCTCCGCCGGCACTTGCGGCTGCCAGCCTGGTGGCGACGACGGCTGCTGCGGCGCCTGCCCTTCGCCAGGAGACTCAGGCGAGCCGGGCCAGTTCGGATTCGACATACCGTATTCCTTCCGTATGAGTGCGGTGCGCTCCACCAGCGGACGCGACTTCCCGATGTCGTGACCTGTGCAACGCAATAGTGCGCCGCCAGTATACAGGAGTTGAGCAAGCGGCAAAAGTAGGCATAAGTACGTAGCGGGGCGCGCGATCCAGCTATGGGGGAAGACACCGACAGGCACGAAGAAGCCGGAGCCGCCCGCTGAGGCTGCTCCGGCGTCCGCGCGCGCTGGAAGGTTGTTGTTGCCCGCTTACTGGCGCGAGGTAATCTCCAGGCGTGGCGCCATGTCACGCTCGAACCGGCTGCCGTCGCCGCCGCAGGAGTAGCACGCATCTGGCGTGCGCCCATGCTGAATCGCGCCGCAGGTCGGGCAGATCCAGCGGCTGGCGATCATACGCACGATATCCGCCCGGCTCACGATGCCTACCACACGGTCGCCGCGCAGCACCGGCACGCGCTTGAAGCGATTACTGGTGAGGATTAGTGCGATCTCGTCTACGGAGGTGTTCTCGTGCACGGTGACGACACGGCGCGTCATGATCTCCGCGACGGTCGCGCCTTCTTTGCCGATGATATCGGCTTCCGTGACAATGCCGGCGAGAGATACGCCAGCAAGGACGGGTGCGCCGCTGATGTGATACCCTGAAAGCAGGCGTGCGGCGTCCTGGAGGCTGGCATCAGGGGTGATGGTAACCACTTCGTGGGTCATGATGTCGCGGGCTTGCATGGGGACCTCCTGCATTGGGGGCTGCGAGCGGCAAGCGCTCGACGAGGCCATCGCCATTGACGGCCACCGGCCCTGGCATTGTACCATGGGTAACAAGGGCGCTGTCGCAAATCTTATGCCGGTGGCCGTGCCACAGACGCGCATCCCAACTGCGACCTGCGACCTGCGACCTGCGACCTGCGACCTGTGACCTGTGACCTGTGACCTGTGGACTGTGAGCGCCTGGCAGCCGAGAGGAGACATTTTGTCTCAAGACACGACAGCCGATTCGTCCGCGCACTCGCGCCTTGTGCAGGCGCCGCCGCAGGACCGGCTCGGGGTGCTGACGGCCACGGCACGTGTAGTGCGCTCCGCCCGCTTTGTGCGTCTGGACCGGCCGGCGCTGGATGCGCTCGCCGCGCGGTGGGCCGCCGTCGCCTGGCCGGAGCAGGCCGGGTTGGGCGCTTGGCACTTTACCGACGGCACCGAGCGCACCGCGAACTGGATCCTCGTGCTAGATGCCCTCAACTTCTGTTTTTGGGGTGCGCCTGGCGGGCCGCGCTGGCGCGTAGAGTGGCGTGGCCAGCTGCTGGACGGCTACAATGCGCTGGCCGCCGCGCTGACCCGCGCCGTGGAGTCTGGCCGCCCCCTCTGGGATGCCGAGTACCTCGCCGATCTTTCGGCGAGCGAGCTGGCAGACATTCTGCGGCCGGCGGAGGACTGCCCGCCGATCCCGCTCTTCGAGGCACGGCTGGCCCATGCGCGCGAGGTGGGTCGTGTCTTGCAAACACACTATGGTGGCCAGTTCGTGCGTGCACGCGCGGCCGCTGGAGGCAGCGCGGTGGCGCTGGCGCTCTTGCTGGCGCGCGATTTCCCTTCCTTCGCCGATGTTGCGAACTGGCACGGCGAGGCGGTGCCGCTGCTCAAGCGCGCGCAGATCTGTGTCGCGGATCTGCATGCCGCCTTCGGGGGTCAGGGCTGGGGCGCGTTCGACGATCTGGACCAGCTGACCGCGTTCGCGGACTACAAACTCCCCCAGTTGTTGCGGGCTCACGGCGCGCTGGTCTACGCGCCGGAGCTAGCCGCCGCGGTGGACAGCTACACCGAGATCCCCGCCGGCTCCGATGAGGAGATCGAGATTCGTGCCGCCACTATCTGGGCGGTCGAGCTGCTGCGGCGAGCGCTGGCGGCCCGAGGCGTCTCGCGCACGGCCAGCGCAATTGACTACCGGCTGTGGGTCGAGAGCCAGACGGCGACGCCGGACATGCGGCCGTACCATCGGACGCGTACCGTGTACTATTAGCAGCGGTAATAACAGCGGTGAGCATGGGTCACTTGACAGCCGGCGCGCGCTGGGCAAAGATAAGCGGCAGCGACATGACGGCCGAGCGGGCGCACGGCAAGGCAATCGGCGGCAATGCGGCGCCGTCGAGTGACGGGAGGCGAGGCAGCTCCCTATGAGCATGCGCATCTCTGGCGTGCGCTGGCGGCGCGCTGTTCCACGATCGCTGCGAGCGCCGCGTCTGTTGGCGGTGTTTGGGCACGCGCAGGTGATTCCGCGCGAGCTTGGGCAGCTTCCCCGCGCGCAGCCGTGGCGCCTCACGGCGCGCCTGCCACGGCCGCGGCAGGCCGCCACGCGCTGGCAGACGCTCAGCCTGCCGCAGCGCATCGCCGGCGGGCTCCTCGTCCTCGCCATCGTCTATCGCGTCGCGCTGGCGCTGCGCGGGTGGCCCGCTCTGGATAGCGACGAGGCCATCACTGGCCTCGTCGCGCGCCACATCCTGCTCTTCGGCGACCGCCCCGTGTTCTTCTGGGGCGAGCATTATATGGGCGCGCTGCAAGCCTACCTCGCGGTGTCGCTCTTCGCCGTCTTCGGCTCGTCCGTGCTGGCGCTGCACTTGAGCCTGCTCGTCCTCGTGAGTGGCTTCCTGGCCACGATGTATCTGCTGGGACGCGCCGCCTATGGTGAGATGGTGGGGCTGCTCGTGTTGGCCTGGCTGACGTTCGGGCCCTCCATCGCGACGTTGCGCGAGCTGACTGCTTCCGGCGGCTACCAGGATATCTTGTTCTTCGGCGCGCTGGTGCTGCTGGGTGTGTGGACGCGGCTGCGGCGGCCGGAGCAAGCCGTGGAAAGCCGCCGCGCGCTCGCAACGCGGCTCACCACGTACGCGGCGATCGGCTTCTCCGCCGGGGTGGGCCTCTGGTCGGACCTGCTGATCCTGCCACTGCTGCTGGCGGCGGCCGCCACCCTCCTCGTCGCCCGCTGGCGCGAGCTGTGGCGCTGGGGCGCGGTCGCGCTCATCCTGGCGTTCCTCTTCAGCGGCTTTCCCTACCTGCACTTCAATTTCAACAACCCAGGCAGCTCGTACCGGGAGGCCGTGACGATCTCGAACCAGAGCACGAGCGCGCCGGCGCTGCCTTCGCTGGATCGGTGGCGCGCGCAGGTGGGCGAGACGCTCTCGGTGGCGGTGCCCGTCCTGCTGGGCAGTCCGCATGTCTGTGTCAACTCGGGAGCGATCTGGCATAACTATCCTACTGGCCAGGCGCATTATCAGGCGCAGGGAGGCGGCTTCTGCGACGCTGCCAACACCGCTTTCTCGCTCACTGCCGGCGCCATCTATCTGCTGGTCGCTCTGCAGCTGCTGGCGATCGTGCGCGGCTGGCTCGCGCTGGCCGTGGCGCGCTTCGCCACCGGAGCAGCTGACGGCTGGCGGACGGCTCGCACACCCGGCAGCCGGTTGGCGTTCATCCGCGCGCGGCTGCGCGCCGCGGCACGCCAGATCACGCTCGTCCCAGAGGTGACGCCGGCGGAAGCGGAAGCCTCGGCCCGGCTGTGGCTGCGCGGGATGCTGCTCGGTGTGGCGGCGCTTACCCTGCTCGCCTATGTCAGCAGTGTCAACGCCGCGCTCAACGAATTCACCTCTGTGCGCTACCTCGTACCGCTGTATCTAACGATCCCGCTGCTCTTCGGGGAGCTGTGGCGGCATGCCGGGCCGCTGCTGCGCGCGCTGACGGCACGCGTATTCCCACGCTTCATGCCGGTCAAGGGATCGCAAGCATTCGCTATGCTGCGCACGCCACAGCGTGTGGCGACGGCGGGGGCGTTGTTGGCACTGCTGGCGTTGAGCCTGGCGGGAGGCACACAGACGCTTGGCCGTGCGTCGCAGGCCGATCAGTTCGCGCTCCCCGCGTCGCCGGCGGACCAGCGGCTCGTTGCCTTCCTGGGCGCCCGCCACGTCACCGCCTTCTACGGGGACTATTGGGTCTGTTACCGGCTGCTCTTCGAGACGAATGAACAGCTTTCGTGCGCCGTGCGTGGGCAAAACGGCGAGCACGGCCTCGCGCTCGTCAACAACCGGTATGCCCCTTTCGTACAGACGCTGGCCGCCGTGCGTTACCCCGCGTATATCCTGCCGGCCGCGTCCACGGAGGACAAGGATTTCGTCGCCGAGGCGAGAGAGCAGCACCTGCCCTATCAGGGCTACCAACGCGAAGTCGTCGGCGCCTACGCGGTGTACTATCACGCCCCGTAGCGCCGCATGCTAAGCGTGCTATACTGCGCTCGCCTATGCGTTTCCGGTTCGTGCGTGCAGCGGCGGAATGCGCTGGGTGTAGGTGATGCCGCGTCACCCATCCCCCAGGAAAAGAGTACGCATCCTCATGCAGGCGACCTTCGTTCACACGGCGGACAACCACCTCGGCTACGAGCAATATGGCATGAAGGAGCGGTTCAACGACTTTGCCCGCGCCTTTTTCGCCGTGGTGGACGACGCCATCGCCCGCAAGGCAGACTTCTTCGTCGTGTCTGGCGACCTCTTCAACAAGCGCTCCATCGACGCCCTCACGCTGATCCAGGCGCAGCAGGCGTTGCAGCGCCTGCGCGACGCCGGCATCGCCGCGATTGCCATCGAGGGCAACCATGACCGCAGCTTCTATCGTGACGGCGTCTCGTGGCTACAGTTTCTCGGCTGGCAGAAGCTGCTCTATCTGCTGAACCCGACCGTGCGCGAGGGCGTGCCGGAGATCGCCCCCTGGGACCCCGTCACGCTGCGCGGCGCCTATGTGGACCTCAAAGAGGGACGGCTGCGCGTCTATGGCCTGCCCTGGTATGGAGCCAGCACGGCGCGCGTGATGGAGAGCTTCGCGCGCGAGCTAGCCGCGGCGCGTGCGGACGAGGAGGCGGCGGGCGTCGAGTATCGCGTGCTGCTGATGCACACGGGTCTGGACGGCATCGTGCCCATGATGCACGGCCTGCCAAGCTACGAGCAGTTTCAGCCGCTGCGTGGTCTGATCGACTACGTAGCACTTGGGCACGTCCACAAGGCGTACGAGCGCGACGGCTGGCTCTACAATCCTGGCTCGACCGAGACCTGGGGCGCGGAGGAAAGCGCCTGGGAGCGCGGCTACTATGTCACGCAAGTCGATACGGCGGTGGCGGCGGGCGCACCGCGCCACACGGCGCAGCATATCGAGAATCCACGGCGGCCCTTCCTACGGTTCACGTTTTCCGTGGACGGCCTGGCCGACCCGACTGCGTTCTATGACCGGTTCGACCAGTTCGCCGCGCGTAAAGCGCACGAGTGCCGCGCCGAGCTGCGGCGCGCCGGCGTCGCGCCGGTGATCGACATCCACCTCACCGGCATACTCGGCTTCGACGCCAGCGCCTACGAGCGCGCCCGGCTGGAGGAGTTCGTGCGCAGCTACTTCGATCCGGAGCCGCTCACCGTGCGCATCCACGATGGCACGCGCGACTCCGACTACGAGCTGGACGACGACGATGATGCCACCGACGGGCGCGACCGCTCCACCTGGCAGCAGCTCGAGGTGCACATCTTCCAGGAGCTGCTGGCGCGCGACACGCGCTTTGTTGAGACCGCGCCACAATGGGCGCGTATCATCGCGGAGCTGAAGCAGATGGCGCTCGGCGGCGATGAGCCGGCAGCGATCGCCGAGCGCCTGCGAGCGGCTCGCGCGCAGCTGATGCCCGCAACGCCGAGGCCGAGCCAGGTGCCGTAGCGTAACACGCTCTCCCCACACCGGCGCCCAAACAAGACAGCAGATGTCAGCATTTGCTGGTACCCTCAGAAGCGGAGTGCTCGCTTGGGCTGCGTCACGTGCGGCGCGGCGTATTCCTGTGCAGCGGTATCCGAGAGGGAGCGTGCGATGCAGCAAGACGACACCGATACCTCACTGGCGCCGTTCTACAGCGGGTGGGATGGCTATCAGAGCATGCTGGTCGAGGCAATTCGCCAGCTGACGCCTGAGCAGCTGGCGCTGCGCGCGGCGCCTTCGCTGCGCCCGGTCTGGCTGCTGACGGCCCACATCATCGGGACACGTGTCGGCTGGTTCCACGTTCGCATGGGGGAGGGCGACGAGGCGATAGCCGCCTACGATCCGTGGGACGCGGACGGTGCGCCCCCGCGCACGGCTGGCGAGCTGGTCGCCGGGCTGGAAGCGACGTGGCAGATGATGCAGGAGTGCCTCTCCCGCTGGTCGCCGTCGCGGCTGGACGATCCCATCACCCGGACGCGCAACGGCGAGACCAGCAGCCTGACCCGCCAGTGGATCATCTGGCATGTCATCGAGCACGACCTGCATCACGGTGGCGAGCTCTTCCTCACGCTGGGCATGCACGGCCTGCCGGTGCCGGAGCTGTAGCGCGCTGATCCACCAAGCCAGCGTGTTGAAAAACCAGTGAGCTTGTGCCTGGTCAGCTTTTCCTATCCCGGGCCGGATGGCTATCGGTACCGGTGCTTTCACTCGCTCTGCTGGCTCCGTGGGCCCTGAGAGCGCTCGACCCGGCTTGCTCAGAGACGCTGCCGTCTGGTGCCAGGGTGGATGAGAGCTCAAGTGGCATCTCCTCTCGCAAGCTGGTGGCATTGAGCAGCGGAAGCGTGACGGTGAAGCGACTGCCATGCCCTTCCTTGCTCTGCACCACGATGCTCCCCTCGTGCGCCTCCGCCAGGCGCCGGGCGATAGCCAGCCCCAATCCCATACCTCGCGCCCCGCCTGCGTTGGTGCCGCGATAAAAGCGCTCAAAGATCCGCGGCAGGTCGCGTGCGCTCATGCCCACACCGGTATCTGCGACGCTGACCACGGCGCTCTCGTCGTGCAATGCCGCCGATACGGTCACGCTGCCCTCCGCCGGGGTGTACTTGAAGGCGTTGTCGAGCAGGATCAGGAAGAGTTGGGTCAGATAGTCGCGGTTGCCCAGCACCACCGCGCCCTCCAGCGAATCCAGCTCTTGGCAGGTCAGCGTTGCCTTCCCTTCTGTGGGCACGACCTGGCGACAGATATCGGTAAGCACGTCCACCAGCAGCAGCGGCTCGCGCGCCAGCGCGGCCCCGGCATCGGTGCGCGCCAGCAGGAGCAGTTGTGTCACCATGCGGGCCATGCGATCAGCTTCCACGCGCATATCGGCTAAAGTGCGCGCCTGAAAGTCTGGGTCGCTCGCCCCTACCTTCTCGACCAAATCCAGCGAGGAGAGCATGATCGTCAGGGGCGTGCGCAGCTCGTGCGATACGTCGGCCAGAAACTGGCGCTGCAGATCGTTGAGGGTCTGGAGTTGGCGATACGCGTCCTCTAGAGCTTGCAGCATACTGTTGATAGTCATGCTGAGGCGTCCGATCTCGTTGGAGGAACGCGGACCTGCCAAGCGCCGCGTGTGGTCCCGCGCAGCCGCGATGGCGGCAGCCGTGCCGGCCAGATCTTCCAGTGGCCGCATGGCCTGCCGCGTCAACAGCCACACGGCCAGACCAGTCAGGAGGAGCGCCAGCGCCGCGCCAGGGTAGAGCACGCTGCGCAGACGGTCCACAGCCTCATAGACGGTGCGCGGCGCCCGTGCCACCACGATGTATCCTTGAATGCCTGCGCCGGTCACGACTGGCCGTGCATACACCATGAGCACCAGGCCGCCGATCCGCACCTCGTCTACACGGTCGGCCGCCATGGCCGTGCGGGAGAGCGGCAAAACGCGCGTGCCAAGGTTGCCGGAACGGGCAACGACGGCGCCGTGTGCATCCAGCAGTTCGAGATAGGTGTCCGGCGCAGTGAAGACGTCCAGATCCGGCACGTGCAGCCCAGTTGTGCCATCGGGAGGACGAGCTGTCGGAGCAATTGCAGCGGCGCGCTGGCGCACGTCACGGTCGATCTCACCAAGCAGGCCGTTCCGCGTGACCTGATAAACTGTCACGCTGAACGCTCCCAGCATTGTAGCCAGGATTAGCATGAACCAGAGCGCCAGACGAGTGCGGATATACATGATCCTAGCCCCGCAGTGCGTAGCCGATGCCGCGAAGTGTCTGGATCAAGCGGCTGCCGCCATCCGCCTCGAGCTTTTGGCGCAGATGACCGATGAACACGTCTACGACGTTGGTATCCACTTCAGTCTGATAGCCCCAAATCTGTTCGAGTATCTGCTCGCGGGTGAGCACCTGGCGGGGATGGCGCATAAATAGGAGCAAGAGCTCGTACTCGCGCGCGGTCAGTGCAATGGGTTGACCTGCTCGCTCCACCTCGTGGGTTGCCGGGTTGAGCAGAAGGTCGGCATAGACCAGGGGCTCGCCCTCGGTCCGATGCCGCCGCAGGACGGCGCGAATGCGCGCCACCAGCTCGTCGAAGGAAAACGGTTTGGCCACGTAGTCATCGGCGCCCAGGTTCAGCGCGCTGACCTTATCCTGTACATCGTCACGCGCTGTCAGCATGATCACCGCTGTGTCAGACTGCTGCCTGAAATGGCGACATAATTCGAACCCATCAGGTCCGGGCATGGCAATGTCCAGCAGGATAAGGTGCGGCCGGTGCGTGTGCGCGGCGACCAGCCCTGCCTCGCCATCGGTGGCGCTGTAGACCTCGAAGCCTTCATAGGCCAGGCCGCGCTGGAGCAAACCGAGGATCTTGGTGTCGTCGTCTACCAGCAGGATACGTGTCGCCATGACGCGCCCTCCTCCCCAGATACCGGAGAGTGTAGCATGGCGACGCGCCCCACGAGTGCCGCTATGCGCATACGCACTGAATCCGGCAGGAGATCGGTCCCGCCATGTCCCGAGGCGCCGCTAGCGCGTGAGCAGGCGCAGGCAGGTGATGAGCGCCCCACCTGGCCTGCGACCTGTGGGGCGGCCCCGGGCTGTCGTCGCGGCGCCGCCAGCATGCCTCACTGGCACTCCTTACGCTCGATCAGCGTGTGCGAGCCGCCAATTGCATTAGAGTACCCCGCGGTCCAGACGTCATCCGCGTCGGCGCCGGAGATGCCATACAGGATGGCCGTCGACCCGTAATATCTGTCAATCGGAACAGGATCCGCGCTGGGTACGATGCTCCAGGCGGTGCCATCCCAGTGCTCCACCAGGGGAACGTAGTTGTAGACCGGATCCGCTTCGCCGATGTAGTTGATGAATAGCGTGTAGCCTACCGCCCAGACGTTGCTCGTCGTCAGCGCATCCACACCCTGGAACACATTGACGTCGGAGTTCTGGACGCCGGGGCTGGGCACCACGCTCCAGGCCGTACCGTTATTGTGCAAAGCGAGTGGGGTGTAGGTCGGACCACCACCAGCGCCGACAGCCCAGATGTCGCTGGCCGAGGTGGCGGACACGCCCAACAACCCGCCACTGGTAGAGAAGGAGGAAGCGATCGTCCAGCTCGCGCCATCCCAATGGAGGATCAGCGTGTGGTCCTGATAATAGGGTGTCGTCTGCGTCTTGCCCACCGCCCAGGCGTTGTTGTTGGCAATAGTCGTCACTGAGGTGAGCTGGTCGGCCAGCGTGGTGCTGAAATTGGGGCTGGGCACAATGCTCCAGGCGGTGCCGTTCCAGTGCTCGATCAGCGTCTGCGCCACTGTGACGCCCGGGGTGGAGGCAGGATAATTGGCATAGCCCACTGCCCAGACATCGTTCGCGGCGTCCCCGTGGACCCCGGCCAGATAGGAGTTGGTCGCGCCAGTGGGACTGGGACTGGGCACGAGGCTCCAGTTCACCCCATCCCAGTGCTCGATCAGCGTCTGCCCGGTGTAGGTGTCGTCGGTCGATCCCACGGCCCACACATTGGTGGAGGAGAGGGCGGCAACGGCGGCGAGATAGCCACCGGTCGCGGAGTTGGGACTGGGCACGAGGCTCCAGCTCGCCCCATCCCAATGCTGAATGAGTGTCTGTGGCGTGTTCGACGGTTCATCCTCGCCCACGACCCAGACGTCGCTCGCGGAGACGGCTGCAATACCCAGGAACTTGTCGAGGTACTGTCCGGTGGTGTCAGGATGGGATGCCAGCGTGAACGACGTCGTGCATCCCGGCGTGGGGGTTGGCGTGGGCGGCGTGGTCGGCGTGGCAGTCGGTGTCGGCGTTGGGCGCTTCGCAGCCAAGGCTCGCGCTGTGGGCGTCGCCGCTGCCGAGCTCGCCAACGCCGCGGCCAACAGCGCGACCAGCAGCGCCCCAGCCATCGCGCCGAAACGTGCCTGCCATGAGCTGAGTGGTGAATCAGTTCTGCCTCTCATAGGGCCTCCTTTTCGCATCTCGTGATGACGATCGATTCCCTCAACCTGCGTTGCCTGCCGCCTCGTCTTATGCGTCGCGCACGACGGTATGTGCTCTGCTCGCCCGCTTACAAGAGCGGCACAGCGATTCGAGCCGGCTAGCTTTGGAGTCCGCTATGAGTATCACGGCCTTCTTTGAAGAAGCGTTGAGCATTTTCTAAGGATTCGATAAAGGGCAGCATGGATGGTCGGCCCGATTCGCGCGCTTCCGTTCGTGATGACGCAGCTCGCCACGAACCCTCTAGGCCGTGCGAGAGAGAATGGGAGGCGTGGATGCGCAGGGAGTGGCGCGACGCAATCGCGTCTGGGCTCTCAAGCAGAAAAAGTGGCGTCACATGTGTGTCGGCTCATGGAAGTAAGCGAAGGGGCGGGGAGTCATACGGTGTCGCGGGTAACTGTTGTAGAACCGAGGCATGCCGAGACATATTCACCTTCATCCTCACTTGACCCAACAAGAACTCCATGAGCGATATCGTCACGCTCATGACCCCGTCGAACGCAGTCGCTGGCACTTCCTCTGGTTGTTAGCGCGCGGGCTTACGGCGACCGCCATTGCGCACGTGACGGGGTACTCTGCCTACTGGGTTGGTCAGATTGCGCGCCGCTACAACGCTGCTGGACCCGACGGAGTACGTGACCGACGCCGACATCTGCGAGGTGGTCAGGCGCTGCTGACACAGGAGCAAGGGAGCGCGTTGCGCTCGGCACTCGCCGGGCCCCATCCTGCAGGCGACCAGTGGTGTGGGCGGACGGTGGCGGCATGGATGAGCGCTCGCCTGGGCCGCATTGTCAGTCGCCAGTCTGCCTGGCGCGCCCTACGACAGATCGGAGCGCGTTTCCTCAAGCCGCGCCCCCGTCATACCCGGGCAGATCCCCTGGCGCAAGCGGCCTTCAAGGCGCGACTGCGCCCGCTCCTCCGCGAAGTCGCCACGGCATTCCCGCACGGTACCGTCGAGCTGTGGGCGGTCGACGAACACCGCATTGGCCTGAAGCCACTTCTGCACAAGGTCTGGTGTGTCGACGGGCACCGTCCCCTCGCTCCTGTCCAACACCGCTACGAATGGCGCTACCTCGTGGGCTTTGTCCATCCGGCGTCTGGTCGGACGCTGTTTCATCTGGCGACGAGCGTGAGCATCCCCCTCTTCGAGGCCGAACTCGCCGCCTTTGCGCGCCAAGCGGGCGCCAGTCCCACCAAGCAGCTCGTGCTGGTCCTCGATCAGGCCGGCTGGCATAGCACCCAACGCTTGCGCGTGCCTGACCACGTCCACTTGCTCTTCTTGCCACCGTACTCGCCCGAATTACAGCCCGCCGAACACCTCTGGCCGCTCACCAATGCGGCGCTCGCCAATCGCCATTTCGCCAGCATCGAGGAGCTGGAGGACGCCCAAGCCGCCCGCTGTGTGGCGCTTCAAGGCCAGCCCCACCTGGTCCGCTCCACCACATTGTTCCATTGGTGGCCGCAGCGTCTCCATAAACGACGGCTCCTGATACACAAGTAGCATGACCCCCCGCTCTTAGCCGGCAAGCGGATAGCGGACGACCAGCCAGGGCTGCCAAAGGGTCGCTACTTCTTGTTCGGTATCCGGCGGATAGCGATGGGTAGCTGCTTTCATCCCTTCCTCGAATGTTCCAACTAATCCAAATCTACCTGGACAAACGGTGAGTTCTCTGCAAGCTAGCCGTTCCCATCCATTGGAGAGCCAGGAGTACAATGCCCCCACACCTAGACCAACCACCTCAAACCCGAGCGGCTCTCCCCCTGGGGGCAGCGCTTCGCGCCGCTGGAGCATGTCAACATATCCCCACGCGCCGATTCCCGGTGGCGGGGTATTGGCCTCCACAAAGGCCGGGGCGATGTCACGTTGTACTCCCATGCCAAGAAGTGCCAAATCGGTGGCGTGCGAAAGAAAGGTCTGGATGAATGTTCGCGCCAGATCCAGCGAATAGAAGACGCACGGCCACCCAAACTCGCCGGCGTCAAAGCGCGCCGTCACCCACCGGATCACTGCCTCAAGGTCAGTCGGAGCAATGGCGAAGCGGTCCGCTGCGGTGCGGCGCTCTGCCACGGAGTACGCGGTCCACTCGAGCGCCCAAGTGTCCGGGACACAGGATGCAACCTCAGAGGAGAGGCTCAGGATTTCGGGGGGAAGGGGATCCACCTGCTCAGGTAGTAGCCTGACCGACTGCGTGAGCACATACCCAGCGCTCAGATAATCTTGGTTGCCGATCTGGGCCATGGCCCTCTCACGCTACTTTCCCTGCGCTGCAGAGCATACACCACGCGCCTCTGCCATGTACTTCTCAGCACGAGACCCGGCTCGCTTACCTACGGGCGCGATAGATCAAGCCCCTACCCCTGGATCGCCACTCACCCAGCCGGATTCGATATGAGCGGTTGGCCCTGGCTATTCTACAACGCTACCTGCGAACCCGGTATCAATACCTCTCGTGCAAGCGAAGGACTCCGTGGACACCTGCCATGCACGCCCAGCCATGTGGTGATGTCGCGATTGACGCCGAGGGCTTCCTCAAGCGCAGCGCCTCGCCCCTTCCGAGCTGAGGGGTTCCAGCATGCGTGCTTTCCGTCCCTGCACGCTCTGAGACACGCTGCTTCAGCGTTGCGGCTCGGAGGATACGACGTAGCTGCCGACGGCGGTTGATTCGGCCATGCGGTTGAGGAAACGAATCGCGCGCGTATGCAACGGATGCTTGGTGAACCGCTGCAGCGCCTCTTCGTCGGGAAGCTCGATCGCAATCAGCGCGTGGCGGTACGCCGGCGCGTTGTTCACACCATGACGCACGCGCGCAACGCCGGGGATGTCGGCGAGCAGCTGCCAAACGTCATGCAGGGTACGATCGATGGTCTCACGGCTCACGCCTGGCTTGATGCGCAGGATGATGTCGTGCCTAATCATAGTCTCGCGCGCCACCTTCCCCCAATTCCCTCTCCGCCGTTCTATACGGTAGAATAGCACAACCCATCGTGGCCGCGCAAAGCAGCGCCGGCTATCAGCTATGAGGAGGGATCATGCAAGAGATGGACCGGCGGGTCGGCATGCTGCGCCTCTTGCTGGCGGATATCGGCGACCGCGAGCGACGGGCCGGCGATGCCCTGCGGCAGCTCCGCAGTCAGCGCGCGCGCATCGTGGACTTCACCGTTCAGTTCAACGGCGGTGTCGCCAATGCGCTGACCGCCTTGCGTGAGGTGGAGGAGCAGATCTCACTGCAGGACATGATGGTCCAGCACCTGGCGCTCCTGCGGCAGCGTGCGCGCAGCGAGCTGGACGCGCTGCTGGTGACACGCAGCGTCGCCGATGCGCATGCGCGACTGGCGGAGCTGGAGCAGCGCCGCGACGAGCTGGCAGCCGCTCCGCCGGCCGAGGCAGAGGCCGCACCCCAAGCGGAGCTTGCCGACATCGAGGCGGAGATCGCGGAGCTGCGTGCCGCCATCAACTCGGCGAGCGAGGCCGCCGCCCGCGCCCTCACCGAAGGGGCGGCGGATCGGCAGGCGCAGCGATAGGGCCGGAGCCTCACCCCCAGCCTCTCTCCGGCGCGGAGAGGGGAGCGCCGTTTCCCAGTGCGGCAGGGAGGGGCTGTGGGCTTCCGGCTCCCCTCTCCCTTTGGGAGAGGTGTTGGGGTGGGGGCCTACTTCCCGTTCGGCTCGTCGTCCTCTTCGGCGCCATCATACACCAGCATGTCGGTGGCATACTCCTCGATTTCGCCGAATATCGTCGCGATGGAGACCACGCGGTCGCCCGAACCGAGATGCATCAGCCGGACACCTTGCGTCGGGCGGCCCGCCTGCATGATCGTATGCCAATCCGTGCGGATCACGACCCCCGCCGCGGAGATGATCATCAGGTCGCGGTCCTCTTCCGTCAGGGTGCGCGCGCCCGCCACAGAGCCGGTCTTGTCGGTGAGCCGCGCAGTGATGACGCCGCCGCCGCCGCGCCCTTGCGTCGGATACTCATCCACCGGCGTACGCTTGCCGTAGCCGTTGGTGGTGACGACCAGCAGCTCCGACTGTGGGATCACCACGCAGAGCGAGACGACGTTGTCCTTGTCATCCAGCCGGATGCCGCGCACGCCGCCGCTGGTGCGCGAGGCCGCCCGTAGCTCCTGCACCTCGAAGCGGATCGCCTGGCCGCGCTCCGTCACCAGGATGACCTGATCGTTGGCGCCCACCAGCCGCGCGCCCAGCAGCTCATCGCCCGGCTCCAGGTCCATCGCGATGAGGCCGAGGCTGCGCACCACCGCGAATTCATCGAGGCTGGTCTTCTTGACCTCACCGCGCTTGGTCGCCATCACCATGAAGTCGCGCGCGAGGAACTTCGGCACGCAGACCACCGCCGTGACGATCTCCTCCTGCTCGATGTTGATCAGATTGCGTAGGTGCTCGCCCTTCGCCGCCCGGCCGACATCCGGCAGGTTGTACGCCTTGAGCTGATAGACTTTGCCGCGGTTGGTGAAGAAGAGCAGCGAGTCGTGCGCGTGGACGACGAGCAGCTGCGCCACATCGTCGTCCTCGTGCGTCGTGATGCCCTTCGAGCCGCGCCCGCCGCGCCGCTGCGCGCGATACGCGCCCGTGTTGATGCGCTTGATGTAGCCCGCCGAGGTGAGCGTTACGACGACCTCATCGTTGGGGATCAGGTCTTCTTCGCTAAACTCGCTCACCTCAGACTCGATAATCTCGGAGCGGCGTGGGTCGCCGTACTTCTCGCGCAGCTCCGCGAGGTCCTGCTTGATGAGCGCGCGCACCTCGCTGATGTTGGCGAGGATGCGCTGGAAGCGCGCGATGCTCCGATTGACCTCGGCCAGCTCTTCCTGGACCTTGCGGCGCTCTAGTGCGGCCAACCGGCCGAGCTGCATATCGAGAACGGCTTTGGCCTGCTCCTCGGAGAACTTGAACTGCTTCTGCAGATTGCTCGAGGCGGTGTCGCGGTTCTGCGACCGGCGGATGGTCTCGATGACGGCGTCCAGATTGTCCAGCGCGATGGTGAGACCGTCCAGGATGTGCTTGCGCGCCTCCGCCTTGCGCAGATCGAACTGCGTGCGCCGCGTGATGACGATCTCACGGTGGTGGATGTAATGGGACAGGAACTGCTTTAGCGTCAGCGTGCGCGGCTGGCGGTCCACCAGGGCGAGCATATTGGCGCCGAACGTCGTCTGCATCGAGGTGTACTTGAAGAGCTGATTGAGCACACTAATGTGCCGTGCGTCGCGCCGCAGCTCCACGACCACGCGGATGCCCTGGCGGTCCGACTCGTCGCGCACGTCGGTGATGCCGTCAATCTTCTTTTCGCGCGCCAGCTCGCTGATCTTGCGGACGAGGTCGGCCTTGTTGACCTGATAGGGCAGTTCGGTGACGATGATGCTCACCTTGCCGCGCTCGGTCTCCTCGGTGTGGGCCTTGGCACGGATGACGATGCGGCCGCGGCCGGTGGTATAGGCGCTGCGGATGCCCTCACGCCCCTGGATGATGCCGCCGGTCGGGAAGTCCGGCCCGCGGATGATCTTGGCGAGGTCTTCGACGCCGGCCTCAGGATGGTCGATCAAGAAGGTGATGCCGTCGCAGACTTCGCGCAGGTTGTGTGGCGGAATGTTGGTGGCCATGCCGACGGCGATGCCGGCCGCGCCGTTGACCAGCAGGTTCGGCAGCCGCGCGGGCATGACGCTCGGCTCCTCGGTGCTCCCGTCATAGTTGGGCTGGAAATCGACCGTCTCGCGGTCGATGTCGGCCAGCAGCTCTGCCGCGATGGGCGACATCTTGGCCTCAGTGTAGCGCATCGCCGCCGCTGGATCATCGTCGAGGGAATTGTGGACGAAGACGCCACTCGCGAGCAGGAAGTTGTGGTGCTCGTCTACAGTGATGTCGTATACGTCTTCGCACTCTTCCAGGAAGCGCACGGACACAACGCGGTGATTGTACGCAGCGGCTGCCTGAAATAGCTCATCAGTCGTTGCGAAGTATCCGCGCGCTTTCTCCCAGCATGGTATCCAGTTGGCAGTGCGATGAGCATCGTAAATCTCAGGAGCAATCCGCTCGCGCGGCATCAAAGCGAGCAAGCCATGCACGTAACCGGCAATTTTCTGCCGCATCACTTGGCGTTGATGCTCGCCGCCGTCGGCCCACTTCAAGCGGAGCGTCTCGGCCGACTTGAGCGCGAGTTGTGTCATAAGCTCCGGATTCTCTACCAACCGGCGCCGATTCGAGGCTTGAACGCCGACACGCTGAGCGCTACGGAAATCTTCTTGCAGCCACTGTCGGGCCAGCTTCCCCCGATGGAACTCGCGGGCGACTGGATTGCTCCAGAGCTTGCGAGCCATGTTCGAGAAGTGGTCAGGCGCAAACTTCGCACGGTACGTTGAATTGTTCCATGCTGCACGAGACTTGGCCGAGAGCTTCGCACGCACCGACTGGTTTGCCATCGCGTTCACAATGGCCGCCACAATCTCGGCACGCTTGGATTCGTCGCCCCACATCGCCTTGCTCTTCTCAGAGACGATACGGGAGACTTCATGGCGCTGTTCAGGTGTTAGACGACGCCTTTCGATGCCGCACAATGCAGCGCTCATGCGCTCACGGTAGTCAAGGTCCTGCCACAGCGCGCGCATTCGCTCGGCAATTTGAGTACGTCGCTCTGGTTGAGCGGCATACAGGGCGCGCAGCGTAGGAGCGACGCGCTGTCCATTCGCACGACGGAATGCAGGATGCTGATTCTGCTGCGTCATGCGTACCCGACGCAGTTGCCGTGCCTGAGGATGTTGCGAGTAGTAACTCTGGACGCCCGCACGCTGTGCATTGCGGAAAGCGGAGCTGCTCCACATCTCTCGAACATGCCCTGCATGCAAGTGCAGATGCGCGAGGAACTCCATACGCTCAATATTCATCGGCCGATTGTCAAAGCGGTTGAAGTTCTTGTGATGCCGAACAAACGGACCGCTGTGTGCGGCAACCGCGCCTTTCCGAGCGTTGTAGGCGTCTGCGAGGTGATGAACGAATTCATACGTGCCGCTCGTGGGCTGCATGATGCGCAGATAATCGTTCATCCCCGGACGTACCGGCGCGTTGTCGAAGTAGCCGGGCATAAGGCTGTCGTCCGGCGTCAGATGCTGCGCCTCTTTGTAGCTGCCGTCGCGCAACATAAAGCGGTGATCGGGCGTGCAGCGGATCTTTGATCCATTGTCGAGCATGATCTCGATGAGCGCTGCCTTCTCGCGGGTAATGCGTGCATGGCGTCCTTCGCCGACCACGATGCGGCCCATGCGATCCACAGAATAGACGTGGAAGACTTCATCCTCTGGAAGTTGAGCCAACTCGGCAAACGTTTTCTCAGTGCCATCGAGCAGCGCAATCTTTGTATCGCCAGTGAAGCAGCCGAAGTTGCCCTGCCCGAGCGCCAGCGGATAGCGCATGTTCCACCACTGTGTCAGGCGGACGAGGGTGTCGTAGACCGCGGAGTCGCCATGGGGGTGATATTCCTTGAGGACCTCACCGACGATGCCCGCGCACTTCTTGAACGAGCGATTGGATTGCAGCCCCATCTGGTCCATCGCGTAGAGTACGCGCCGGTGGACCGGCTTGAGGCCGTCACGCACGTCGGGCAGCGCGCGGCTGACGATAACGCTCATCGAATAGTCCAGGTAGGCGCCGGTCATTTGGTCAACGATGCCTACCGGCCGTACGATGCCAAGATCCATGAAGGTGATGTCCTCTCCGCAGCCAGCGTGCGATAGCTTTGTGTATGCAAGGGGCAATGACCCAGTCAATCAGCCAGAGTGAGACGAAGGTCAGCACACCCACGTGTTCCGTGCCGACGCGACGGAAGTGGCAAATCTTCGCTCCGCCCACGCGCACGTTCTACTTATTATATCACTAAATCGGCCTCGGACCGCTTTGGGCCTGGATTGACGGCCAGGAATGGCTACGCCCCTAGCCCCCCTGGTATGACACTTGCAACATCGCGCAGCGAGCGACAACGCAAGACGAGCCCGTGGACACTCATCGTGCTGGGTCGCAGTGGGCGTGGCGTGGCCGCGCACACGCACGATGGGGAAGGAGCGCAAGGATGGTAGTCGATCAGACCCACTGCTTCACGCTAGTGCTGGTGATTGCCGCGGCGGTGGGCGCGCACCGTGGCTGGATACGCGAAGTCATCACGTGTGCGATTCTGCTCGGCACCGTGCTGTTTCTCAACTTCGGTGGCCTCGACTTCTTGCTCGGCGGCGTGGGCAGCGTCGCAAATGGGGCGACTGGGGGCATCGCATCCGCAGACCCTGCCACCTGCTCGCCGGCCACCAAACAAACGATCACGACCGGACTCTTTGGGCTCTTGACCTACCTGGGCTATCGTGCCGGTAGCAGGTACGGCTCGCCGGCACAGCACAGCGGCCATCGCATCGCCGGCATTATCCCGGGCGCGCTCAACGGCGCCGCCATTGCCTACTACTTTACCAACGCGCTGGTGCCGAACGGCCGCCAGCTGACCTTCTTTGCGCCTACCGCCGGAACGACAACCTCGCTTTTGCCGGAGGTCTTTGGCCTGGGGCTGCTCGGGCTGCTCATCGCATTGATGGTCGCGGGAGCCTCTAAGGGCAAGAGCGGTTAAGATGAGGGGACGGCGTACCGGCGCCGTCTGAGGAGTGGCTCGTGGGCGGTCCGACCCCGCAACCGAATGGACAGGCGCCAGGCGCGGCTGGGCACTCACGTGTCCAGGCCAAGCGAGCGCAGCAGCTGCGCGCCTCTACCCGCACCTTCGACGGCCAACTCCCCGGCGAGCAGGTCGTCTGGATCAAGCGGCAGTCGCCCTGGTACCTGCTTATCACAGCGTGGCCTTTGGTGATCGGGCTGCTGGGGCTGGGGACGATCGCCAGCTTGCTCGGTATCGGGTCGGGGACGGCGGGGCTGCTAGAGATCGTGATTAGTGGGGCGCTGCTGTTCTACTTCGTCTACTGGCTGGTCACCGGCTTCTGGACGTGGTTCTTCACCCACTACATCCTTACCGACCAGCGTGTCATCACCTCGCAGGGCTATTTCCATCGCACGACCGGTGAGCTCCCGCTCAAAAGCGTCGCCCAGGTGCTGGTGGAGCGCATGAACGCGCTCCAGGTCGCGCTGCGCGTCGGCAATCTCATGGTGCGGCCGCTCGGCACGCCGCTGAACCTGCCCGGCGTTGCCAATCCGCGCGAGGTCGCGGACTCGATTCTCGCTGTGCAGGACGACCCTTCCCTCGGGGCCGATCGCGCCGCCGGCGGCGCACCCATCCCCAGCGTGCGCAGCCAGCGCATGCAGGACGCGCTGGACAAGTTGGCCCAGCCGATGGCCGCGCCGGTGCCGCCCTCGCTCATTCGCGCGCCCTTCGGTGGCCTCCTGCATCGCAAGATCCCGATCCGGTTGTTCGAGGGCGAGGCCGTCGTCGAGGTGGTCTATCGCCACTGGTGGGTGCTGCTGGTGCGCGAGTTGCCGGCGCTGGCGGGCATGGCGCTGGGGATTGGGCTTAGCCTGTACCTGCGGCTGGCTAGCTCAGTGGCGGCCTATGCTACTCTTGTGTTCATGGCTGCGGTTCTGGGTGGCGGCCTGTTCATTGTGCTGATCTACCTCAACTTCGTGGACGACGTGTTCGTGCTGACGACCCACCGCGTGATCGATGTGGACCGCCTGCTGTTCATCCTGTCCGAGTATAGTAATGACGCGCCCTATGCCCGCGTCCAGAATGTGCATGTGGAGCGCAATGCTATCGGCCGGGTGTTAGGGTTTGGCACGATTGTCGTCGAAACCTCCGGCCGCAGGTACCCCGTCACGATGTCCGATATTCCCCATGCGTTCGCCGTGATGGACCGCATCTTCTTCCTGCTCAACCAGACCAAGGAGCGCGAGAACGTCAACATCGTGAACAAGCAGAAGCAGGAGAATCACCGCTGGATCGCAACGGTGCTCGACGAGCTCCTGGTACCCGTGCCGGATGTGCGCGGCCTCCCGTATCTGGACGCGCTGGCGCGCGCCAAGGCGGCGGGCCTGAAGCTGGTGGTGGACGCGGAGCGGCTGGCGCGCGGTCGCGCCGCCGGCGTCGTGCTGGACCAGGTGCCGAGTCCGGGCGTCGTCGAGCTGCCCGAGAACGAGATACGTGTCATCCTCAGCGGCCGCGGCGCCCCCGCCGTCCCCTAGCCACGACGCCAGTCCTCCACACGCTGGCAGCGCGTGACGCCGTCACCCCAGGGCTGATAGAATACGCGGAGAGCGCCGCGAGCCGCTGCGGCGTCATCCCCCTGGGAGAGTGCCCCGTGTCTGACACAACCGCTACCGTGCCCGCGGAGGCCACCCCGTCGCGCCTGCCGACGGCGCTGGTCTATGACCCCGCGTTTCTCGACCATCTCGTGCCGGACGAGTTTCCGGAGCAGCCAGAGCGTCTGCGCAAGAGCATGGAGGTAATCGAGGCGCTGCTGGGGGCTGGGCTGCTGCCTGCCGAGCACGTGCTGCGGCTGGCATCGCGGGTGGCGACGCTGGACGAGCTGGCGACGGTGCACGAGCGCGCGTACGTCGAGCGGGTGCGCCTGGCGGTCGAGCGGCTGGTGGAGCGCGGCGGCTACGAGGCCGGGCCGAGCAGATTCGCGTCCGAGGTCTACGTTTCGGCGGGCAGCTATAACGCGGCGCTGCTGGCAGCCGGCGCGCCCCTCGTCGCGTTGGACGCCATCGGCGAGGGAAAGGTCCGCAACGGCTATGCGCTGGTGCGCCCACCGGGGCATCATGCCCGTCCCGCCCAGGCAATGGGCTTCTGCCTCTTCAACAATGTCGCCGTGGCCGCGCGCTACGCGCAACGGCGCTGGGGCTGGCAGCGGGTGCTGATCGTCGACTTCGACGTGCACCACGGCAATGGCACGCAGGAGATGTTCTACGAAGACCCCGACGTCCTGTATTTCTCCACCCACCAGTTCCCGCTGTATCCCGGCACCGGCGAGTCGGACGAGATGGGCGCGGGCGCGGGGCTGGGCACGACGGTCAACGTGCCGCTGCCGGCAGAGTCGGGCTGGAGCGTCTACGAGCCCATCTTCCGTCAGGTGCTCTGGCCGCTGGCCGACCGGTTCAAGCCGGACGTGATCCTGCTCTCAGCGGGCTTCGACGCCCACTGGCGCGACCCACTCTCCGACATGCTGCTCTGCACGGCGGACTTCTCGGATTTCACCGCCGAGATTCTCGAAATCGCCGACACCTACTGTGGCGGGCGGCTCGTCGCCGTGCAGGAAGGCGGCTACGACCTCGATGCCGTCTCGCACTGTGCCGCCACGCTGCTGTTTGCGCTCACCGGCAGCGACAAAGTCATCGGCGATCTGGGGCCAACGCCGGCGCCATCGTGGCGCTGGAACGACGAGGCCATCGTGCGCTCGCTCTACGAGCTGCACGATCTGGCAGGCTATCGGCGCAAGGCACGCCGTATCCAGCTGCGCACGCCGCCCGCGGTGGCCGATGCCACGGAATGAGGGTCACGCGCCGGGAAGCGCAGACCGCGCGGGAAGGCGGCATCTGTGTGGGCCTTCCCGTGTGGCCGGCTATGGAATCGTAGCCAGCAGCTGCACGATATGGTGGCCGTCGCCGAGGCTGAGCCAGAGCGCCGGTGCACTGCGTAGGTCTGGTGTGAGGATATAGGCGTCTCCGCCGCGCAGGAGGAACGTTGCCGGCGTTGCGCTCGATGTCCCGCTCGATGTCCCGCCGATGGCGTTCGCGAGCACGGTGTCGGCGGAGTCGGCATCCAGGCGATGCGTCACCAGGCTCATGCCCTGCGTATCCACCAGCCACAGATCATGCCCGGCGATCTGGCCGCCGCGCGCCGTCACGTTCTGTGTGATGTAGACGTGGGCGCCATCGAGCGCCGGGCTGACGCTCAAGGTGCCGGTGAAGATGGCAGGCGCCGGCGCGGTCGGCCCACCCAGCGGGATATCGCCCAGCAGGAGCGGTCCCTTCGCGCCGGGATCGAGCACGAAGCACTGCGCATCCGGGCTGCCCTTGACAAGATAGAGCTGTGAGGCCGACGTCGGCGTTGTCGTGGCCGTAGGCGTCTGGGCCTGGCTGGCCGCGCTCTGTGGTGGCGCGCCCACTGCCAGCGCCGCCAGCGTGAAGTCGCCAGGGAGCGCCAGCGCCTGCGCGGTGTATCCGGTGTAGACATTGATGCGCCGCACGGCCGCATACACTGGTCCGTGGGCATCGCTGAGGCGAACGACGTCGAAGAGCCACTGCCCGTCGCTCGAAACCACCAGCGCGCCGTGCGCCGCGAGCGTTGCCGTGTACGTGCCGGTGAAGAGGGTAGGGGCGACGCTGGGAAACACAGACGCCGGCAGACTTCCCGCCGGCGGCGGCAAGGATACGGAGAGCGGCAGATTAGGGGAAAGCTGCGTCGTGTAGGCGCCGTTCTGCGCATCGAGCACCAGCACGCGTATCGCTCCATTGGTGGGGTCGGGCGTGTTGAGTCCGACATACACCTGGGAGCCGTTGGGAGCTACGGCGAGCGCGTCGGCATAGCTTGTCGCGGTCAACGGACCGCCCGGGGGGAGTTTCAACGGCGCGATGAAGCGGACCGCGCCACTGGTGGCGGAGAAGGCGATCAGCGCCTGGGCGTGCTGTGCATCGGGCGCCGTCAACTCAAAGATCACCGTGCCATCAGCGGCGACCGCAACGGCAACGGGCAGGTCGCTTGGCTGACCGGCACGCAGACCGCCGTCAGAGGCGGGCAGCGACCGGGTCACTGCACCGGTGCGCTCGTCCACCACGATGACCTCGGTGGCCAGCCACTCGTGCCCGCTGGCATCGTGCACCGGCACCAGCTTGTCGGTCTGAGCGAGCAGGCTGCCGGCCGGTCCTGCCGACAGTACATGCGAGAGCGCGTTATGCGAGCGATTGACGGCCTGCGCATTGGCGGTGACGAAGATGCCGCCAATCACGACGAGAGCGATCAAGACCAGCCCGGCCAGGCCGGAGAGGCCGATCACGCCACCCCGCCCGACGGTGGCCGCCGCCCGCGCCACGTCGCGCGTGAACCGGTGCGCGCCGGTCTGGGTGCGGATCGTGTCGCGCAGGTCGGGGACGAAGTCGACCGGCTCGTGGCCGAGCGATGCCAGCAGCTCGTACGGCGCGCGCAACGCCTGCGACCGCGCGCCACAGGTTTCGCAGATGGCGATGTGCTCGCGCACAGCGACGGCGACTTCGGGTGGCAGCTCGTTGGCGAACTCCGCCACCAGCAGCTCTGGCTCGAGCGGACAGTTCAGCTCGCGCAGCGTGCGCCGGCGAGTCGTGACCCGATGAATGCGAAGGGTAGGCGTGTTGGCTTCTGGCATCCCCGCAGTCCTCGCTTAGCATCGCGGTCTCGCGCCCCCAAGTCGCGCGAGCGCCGGCTCATGCGGAGCGGCTCCCACCGCCCGCGTTCCAGTGCTCCCCAGTGCTCCTCTGCTACCCGTACCATGCGCCGGTGGGCATGCTACGGCTCCGGAGAAGCGTCATCGGCCGGCGCCGCAGGCACATCCAGCGCCTCCATCGTGACATCGTCCGCGCGAGCCGCGGACGATGTGTCCGGCGGCTCGTTGCCCGACAAAGAGACCGCGCGCAGCGTGATATCGGTGCTGCCTCCGGGCCGCGTGGACGGCCTACTCGCCGGGGCCGGCGTGAGCACCGGCACGAGCGGCGCCGGGTCGGCGGCAGCTTCCTCGCCGTCTTCGTGCGCGAGCTCGACCGGATCGCGGCGCACGAGGATCCACGGCGGAGTCAACACTGGCACCACACGGATGGGGTCACCCAGATCCGCCGCGGTTTCCTCAAGGCGGAGCGCTTGCTCGACCACCGGCGGCGGCTGTGGTGACTCGGCGAGGGCCACCAGCTCGCTCGCGCCTTCTGCCTCGCCCTTGGGGGCAATGACGCCGGCCGAAACCGGCTCCCCTGCGACACCCACAGCGGCGACCGCCAGCGCGGGCACCGCCACGAGTGCCAGCGGCCTCTCCTCCGCTTCCTGATAGGCAGCACGGTCCCCGGTGGCGTGCAGCTCGATCGGCTCCGGCAGCGCGACGATTGGCTCCGCCGCCGGCTCGGGCTCGAAAGCCAACGCCACGGGTTCGAGCACGAGCGAGAGGTCGGTCGCGTCGGTGCCGGGCGGCACCGACCCGCGCAAGGCGGTACGCTCGAACACGATTGGAAGATCCAGCGGCGCGACCAGCGCCACAACGGGTTCCGCATCCACGACGAGCGGCTCGGCAGGCGTTGCCGGGAAAGCCGCGGGCGGCAGTGGCGCTTCGTCGGCGTCGTTTCCCGCCCAGAGAGGCGCCGTGACGGCATCCACGAAGTCAGACGGTGACTCTCCCCGCCACGGCAGTGGTGGGGCGTCCTCCGGCACGGCCTCGGCAGCCAGGGAGGGGGCGATCGCCGCCGCCGGTTCTCCGAGCGCCTCGATGGGGGGCTGCGTAGTGCGTGGAGCGAGCGCCTCCGCTGGCAGGCCAAGGCTGGCGGCGGCGGCCTCGAAACGTTGCGCGAAGAGCTGCAGACCATGCACGATACGGCTGCGGGTAGCGCTATTCTTCAGGCCGAGCGCCTTGGCAACTTCTGTCTGGTTCAGGCCGGCGACGAGATGTAGCGCGAGGCACTGCGCATCGCCATAGGGCAGCTCCGCGAGCACTGCGCGCATCATGCGGTAGCGCAGCGTCTCCAGCGCGTCCCAGCCCCCGGCGTGTAGCTCGTCCGCGTCCGCCATGTCATGGAGGTGAGCGTCTGCTCGCGCAGCGGCGGCGGATGCCTGCGCCTCCGGGCCAGCTTCATCCTCGCTCCAAATCAGCTTGCGAAACTGGCGGCGTGTCGTGCCGGTCGCTTCGGCAAGCGCCTCCAGCCCCTTGCGTAGGCGCTGCGAGGTGGACTCGCTGACGCGCCCTGTGAGCAGTCCAGCGGGGCCGTGCGCGCCTTCGAGCCGTGGCGGCATCGTTTGCCTGCCCAGCGGCTCGCGCAGCGCATCGAGTCCCGCCTCGGTGCAGGCGCGCAGCAGCCAGAGCCGCAGATGTTGGCCGCCCTGCGGTCCGCGCAGCCGGCGCGCCATGCGCACGAAGATCGCTTCGGCGAGCACGCGGGAGCGCTCCGGATCGCCCGTAAGGCGGGTCAGATAGCGCGTCACGGGAGGCTGGTAGCGCGCGATAAGCGCCGCCAGCGCCCATTCGGCGCCGGCGCGCGCCTGCGCGACGAGACGGAGCTCGCGCTCTTGTTCTGCATCCATGCGCGAGGCCGACAACGGAAAGACATCCTGCCAGGCCATCTCGGTCTCTCCTTCTCCTCGATAGTATAGCGCGGGTGCAAGACACGCTCCTACGTCGCCACAGCCCCGCCACCGCGGACGGGGGGCAACGAGCGAGTGGTATTCGCGTGCGGTCCTATGGGCACGCCGCGACGGGCCAGCAACCGGCGAATGAAGACCAGTGAAACTCCACCAACGCAACGAGTAACTAGTGGCCGGGCATGCGCGCGCACATCCCCAAGACATAGGACGAATGAGCAAGCGACTTTGCTACGCTACTTGTGTGCGAGTCCGGTTCTTCGCGCCAGGTATACGGCTTATACCACAGGATACATGCCACGAACAGACTTACGCCCTTCCTGCTATGTACTACGGCGCAGCGGTTGACTTTATCGCGCTGGCGGGCATAATAGCGAGCAGCACGCGCGAGCGGACTGAGGAAAGGGAGGCGACCAGCATGCTGGCGAAGGCGTGTACCTGCGCGGTGATCGGGCTGGAGGGTGCGCTGGTCGAGGTCGAGGTGGACATCGGGCACGGCTTGCCAGCTTTCACTATCGTGGGGCTGCCCGATGCGGCGGTGAACGAGGCCAAGGAGCGGGTGCGCGCCGCCATCAAGAATAGCGGCGGCATCTTCCCGCTGCGGCGCATCACCGTCAACCTGGCGCCGGCGGATCTGCGCAAGGCTGGCCCGGCCTACGACCTGCCCATCGCCGTCGCGATTCTGATGGCCTCCGAGCAGGTGGCCCCACTCAGCGCGACCGGAGGCGTCGGCACCGCGGAGGGCTGTCTATTTCTCGGCGAACTGAGCCTGGATGGCGGTCTGCGCCATGCCCACGGTATCTTGCCGATGGTGTCGCTGGCGCGCGAGCGTGGCGTCGAGGCGGTCTTCGTGCCGGAGATGGATGCAGCGGAGGCGGCGCTGGTCGAGGATGTGACGGTGTTTCCCGTGCAGACGCTGGCGCAGCTGACGAGCCATTTGCGCGGTGAGGAGCGCATCTCGCCGTATGTGCCCGACGGCTCGCTCTTGGACCCAGCGGACGACGACAGCTTTCCGTACGATCTGGCCGACGTGCGCGGGCAAGAGCACGTCAAGCGGGCGCTGGAGGTCGCGGCAAGCGGGGGGCATAACGTGTTGATGATGTAAGCGCTAACGCCACTTCCTCTCCATGCGCCGGAACGTCAAGCGGGATATCGCCGTGGATCGTCCAGTCCCGGCCATTGCCGGTCACACGAATGTCGAGGGCCACGAGGGCCAGCCGTCGCTTGTCGAAGCTCGCATGTTCCAGGTTCGCGTCCACCCGCGCGCAATAGTCGCGCAGCGCCGTGAGTTGCTCAAAAGCGACGGTGGCAGCGCCGAGGCGTGCCTCAATCTGCTCGATCGTCCGCCGATAGCCTCCCTTGTCGGCTTCCAGGCGCTTGATCTCGCGCTCAGTCACGCTCCACAGCGCCGCGTCGCTCTCTTCATCGCCTGAGGCGTAGCGGCGCATGAGTCGCGCCTGGGAACGCTCGCACTGAGCATACTGGCGCCGCGCGGTCTCCAGGTCACCCGTCAGAATCGCATCGGGGCCTTCCTGCGCTCTGCGCTGCACTTCTGCGGCAAGCGTGTCGGGATGGCGGAGCCTGTTCGTGATGTGTTCCCAGGCCCAGGCTTCCACCTGCTCAGCAGGGACGCGCTTGCCGCCACACGCGCCCGCGGCGGTGTCCCGTGAGGAGCAGCGATAGATGCCGCGCGGGGAGGCTGTTGTGCCATTCTCCATCATCGGGTGCATGCGCTGCCCGCAGACGCCACACCAGATATGCCCGCGCAAGAGATATGGCCGCGCCGCATTGCGGGTGGTCTCGCCGCGGTGGGCGCGGGGCGCGTCTTGGGCCGCTTGCCACAACGCCGGCGTGACAATCGCCGGCGTCACGCCGTCAGGCAGGCGTACCCATTCCTCGGCAGGGCGGCGTGTCGCATTCCCGCCTGGCATTGTCGCCCCCTTCCAGCGCCATTCCACTGCCTCGCCTTTATAGCTGGGATGCTCAAGCAGGCGCGCAATCTGCGACTTGCCCCAACGAGGCGCGCGCAGCGGGTCGCGGAAGGTGAGCTTACCCTCGGACGGCGGTGGTACGCCCTGCTCATTGAGACGACGCGCGACGGTGCGCACCGGCAGGTGTTCCTGCGCGATCCACTCAAATATCTGGCGCACGAGCGCGATCAGCTGGCGCACTGGCTCGACGCGACACAGCGCCAGATCGCGGAGTACGTGGTTGCGGAGCACGACCTCACCGGAGAGATCGCGCACCATCGCGAGGCTGCGGCGAACCTGCGCATGCAGAAGGGCAATCGGACGGGTGACCGCGAGAAAGAGCCGAAGAAGGATCCACCATAGGACCCGCCAGCACAGCCACGCCGACCCTCATAACTCACAGCCTCCACATGCCATGCGAGACTTCGAGGGGGTGTCGCTGGTGGTAACATAGAGATTCCTTAGTGTCGTCCCCACGCGTGTGGGGGTGAACCGCAACCCTGAGGGCATGCCAGGCTGGGCAGCGTATCGTCCCCACGCGCGTGGGGGTGAACCGCCCAACGGCGCGCAGGGCGGCGTGACGTACCAGTCGTCCCCACGCGCGTGGGGGTGAACCGACGGTGCTGCGTGAGGATGGCAGCAACCAGTTCTCGTCCCCACGCGCGTGGGGGTGAACCGCAGTTGCACAGTGGCGCGCATGCGCTCCCCTGGTCGTCCCCACGCAGGTGGGGGTGAACCGGTGCCGAGCGTGTCATCCTCGCGCTTGATGGCGTCGTCCCCACGTGTGTGGGGGTGAACCGCACGTAGACGTGAGCATGACGGCGGCATGG
>Ga0070707_100000695_pt1 | contig 33435 bp, 35 predicted proteins | sample KBSK5502metaG_FD_65468 | JGI IMG/M metagenome (GOLD analysis project Ga0070707, IMG submission 65468) | Corn, switchgrass and miscanthus rhizosphere microbial communities from Kellogg Biological Station, Michigan, USA - KBS K5-50-2 metaG | ecosystem: Host-associated > Plants > Roots >... | reverse complement strand
GCCGTTGAGCAGCGTCAATCCCTGACGCTGGTTCTGGCGCTGTGCATCGAAAGCAATTACGCCATTGACGTTTCCGTCCCCGCTGCCGGGAGAGCTGGCGTCGATTTTTGTCGGGCCGCCGAGTATCTCGGATCCGTCGACGATGTTCACGGCATGCAGATATTGAACGAAGGTGCCGCCGGTGCCGCCGCTGGTACTGCGGGCAACGAAATACATCCTGCCTGTCCCGGCATCGATCACCGGAGTACCGACGATCCCGATGTTGCCGCTGAAATCCTGGTACGAGCCGGAACACGCCCCCGTCATGTCGAATCGTTGCGGCGGCCGCATGCCCGGCGCCGTGAAGTTCTTCTGCCAGTACACTGTGCCGTTGTCTCCGTCAAGAGCATAAACCGTGTTGTTGACCGTGGCGACGAAGACGACGTTGTGGTAGCTGCCGGCGATGGCTACATGGCCGACGACCAGCGGCTGGGCATACACCTGGTCATCCACTGTGACCGTGAACACTTCTCCAAACTGCTGAGCGTTGACATTGGCGGTGGTCAAAGCGGTTTCGTTGTCATTCAAGCCCGACCGATTGTTGTCATTGTGTTGCGTCAGCACCGACACGAACTGGGAATTCGGCGTCGGGGTTGGCAGGTCGGGGGGCGCTTCGCTGTCCCTGCAGGTGGCGAGCACGAGAAGAATGAGCGAGACAGGCAGTTTGTGTCTTGCCATGAGCGATCCGCGGCAGATTCATGGTGGAACAAACATCTCTCGCCCGCAGCGCGTGACGTCGGCGCCAGGGTACGCAGCGACATTGCAGCCGGAGAATTGACACGACCTCAACATGGAGGGCAAGCACTGGACAACCGATCAGTCACTCGGTTCAAAGCTAGCCGCGCAAAAAAAGAAACGCGCTCTCTGGAGCGCGTTTCTTTTATTCGTCAGGGCGATGGCGCGAAAGTCTACTTGAGTGTGAGCTGCTGGTACGTTCGCGAGCCGAGTGATTCGCGCATCGCGGAGCGATCGGCGAACTGCTGCGCGCGTTGCTCCGGGGTGCTCGAGAGAGCCTTGTTCACGATTGCGTCCGATCGGTCCGCAAGATTGTCGAGCGCTCCCCAGTTCTTGTAAACGACGGTCAGCATGATGTCGTGGTCCGCTGGAGTGCGTGGCTCCGAGGTGTAGATCCCATAGTCGAGAATGATCCCGGCCGCTTTCTGCGCCTCGAGGTTGGTCTTGTAAGGTCCATCCAGGTACGCCATGTACTTGTCGAACATCCCCGGCTTGGTGCGGATATAACTCACGGCGATCACCGAGCCCTCGCGGTAAGCGCGCGTCGACGCTTGCGCCCCGGCGGTCTGTATAACGCCGGTCGCTCCGGCGATCAGCAGACATGTGACGAGGGATAGCTGACTGATTCTCATGGTGTCTCCAGTGGGTGGGAACGATCGGCCGCGAATCGCGACCAGCCTTGATCCATACCTACAATCGTCTCCGCATGATAGGCGCAGTGTTATATGGTAGTGGCAGGGTCACCCTGAGGGGGCTGCCACTCTGCGGGCCCTGAGTAGCGTGCTTCGCGAGGAGCTCTATCGATGCCGGAGACCGCGACCCGATCCTGACGCCGCGGTCTTTAGCTCCTCGAACCAGTTCTCGACGACGATGATGTTGTCGGGCGACTTCGTCTCCAGTGGCCGAATCATGAGGAACCGCCGGTCGTCCCGAGAAACTGCATACTGCGGGGTGAATCGGAGAGACGCGTATCCGGCGGCGGGAAAGAGCACGGTCGAGCGCCCGACCGAAAATATTCGATCGGCGTTCACGCCGACCGCCACGAGGTTGCCGGAAGCATCGCGGTAGAACAACTCCGTTCCGCGATGGGACCAGACCGGCTCTGTCCCACCGTCCGTCGAAATCGGCCACTTCCCTCCACGCGCATTCGGAAAAGGGACCACATAGATATCGTTCTTTCCGCTCTCGTTGGAGGAGTACGCCAGCCATCGTCCATTGGGTGAAATGGCTGGCGATGTTTCCGTGAATGCGGTCGACACGACTGGGATCGGTGCGGTATCGACTCCTGGCCGCATCGCCAGTATGTCGCCCGCGCCCGGCGCAGCGATATCCGTCATGAAGAACAACCACTTCCCATCCGGTGACCATCCCGCATTGTACAGGTTCCCCGTTCGGCGAAGCTGCACTGTTCCCGGTGCGCCACCGTCAGCGGGCTCGATCCCTAAATAGCTGGAGCCCTTCGTTGGGTTCGACGTGAACGTCACCGATCTGCCGTCCGGTGACCACGCCGCCTGACAGTTTCCATTTCCGTCACCCGCCAATTGGATGCTCGGCCCTCGATCCAGCCACTTGATCCAGATCTTGAACGGCTCGGAGTTGGTAGCCCGGGTCACTGCGAGCCGCTTCCCGTCCGGTGAGAGCGCCGGGAAACCGAGAAATTCGCCCGACCACTCGGGGTCGACCGCCTCGGCCTTGCCATCGCGCGTTACCCACACCAATTCCTGCTTTCCAGGTTCCGCACCGGTCGAATAGACAAGTGTGCCGGTCGCTGAAATCGCCAGGTCCGCCGAGCCGCCAAGGCCCGCCCGAATGCCTTCGGTGAGCGCGATCGGTTCACCTGTGACCGTCATGGAAGTCTGATCGAACGGCACTGCCATCAATCTCTTGTCACCGGTCACGTAGACTAGATGGCCGGACGACGCGTACCGCGCGTAGGTCGCGTCCTGAACGATCACCCTGTGTTTGCCAGAGGGGATTTCGGCGACTGCTATCGCGTACGAAAAACGCCCCTTGACGCCCTTTTTCCCGCTGTAGGTGACTGTGAACAGCACACCTTTGCCGTTGGGCAGCACATCGGGCCAGGTGTGATCGAATTCATTGTTTGCGGTATCCAGAGTGGTGAACCGGTTGGGGATAGCGCCGGCTTTCGCCGCCACGCGAACGAGACCGGCACTTCCGTCATTGTCCGCGTAGATCATTCCGTCGACTCCCCACGACGCGCCCGCCAATCCGGTCAGCGTGTCGTTGACTGTCACCGATGGACCACCTTGGGTGAGGGTAATCATTGGACCCCCGTCGATCGACGCGATTCGAACTCCTTCCCCCTGGAGAAAGCCGACGTGCTTACCGTCGGGAGAGAAAAACGGGTTGGTCACCCCTTCAGTGCCGGGTATGGCGATCGCGTGCAGCTGATCTCGCGAGCGAATGAGCAGCTGCGACCTCGGGCCGCCGATGTACGCGAGCCGCGAACCGTCAGGAGAAAGCGCGATCCGTCCCGACCAGGACGAGCCTTTGGCGATCGCCTCCGTTGAATCCATTACCAACCTGGACCGCACGACCGACTTCGACGAAGACGGCCGCATCCACCCGAGGATTGCCGCACCGGTCATGAGGACAGCGAGCAAGACTATGCCGTACAACACGGCCCTCTCCCAACGGATCCCCCTCTTTCCACCTGGCGTCAAGTTGGTGGTCGATGGTCCGCGCGAAGAACCATTCGCCGCGTCAGCGGGCTCGGCGACGACCTTCACCGTTCGCTCTTCCCTCTTCCCTCTTCCCTCTTCCCGCTGCTCGGAACTCGAGGGACGACTGAGACTGTTTGCAAGCGCCTCGATTTCCGAATCAGGTTCCATCTCTAGCTCTTGGCGCACCAGCTCCTGATAGAAACGCGCCTGTTTCAGCGCGCCGGCGCGATCTCCGGCGGCGGCGAGGGCGAGCATCAGCTTTTTCGTGGCGTGCGGAGAAAGCGGGTCCGAGTTGGCGAGCTTGCGCCACCAGGTCACGCTCTGTGAGTGATCACCGGCCTCCGCCGCGGCATTGGCGAGACATTCCACCGCGTTGTGAAATTCCTGTCGCAGCCGCGTTCGATTGGTATCGATCAACGACTCGAGCTCGCGACTGTCGCCGAAATGCACGTCGTCGAGAAGAGTTCCCTTGTAGATGCTCGCCGCCCGCGCCCAGTCCTTGGCGGCGATCGCTTCGTCGAATTCCCACACATCCACTCGAACCAACTGCGCGTTCAGTCTGAGATCCTGAGCGGTGGAAAGGATGACGTCGTCGCCGAGGCTTTGTCTGATGGCGTAGACGCCCTGATTAAGCGCGTGACCCGCGCGCTCGGCCTCACTTTCCGGCCAGAGGTATGAGTCAATGCGGTGTCGTGAGACGCCTTGCTTGCCACCCAGGGCGAGGACTGCAAGGAGTGCCAACGGTCGCTTTTGTTGTGCGACCAGCGGGACTGCACCCGTCTCAGCCCGCAGAGACAGGGTTCCGAGGAGCTCGATGACCAACATTTTGCCGCCTGGAGCCCTGTGACTTCTACGTGATTCCCTGCTGACTCCGCACCTCTATCATGGGGAGCAGTGTCGGCCGGGTCAAGCGCGAATGCGTGCTGGACGGCGACTCTCAAATCGAACGGAGACCCAAGATGAAATACCAAATTGCTTTTCCTCTGCGTCGCGAGCTTCTCGTAATCACCGCCATTTTCGGCACCGTAGTCGTCACGGCTTGCTCCGACGTGACGGCTCCGAACACGCTCGTACCGGCGGGTTTGCCAACAGCGGCCATACTCGCGCCACAATCGGGGCACGCGATATCGGTGGCGACCATTAACAGTCTTGGCACGGCCAGCCTGGAGTCTTCGAGACCGTGCCCAGCCCCAGGCGGCGGGTTCCCAGGAGCTCTCAACATGTTGCATGACGCCACTATGCTCACCACTCCGATGGCCCGCGATGCGGATCAAGGAAACGCCGGGATGTTCCACGCCGTGGACGTCTCCGGCTGTTAGCCGCACTTCTTCAATCAGGAGATACTCCAATGATTCGCACCAAACTTCTTATCGCTACTGCCCTTCTCGCTCCTATCATCACCGCCGCCTGCTCGGACGTGACATCCCCGAAGACGGGCGCACCAGTGGACTACTCACCGGCTGCGATAATCGCGACCCAATCGGCCAGTGCCGTCACGGTGGTGGCTACCATTAACGGGGGCGGCACAGCCTTGATGCAGGTGCCCGCCGGCCTGCTGGCAGGAACCACGTCTTTCGGCGGGTACATTACGCTTTATTCAGACGGCACCGCCAAGGGAGAACTTCACTGCGTTGATCAGCACGGCTCGACCCTACCGGGCAACGTCTGGGGCCAGGTTACGAGTTGGTCGATGGACGTTAACGGCGTTGTGAGCCTGACCATCTCAGACGGTAGGCTCCTAGCTTTTCCGGGTGGCCATCCTCAGAACATTGGGACGTTCATCGTCAGGATCCAGTCGTTCGGTGGCAAAGGCGTGGGCCACTGGACGCTGGATATACCCGACGGTTTTGGGGGCTGGCTTACCGTCTGCGACGAACTCTTGACGAGCGGGCAGATCAATATCCGTTGGGAGTGAAGATTTGTCGCAGTGATTCAGGTTTATAGACAAGTCAGACGATGGGAGAAATGAATCGAACCCAAAATGGAAACGGGGACGTCATCAGACGTCCCCGTTTCGCACATCACGCTCTAGAATGCTTGTTCAGGCGCAGACGATCACACCCGTCGCATTGGAGCAGGTCTTGGCCGACTGCGAGTGACTGGGCGTGCCGGTCCAGTTACTACGACTTAACTGGCACCATAATGTGCGCGTACGGCGTACCCTTCCACATCACCCACGGCACTCCACCGCTGGGTTTGCCCGGAAGCGAAGAGAGCGTGCTCGAGTTCGGTGCTGCCACCATGATGTGCGGACCGGCCGTTACCCAATCCTTCGGCTTTTTGCTTGGGTCGGCGAAAGGATCGCTGATGCTCGCGCCGCGATCGCCCTGGAGCATATAACCCACGCCGATGCCTGAGAGCTTCGGCGTTCCTTTGCTCATGTACGCCTCAGCCCACTTCTGGAATTGTGGATCCAGACACATCGGGTCCTCGCCGAGTACGCGGCCCGGATTCGGGGTTGATGGATAGCATACCCACCCGTTGGTGCCCGCCCGCAACTGAGTTGGTTTACCGCCCTCTGTCGCTGGCCAATCCATGATCGCCGCCGCTTTCGCGATGGAATCTGGTGCCGCGCTCTCGGCGTTTTTGATCTTGTCGTCGTTACTGGTCGGGGCTGCCGACGGATTCGATGGAATCGTCGTAGCGGACGACGTCGTCGACGCCGCGGTTGCCGTTGTATCTGCGCCGGGGGCGGCGGACTTGCCGCAGGCTGTCAGAAACGCAATCGATACGGCCAGAGAAAAGGGCTGCTGGATGCGCATGAATCGCTCCGATTACAGACAGGCAAATATTAGAGCGCGCCACGAATTGTCGCCAGCAGTTCACGCCGTGAAATGGGGACGAAGAACAAGAACGCACTTTGCGGTAGTGATTCACCAGCTCAGATCTTAACGCTTGGCCCGAGGGTCGCATGAGCCCGAAGACTCGCCCGGCGGTACCGCGCACCGCAATTCCCAAGACTATGCACGCGGCGGCGATCGACCGCTTCGGTGGACCCGAGGTGTTGACGATGCATACGTTGCCAGTGCCGATCCCAACTGCCAACGAGGTGCTGATCGCGGTCCACGCCGCGGAAGTCGGCGGGTGGGATGCCGAAATCCGGGACGGATGGTCACCAGACGGCAAGAAGCCGCGTTTTCCGCTCGTGCTCGGCGGGGGCGGCTCAGGGACGGTCGCAGCGGTGGGATCGCGGGTGCGGCGATTTCAAGAAGGCGAGCCAGTTTACGCGTACGCCTGGAACTATCGCAGGGCCGGGTTCTATGCCGAGTACGTCGTAGTGCCGGAGAAGGGCGCAGCGAAAGTGCCGAGTCCTCTCGATTTGACGCACGCCGGTGCCGTCCCGATCGCCGGGATAACGGCGCTTCAGGGTATCGACAACGCGCTGCACGTGAAGAAGGACGAGCGCGTGATCATTTACGGCGCGTCCGGTGGCGTTGGTGTGTTCGCCCTCCAGTTCGCGAAGCTGCGTGGCGCGCGAGTGTTGGCGACTGCGTCCGGTCCGGACGGCATCGCGCTCATGCGCAGGTTGGGCGCGGACGCGGCAGTTGACGGCCGGGACGGCGACATCGCCCGCGCTGCGCAAGAGTTCGCGCCGGAGGGTGTCGACGCAATCCTGGCGCTCGCGGGTGGCGATGCGCTCGAGCGCTGCATCGACACGCTCCGGCCGGGAGGGCGGCTCGCCTATCCGAACGGGATCGAGCCCGAGCCGAAACATCGGCGTGGGGTCAGGAAGAAATCGTACGACGGCACGCCGGGCGTCAAGGAGTTCGAGCAACTGGGGCGTGCGGTCGAAGCTGCGCGGCTCCAGGTACCTATCGCGACGGAGTTCGCGCTGGCCGACGCCGCGCGCGCGCACGAGCGTCTCGCGCAAGGGCACATTCTAGGCAAGATCGTGTTGCGGGTGCGGTGACGCCTTAACTTCAGTTACCCCCTGCGCTTGATTCGCTTACGTCTTGCCGTATTCGGAGTGGAACTATTGCGCATAGTCTGGAAAGAAGAGAGGTCGCCAACCCAAAATAGAAACGGGGACGTCATCAGACGTCCCCGCTTCGCACATCACGCTCTAGAATGCTTGTTCAGGCGCAGACGATCACACCCGTCGCATTGGAGCAGGTCTTAGCAGACTGCGAGTGACTAGCCGTGCCGGTCCAACTCTGCGGCGGCCCTGCAGCGGTAGTGGCAACGACCGTCACGTTCTGCGAAGGGCTAAAGCCCTGGAGCGGTGACGCGGTGGTCGCGGTGCCAGCGAAGTACGCACCGTTGTTGTCAGCGGCGTACTGCTCTTCGTAGGTCGCAAGGTTGCGAAGGTCAGACTTCATCGCGGCGACATACGCCTTGTCCTTCGTATTTGCGAACTTCGGGATCGCGATCGCGGCAAGAATGCCGATGATGACGACCACGATCAAAAGCTCGATAAGGGTAAAACCCTTTTTGTTGCTCATTTGGTGTCTCCTGAAAGCGATTGGATACCTGCCAGGTGGGTTCCCACCCTCTACAAGAACGACTCCCATACCGGTGGCCGGTCACGTTAAGAAAGCATGACTGCTGCCAGACCTGCCTACGAGCTAACCCCATGTGGCCCAGTCACTTACCAATCTACCGGAAAGTGGCCCTGCGGTCCATTTGCTGCATTTTGCAAACGGACGTGTGATTCGCGGCAAAAACAAGAATCGCGCCGGCTGGAGCCCCCTTCGGATCCTATCAGTTCCACCTAAAGGAGCTTCGAGCGCGCCAGTATTCGTCGGAGCTGATAGAAAGCGAACGAAGCTGCTCATCATCGACATCGAAGTCGAGTTGGAGCGCGGCGACATTCGATCGGATCTGCTCCACCGTTGCCGCGCCGGTCAATACAACATCCGCCCACGGACGCGCCAGCGCGGCGGCGAGCGCAAGCTTCTCTATGGTAGTGCCCCGAGCCTCGGCAATCTGGCCGATCCGCTCGACGGATGGAAAAAGCGCGTCGTCTCCCTCCCCCTCCCCCTTCCCGCCTCCCTCTTCCCGCTTCCCGCGGTCAGTCAAGCGTCCGTTAGCCAGAGACTCCTTCACCACGACTTTCATCCCCGCGGCGTGTGCGTCCTGGAGCGCAGACTCTGCGCCTCGCTCGAGAAGATTCCAGGTCGCCTGAACCGAATCGAAGACCCGTTCGCCATCGCGACGCACTTCCATAGATCGACGAATGGCGACATCCTGCCCCGCTCCGCTCACAGTCAGTCCAGCCCTGATGCCTCTCTCACGCAATCGCGCGATCGCATCGATGAGCGCATCGTCTTCCAGCGTTTTGCTATCGGCGGTCACCGAATGGATCTGATAGAGCGATAGATGTCGCCCCAGTCGCACCAGGCTTTCGGGGAGCTGGCGTTTGAACGCCGCCAGTGAGTGATCCTTGACCTCATGCTGCTCAGCGCTCGTGGACCATCCGGCGGTGTAGGTGTATCCCCATTTCGACGCTACCACTACCTCGCCTGGCTGGATTCTTCGCTCGCGCAGCCACGACGCAACGAAATCTTCCGCCTTGCCGTATGATCGGGCCGCATCGACATAGCGGATGCCGGCGCCGAACGCGGCATCGAGTACGTCGTGAGCACGCGCTTCCATTGCGCGAGCGTCGTAACTTCCGCCCAGATCGCTCGCATGATTCAACGTCACGTATCCGGGCCGCCCAAGGGCGGCGAGGCCGAGGCCGAGTCGCGCAGGCATGGGGTTGAAAGTTAGGGGCCGTTATCAGCTAAACGCATCGTAAGGAAGCGCCGGTCGTCCGAGGACACGGCGAATAGCCTGATCCCTCCGGCGATCCCGGCTCCCGCGGTAGAAAAAAGCCTGGTTGCGCGTCTATGCCAATACGGCGGCTGGTGCGGGGCCCGCGTCCACTAATTGTTTGGTGAGGGGCTCGATCCGAAAGTTCAGACCTTCCAACGTGCGCGATCCCAGCAACGTGAGGTCGCCAGGCTCGCCGAACACCACGTCGTCGTAGGTTCGTTTGCCGGCGACATAGATAACTGCACCGCCAGCCCAACGCTCGAGGATGGTCCCGTCGGCCTGGCGGAAGTGCCGCCTAGTGTACCGCTCGATCCCCAGAGACAGCACTTCGACCGGAACCCACGACAATTCCGCGCCGGTGTCGACAAGCACCGACCTGAGCGTTCGTCTCTCACCCGGACGGGCGGGATTCTCGATGTCGATGTCTACGCGGAAGGCTCCTATGTCGTCGGGCATAATGGCTCCTGGAGTCAAGCCGAGTATTACTAGATCGTTCCCGAGGGTGTCAATGCCCTCGCAAGCTTACGCCATGGCTCGGGCCAGTTCTTTACGAGTCGCTCCCGAAGCGAAGCTTGCACGGACCAGCAAATCCAGCGAGACAGTGGGATCGCCCGCCTCAATTTTGGCGACTCGCGACTGACTCGAGCCCAGCCGCTGCGCCAGAGCGCTCTGGCTCAAATGGCGGCGCAAACGCGCTTTCTTCACGAGCTTGGTGAGGCGCAGCTTGATCTCGATGACCGCGGATTCTTCCGGGGTGAGCTCGAGGAATTCCGCCACTGAGCCAGTTGTCCAACCGCGCTCCTTCAGCCGCCTCCTCTTGTCCGCATCCATGTGGCACTCCTGAACCTGTATTAAACCCTATCGTACTCGCGCATTCGCTTCTGACACCGTTCTACGACTGACGGCGGTGTGGTTCTATCCTTCTTCGCGAACACGTCCAGGATTACGATCGCGTCTTCGTCAATTCGATAGATAATCCGCCAGGTCTTGTCCTCATCTGGAATACGCAACTCATAGCAGCGACGGCCGACGATCGGCATTGGGCGCGAATGCGGCATGCTTAGCTTTTCACCCCGCTGTAACTGTCTGAGGAGCAGTCCCGTCTCCCGACGAGCAGGAATCGAGAATGGCGGAGTTTTGACCGAGCTCCGGAGCCACACTAGCTCTTTATCAGTTGTCAGGGGCTCAGATCCTGAAAAGATATGGGCAATAGAGGGTTATGTCAATATTGACATATGCCGGATGTGACATACGCAGAGTGACAATGCCAGACCTTTGTTCTGGCTGTGGTTCTCTCGCCGGGTCCCCAATCAGCGCACCAAAGCGTCGCGGAATGCAAGCAAACGCGCGCCGGCAGCATCGATGGTGCGCTCTTACGTAACCGCGAGTCGCTTTCACCCTTGCTCGCGGCTCTTGCCGAGGCGATGCCTCGGACGCATCGTTGCCAACATGCTCAAACCGGGCTTACGATTGACGGCGATCGTAGTTCTCGCGGGGGTCGGCGCGGCGAGATTCGCCGGCCCGCCCCGTGTGACTGTCGACACTGGCACTCTCGAAGGCCTCGACACCGCGGGTGTGATGGTCTTTCGTGGAATCCCGTACGCCGAGCCACCAGTCGGCAACTTGCGCTGGCGCCCGCCACAACCAGCAGCTCACTGGTCGGGCGTTCGCGACGCCAGCAAGCTCGGTCACAACTGCATGCAGCACCAACCATACGACGACATCGATCCATTCAAGGCCGGCGTCTCCGAGGATTGTCTCTACCTCAACGTCTGGACGAAGTCACTCCCGCTTCCCGCTTCCCGCGTCCCGCTTCCCGTTCTCGTCTGGATTCATGGTGGCGGATTCTGGGCGGGCTTCGGCGGAGAGGAACGACACAACGGTGGTCGGCTCGCAAAAAAGGGCACCGTCGTTGTCACGCTCAATTATCGTCTCGGAGCGTTTGGCTTTCTCGCGCACCCGGCTTTCGCCGCCGAGTCGCCGGAACACGCCGCCGGCAATTACGGATTACTCGATCAGATCGCCGCGCTGCAGTGGGTGAAGCGCAACATCGCGCGCTTCGGCGGCGATACGTCGCGCGTGACAATCTTCGGCGAATCGGCCGGCGCCACGAGCGTCGGCTCGCTGATCGCGTCGCCGTTGGCAAAGGGACTTTTCCAGCGCGCGATTCTGGAGAGCGGCACCGGCGCCGGCACCGGCCTTGGCACCCACATCACATCGGGAGAAACCGGGAAGACCACCGCGATGCGGCTCGCCGACTCGCTTCACGTGCGCGGTGTTGACGCGGAGGCGGCGAAGCGGCTTCGTGCCGCTAATGCGGACACAGTCCTGAGAGCTTCGCTGCATCTCGGTTCGCCCGGCGGATCGGTGTTCCGGCCGACAGTCGACGGACGGGTGCTGCCCCATGCAATTGACTCAGCGCTGATGCTCGGCGCAGCGAACATCGTCCCCGTCATCGTCGGCACCAATCGCGACGAGGGCGACAAGTGGATGGGCGCGCCGACGCGCTCCTTTGCGCGTCTCATGTCGGCGCACGGCGCGCCAGTCTATCTCTACATTTTTTCGCGCGTCGGCGACGACAGCGTGAACCGTAAGCGCGGCGCGTACCACAGCGCAGAAATCACTTTCGTCTTCGGCCGACACCACCCGATCCTGGCGAGCGCTGGCTCGACGGCTTACGACTCGACGGTCGCCGAGGCGATGAGCGATTACTGGGTGGCGTTCGCTACCAGTGGCGATCCCAACGGTCCGCCGACTCCTGGCAAGTGGCCGCGTTGGCCGCGCTATCAATCGTCGACAGATGCATTGCTCGAGATTGGGCCTGAGATCGCCGCGCGTACAATGGTCAAGCGCGCGGTTTACGATTCGCTCGATGCAGCAGCTCGAGCGCGTGGAGGTTTGCGTCCTCGTTAGCGCGTACTCCGCCTTTTCTACAACTTCCTAAGGTCGGTAGTACTTCTCCCAGAGCATGTTCTCGAATTTGTTGGTCGGGTCAACCCTTCGCTTGAGCGCAAAGAATTCGGGCGCCCGTGGATAAGCGCGAAGAAACTGCGCTGGGGTGGCGTGGAGCTGGTAAGGCAAGTAGTACGAGCCACCGACCCGCAAAGCGGCATCGATCAGTTCGCGCGTCCAAACGCCGACGATCCGCTGGCTCCGCGAATCCGTTCGCTGCTTGTAATAGACCACGAACGCGAATACTTCCTGCGGCGCCCACGACAGCAGCGACAGGGTATCCGCCCGGGCGTGACGGATCGAAACGTTCAGGATATTGGCGTGGGACCGCCGGAAGATGCTCCGCATCGCGGGCACGAAATCATCGAAGCGATCGACGGGAATAAAGTATTCCTCCAACGCGTATGTGGACGCAATGCGAGAGCTTGGCTCCAGTTCTGCCGCGTCCGGACTCGCGACATAGTTGCGCCACGCGACCTCGGGGTGTCGGAACCGCCACGGATCGAGAATGCTTTGGCGGAGCTCCTGGCCGATTGACGACTCTGATACAGCCCAGAACGCAATTCGGTTTAGCGCGTACGACTCACCAGCGGGAACCAGTCTGTCCTTGACGGTCAGGGCGTCGTCAGTGCGGATGTAAGACTCGGCGCGGACCATCTGATACTGGTCCGGATAAATGTCAGCGTTGTGAAAAATCACCGCAGATGAATCCCGAATGTGCTGAAAGAAGAATTTTTTGTATCGAGTGATCGGCATTGTCACCTGCTGGCGCTTGACCCGGACATTTTCGGCGAGATCCAGCGTCGCCTCGGTGATCACGCCGAGGGCCCCGTAGCCGCCGATGGCGCCCTTGAACAGTTCGGGGTGAAGTTGCCGGCTTGCTTCGACGAGTTCCCCATCCGCGAGAACGATTTTGATCGACCGGACGGAGCCTATGAGCGGACCAAATCCTACGTAACGGCCGTGAGCGTTGACAGAGAGCGATCCTCCGACGGTGAAGTTCGCAAAGGATTGCATGACTTTGATCGACAGGTTTGCGGAATCGATGCGATCCTGAATCTGACGCCAGCGAATCCCGGTCTGCACGGTGATCGTCCTGGCGAGCGAGTCGAACGCGAGGATTCGATCGAAGTGGCGCATGTCGATCTGCAGCGCACCGGGGGCTGCGGTTTGCCCGCCCATGCTGTGCCGACTACCGCCAATCGAAATCGGCCCCGAATGACTCGAGACAGCATTTACGATTTCGGCGGTAGTTCGAGGTTGGATGACCTCTCTTACCCTGACCGGATTTAGCTGGCTGACGTCATAAATGACTGTCGGCGCCGCGTGCCGCGCGATCGGGGGTCGGGCGATAGTACAAGCCGTCGACACGACGCCGAGTGTGACAAGAGTGGCTTTCGCCCTCAAGATCGCGATTCGCGAGTGATCACGACGTTAATGCAAGCCCACGCGAAAAGATTGAACGCCAGAACCAGCAATGCGGCGACCTGGTTCCGGTAGAACATGAATACCTCGGTGAAGAGAATCGAAAGCAGCACCGCGCGGTGAAATAGATGCAGCGCGGTCAGCCTCGATCGACCAAGCGCACTCACCGCGACGACAACGAATATTGATGGTATGAGCGCTGAGCCAATCAGCAGCCAATCATGAATCGGGAGAATGAACAGTCCGCTTTGTTGACCGGAGGTTTCGGCGACGATTCCTGACGCAAGGGATCCCGCTACGATCAGCGCCACCGTCCCCGCATTCACGACGAGCTGCAGAACGAAAAGCGTAATGAGCCCGCCGAATCTATTCGAGCGAGCGACTACCGCCTCGTAGCCGGCGATGATCAGCTGGCGCAGGCGGTGCGGGAGGCGGTTGGTGGGCGGCTGAACGTACGCCCGCTCGATCAGTGGACCCAATGCAATCGCCAGCTCGTCGTTCTCGCCGGCGGCCGCGACACAACGGAGCGCCCTGTCGCGCTGCTCCGGCTGAAGACGATTGATGACCGCCTCTTCCAGGTCGTTGAGCGCATTGACGAGGTACTCTTCCCTGCTCAGCCCGCGCCGCAGGTGCAGGTCGCGAAAGGCGAGATAGATGAGAACGAAGACGATGTAGATGAGCGCGATCGACGGCTGATAGAAGTAATTGTTGTCGCGCGTGATGAATTTGCCGATCTCGTCGATGAACGTCCCGAATCCGATTCCGCCGAGGAGCGCTGCCCACAGCCGTGCGTGATGCCCGAGGAAGGAAAGCGAGACGAGCAGCGCCGCCGCCATCAACAAGCCTCCCCAGAGCATGTGGGCGATGTGAAATCTCGCGCCGCCCAGACTCGGGTAGCCGGTGATTCGAAGAAGAAACCTGATTGCCAGGACGGCGGAGACGCCACCGACGATGAAGAGATCCAGGTATCGGTCGGCGCTGAGGTCGCGCGGGAAGTTGCCGCCGATGGACGCTTCGCGCTTCATCTATCGGCACGCTCCCGTACCCCACAACCTTTCTGCCTCGAGAATGAACTAATCAGGCATACGGTTGCGAACCCCTCTGTCCTCCCCTCCGATGTCTGCCAAGTCTTCATTTCTCCTGCTTGTAGATCGAGAGATTGTCGGAGCAGGGCTACTATAGTAATGTGCGCCAGCACATTTTCGAGCGCGCCGGCATGAGAGCATCGGTGTTCATTGCAACGAGTCTCGACGGTTTCATCGCGAGGGAGAACGGCGCGCTGGATTGGCTACCGCAGGGCGGCGGAGAGGAGCATGGGTACACGGCCTTCATGGCGACGGTCGATGCGATTGTGATGGGTCGCAACACCTTTGAAACGGTACTTACGTTCAATGCGTGGCCTTTCGGAAAGAAGCCGGTAGTGGTTCTCAGCACTCGTCCTTTCGAGGGGCCGCCGCCGCGAGACGCAGTGCTCGAGTTTACGGAAGGACATCCTCGGCGGGTCCTGGAGCAGCTGGCTCAGCGCGGAATTCAACACGTCTACGTCGACGGCGGAATCACCATTCAGCGTTTTCTCGAAGCCGGACTGATTCAACGCATGACCATTACGCGCATTCCTGTGCTGCTTGGCAGAGGCATTCCGCTGTTCGGGCCGCTGTCACGTGAGGTTCGACTCGAACACCTCGGCACCCGCTCTTACGCCGGCGGGATGGTTACAAGCGAGTACGAAGTCATTCCCAAAACCTAGATCCCCAACCACTCCTCCGCCTTCCTCCTCTCCCGAAACACCTCGATCGTCTGACCCAACCCCTCGGCGCGCAGCGCAAACATCCGCGCCATACCGAAGACGCCGTCCTCCGTCGCGATGAACGCGCGGCGTGTTCCGGGATTGAAAAATTGATCGAGTGATGTCTCGTTGATCATCTTCGTCCCAACGAGGATCTTGGTGATGCCGGTCATGTCCACCAGCTGACGATAACTCGGATCGAACCTGGGGTCGGTGCGCAACCTCTTGTTGTGATCGAGCACCTCGTCCTCCGTCACCCCACCCCACAAACGACTGGTGACGAGTCGTCCCTTCGGATCTATGTCGTACGAAATCGGCAACTCTTGTCCCTCCACTTGGTGAAACTGAACTTTAGTGACGCGTCCTCGGCGCGCGAAGTGGGCATTCAGTCACATTCGCGGCCGCGTCGTGGCCAGCGAACCGTTTCGTCCGTATTGATCTGGGAGTGATTCGCCTGTACCGTTGGGGTATGGCGCGGATCCTCCTCTTCCCTGCAATCCTCGCCGCGGTCGCCTGCTCCGCCGCGACCTCGACGCCGATCACCGATGTCGTCGGCACTTGGGGCGGTGACAATGCCGGAATGATCGTCAGCGGCAACGACGTGCACGTCCACATCGGCTGCACCCTCGGCGACGCGGTTGGCCCGATCCGCACCGACGCCAATGGACGGTTCGAAGCCATCGGCACCTACAACGTCGACGCTTACCCAGTCGATCGCGGCATTCTGCATCCGGCGAAGTTCAGCGGGCAGATCGTTGGCTTGACGATGACACTCACGGTCTCGCTAACGGATACCGCGCGGGTGTTGGGCCCGGTCACGCTGACTTACGGGAAGGAGCCGAAGATGGGGCCGTGCCCCATATGCAGAGTTCCTCCAGCGATCAGATCCCCTACGTGATTACCTGAAGCCGGGGCGTCGCCCTTATCGGTTGGCCATCGCGATCGTGCTCCAGGTGACCTGTTTCTGACGCGACCGGGAGGGTCAGAGTGAAAGTCGATCCTTTTTGCTCTTCGCTCTCCAGCGTCAGATCGCCCTGCATCGCCCGCGCGAGGTCCCTGCTGATAGAAAGGCCGAGCCCGACGCCCTGTTGCGTTGTGCTCGTCAGGTGTCGGTCGATCTGCACGAATGGCTCGAATACGCGATCGAGGTCGAGCGGACGGATGCCGACTCCGGTGTCCCTCACCCGAACTCGAACCGTCGTCGCATCGCTCTCGCACGCTATCCCGATTCTGCCGCCGCGACCGGTGAACTTGACCGCGTTGGTTGTCAAGTTGAGCAGGATCTGCTGAAATCTCTCCGCGTCGGCTGCGACGAACAACTCGGTTTCCGGCCGAGTGACGGTCAGCTCGATGCCTTTGGACCTCGCCTGCAGCGCACAAAGCCCCTCGACCTCGCTCAGCACCGGGCTCACGGGAAGCCGGATCAAATTCAAAGGTCTGGCGCCTTCGAGTCTGGAAACCGTAAGAACGTCGTTGATCAGACGAAGGAGATAGGCCGCCGCTCGCTTGATGCGGCCCAGATCCCGTGCCTGGTCGGGATTCACGGGTCCACGCAGTCCCATCTCCAGGATTTCGGTGTACCCCGAGATCGCGTTCAGTGGAGTGCGAAGCTCATGACTCATTCCGCGCAGGAATATCGTCTTGGCGTTGTTGGCATGTTCGGCCAGCAGCCGCGCGTCCTGGGCTTCGGCCAGTGCCGCTGCAGCCGCAACGCGAAGCCTGACTCGATCGAGCGCCTGAGCGCAGTAGCGCGAAACGGTGTCGGCGAAATTACGGTCGAACAGTGTGAATTTTCTGGCAGCCGCGAAGCCGAAAGCCAGTGTGCCGACGGCGATTCCATCGATCTCCAGCGGCAGGAACATCCATGCGCCGAAGGACTCCGCCCTGGACAGATTCCGGAGCGCCGGATATCGCACGATCATGGCGTCGAAGGATTCGAGATAGACTGCGGCGCGTTTCTCTACCGACTCGGCGTACGGATCTCCGCCTGAACTTCGCAGCCGACCCTCGAACGAGCGCATCAGCGCATCGAGCGAACCGCACTCGCGGAGTAAGGTCAGGCCTTCCTCTTCAGTCGTGACAACGACCGCCCCGGCGTCGCACTCGAGAGCGACGATCGCTTCGCGCAAGACGGAATCAGCGACCGCGTCCTCGGTGATGGTGTTGCCGAGCGCAGCGGTTATCGATTGTAGTCGAGCGAGGCGGGTCGTGGCGGCCTGCGCCAATGCCCTGGCCGAGGGACTCTCGGACGCCCTCCGCTCGACATAATCATTCGTTGGCTGATTCCACTCGTTCGCCATCTAGGTTGGCGACTGCTGGGGGAAGCGATCCCTGGGGAGACCGCTGTAACCAGGAGGCGGACGATAAGCTTCGAGACACCACGCCACTGCCTGCCTGGTGATGGCGCGGAGTGTCGGCGAGGCGCGCGGGCTGAAATGGTTGGCGGTCTCTACGTTAAGGCGTACCATTTCACGCACGCGGATGACGATTTCGGCGAGGGACATTCCGCGACTTTGCTCCGTCATGACTTTCGCTCGTACCGACAGCCGTAACGTATTTACGAATGCGAAGAGGCTTGTGTCATCGCGTGAGATGGATTTGTCCGGAAATCCGGTGATACCCGTTGGTATTTTTCTCATGAGCGCTTTGGCGGAGGAAAGGCGTCGCCAGTAGCGCCGGGGTACCGCCTCATGTCGAGGCAGAACGGAGGTGCGGGCTGGTGGAGTCCTCCCGCACAGAAGTACTGACTCAATCTATCTGTTTGAGCCGGAATTAGCGAATTAAGCGAGTCAGCTCACTCCGCTCCTTCCGCGACAGCAGTCTTCTTGCTATAAAAGCAGACAGGAGGCAAGGCCCGTGGCGAATTCCATCAAACACATCAGGACAATCGCGCTCGTCGGCCAGGCTGGCAGCGGCAAGACCAGCCTGGCCGAGGCGCTGCTCGCGAAAGCAGGAGCGGTTCCCGCCGCCGGCAGCGTCGAGCGCGGCACTACTATCACCGACTACACCCCGCTGGAAAAGCAGCTCCAGCACTCCCTCAAACTCGGGGTGGCAACCTTCGACGCGAAGATCGACTCTGAGCCGACCCGCGTCCATCTGCTCGACACGCCGGGCTACCCCGACTTCCTCGGCCACGCGCTCCCAGCGCTGGCGGCGGTCGAGACCGCGGCGATCGTGATCAACGCGCAGAACGGCGTCGAGATGATGACCGGCCGCTTCATGCAGTACGCGCAGAAGCGCGGGCTCGACCGCCTCATCATCGTCAATAAAATCGACGCCGAGAACGTGGACTGCGCAGACCTGCTCGAGCGCATCCAGCAGGCGTTCGGCAAGGAATGTCTTCCGCTGAATCTTCCAGCCGGCAATCGCAAGAAGGTCTCCGACTGCTTCTTCGCACCCTCCGGCGAGGCCGACTTCTCGTCAGTGGAGGAGGCGCACCGCCAGCTGGTCGAACAAGTGGTCGAGGTCGACGAGAATCTGATGGAGAAGTACCTCGAAAAGGGCGAAGTCACGCCCGAAGAATTACACGAGCCCCTCGAGCTTGCACTGCGCGAGGGGCATCTGATACCAGTGGTCTTCACTTCCGCCAGGACCGGCGCCGGCATCGCCGAGCTGCTCGAAGTCATCGTCAAGCTGCTGGCGAATCCGACCGAGGGGAATCCGCCAGTATATGTGAGCACGGCCTCGGGAGGCGGCGAGCGGAAGGAGCTGACTGCGTTTCCCGATCCCGGCAAGCACGCGCTCGCGCACGTCTTCAAGATCGAGACCGATCCCTACATCGGCCGCATCGCGGTCTTCCGCGTGCACCAGGGGCGCTTGACCCCGAACATGCAACTCTACGTCGGCGAAGGCCGCAAGCCAATCAGGCCTGCGCACATCTACGCGCTGCGCGGAAAAACGCAGACCGAAGTGCAGGAGGCCATCCCCGGTGACATCTGTGCCATGGCCAGGATCGAGGAGATCCAGTTCGACCAGATCCTGCACGACTCCGCCGAGGACGCTAACCTGCACACGCGCCCGCTCGAGCTGCCGACTCCTGTCTTCGGTCTCGCTGTGACGCCGAAGAAGCGCGGCGACGAACAGAAAGTCTCCGATGTGTTGCACAAGATCGCGGCCGAGGATCCGTGTTTCCGCATCGAGCACAACGCGCAGGCGAATGAGACGGTGATGCGGGGCATGGGCGAGATGCATCTCAAAGCGATCCTCGACAAGATGGCCCAGCAGTACAAGCTCGAGCTCGACACACGCCCGCCGTCGGTTCCGTTCCGTGAGACCATCGCCGCCAAGGCGGACGGTCACAACCGCCACAAGAAGCAGACGGGCGGCGCGGGGCAGTTCGGTGAAGTCTACCTGAAGGTGGAGCCGCTACCGCGCGGCAAGGGTTTCGAGTTCGTCAACGCCGTGAAGGGCGGGACGATTCCCAGCCAGTACATCCCGTCGGTGGAGAAAGGCGTGCGCAACGTCCTCGAGAATGGCTTCATCGCCGGCTTCCCGCTGCAGGACGTGCGCGTCATCGTCTACGACGGCAAGAGCCATCCGGTGGATTCGAAGGACGTCGCCTTCATGTCCGCCGGCCGCAAGGCATTTCTCGACGCGTTGGCAAAGGCCCGGCCGATCGTCCTCGAGCCGATCGTCAACGTCGATATCGTCGCGCCCGAAGAGAGGATGGGCGACATCGCGGGCGAGCTCTCCTCCCACCGCGGGCAGATCAGGGGCTCCGACTCGCCGCGGCCCGGCATCGTGCAGATCACCGCGCAGGCCCCGCTCTCCGAGCTCGAGCACTTCCCGGCGCGTCTCAAATCCATCACCGCGGGTCGGGGGTCGTACAGCCTCGACTTCAGTCATTACGAGCCAGCGCCGCCGCAGCTCCAGCAGAAGTTGCAGGCAGCGCACAGGCCGCAGGCGGAGGCGGAATAGCGGGAAGCGGGAAGAGGGAAGAGGGAAGAGGGCGTGCCAGTGAATCGCGCTACTACGTCATCTGACGGATAGGAGGTGCCCAGGAACCTGCGATCTTGAAGCCGCGTTAGACGTAGCCGGCGCCTGCCGGTGATGACCTCTCCCCAACACCCAGGCCAATGAAACCTCTCCCTTTCATCTCCCTGCGCGTGCTCCTCGTTGTCTCCTGTCTTCTCGTCTTGGCGAAATCCGCACGCGCACAGGATGCGAATGGCATCCGCGGCCGGCTGACGGTTCCCGACAGCGCACACCTTCAGATACTCACGCTCAAGGACGGCTCGACGATATTCGGCCGCATCGTCGCGGTGAATGCGGACACGGTGGTGTTTCAAACCAGCGGCGCCGGAACGATCCAGCTCCAGATCGGATCGATTCGGGAAATCAAGGAGATCGCCCTCACCGACATGCACGAAGGCTCGTACTGGTTTCCCAATCCAAATTCGACACGTCTCTTCTTCGCACCGACTGGACAGATGCTGAAGAAAGGCGAGGGATACATATCCGACTACGAGCTCTTTTTTCCGGGAGTGGCGTACGGTCTCACCGATAACATCACGATCGGTGGCGGAGTTTCCCTGCTACCCGCAGCCGCCGAGGACCAGGCGTATTACCTCACGCCGAAAATCGGTTTCAGCATCGCCGAGAAGCTTCATTTGGCGACGGGAGTACTGTTCGTCGGTGCGAAAGGTGGAACGGGTGGCGTCTACTACGGCGTGGGTACACTCGGCGACGGCAACGCCAGCATCTCGCTGGGCGGCGGCTACGGTTTCGCCGGCGGCAAGATCGAAAGCAAACCGGTGGGAATGCTTGGCGGGGAGGTAAGACTGTCGAAGAGGATCGGATTCGTGACCGAGAATTATCTGCTGCCGGTCTCCGACAACAACATCCTATACTCTTTCGGGCTTCGCTTCATGGGCGAGAAGCTGACGACGGATCTGGCGTTGTTCAACGTCTCCGGGAGCGATGTGATCGGTTTTCCGTTCGTCGATTTCGTGTTTCGTTTCTAAGCGACTCGCCCCCCAAACGACATTTGGAAATTGGTTCAACTTTTCGTCGAAAATTGAACCAATTCCAGAACCCATCCAGCAGGACCCAACACGAGCTGCCCCGCTCAAAGCTCCTGGCTGGTAGTTTTTAGTTCTCGATACTGAGATTCTTGGTGAACGTCCGCTTGCATCGACAAGCGGGACGCCAAATGGAACTGGAGCGTTCTAACAGCGCGCTCGATAACTTGCTCAGCAACGACTCAGACGCAAACAGGTCCGGTCGATTTGACCGGGCCCGCTTTTCATTGCGTCCAGCTTGTCAGACCCTTCTTGCATCACGTCAAGATGTCTTGATGAAGAGCGTGTTGCCGCCAACTGATTTGTTGAAGTTGGCCACACCAGGCACCACCAGCCGAACTCCCTCCTCGGTGCCGCCCGGAGTTTTCGAGCCGGGAAGGTGGCATTCGACATCGAGAAGCCCGTCAAGCGTGAACGATGCCCCTGTCGGCGTGATCAACACGCGGAATTGCGCCTTGCCGGCATTGAATGTCGGCGGCGTGGTCCCCGTCCCGTACGATTGGAAGCTGAGGAGCTCAGTGACCGACCAGCTTCCACTTCCAATGACGGCGCCGGTAGCGCTCCGATGAACGAAAGTGCCGCCGCCAGTCGCGGACTTCGGTTGAATGCCAAGCGTTCCTGTTCCCTTCAGCTCGACCCGCTCGCCGTTAGACGCTTCCGCGACAGCGGGGCCGAAGGCGGGGTTGATGGCGATGAGGAACGCGTCGCCAGCGTGCCAATTGTAGGTTGCGGCCTCGTTTTGATCGACGGCACCGAAAGATGCCGGGCCCGGTGACGATGCGGCGGCCGAAGGCGATTGTATTCGATCGGCGCTGCAGGCCAACGCGCCAGAAACGAGTACCGCGAGTGCCGCTCGGGAGATGCTGGAGACTTTCATAGATGGTCCTCCTGCACGAGTCGTTTGAGAACGACAAGGTAGTAAAGACCGTGAGGCGAGCAAGCGCGAAAATCTCAATCAGGCAAACATGCGCTGCACGATCTCCTGCGCGTCGGACTGGATCCGCTTCAAATGATCGGCGTCTCTGAAGCTCTCAGCATACAGCTTGTAAACATCCTCTGTGCCCGACGGGCGCGCCGCGAACCACCCGCCCTCGCTCATCACTTTGATCCCGCCAATCGGATCCTTGGTGCCGGGCGCCGTGGTCAGGATGCTGCTGATTTTTTCGCCAGCCAGCTCTGACTCCCGAATGTCCTTCGCGGTAAGTCCCGCCAGAATCTTCTTCTGCGCAGGCGTTGCCGGCGCGTCGATCCGCTCGTAGAAAAACTCGCCGTATTGGCGCGTAAGATCTCGATACAGCTCGCCTGGATCTTTGCCGGTGACCGCAGTCATCTCGGCGGCGAGGAGCCCCATGATGATTCCATCCTTGTCGGTCGTCCACGCGCTGCCATCGCGACGAAGGAACGAAGCGCCGGCGCTTTCCTCACCACCGAACCCGAGTGATCCGTCCAATAATCCGTCGACGAACCACTTGAAGCCGACGGGAACTTCCTTGAGCGCGCGGCCGATTCCCGCCGTCACCCGGTCGATCATGCTGCTGCTCACCACCGTCTTCCCCACTGCCGCCTTCGTCGGCCAGTCCGGCCGATGCGTGAAGAGGTACGAGATCGCGACGGCGAGATAATGATTTGGATTCAGTAGGCCCACGCTTTTGGTGACGATGCCGTGTCGGTCGTGATCGGTGTCGCACGCCCATGAGACATCGAAGCGGTCTTTTAGACTTATCAGTCTGGCCATGGCGTACGGCGACGAGCAATCCATCCTGATTTTTCCATCCCAATCGACGGTCATGAATCGAAAGGTCGCGTCGACGACTTCGCTTACAACCGTCAAGGGAATCCGGTAACGGTCGGCGATCATGTCCCAGTAGAAAACGCCGGCGCCGCCGAGTGGATCGACGCCGAGTGTTAGTCCGCCAGAGCGTATGATCTCGAAGTCGATCACGTTGCCGAGCTCGTTGATGTAGCCGTTTATGTAATCGTGGCGATGCGTGGTCGCCGCCGATTTCGCTCTGGCGAACGGGATGCGCCGGACTTCCTTCAGTCCGCCGGCGATAATCTCATTGGCTTTGTCCTGAATCCATTTCGTCGTCCCAGAATCGGCGGGTCCGCCGGTGGGAGGATCGTACTTGAAGCCGCCGTCCTCGGGCGGATTGTGCGACGGTGTGATGACGATCCCGTCGGCGAGGCCTTTCGTCCTGCCACGGTTGTGCGTGAGAATCGCGTGCGAGACGACGGGTGTAGGCGTGAAGCCGTCCCGATCGTCGATCATCACGTCGACTTGGTTGGCCGTCAGCACTTCGAGCGCCGATGCGAACGCCGGCTCTGATAAAGCGTGGGTGTCGATGCCGATGAAAAGCGGGCCGTCGATTCCCTGCTGCCGGCGGTGGATGCAGATCGCCTGGGTGATGGCGAGGATGTGCTCTTCGTTGAACGAGCACTCCAATGATGTTCCGCGGTGGCCCGAGGTTCCGAACGCGACTCGCTGTGTCGTACTCGCGGGATCGGGCTCCAGAGCGTAGTAGTCCGTTACCAGCCGCGGAATGTTGGCGAGGATCGATTCGGGTGCCGGTTTTCCGGCCAACGGACTGACCTTCACTTTCGTCTCAAGGCTTGACCTCAAACCATGTACGCGATATCCGAACCGCTCGTCGGATAGGCGTAGATCATGTGCGCGAGATCGGAATCGGTGAGATCATTTCGGACAGCGATAGCGAAGAGGTTTATCACTTCGTCGGCGTGCGGGCCGAGCAGGTGCGCACCGAGAATTCGGTTGGTACCCTCCTCAACTATTGTCTTGTACATCGCCGCCGTCTCGCGGACTCGACGATTTGAGAACCAGCTCCGCGTGTCCTCTGACTTGACGCGCACTTTGAGACCTTTGGCCCTCGCCATTTCTTCGGTCAGTCCCACGGCAGCGAGGGGCGGGGTGGTGAACACCACGCTCGAGACTCCCCTGTAATCTGGTTTTTTATGATTGCCGTGCAAAAGATTCGAGGCGACGATCACACTCTGGTGACCGCCAACCGGAGTCAGCGGCAATGCGCCGGGTGAGGCCACGGCATCGCCCGCCGCGTAGACTTTGGGGTTCGATACGCTCTGCAGCCACTCGTTCACCTCGATCGCTCCGCGCTTATCGGTCTCGACATTCGCTTGGTCAAGATTCAACTCGCTCGTCTTCGGAATTCGGCCGGCTCCGTGGATGACGAGGTCGGCTGCTACGAATTCGCCACCCGACCGCGTGGCGTTGCCAGATTTGACGTGAAATTCAGAACCGGCCAGCTCCACGGCAGCGACCGGAGCGTCGAGTCTGACATCGACATTCAGGCTTCGGGTGTGTTCCACAAGTCTCGCCACCAGATCTGAATCGAATTGCCGGAGCGGGCGGCCACGCCCAAGCATCGTCACACTGGCGCCGGCGCGCGCGGCAATGTGGGCGAACTCGAATGCTATGTAACCCGCACCGATCAACGCGATGCGACGCGGGATCGCATCAAGCTCCAGAAAGTCGGTGCTGGTTTTGACGTGCTCTTCACCGGGAATTCCCAGGGGAGCCGGGCGAGCGCCGCTGGCAACGACGAAGAATTTCGACTCCAGTTCCTTATCATCGACGAGGAATCGGTCGGGACCGGTGAAACGACCACTACCATGATATGTCGCGATGCCCAGCGTCTGATACGACGTCTCCTGCTGGCGCGGGACCGACTCCGTGAAAGTGCGCTTGAAGCGCATGAGAGCCGGCCAATCCAGTCTCGCGTTGTCAGCGGCTACGCCCTCACCACTCATTCGGCGATAACCGTCAACGAGCTCAGACACACCGACCAGAACTTTTTTTGGATCGCATCCGCGCAGGAGGCAAGTCCCACCGTACGGCTCGTCGTCGATGATGGCAACGCGCCACCCCGCCTTCGCGCAGCGGGTGGCGGCCCCGCCGCCTCCGGCGCCGGTACCGATGACGACTAAATCGTAGCGTTCCATTTACATAACGGTCACGGCTCGGCGCCGCAGCAATCCCGCTCCGGCCCGCCCAGCTGCTTCGACGGACAGACCACCGTCCCGTACGAGCAGAAGACGCAGCAGTCGCCGGAGCGAGGGCGCAGCACTTCTCCGCAGTGGGGGCACTGATAGAAGAACTGACAGGCGTTGGTCGGCATCACCTCTTCACTCTCGCCACCGCAGCGCGGACACCTGATCGTCGAAAGAAGCTGGACGGAATCGTCTGTCGTCATTTTGTCTCGAGTGCGACGTTGGCCCGCGCCGCGAAGACGTCAGGATCGAGATAATTCTGCTCGCTGAGTCCGCCGAGCTGATGCATCCAGAAGCGTGGTTTGGGTGGCAAGTCACCGGCCCTGCGCTGTTATCGAAGGTATGCTATACGCGCGCCAGAATCCGTAAACGATGAGAGCAAGCGAAGCTGACAGAAAGTACGGTCGACACGGTTTCAGTCTGGCTGCCGCCAATGCGCCTCCCGCACCAAAGAGAGCAACAGTTGACGGGCCGACGCAGCAAAGCGCGGCGACGAACGCCGCAATGGCGCCAGCGAGCGCTCCGGTCGCCGAACCTACCAGCGCCCTCGAATCATCGCCGGACGTACCGTCGGGTTGAGTCGGTGGGCTCTGGGGCTCGCCAACAGAATCTCTGTCGCGCGGTTCCGGAGTTTGCGCGTTGGAATTCACTGCGATGATTCTTCCTCCGCCAGCCCCGCCAGCAGTGGACAATCACCCGTCTCAACCGAAGCCGTACACTTTTCAACGAGATCTTCCAGCAGTCGCTGCATTTTGGTCAATTGCCGAATTTGCTGTCTGATCACCGTGATTTTCCGGGTCGCTTGCGCCTGCACTCGCGAGCAAGCGCCGGGATCGTGGGAATGCATTTCGAGGACGTCGTGGATGTCCTGCAGCGAGAACCCGATGCTCTGTGCCTGTTTGATGAAACGCAGTCGATTGATGGTGTCGAGTCCGAACTGCCGGTACCCACTCGCCGTGCGCGGCACTTTCGCTATCAATCCCCGCTGTTCATAGTAGCGGACCGTCGCCGGCGGTACTCCAGCTCTGGATGCGACCTGACCGATGTTCATTTGACCTGCCTCCACCTTGGGAAGCTAAACCTTGAAGTCTACTTGAAGGTCAAGGGCTTGTCCCGCGCGGCCCGCGCCCACAGGTTGGCATCTCGAAAGGCCTTTTTTCTTTTGCGACACCCGCCACTCGGGGAATCAAGATGGAACGCAGAGAGTTCGTTCAGCGCGGCACTCTTGCCGGTGCAGCCGCCGTTCTCGGCTTGAGTTCGGCCGCGGCTGACGCGGAAGAACCGTCAATTAAGGCGCGAGGAATCATTCCCGATGGGAGATTTCTGAAACCGGAGCTGCGTGACGTGCCGGCGCCGATCACCGAGACCGAGCGAGAACAGCGCCGCGACAAGGCGCAGCGCCTGATGAAACAACTCGGCTTCTCGGCGATGCTGATCGAGCCGGGCGCCAACATGATCTATTTCACCGGCATCGAGTGGGGGCGCAGCGAGCGGCTCTTCGCATTCCTCCTGCCGGAAACCGGAAAGCCCATCGTCATCTCGCCTGCCTTCGAGCGGCAACGCGCCGAGGATCAGGTCAACGGCCGCTTCGACATCAGGGTGTGGCAGGAAGATCAGAACCCCGAAGTACTCGTCGCCGACACGCTGAAGGACCTGGGTCTTGCCACAGGTCGCCTGGCGATCGACAGCAGCGCGCGCACGTTCGTCTTCACCGAGCTGGCGCAGGCGCGGCCGGGCATGCAGTTCGGCAGCGCGGCCATCATCACCAATCAATGCCGCGGCGTGAAGTCGGCACACGAAATCGAGATCATGCGCTTCGCCAACCAGATAACGGTCGAAGCTTATCGCGCCGGGTTCAGAACGCTGCGTGTTGGCATGACCCAGGCCGAGCTCGTGAAAACCATCGGCGATGCCATGACGAAGATGGGATATCAGGGCGGAGTGTTCGCGCTGTTCGGTGAGTCGTCCGCTTATCCGCACGGACTGCCGAAGCCGCGATCACTGGAGGAGAATCAGGTCGTGCTCGTGGACGGCGGTCTCACCGTGCACGGGTATCAATCGGATATCACGCGCACCGCCGTCTTCGGCACGCCGTCACCCGAAGCTCAAAAGGTGTTTGACATCTTGCACGAAGCGCAGGCTCGCGCGCTCGCCTTTGCCGCGCCGGGAAAGAAGTGCGGTGATGTCGACGCCGTCGCGCGCAAAGTCGTCACCGATGCCGGGTACGGTCCCGATTATAGAACCTTCACCCATCGACTCGGTCATGGAATCGGAATCGAGGGACACGAGTGGCCGTACTTCGTGCGGGGCAGTCAGATAATCATCGAGCGGGGAATGACCTTCAGCGACGAGCCGGGAATTTATCAGTACGGGAAGTTCGGGATTCGCGTCGAGGACATCATGGCGATCACCGAGAATGGCGCCGAGATGCTGACGCCGCCCCAGACATCATTGTCACCCGCGCTAACCTGAGCGTGAGAATGTCGGCTCCGATCTTGGATCAGCATTGCCCCTGCCCCAAACAGATGGTAGGTTTCAGATAGCCGACAGGCTTTCCGCGGGACTTAAGTCACCAGCCCGTGGCTATTCTTCCGAAGAAGGAAGGGTCGGGCGCTCCTGGCGACGCCGCTTATGTTGCAAGGACCGACTTTGTTCGAGATGCAAGCCGCCCGAGAGACAGTCGCCTCTTATCTTTCGCAGGAGACGACGCGGCACTTCGACGTGGCGCTTCACAGCGCCGCGCGATCCAGCATCGAATCGATGACTGAGCTGCGCCAGGCCGTTTGCGACTGCGTAGACTCGCTGAGAATTGCCGGCATCGGGCCGGTGCAAATGATTCTGGCGATGAAAGCGTGCGCATTGGACAGCGCCAATCGGTACAGTCCCGAGGGCGATGAATATCCGGCGTCCAACGTCGACATGCTTCTCGATCAGATCGTGAAGTGGGCGATTATCGAATACTATAGCACGATGGCTTAACTGTTCGCGCGCTGCTCGTCACCGCGGTTAGCCACCAGCTCGCGGCGCTCGCGCGATAACACAACTGATCCGGGCGCTACTGGCGACGCCTTCCTTTTTCCGGCGCGCCGTATGTCAGACTCAAGCGATGGACTTCCCAATCCACTTCCGGACGAGCTCGTATTAGCCCTCCGACGAGCTACGGATCGCACGATCAGCGCACTTCATTCTCTGCGCCTTGCAGTCCGTCAACACGTTCACGACGGGCGTTCGCGCGGCGCGAGTCAGGACGAGATCGATAACGAGCTGCGATCGATGATCGGTACTGCCGGCGCACATTCCGATGGTAATCATTTGGGTGGTGATCATTTGGATGGTGATCATTTGGATGATGATCATTCGGATGGTGATCATTCGTCGGACAGAGTCGAAGAGCTCACCAAGCAGGTGCTGAAGTGGAGCGAAGCCTTCTACTCGCGGAGAAGCGAGTCGAATTGAAGGGGCGGATTCAACTCCGCCAGGAGTAATCTGCTTTCCAACCAGCGAAAGCCCGCGTCAGAACCGTCGCAGCATCACCACAACCAGCGCTTCATACGGGTGTGTCAGGCCTCTCGATTGGCCCATAACCGGAGCACAGGGATTGCCTTCGTGCGGCTGAAACCCAACTGGAGATCCCGGTATGCGACACGGCCCCTTCTTGAAGCTCGCGACGATGGCTTTCGTTGCGAGCGCAGTGTTCGCCACTGCGTGTACCGAGCGAGGTCCAACTGGGCTCGCGGGCCCGGGATTGAAGCCCGGTCCCTCCTTCAATTTGGTCACGACGACCACCATCTGGGATTTCGTCGCACTGGCCGGCGGCGAAGGGCCTCAGGGCAACTCAACGACCTTCACCATCGCGGGAGTTGGGTCGGTCGTTGCCTCGGCCGCGCTAACCGTTCCCGCCACCGAGGTGTACTCGAAAGGCTTCCTCCTCGGACTGGGGGACGAGGAAAGGGGACTGGGTCTTTGCCAGGACCTCGCGCTCAACAACGGCTGTGTAGGCCAGGACAATGAGATCGGCGATATTTTTGTGGACCTTGGCACCACGTTAACGCCCCTCTATCTGAATCTCACCGGGCTTAATTCCGGCTGCGTCGCTACCGGCGTGACACTGTCATCGGTTCAGACGGGCGAGGGATATTCCGTTTCTTCCTCGAATGACGGGATCAACTACACAGTGGTGCAAGAGGGCGTAGGGACCGGTGCGGCCGTATTTACGATTCCCGTGTCGGGGGCGCCTACGTACCTGCGATTCGATGCACACGGCGCGGGGAACTACCTCCTCCAATCCATGAGCGTAGACTGCACCACCAACACCGGCAAGACCTTCACTATCGGGCCATCTTCGATGGAAGGCGCCATCAAGATCTCCGCCGGCGACTGGGTAAATGGCGGCTACAGCTTCAAATTCAATAGCGCGCACATCGCAACCACGTTTGAAATAACCGCGTTTGTTACGATCACTGGGCCCTGTTTGAGTTCGACGGGCGTGAAACTGGGCACCACTGACGTGATAACAGTTCCTCTCGGAACAATAGACTACGCCATTCCGGCAAGTTCTAGCGCCACGGATTGGCTGCCCACGGGCGACGCAAATAACGTATTGAGCTGGGAGGGTTCCATCGTCGCACCCTCGAGTCTCTGCGGCGGCGGCGGAAACAAGCTGGACGCCAGCAAAGGAGCTGTGTACACGGCCACCGTCTCTCAGAACCCGCCCAGTGGTTCCCTTGTCAATTTCCGTTTCAAGTACCGCGATCCCGCAGCCAAGGGCAAACCGAACACCAACTGCCTTGACACCAGCGATCCGAACAGAGCAAGGGCCGATGTATGCGGCGCTTCCTGGAGTCAGACCGTAACCGATCCTTAAGACACACTGACTCGATCGCGCAGGTACGTCGCACAGGAATGGCCCCGAAAGGGGCCATTCTTTTTTTCTTTCTCCATCTTCCTGACAGCGAAGTCGGTGGTTGGTCCGGGTCCTACCTTCTCGAGAATGACATGAAGCGGCCGAAGAAATCGCTCCAGCCCTTGGTGCTAGTCATCCAGGATTGTTTGTTGCGCGCGCGAAGCCTCGCCTCTGTCAATCCGATCGTACGGTAAACCCGCGGCTTGGCCGAGGTTGTTTCTGATTCGTTGACGCTGGCCAGAGTCTTCTCTTTTCTGGTTGCGACAGCGGCGGCGTTGGCAGCGGCGTCCTCGTTCTTCCGGAAGCCGAACAATGTGTCCCTGAGACTTTTTTTCATTTTGTTCTCCTTGATTACCAGAAGCCACGAACTTTGAGTGCGGCGAAGAATCGGCGCGTGCAGTCCGTAGAAATTCGTGGTAGCTATTCGTTTGAAGTAGTAGCGCCCCGAGCGGGGAAAGGCGTCGCCAGTAGCGCCGGGATTCTGCCCTGATCGGGGCAGATCGAGAGTGCGGGCTGGTGGGAACTTCCCGCACAGAATCACTTCCAAAGAAGTGCAGTAATGATAATCACGTTACGGGCCTGAAGACGCCTTTGTTTCAGCCGCTGCTTATTTCACGAGTTGTAGCCGCATGGGGGCTGCGGACGCCCCTCTCAGCGTTGGACACTCCAGCCGCTGGAAATATGTCTAGTTTGTAGATATATTTAAGCATGACAGCACGCCAGACTGCCGTTGCCGCGGGGGCGGACCTTAAATGGCTGACGAATTCGGCCGCGCTGCTCCGTAGACCCCTGCGCTACACTCCGCAATCAGCGAAATGGTGGGGGTTGGTCCGGCTACTCACCGAGAAACTCGGGCTTTCCCTCAAGGCCGCCGCCGACGCCGCGACGACTGCATTGAGCCGTGCGGATTCCCGCTCGCCGATCAGTGCCAGCGTTGATCCATCGGGTTCCGCATCTCTCGTCGTAGACCTTCCCCGCTACGAATCGATTTTTCTGGCGAACCTGTCGCGGGCATTGCTGCAGGAAACGCCGCGCCGTCGCGGACGCAGCAAGGCTCCGCCGCCGAGCCGAGAGGCTATCGGCGCTGCCTTACGCTACGGGACCGATGTGAGCCTGATGAAGGCGGCACTCGATCGAACGCCCGCCGAGCGACTGCAACTGCTCGAGGCAAACGTTGAATTCGTCCGCGCCGCCAGAAGAGTTCCCACGTGAGCTTCACCTCGATGCTGGGCGGTCTCACCAAAAAGAAGGTGCGATTTGTTGTCGTGGGTGGTGTCGCCGCAGTCGCCCATGGTTCGTCGCGGGTCACCAATGACCTCGCCATCTGCTACGACACCGCGGCCGCGAATGTCCGCGCTCTGGCATCACTTCTCGCCAGCTGGCACGCCTATCCACGCGGCATTGAGAAAGGTCTTCCGTTCATCATGGACGATCGGACTTTGCGCAACGCCCCCATCCTCACGCTGACGACGAAGGAGGGGGACATCGACGTGTTGGACCAGATCGCTGGCGTCGGCCCCTACGCCAAGGTCCGGGAGCACTCGGAAAAGATCTCCGCACTTGGCGTCAGTTTTCGCGTGCTAGACCTTCCTTCCCTGATCAAGGCCAAGCGCGCGGCGGGACGGCCACGCGACTTTGATCATCTGCCGGAGCTGGAAGCTCTTCTGGCGTTAAGCCGCGACCATCGGTAAGCCATCACTGGAAGTCAGCTACCGGTAAGCTGGCGCCGGTAGATTTTCCGCGATGCCGGAAGAGATCGAAATCGACACGGACTCGCTGCGCGAAAAAATCGACGAGCAGAGAGAAAAAAGCGGAGGATCGCTGCTGCGGTGGATCTCTCTGACCACGGCGATACTCGCGGCGCTGGCCGCGATCGCGTCGCTCAAAGCCGGTTCGACGGTGAACGAGGCGCTGGTGTTGAAGACGGACGCGACTCGGCTGCAGGCGCAGGCGTCGGATCAGTGGGCCTACTACCAGGCGAAGGGAATAAAAGGCGCCGTCGCGCAGAGCGAGATAAATACGTGGCAGTCAGCCGGAAAGGCGGCGCCTCCGGGATTGTCGGAGGAGTCCAGACGCTACGTCGCGCAGCAGGATTCAATCAGCAAGAGGGCGACGGCGCTCGAGCGGCAGCGGGATGAGAAATCGGGCGAAGCCGAACGACTTTTATCCCAACACGAGATCTTTGCCGCCGCCGTGGCGCTGCTGCAGATATCGATAGCGCTTGGCGCAATTGCGGCGCTCGCTAGCTCGAGGTTCGTATGGTTCGGCTCGGTGGGCCTGGGTGCCGTGGCGGCGGTGCTTTTGCTGGTTCCCCTGCTGCGTCGCTGAAAGCGCGCATTAAGAAATAGCTAAGATTTTCTGCGCGCTGACGGCCACGGTTGCGCCCGTGTACAATAGCGAAGAATCATGATTGGACCGTGGATCTTTAACCCGATTCTCGAGCGACACGATGTTCGAAAACCTTAGTCTTCCCCACTTGCTGATGGTGCTCGCCGTTGCGATTCTCGTGTTCGGGCCCAAGCGCATTCCGGAGATCGCCGGCTCGATGGGTAAGGGAATACGAGAATTCAAGCGACACATCAGCGAAGCCGGTCGTATCGATTCAGCGGACGAAAATACGGTGTCGCGCACCGAATCGCGGGAGGCGCCGCCGGGCGGCGGCGAACCCAAGCGGCTCCTGTAGCTGTAACGCTGCGTCGGCGCAGTCGAACCCGTTACCCGTTACCCGTTACCCGTTACCCGTTACCCGTTACCCGTTACCCGTTACCCGCTACCCGTTACCCGCTTCCCGCTTCCCGCTTCCCGCTCGATCGAAGAGTCTGAGCGCCACCTCATCAAGCGAGCTGCCGATTGCCTCAAGCGCTACCGCGACATGGTACACGAGGTCAGCTGCTTCCTCGGCCGATCGAGCGGCATTGCCATCGGCGAGGGCAGCGATCAGCTCTCCGCTTTCCTCGCCGATCTTCTTCAGCCGAAGATTGCGATCGGTGAGCAGCTTCTTTGTGTAGCTCTGTGGGTTTGTTTCCAGCTCGGCGTGGCGTGCGGCGATTATCTTCGACAGCGCCGCCCAGGAAGTCGGCGTCGACAGCGAATCGTCGAAGCACGATACCG
>Ga0070707_100000694_pt1 | contig 33438 bp, 25 predicted proteins | sample KBSK5502metaG_FD_65468 | JGI IMG/M metagenome (GOLD analysis project Ga0070707, IMG submission 65468) | Corn, switchgrass and miscanthus rhizosphere microbial communities from Kellogg Biological Station, Michigan, USA - KBS K5-50-2 metaG | ecosystem: Host-associated > Plants > Roots >... | reverse complement strand
GCTTTCGGGCGGACAGCTTATTTCGTTTGAGCAACTAGCCGCCAGAAACAAATCAACGACGCAGCCTGAAGTGCTGGCTGAGTTGTGGTACCGGGGCGGAATCGATTCGTTGTGGTTGGGAAACTATGACAGCGCGCTCAACTATTTCGAGACGGCCGCTAATCGCAATCCGCGGCGGCCCGAAACCTGGATTCAAATTGGCTATTGCAAGGTTAAGCAGGGCCGCAATGACGAGGCGATTCGCGCGTACCAGCGAGCGCTCGCTCTCCGCCCAAACTCCGCGGAGGCTTATAACAAGTTGGGCGATGCGCATTACTACGCCGGACGATTTAATGAAGCGATTGACGCCTACAAACACGCGGCGCGTTTGCGGCCAGACCAGGCTGAGGCTTATTACAACCTTGGTTTGGCGTATCTCGAAATCGGCGATCGCGAATCGGCCATGGCCCAGAGCCGCAGGCTTGAGGTGATTGACGCCGAGCTAAATCGCAAACTGCTGGCTGAGTTACACCGGTAATCATTGAGTGTTGCCGCGAAGCCGAAGCGATGGCCTGACCGTCAGAATGCGCGTTTTTCCTAAGTACTTGGGCAAAAACAACCCCCTCTGACGGTTAGGCTATTGCCCGGAAAAATAAAACTGTAGCGCCTGAGAGACCCAATTCGGTAGAATACCCGTCAGCGGGCAGGGTTGCCCCCCTCCTCCTCGCATCTTCTTGCGGATGCGAATTTCTCTAACTCACATTCCTGGGACAACTAAATGAGCGCAAATGTTGGACTAGCCATTCAGTGTGTGGGCATCGTACTTGTTGCCCTGCTTTCACTGTCTATGCGGGAATCGATCAAGAGCGCCGCGCTGAAATGCTGGACGGGCGCCTGGATCAGTCTTTCGCTCGCGTTGTTGAGTTTGCTTGCCGGCTTTCACATCGCGCCCGGCCATCGCCTTTTTTATTCGTTCTATTTTTTTGGCGAATACGCATTCGGTTTGATGTTCATCGGCGGGTGCCGCTACCTGGCCAGTGGCACGCGGCCAACGGTGCGCTGCTACTCGCTGTTAATTCCCGCGGCGGTGTTGGCGATCGTACTGCCGTACCTTTCAGCCGACTTCAACGATCTATTCATGGTCCAGGCGACCCTCATGGCAGCGCTGTTTGCCGGGTCGTTCATTGCGCTGATGCCGGCGCTGCGACGACGTGAGACAACTCCCGGCCTGCGCGTTATGTCGGCGTCCCTGATTCTTCTCAGCATCGATTTCCTGCACTACGTTCCGGTTTTCGGAGCCCGCAAGGGTCTCTGGGGCCTTACAGTGCCGACTGCGTATCTGCAGTACACGTCCATCTTCGATCTGATTTTGGAGATCCTGCTCGGCTTTGGCACCATGATGGTTCTATTGGAAGGAGTTCGCAGTGAAGTCGAAGCCACCAATCGTCAGCTGACTAAGGCGCACGACAAGCTGCAGCTGCTGGCCCAGATGGATCCGCTGACTGAAGCGCTAAACCGTCATGCTTTCCATTCATTGCTGAGCCGTGGCGCAGCTTATTCAGATTCCGAAGTCGATGGCTGCGTTGCGGTCATTGATATAGATAGTCTGAAACCAATCAACGACACGCTGGGTCACAGCGTCGGCGACAAAGCAATCCGCGCGGTGGCCCGTGCTGTTCGTTCCCTGATCCGCGCTGATGACATGTTGTTTCGCTGGGGCGGAGACGAGTTTCTGGTGCTTATGTTCAAGTTGCATCACGAGGAAGCCAGCCGGCGAATGCACTCATTGAACGAGATTCTGGAAACAAACGCCGAGAAATGGACCGGAGTGCAGGTCAGGATTCGGGTTTCGTCCGGTGTCTGCGGATTCGAATCGATGAAAGATCTCGGGCACGCGATCGAGGAAGCCGATCGCGCGATGTACCAGAGTCGCCAACGGGAACGCGGTCATAGCGGGGTTGTTGAGCGCCGCCCTGAGCCAGCCTCAGCTTTAGGATAGTTCTTGCCCTTTCGATATTTCTTTCAAATCTTCACCGTCATTATGACCGGCTATGTTCCCAGACCAGACGCACTTTTGACGTTCGGTCTCAACCTCTCGATGCCGCGCTTGACCCGATGAACTCAATCGGGTCACTCCGATGACGCTTTATCACGAAACGGTCACATTGGTTGTTGTCCCACTTCGCCCCAGCAGTTAGAATCGAATTTGCTGCACCTCCTCACAAAAGAGTTGAAGCAAGAACAGAAATTGAATTAGGAGAATCGAGAATCCCCTTGACTGGTCGAATACTATTCCCCCGCTTGCTTGTTGCCTGCCTGGCATTCTTGTTCACCACCGGCGTCGCTGGCCAAAGCAGCGAAAAAGATTCCCGTAAGACCCGCACGACCCTCGATGTCGATGGCTCGACCCGATTGGAAACCGACATGGCGGTGCCGGTCGAAGAGCGCAGACCTCGGGTCGTAGGGTCAGGCGCCGTATCGAGCCCGGTATCCAGCACAGGGTCCAGCTCGGTGACAGCTCGCTTTGATCAACTTTTGTTGACTGCCATGCAATCGCATTTGGGCGCCACGTATCACTTCAATACCACCGGACCGGACACGTTTGACTGTTCCGGATTCGTGTGGCGTTCTTTCCAGGACATCGGTCTGAATTTTCAACGCGGTCCGGCGCGTTCGTATTGGGCGACCTTCGCGCCACCGCCAAAGGAAGAAGAGTTCAAGTTTGGCAATATGGTTTTCTTTAGCGGGCTCACGCATGTTGGGATCGTGGTCGACGAGAAGGGTTTCTATCATTCATCGCGGCACAACGGTGTGATCTATTCACCTTTCAGCGAGTACTGGCTGTCTCGGATTGATGGTTTCCGGCGCCTGCCGCTGGAATTGATGCAGACGCCAATGATGAACCAAAAGGCCCGCGCGCCTAAACCAGCCACGCCCGCCGTTAGCGTTGACGACGATAACCAGCCTTAAGATCGATTTAGTGGAATGATAAAGGCCGCGACGGATGATTCCGCTGCGGCCTTTTGATTTAGGTATCATTGCGGGGCACTAGCCCGACCGTGAGGGAGGGCTCATACACTCTGACTGGAATACGGAGCCCTTCCTCACGGTCGGGCTAATGCCCCATCAGCTTTCAGCTCTGGAACACAAATCCAGACTGGCGGTCCTTGTCTCGCTTTTCCTTGACGGCGATGATCTTGTCCACGGCAACGTAGCAGACTTCATCGTCATCATCCCGCAAATGCAGCACCCCGCCTTCAACGTTAACAACCTCGCCACGGACGCCATAGGAGGCGCCGCAAAATGCGTCGATCCTCTTACCCATCAGGGTTCTTAGGAATTCTTCCATAGCTATTTACTTATTGCCGTTACGAAAGCTGATCTGCACCAGCGGCAGCACGGTATCATCGCCCTGCTGGACCCGCTCGAACTGCAGCAAATCATAGTAGGCGCAGCGCTCTCTGTCTGGAAATTCGCGACAGACCAGGGGCCGGGCGTGATAAATCGTGCATTGGCGCGTAAGCGGATTCAGAAACTTACAAGCCTTGCCGAAAATCGGGTCAGCCTTGCGCCGCAGCACCTGCTCGCCTTGCCAGGTGGTGGTGAACTTTTTTTGAGCGCTCTCCAGATCCACCCCAAAGTACTTCGCCAGCCGTTTGAGGTCCCGTTTGGTTACCTGCACCCGCTCGTATATCGAGCAACAGTAAGCCGGGCACTTTGAGCAATTGTAATAAGACCGTTTCGTTCCGTTCGCTGCCATCCGTGGTTCGCTCGCTATCTTCTCTTTGATTTCCGGTACTCAGCCAGTAACAGGTTCATGAACTCTTCGCGACGTTGATAGAGCCGCCGCGGTTGTCGAGGTTTGTGCCTGGCTAGAGCATACGCTGTGATGATTGGTAATGCCACCGTCGAATCGAGGTAACACACAACGGCGTCAGGCAGGCGATCGGGATCGACCTTGCCCCATGACACCGCTTCGCCCGGCGTAGCGCCTGAGAGACCGCCGGTGTCGGGCCGCGCATCGGTGACCTGAAGAAAGTAATCGTGGCCGCGCTCGTCAATGCCCAGTACTTCCTGAATCTGCGGCTCAGTTTGCAGCGCGAAGTTTTTTGGCGACCCGCCGCCGAGAATGAAAATCGCAGAGCGGCCTGACTTCCTGGTCCGCCTCTTTGCGGCCCGGTTGCCGCTCCCGGTACTGACTTCATTCATCAACCCTCGTTTGGCTGCCAAAACGATCGCCGCGGTTTCGTTCACATCCAGTGAAGGGTCAAACGCGAGCTTATTCCCCTGTAACGCCTTAGCCGCTACATTCATGCCAATCGATGAATCGCCGGGCGACGAAGTGTAAAGCGGGACGCTGTATTCATGCGCGGCAGCCAGCAGGGATTTGCCCTTTAGCCCCAACTTGCGCTCGCGCTCCAGCACATATTTTCCGGCGAGGTAGTGAAACTCGGCCGTCGACATCGGCCTTTGAAACTCTGGCGCTTCAATGACGCGACGAAAGAAGGCGTCAGTGTCGAGCAGCACTGAGTAGTCGAAAAAAATGTCATAGATGCGCACGACTTCTTCTTCGCGCAATACAATATCCGAAGTCTGGGCATTGCCTTCATGCATCGCCAGGCCAATACCGAAGTGTGTGTCGTGATAGAAATTCGCGCCGGTGGAGATAATCCAATCGATAAAGCCGGCTTTGATCAGCGGAATCAACGCCGACATGCCCAGCCCCGCGGGCGTCAACGCACCGGTCAGCGTCACCCCGACAGTGACGTCAGGCTCGAGCATCTTTTCGGTAAAGAGCCAGCAGGCTTCGCGCAGGCGCGCAGCGTTGTAGGCCAGAAAGGCGTCATCAACCAGATCGACAAGTTTGGTGTTGGCGGTGATCGGCTTTGGATCGATGCGCCGCCCTCGCAGAAATTTACTTTGCTTTTTTGCCAAGATGTTCGCGAATTGATTTTTGATTTAACGAACGTGAAAAGGAATAGTCGGCGAGTCAGTGCGTGTTGTCAACCGCCAGGCGCTCGAGGCACTCACGACAGAGGCAGCCACGATAGCTGGCTTTCAGTTCAGCGCGGGTCTCGTCAGTCAACTTGATCTCAGAGCACCAGCATCCCTTGAGTGAAGCGCCGCAGGAGAATTCACTGCCGCACGCTTCGCACACCGAAGGTTTACGCAGAACGGGCAAAACGAGTCCGGCAAGTTTTCGCAGTTCTGTCTTCATCGGTTTGCCGCCGCGTCGCTGGCGTTCACTTCGTGGGTGCGCGTTAACTTCAGACGGCCAATGCGTTTCTCGTCGGCGGCCAGCACCTCGACCTCGAGGCCGCGGAAACTCAAGCGTTCTCCAGATCGCGGCACGCTTCCTTTTTGCGCGATTACCAGGCCCGCGATGGTGGTGAAATCGTCGGCTTCGATCTCCATATCGAAGAGGCGCTCGATTTTTCCAATCTCGGTCCCGCCCAGCACTTCGTACGAACCGTCACCGGCCGCGATGATCTCTTCCGGCTCTTCGCCGCTGATGTCTTCGTCTTCAATCTCGCCCACGATCTCTTCCAGAATATCTTCGACGGTCACCAGTCCGGCGATGCCGCCGTACTCGTCAATCACCATGGCCAGATAGGCGTGCGCCTTTTGCATTTCTTCCAGCAACCGGGCCAGTGGTTTGGTCTCCGGAATGAAATAGACCGGCCGGACAAACGGTGCGATCGGAGAATCAGCCTTGTTCGCCGCCCAGCATTGCAGCAGGTCGCGCACATAGATGAGCCCTTCGACGTTGTCGATTTGATCGCGAAATACGGGCAGCCGCGAGTGTTTCGTTTCCAGCATCACGTCGCAGGCCTGGCGCGCAGTTGCGGTATTCGGCAGCGCGATGATTTTTGTGCGCGGGGTCATCACTTCTTCCACGGTCTTGTCGCCGAATTCGAAAACTGAGTGAATCAGCTCGCGCTCTTCCTCTTCGATGATGCCTTCCGCTTCGCCCACGTCTATCAGCGCCTGAAAGTCATCATCGTCGTCTTCTTCCTCTTCCGTGTTCGACTCTTCCGACTCTTCCTGCTGTCGCAGGCGGTCGAACGAGCGGTGCCACGGTTCCGCCGCATAGGCCAGCATCCGATAGAACGGCCGCAGCAAAGGCAACAGCCGCAGTAGTTTGCTTTCAGGGTTCCGCAGAGAGATCAACCGCGGTATGAACTGGCGAAAGATTCCCGCCAGCACCAGCCCAGACGTCATTGAGATGAAGAGCGAGAGGTTGCTCGCCGAAAACCATTGCAGCGAGATGAAAGTGACGAGTACTGAGAAGGCCACCAGCAGAATCTGGATCGCGGCCGAGAGAGTGAAACTGAAGCGGGCTCGATTCTCGAGAATCTCTTTTAGAAAAGGCGTGTACCGGGCGGTCGGATGGTCTTCTGCCTCGCCGGCCAGACGGCGCAGTCCCACGTCGCTCAACTGGCCGAAGGCCATGTCGACGGTGGCCAAAAATGTAAGCGCCAGCAGCAGGGTAAAACTGACGGCTATTTCAACTTCCATAAAGACGAGTAAATGGTAAATCGTGAATAGTAAACAGTCTAGCCCAGTTTGCACGCAACGCAATCCCGGGACGGGTGTTGCCAACAAAGACGCAATTCTATTAACGATTTACGCTTCACGATTCACTCAAAGGTTCAAAGTTCCAGCCGCTTGCGCAGCTTCAACTCGAGCCGGTTCATTTCGCCCTTGTCAGTCTCGTGATCGAAACCGCAGAGATGCAAGAACCCGTGCAGAATCAATTGCTTCACTTCGCCCGTAAAGCTGAGGCCGTTGCTTTTGGCCTGCGCGGCGGCGCGCTGAACCGAAATAACGACCTCCCCTAGATGATTCTGCTGATCAACTTCGAACGGCTCGGCCCTGCTGGGAAATGACAGCACGTCGGTCGCGTAATCACGCCCGCGGAACTTGCGATTCAATTTTCTGATCGCGTCGTCACTGACGAAAACAATCGTCGCGTCTGACTTTTTCGACTTGGTTGCCTGCAAGGCCTGTCCGCCAAATTCACGCCATTGCTTTGCATTGATCTTTCGGCGCCGCTGGCGGTTGATGACTTCAATCATTGCCGATTTCCAATTGCCTATTGCCGATTCAACCGAGTGACTGGCCTGCACTGTTTCGCATCGGGCAGCTGCTTTCAATCGGCAATGGGAAATCGGCAGTCGGCAATACTCACATCTCGCTTTTCTTCGTATGCGTTTCGTAAGCCTTGATGATCATCTGCACCAGCTTGTGCCGCACCACGTCCTTGTCGCTGAAGTAGACGAATTCGATGCCTTCAATGTTTGCCAGCACGCGCTCAGCTTCGACCAGGCCGCTGCGCTTGCCGGTAGGCAGATCGATCTGGGTCACATCGCCGGTAATTACCGCCTTCGAGCCAAACCCAATCCTGGTCAGAAACATCTTCATCTGTTCGCTGGTCGTATTCTGGGCTTCATCAAGAATCACGAACGCGTCGGACAGGGTCCGCCCGCGCATGAAAGCCAGCGGCGCGATTTCAATCACGCGCTTTTCCAGCAGACGGGTTACGCGTTCGTAGTCCACCAGATCAAACAGCGCGTCATAGAGCGGACGCAGATAAGGATCGACTTTCTCCTGCAAGTCTCCGGGCAGGAACCCGAGTTTCTCGCCGGCCTCAACCGCCGGACGCGCCAGCACGATGCGGTTCACTTGCTTTTGCATCAGCGCCTGCACGGCCATCGCCACCCCGAGATAGGTTTTGCCGGTACCCGCCGGGCCGATTCCAAAGACGATGTCCTTCTGTTGAATCGTCTCGACATACTTGCGCTGCATTGCCGATTTGGGCGACACCTGCTTCTTGCCGGCGGGACTGAAGCGCGAGCGAGTGAAATAGTCGCGCAGGCTGTAGGCCCGGTCCTCGGCAATCTGCGCAAACGCTTCGCGCAGCTCTTTGTCGGTGAACTGGCGGCCTTCGGCGAACAGTTGCGAGAAATCTTCCAGGATGCGCTCGACGGTTTGGACGTCGGTCGGATCGCCGTCTACGGTAAGACTATGACCGCGCCCGTTAATTTGAACATCGAGCAGCGACTCGAGATGTTTGATGTTCTGGTCGTGAACGCCGAACAGCGTTTCCAGCCCTTTTGGTGGAAGCTCAATTTGCTTCAACTGATGAAACTTTCTCCCGCGTGGATTGGCTGATGATTGAAGGTGTGAGACTGCGGAATGCTCTTTCGCATAGGTGCGTAGCGCACGCTACTACAGCGGAAAGTAGGTTGTCAATTCTGGCTGTGGGTGACTAGTGGGTCAGGTTGAGGTGGCACGCGCATCTTGCGCGTGATTCACGGGCGGGACGCCCGTGCCACTTTCGCAAACTGACCATGCCGCCCCGCTCCCGGCATGAAAGTTTGAGCCCTGTACACGCGTGGGTTATTATCGCTGGCAGCCAAGGTGCGGAGGGGTCGCATAATGGTAGTGCAGCGGTCTTGAAAACCGCCGTCCGAAAGGATATGCAGGTTCGAGTCCTGTCCCCTCCGCCATTATTCTGTGGACCGTTGCTCTGGATATGCTGGCGCTCTTGCTCACTCAGACTTTTGCCGCTCTTTCCGTGGTTGCGCTGCAAGACTGGAAGGGCGTAGCCGGCAGCATCTGGTATTACCTCAGCCACAAGTACTCAATCGGCAATCTGGAAGGCTCAGTTACGTCGCTCGTCGGGGGCGCGCTGATTTTTGTTCTGGCGTTGCTGCTGTCGCGTACGTTGACCAGCCTGCTTCAGCGGCGCATTGCCAAGCGCGCCTATCTCGATCCCGGCCTGCACTACACGATCGGGAAGCTGACCCAGTACCTGATCATCACGATTGGCCTACTGCTCGCGTTGTCATTCGGAGTTGGGCTGAATCTTACTTCGATTGCCGTCATCTTCACTGCGCTTTCCGTCGGCATCGGCTTTGGTTTGCAGTACATCGCCGCCGATATCGCGTCCGGATTCATCTTGCTGTTTGAGCGGCCGGTGCGCGTCGGCGACCGCATTACCATCGGCGAAGACGAGGGTGACGTGCAGAGCATCAACCTGCGCACCACGGTAGTGGCGACCAATGATCGCATTTCGATCATCGTGCCGAATTCAAGGCTGGTCAGCCAGCGGCTGATCAACTGGTCTTACGGGGATCCGCGCGCGCGAATTTCGATTCATATCGGCGTCGCCGCTGATTCGGATGTTGAGCTAGCCACCAAGACTCTGCTAAAGGCAGCCGAAGACGTTGATAACGTCCTCCTGGATCCGGCGCCCAAGGTGCAGTTCCTCAAGTTTGGCGACTGGTCGTTGGATTTTCGCCTGCTGGTCTGGACCAACCGCCCGCGCCTGCACGCACAGATTCGCAGCGATATCAACTATCGCATCGAGAAACTCTTTCGCGAAGCCGGCATTGAGATTCCTTTCCCGCAAACCGAACTGCGCCTGCGCGATGGCGCCCTGCACCTGGACAACGACAAATTCATTGTCGATGGAAAGTCCGACGACCGCGACCCAAGCTAATAACCCGATCCCGAATTGGCATTGAACCGCTAACGCCCCAACTTGCGGGGAATTCGCGCACAAGCTAGGCTAGACTCTTCACTGAGTGACCATTCATTCAGTTAATAACCATGGCGCGTAAAGGACCCAGAAACGGAGCGGCCAATAAGCGCGAGGCGATTCTGCGCGCGGCCACGCGCGTGTTCGCCCGCAACGGCTATTTCAGTTCCAAAGTCGCCGACATCGCGCGCGCCGCGGACGTCGCCGACGGCACGGTCTATCTTTATTTCAAGAGTAAGGAAGAGATTCTCCACTCGATCTTCGATCAGAACATGGCCGAAGCGATTCAGGCCTGCCGCAAGCTGATCGAAAAGTCTCGGGACCCGAGCGAGAAGCTGCGGCGCATCGCCACGCTGCATCTGGAGCGGCTCGGCGCCGATCGCGATCTGGCTGTCGTATTTCAGGTTGAGTTGCGCGGCTCAACCAAGTTCATGAGGGAATTCTCGGCGGCCGGCTTTGCCGAATATTTGGAATTGCTGTGCCAGATATTTGAAGAAGGTCAGCACGCCGGTGTGTTCCGCAAAGATCTCAATGCCAAGGTTGTTTCCAAAATCCTGTTTGGCGCGCTCGACGAGATGGCCACGAACTGGATCATTTCCAAGCGCCATTACAAGCTGGAACCAATGGCCGAAATCGTGATGGACGTTTTTCTTAACGGAGTCACGAAGTGACCACTTTGCAACCACCTCCGACAACTGAGAACTCCGCAAGACCAGTGCGCGTTCCGCTCGAAGCGAATGAACCGACGACTCTGGTCGAGGTGTATGAGCGCGTCGCGGTCAATCATCAAAAACCCGACACGCTCAACTACAAACGCGCCGGCGCCTGGCATTCGATTCCGGCCGACGAGATGTTGAGGCGGGCCCATTGGATTGCCCTCGGGCTCTACTCATTGGGCGTGCGCAAGGACGATCGCGTCGCCTTGCTCTCTGAGAGTCGCGTCGAATGGGTACTCGCCGATCAGGGTTGTATTTTTGCAGGGGCCATCGGTGTTCCGATCTATCCCACGCTGACGCCGCAACAGGCGGCATATATCCTGAATGACAGCGGCGCGCGCGTACTTGTCATTTCCACCCGGACGAAGTTTGAAGAATTCGAACCTGCTTTGCGCGAGTGTGCGCAGATCGAAAGGGTAGTGGTTTTCGATCTCGAAGGTTTGTCCAGACCAAACTGTCTGAGCTTTGAAGAACTGGAAACGCGCGGGCGCGAACTGCAAAGCCAACAACCGAGTCTGGCGAACGAACTGGCGAGCGCCTGCGCGCCCGGCGATCTGGCGACGATCATCTACACGTCGGGCACGACCGGGGAACCGAAGGGCGTGATGCTGACCCACGCGAACATGGTTTCGAACCTGATTGATTCATCCGACCACTTCGAATTCGGCGAGAAAGACTCGGCGCTATCGGTGCTGCCACTGTCGCACGGATTCGAGCGGCAGGCGATGAACATGTACTTGTATCACGGCATGAGCGTCTATTTTGGCGAGTCGCTGGAAAAGATTGGAGTCAATCTGCGCGAAGTCCATCCCACGGTCCTCGTCGGCGTGCCGCGGATCTTTGAGAAGATTTTAGAGAAAGCCGCCGAGCGCGCCTCAGCCCGTGGAAAAGTGAACGCGGCTCTGTTTGCCTGGGCGTTTGAGATCGGAAAACGGTGGGCGCAACTGAAGGCCAATCGAAAACGAATTCCTTTTTGGCTTTCGCTCAGGCATGCGCTGGCGGATTTGCTCGCATTCAAAAAATTGCGGCAAGCGCTGGGCGGCCGCATTCGGATTCTCGTGTCCGGCGGCGCGGCGCTGTCAGCTGATACCGCGCTGGCGTTCAATGGCGCGGGATTGCCAATTGTGCAGGGTTACGGTTTGACTGAGACATCACCGGTGATTACCGCCGGGCGCCTCGACGACAATCGCGTAGGCACCGCGGGCAAGAAGATTCGCAATGTGGAAGTGCGCATTGCCGCCGATGGTGAGATTGAAGCGCGAGGGCCGAACATCATGCGCGGTTATTGGAATAAGCCCGAGGCTACGCGTGAAGTTATTACCGACGATGGCTGGTTTAAAACCGGCGACATCGGCAGCATCGACGCCGAAGGGTTTTTGACTATTACGGACCGGAAGAAAGAGCTGTGGAAAACTTCCGGAGGCAAGTACATCGCACCCCAGCCGATCGAGCAACTGATCAAAAGCTCGCGATTTGTGAGTCAGGTTGTGGTGATCGGCAATGGACGTAAATTTCCGGCGGCTTTGATTGTTCCTGACTGGGAACAGCTTGCCTCATACGCGAAGATCAAGGGGCTAAACCTCCAAACCCACGAAGAGTTCTGCCGGAATCCGCGCATCATCGATTTGTTTGAGCGGCAGATCGCGGCGCGGACTCAAACGCTGGCCCAGTTCGAGAAGATTAAGCGCATCGCCCTGCTGGATCACGAACTTACGATTGAGGGTGGGGAATTAACACCGACGTTGAAAGTGAAGCGGCGCGTAATTGATGAGAAGTATTGTGACGTAATTGATCGGATTTACAGCGGCGCAGACTGAAATCCTTGCTGCTCACCAGGGATCTTTGCCTATCCTGATCTCGAATGACTCGAGGATGCGCTCCGCCGCTTCACGCGCGGCCTGCTTCAGAGCGTATTCGGAATAGAGTGGACCGTTTTTTGCGGTAGTCGAAACCCCGCCGCGGCCGGTCTTGTAAATCTGCTGTTTGGTTCGGCCCGACTGTCTGACCTTGCCGGTCACCGGCTCAAAGACCGTGTAGCGCACGTACAACTCGTCGGGTCCGTTCTTTTGCTGCTTGCCTGAATCCACCGTGTCGCTCTCAATCTGTAACCACGCCACATAGGCTTCCTTCTCGGCCTTGGCGCGTCGGACGGCCTCCGGGCGATCTATTCCTCGCCCAATCGCATTGGGAATGATGTCCGCCGATTGCGCCAGACGAGCGACGCAATTCTCCATGACTGTGTCAGACAGATAGTAAGGAACGTTCACAAAGGGACTGCGATTCTCGATCCCGACCAGCAAGTGAATTCTTGGAGCTTTGGCCGGCGCCTTTTCAATCGTCTTGGAACCGGAAACAGAGGGCGTGGTGGGCGTAGTCGTCGAACGCCGACCGGACTGGGCCTGGGCGATGATCGCGGAGGCGCAGAGAACTGCGATTAGTAGAGTTAACCGGCGAATGGTGAGCGGGCCCATCTTTTCTATCAGCATTCTAGCATTGGAAGCACAAACCAGCGTTAGGGGTTGCCGGGCTCAGCTGCTTCGTTGCGCGAATGAATTAGACTGCTTAGACTGAAACCGAAAAGCAATCGAGAGCGATGGCAGAACAACAGTCACTTCCGCTAATCATCACCCGTGTGCACAACCAGGGTCGCGTCATAAGATCGTTCGATTTGATGCCCGTGGGCGCCGGCGCGCACGGCGTCAATTTTGTTCCCGGCCAGGTGGCGATCTTGCGTGTGAATGACGGCGAGCCCGCCTATTTTGCGTTTGCCGGCGCGCCGGAAGACGCCGAGTTGGAGATTCTGGTGAAACGAACCGCCGGCGCCAGCGTTGAGATTTTTGAAATGCAACCGGGTGAGCGTCTCGATCTGTTGGGTGTGGCGGGTCACGGTTTTGATTTGCATCAACAGCAGGGGCACGACTTGGTTTTCGTAGCCATGGGAACCGGAGTAGCGCCGCTCAGGTCGGCGCTCCGCCACGTGCTTCAACGCCAGCAGGACTTTGGCCAACTGGTGGTTCTCTACGGCGCGCGGACGCCGGATGATTTTTGCTATCGTGACGAAACTGAGGACTGGGAAGCCGCCGGCGTTGAATTGCGTCAGGTGATCTCGCGTCCCGACGGTCATGATTGGTCCGGGCCCACTGGTTACGTCCAGACGCTTCTGGATCACGTGCTGCCTGATTTGAAATCTCCGGTGGCGTTGGTGTGCGGCTCGCGCGAGATGATCGAGCAAACGCGCGGACGTTTGCAGCAGATGGGCTTTGCGCCGGAAGCCATCCTCACAAACTATTGATTTTGACACGCCCAATCCAAGAATTAGCGCGTGAGTCTGCTTGTTTTATCTTTGCCAGATTCTTGCCTCGAGCGGTAGCCGTGAACTAATATCGCTCATTCGTATTTGTAAACTTCCCGCAGTTTTCGTTGTTAAGCTTGCTGCGATCTTGAGCCCACTGAATCCGAGCGAATTAGTTCGCGCTCAGTCTTAGTTCAAAACAATCTAGAGAGGAATCACATGTCTGGAAAATTCAACCCCCTAAGTGCTTTCTGCGTTCTAATCGGGTGCGTTCTACTTGCGACGATCTCAGTTTTCGCCCAGTCGCAAGCCACCACTGGAAACATCGAAGGACGCGTCACCGATCCAAATGGCGCTGCTGTTCCCGGCGTTACAGTAACGGCCACTAACCAGGAAACGGCGTTCGCCAAAACCGGCGACACCGATAGCGACGGCATCTTTCGCGTCACCTTCCTGCCGCCTGGCAAGTACCGGGTAACGACGGCGGGGGCCCAGGGATTCGCCGGCGCCGACTATGGCAACGTAACGGTTACCGTTGGCGGTCAGACGCCACTCGATATTCAATTGAAAGTTGGCGGCACGACGACCATGGTTGACGTGGCAGCCGAAGGACAGGTGGTCGAAACCACGCGCACCTCAGTTTCTTCAACTGTGAACGAACGCGCAATTGCAAACCTGCCAGTCAATGGAAGAAACTTTTTGGACTTTGCCACGCTCACACCCGGCGTAGTGCGCGAACCAACACGAGCGGGAGACCTTACGGTCGGCGGACAAAAGGGAACTCTCAACAGTTTGCAGGTTGACGGAACCGACAACAACAATACTTTTTTTGGCCAATCATTTGGCCGCACCGGCACGCGCCCGCCGTATCAGTTCTCAGAAGAATCGGTGCAGGAGTTTCAGGTGAACCAGAACGGCTTTTCGGCCGAATTCGGCCGGGCCGGCGGCGCAGTGATCAATGTAGTAACCAAGTCAGGAACTAACAACTGGCATGGCAGTGCGTTTGAATACTTTCGCGATGAGTCGCTGAACTCAAACACTCCAATCCTGAAGGCGCGCAACGCCAAGCGGCCCAAGTCGCAGATCAATCAGTTTGGCGGGGCTCTCGGCGGTCCGATCCGGAAAGATCGCGCATTTTTCTTCGCCGCCTTCGACGGACAGCGTTCGACGATTCCGAACGTCGTCGACGCGCCGAACTTCGGCGCCCAAACTCCGGCTATCCAGGCCCTGCTGGCGCCGAAGATGGGGACCTATAACATCGGCCGTGATCAGAATGTCTTCATGGTTAAGTCAGACATTAAGGTGAACAACTCAAACCAGTTGGTACTGCGATTTAACCAGCAGAACTTTACCGGCAATAACAACGAAAACGGTGGCCCCTTGAGCGTTCAGGAGCACTCCGGGAACAGCGTCGCCAAGACAACCACATTTTCCGGCTCGTTGACTTCTACTTTGACGAACACGTTGATTAACGAGTTTCGTTTTCAGTACGGGCGCGATAGCGAGCCGGGCCAGGCAAACAGCGACGTAACTGAAGCCCGCATTCAAACCGGCAACGGCTTCCTGCAGTTGGGCCGGAATAACTTCAGCCCGCGCGAAACTACCATCAAGCGCTGGCAGTTCATCGACAACCTCAGTTACACGCGTGGCGCGCACAACTTGAAGTTCGGCGCCGATCTTAATTTCGATCGCATCTTTAACTTCTTCCCCGGCTTGTTCAGCGGGCAATACACCTTCAACTCCTACGCCTTGTTTGCATCGAACACGCCGTCGGCGTACACGCAAAACTTTGGCGGCGCGGGCACGTCTGGCGCCACTACGCATCCAGACCTCAGCGAGTACGGGTTCTTTGCCCAGGACGACTGGCGCGTGAATCCGAAACTGACGTTGAACCTGGGCCTGCGTTACGACTATCAGAAGCTGGCGGCCCCGACCGTGAATAATCCGAGCGCCGCTCTGACCGCAGTTGGCTTGAATACGACTACGGCGGTACGCGATGCGAACAACTTCGCGCCGCGTTTCGGATTTAGTTATGCGCCTAACGAAAAGACGGTCGTGCGCGGCGGTTACGGAATTTTCTTCGGCCGTACGACCGCGATTATGCTCGGCACCTCGCATTCGCAAAACGGAATTCAAGTATCCGGCGTCAGCTTGAATTGCACGCTGGTTCCGAATCCTTGTCTGACTTATCCTGCGATCTTTACGACAGCACCGGCTGCCGGCGGGCTAACACCGAGTCTCTATCTGTTCAGCAGAGACTATGCACAACCCTACGTACAACAGGGCCGTCTTGGCGTCGAGCGCGAACTGATGTCGAACCTGAGCCTGTCGGTTACTTATCTTTTCTATAAAGGCGTCCATCTTTCGCGCACGCGTGACATCAATCTCGGCGCGCCGGTGGCGACCACGGTGACAGATCCCGCCGGCCTGGCTTTTACTGTTCTCCGCCATCCCGCAGCGCGTCCGATCGCGGGCTTTACACGCATCAGCTTGTTTGAGAGCACCGCGGATTCGCGCTACGACGGCCTGGCGGTCGAGCTGAAGCGCCGCTTCACGCGCGGCCTGCAGTTCATCATGGCCTACACTTACTCAAGCGCTAAAGACAACAAGCCGGATCAGACGATGGTAGTGGTTGGCACAGACGACGTTAAGGGCGTACAGAACAACCTGGACATTAGCGCGGATTGGGGACGAGGCGACCTGGACATTCGCCATCGCCTGGTCTTCAGCCCGGTCTACGAAATTGGAACGGTGGCCAAAGATAATGAAGTGGCCAGCGCCTTCCTGAGCAACTGGACCTTCTCTGGCATCGTTACGTTGCAAAGCGGCTTTGCGTATTCAGCTCTGATCACCGGCGACGCAAATCGCGACGGCAACTCGGCTACTGATCGCGTGCCGGGCACTGCGCGTAATGCCTTTACCACCCCGAGCATCTATGTGTTCGATACGCGGGTGACGAAGTCATTCAAGTTCGGTGAGAAATACACCCTGAGCGTGTTGGCTGAAGCATTCAACCTGTTCAATCGGTCGAACATCGCCTCAGTCAACACGGGACGTTATGGCATAGCCAGTTCATCGGCTACGGTATTAACGAATCCCGCGCTGGCGACACCGTTTGGATTCGCGCGCACGTTCCTGGGTGAACGCCAGATTCAACTGGGTGCGCGATTCAGGTTCTAAGAATAAAACGGAAGATTAGGTCAGAACCGCCCGCGGTAGCGGGCGGTTGAATTCTAACTGTACTAATTCTTGATTGATAAAGATTAACCGCCCGCTACCGCGGGCGGTTCTGACTTCAGTTCGTTGCCCCGAACCCGTGCTTCTGTTTGCACAGACGGCAATAGGTCGGCGGCTCAGTGTTGTCCAGCTGATGCTTGACCGGCTTGACCGTTTTCAAAAAAGCGAAGATTGCCCCGAGGTCTTCGTCAGTCATCCTGCGATAAAACACCCAGGGCATTGAGGCGTGCAGTGGTCGCGCTCCGACCTTCCCGGTCCTCATGGCCTGCACAAAGGTCGCTTCGTTGTAGTAGACGATTCCTGACGGGGCCGGCGTGATGTTCGCCGAAGCTACATCACCGTTCGGTTCCTTGAGAATAAACCCGCCCGCGAAATCCATCCCCGGCAGCGGCTGTCCTTTTTCCTGAGGCGTATGACAATCCGCGCACGATGCCATCCGCGCCAGGTATTCGCCCGGGGCGGGTGTGGATTGACCCGGCGCCGGTACCGCAGCAGTGATCGGCTGAGGAACATTCTGAATAAAGAAGTTGAGCGGGAAGGGCATCTTTGTCGTCGGCATTTGATTTCGCACGGCCGGCACCGACCGGACATAAGCGATTACCGAAGCGAGGTCCTCATCCGACATCTGTCGATAATTGGGATAAGGCATGATCGGAAACAATGCGCGTCCATCTTTTCCAATGCCTTCGCGAATTGCGCGGGCCAGCCCGTCGTCGCTCAAATTGCCGATGCCTGTTTCTTTGTCAGGCGTGATGTTCGAGGCTGACAACCACGGCAAACCCTGATCGGCCCAGGAGCGCCCTGATCCCTCGCGTCCGGCAATGGGAGGCGCGCCCGGCTTTGACCAATCGGACTCGGTATGACATCCGAAGCATCCCATCACGCCATCGACCAGATACTTGCCGCGCGCCAAACGTTGCGTCGTGGCGTCAAACTTTCGATCGGTAAGCGCGCGCTTCTTAGCTCCGATGAACGGACGCCAGCCGATGGTAAACGTAATTCCCAAAACTACGAGCGTGATGATGATCAGTAAGGCGAGGCCGATGATCTTCTTCCAACGACGTCGAGCCATTTGTTTAAGGTCTCTCCTTTAGAGAATCAAAGATTATAAGTTTCAGAAGCCCCCGCGCGTAAGCAAGGACAACTATCGTAACGTTTCTCTCTATCCCGAGTGCCCGCGCATCTTGCCCTCCCTAACCGCCCCACCCCAACCGAGCTGCTCGGTCGGGGACCCCGGTGGTCGGGCTTCCGACAACTTAGCAACGCTGCCGAATAAACTCCAAAATCGCCACGGCGGCACGATGTGAAGCGCCCGGTTCGCCGATCTTTTCTGCGACGCTTTTCAATTCGGCTCTCATGGCGGCGTTGCGGTCCTTCTCGATCAGACTCAGTAATTCCTGCGCCAGCGATTGTCCCGTAAACTGATCCTGAATCAGCTCAGTCACAATCCGGCGGCCGGCGATCAGGTTTGCCAGGCCGTAATGTTCGGCGGTGATCAGGCTGCCGAGCGCGTGCCAGTTGAGCGTGGATTCCTTATAGACGATTGCCAGCGGCGTGCCGAGTAATGCGGCTTCAAGCGTAGCCGTGCCGCTACAGACCGCCGCGGCATCCGCAGCTGCCAGCGCTTCACGTGTTTCGTGATGAAGCACCCGGATTGAATCTTTCAGTTCCGGGCTGCAGTCACTCTTATTAATAGTTTCCCGAGCCTCTCCGGGATCGCGGCTGGGCGCTACGACCAGCACGAACTGAATCAATGGATCCTTCCCGGAAATGATCGCCGCCGCCTCCAACATCGGCGGCAGAATGCGCACCATCTCCTTGTGACGGCTACCCGGCAGGAGCGCGATGATCGATCGCGACGGATCGAGATCGTTTCGCCGGCAAAATTCCCGGCGATCATAAAGCGCGCGGACTTCGCCGGCCAGCGGATGTCCGACGTATTCTACGTGAGTCATACCGCGCGCTGCGTACCAATCCTTCTCGAACGGGAGGATCGAAAGCAGCAGATCAACGTCACGGCGCACGTTGCGCGCGCGGTAAGAACGCCAGGCCCACAACTGCGGACTAATGTAGTAAATGACCGGCACGCCGTGACGATGAAGCCAGCGGGCCAGACGCAGATTGAAGTCGGGCCAATCAACCAGAATTGCCGCCGCCGGTTTTCTTTCGCCAGCCGCGGCTTTTAGTTCCCGAAAAGCCTGCCAGAATTTTGGTAAGGCGCGCCCGACTTCCCACAAGCCCAGGATCGCCAATTGGTCCGCGTTGACGATTGAATCAACTCCGGCGGCGCGCATCTGCGTTCCCGTCGATCCAAACCATTCGAAGTGTGTATCAGGTGCAGCATCGCCGAGCGCGCGCACCAGCGCCGCGGCGTGCGCATCGCCCGACGCTTCACCCGCAACGATCATTAGAGGAAGAGCTGGCATTGGGATCATGAAGAATACGTTGGCCGTGGCGTTGGCTCCCTCTCCCTTTGGGAGAGGGTTGGGGTGAGGGCCTGAAAGCTAACCGCGAAGCATTTGCCCTCCCTTCGTTCTTTACTCTCTCCTAACGGGCGGTGACAGACATCTCGCAATTTCCGCCAAAACGTTGGCGGTGTCATTCAGGATTCGATCGTTTGCGATTCGCAATACGTGAAGACCTTGTCCGATCATGTAAGCATCACGTTCTTGGTCATGATGCCATTGCTCATTCGCTTCATGTGCGGAACCATCGCATTCAATTACGAGGCCCGCCTTCCGACAATAGAAGTCAGTTATATAATCACCGAACTGATGTTGTCGTCTGAACTTGAAACCCAGTAGTTGACGATCTCGAAGTAGATGCCAAAGCAGCGCCTCCGCAGATGTTTGTTTCTTTCGCAGTTCTCGAGCAAGTCTCGATAAGCCTGCAAATTCATATCCGCCTCTGTACTGCCGCTTTCGTTTCACGTGTGCGTATCCCGCGACGCGCTTAGTTTCAAGACAAAAACCTAAAGGAGAGGTTTGCTCGGCGTAAGCCCTCACCCCTAACCCCTCTCCCAATGGGAGAGGGGAAATGACGAATCTAAGACCAGCTTGTGACCCGTCGCGCGCGCATGTTAGCATCGGCGCATTCCGTTAGTGAAAACGGCGCGCCTGCTGCTGGCTTTCCGGGCTATTGCAGAGGCGCGATTGATTATAGCCCCCTTTGATCATTAGCTGGGCGGAGGTTAGCAGCTTTTACGTGCGCGGCACTGCTTCGACAATCAAGTTGCGAGCGAGGCGTATGCTGCCGCTACTGGCGTGCGTGGCGCTCACTTACACTTTCGCTGCGTCCGCCCGCGCGCAGCAGACTAACCCAGTCGACCGCAAGGTCGAGAATCCCATCACCGACACGCCAAACGTTAACCCGCTGACCCAGGATCAGCCGGTGCGGCCGCCATCGACGAGGCGACAGGCGCCGGGCGTACAGCCGGGCGACGAACTGGTGGTGTTAGCAACTACCAAAACCGTCGCCGGCTCAAAGGGCGCCCTGGTCGAGGTTAACGAAGGCAACGTGGACGCGCGCATCGGCACCTACCGGCTGCAAGCTGACAAAATCACTGTTTACGAAGCCACCAACAAGATCATCGCCGAAGGCAACGTCGTTTTTGATCAGGGCGATCAGCAGCGCATCACCGGCAGTCGCGCCGAATGGAACTACAGGACGAAGACCGGCTTTTTTATCAACTCAACCGGTTACACCAACCAGACGCAGGACGGCACCCGGATGTATTTCACTGCCGATCGCGTCGACAAGATTAGTCTGGATACAATCGTCATCAGCAATGCCGAGATCACGGCTTGTGATGAAGAAGTGCCGAAGTGGAGTTTTCGCGCCAAGCGAGTCAAGATCAAAAGCGGTGATCGCGCGCGCATCATGTCACCCACTTTTCGTATCAAGCGGTTTCCGATCCTTTATCTGCCTTACGCTTCGCTCTCTCTCAAGCAGCGCGATCGCGCCTCGGGGTTCCTGACGCCGACATTCAGTGCCTCAGGCGCGAAAGGCTTTCGAATTTCTGAGGCCTATTACCTGACTCTAGGCCGCTCTGCTGATTTCACTCTGCGTGGCGATCTGTTTTCCAAACGGGGCATTGGAATTGGCGGTGACTTGCGCACTCGCGCAAACTCGCGCTCGTTCCTTAATATGGGTTTCTACATCGTGAAGGATCGCATCTTCGGGTCAAAGGCCGATGCCGATCATCCGGACCAGGGCGGCTCGAGCTTCTATATCGACGCGGTCCACTATTTTCCCAACGGGTTTTTGGCCGCCGCCGACGTAAACATTACTTCCAACCTGGCATTCCGCCAGATTTTTTCGGATTCGATCCAGCAGGCGATCTCACCCGAAGAACGTTCGCAGATCTTTATCAACAAAAACTATCACGCTTACAGTTTCAATTTCCGCCTGAACACGCAGGCGACGTCGTTGCAGAACTCGCAGATTCGGATTCGCGAATCGCCCAGCGTCACCCTCGATCGACGGCCGTCGCCAGTGCGCTGGTTCGAAAAAGTTCCGGTCTACTTTTCGTTTGAGAGCGGCGTCGAGGGTGTCAGCCGCAAAGAAACGGCGGCTGATTTAGCGATCTTTCGCGCTGAGACCGGCCGCGATCCGATCATTACGCCGTCGGTCGTGCAGCGGTTCGACTTTCATCCGAACATCTCGCTGCCGCTAAGTTTTGCCGGATGGTCTTTGACGACCACGGCCGGCGCGCGCGCAACCTACTATTCGAATTCCATCGATCCGACGACACGGCTGGTAACGCCCCGCGACGTGGTGCGCGGCTATGGCGAATTGGAATTGGATCTGCGTCCGCCGGCGCTGGCGCGGAACTTTCGCCGCGGCGATGGCTCAGTCCGGTTTCGGCACGTGATCGAACCTTACGTGATCTATCGGCGGATTGCCGGCATCGACAACTTTAACAACATCCTGCGGTTTGATTACGTTGACGCGATTGCCGACACGAACGAGATTGAATACGGCATTTCGAATCGTTTCTACACGCGTCGATCAACTGAGACGGTCGGCCAAAAGGCCGAGCAGGTGGCGAGAGGAAAGAAGTCGCTGGCAACCCAGCCTTACGAAGCGTTGACCATCACAATTCGGGGCAAGTATTTCTTCGATCCATATTTTGGCGGCGCGTTAGTGCCCGGCCAGCGCAATCAGTTTTATCCCCTCGACACCTTTTCCGGGTTTAGTTATGGCGCGGTGCCGCGCAAGTTTTCTCCTCTGAACGTCGACGTTCGTTACCGGCCCAGCGAGCAATTGCTGGCTGACTTTCGCAGCGACATCGACACGCGCGGTGGGGGCCTGCGGGCAATGTCCGCCACCTTTGGTTTGAACCGCGCGCTGGTCCAGGCGTTTTCGTCTTTTTACTACACCCGGGCAGTCGAGTTGGTGCCTTCGCTGCGCCGGTTTGCCGACGCGAGCGGAAAAGAGCCGGGCACGCTTCGCGGCTCGCAATGGAGCCCTTCAGTTTTCCTCGGCAATCGCGAGAAGGGATTGTTTGGTGGTCTCTCGCTCTTCTTCGATTTTCAAAAGCATCCGTTTGCCGGAAGCAATCGCTCCCTCATCAGCTCAACAGCGACGGTTGGCTATACCTGGGACTGCTGTTCTGTTACCGCGCAGCAATCTACGTTTAATGTAGGTTTGCGGAATGAAAATCGTCTGGTCTTCGCGTTTCGCTTGAACGGCATCGGCACATTCGGGACTGAAAAGATCGGGCAGCGCTTTCCGTAGGTCTGCTGCTCAGTCCGGATAAAGCTCGCAAACAATGCGTTCTTCAAATGAGCCGAAGGCATGAAGCTCACTGGCAGCACGCCGGCGATACTCGACCTGTATGCTTATTGGAATTGATGGTATTCCGCTCCGAGATATCAAGACCGGTGTTGGGCACTATACGTTTGAGCTGGCCCGGAGTCTGGCCCTGGCTTCGCCGGCGGATCAACTGGAGATTGTTTCTCCTTTTCCCTTTCTGCCCATGGATCAGAACGCAGGGACCACGCCTGAGTCACTACCGCCAAACCTGCGGACCGCGCAGGTCAAAGTTAATCTGCTGGAGCGGAACTGGTGGACGGTAGGACTTCCGCGTTATCTCAAACGGAGATCGCTGACGCTCTTTCACGGCACCAACTTTGACATTCCCCTGTGGAAGGGTTGCCCTACTGTTCTTACTATTCACGATCTCTCCGCATTCCTTTATCCGAAGACTCATGAAGCAGCGCACGTGCGGCGCTCGCGCCGTCGTGTTCCTTTGATGGCCCGCACCGCAACGCTAATCGTTACACCTTCGGAGAGCGTAAAGCGCGAAGTCGTAGAGCACCTGCACGTTGCGCCCGAAAAGATAATTGCCGTCCCTGAGGCAGCGCGCGCGATCTTCAGGCCGTTGCCGCCGGAGCAAACAGTCGAGACCCGGAAACGGCTGGGGGTGGAGGACGAGTTTCTCCTCTTTGTCGGCACCATCGAGCCGCGGAAGAACCTCATTGTCCTATTGAACGCCTACCGCCAGCTACTAAATGCAACCACCCTCCGGCCGCAGTTAGTCATCACGGGAAAGAAGGGCTGGCTGACGGACAAACTCTTTGCGTCGGTTCGAGAGTTAGGAATTGAGGAGCGAGTCCGCTTTACCGGATATCTTTCGGACAGCGACCTCTGCGCTCTATATTCCTCATGCCGCATCTTCATCTACCCGTCGATCTATGAAGGCTTTGGCTTACCGCCGCTGGAGGCAATGGCCTGCGGGGCGCCGGTGATTGCCAGTTCGGTTCCCAGCATCATAGAGGTCGTCGATGGGGCGGCGTGCCTGGTTGCGCCCGCCAGCGTTGATGAATTGGCTCAAGAGATGACGGCTTTGCTTGGCGATGAGACCGAGCGCCGGCGTCTATCGGAGGCCGGGCTGGAGCGGGCCCGGCAGTTCTCATGGGAGCAAACTGCCCGGTTAATGCTGGAGGTTTATCAGGAAGCGTGCGCCCGGGCCATCGGTGAAAAAAAGTAAGACAATTGGCCTTCCCGAAGCGTCTTTAAGAGCATCCTCGCTGGGCAACTTATCATCCAAAATGACCGCCCGCGATTTCGGATGATTTCATCGACCAGCATTGACAAGATCGGCGGCGGAACGGTATGTTTTAGCCCACGTGTTGGAAACGCTTTGATTGTCCCGAGGCCTTACCGAACCAAGGCAACTAACAGGAATACGGAGTTGAACACTATGAAGAAGCTTGCGGCCACTCTTTCACTGATCGGCCTGATTGCTATCGGCGTTCTGGGCCAGGCGCCGACGCTAACAATTGTCACTGAAACGCCCGGATTGCCTTCCGAGCTTTTCTACGGGAGCGTTAAGGTAAAGCCGGTGCGGCTTCGTCCGGGAACCAATACGGTGATCACGATTGCCGACTATGATTTTTTTATTCAGCAACAGTACATAGACTTCTTGAGGCGCTTCCCGGAACCTTCGTGTCCACAACTTGCGCCTACCAAATGTGGGCTTGACTTCTACGTACCCATCCTCGAGGGATGTAACCCGAACGACGCCGAGTGCATTAGGTACACGCGCGGCGCACTGTCAGCGAACTTTTTCCGCTCGCCCGAGTTCCAGGCAAAAGGCTCGCTCGTGATGTATCTGTATATGATATCTTTTGGTCAACGACCAGTCTCCGTGGCAGAGCTGAACGACTCCAGCAAGGTTGAGCGGCCACACTATGCAGAATTCATGGCCGACGTGGGAGCCATCACGGATCCCGCCGATCGAAACGGACCTGACCCCGCAAAGAAAGCAGCATTCCTGGTTGCGTGGGTGCAACGTCCCGAGTTTATCGCGCTATATCCAAACAGTTTGACGAATGCGCAACTCGCGACGGCCTTGGGTAATAAGGCCGGCGTGACCCTGTCTTCGTCAACCCAAAGCGCGGCCGCGGGCGCCCCGTCAAAGGCTGAGGTCGTGCGCATCGTTGCGGAGAGTCCGGAAGTAAGCGCTAAGTTTTACAAGCCGGCGTTCGTGACCATGGAGTATTTTGGCTATCTGCGCCGTGACCCGGAAGACTGTCACAATCAGGCAAATTGGTTCGGTACGCCCGATGGCAGCGGCTGTGGTTACATTTTTCATAACAACCGCTTCCAACTCGTTGCCGATCCCGACTTCTTAGAGAACACGATAGTTCGTGGCTTCATAGAGTCGCCTGAATATTTGAACAGGTTCTAATCGGAAAATGACATCCGGGCGCGCGTTCGCGGACGTCATCGTAGCGAGCTCCTAAACAAGGCTGGTCATCTGGAATGACCAGCCTTAATTGTTTTTCCAGCCCAGGATCTGAGGCCACGCGGAATCGGGCAAGATGAAAAACTCTCTCAAAGCGATAGTTCTGTTTTTGATCCCTTTGGCCTGGACAAGTTGGGCTGCCCATAGCTCCGCAACTCCAACAAAGACGGCGTCGTTATCCGCGCGAGAACAAGAACAGCCAGCGCCACAAACGCAGGCAGACAATACGGACAGTCATCGAACCCGGTACTCATCCGGCAACGAATCTCTCAATCGCTTGCAGGATTTTTTCCCACTTACGCTCAGAAGCACTGAAAAACATTTTCAGGGTCGGCAGGGGCTGGTGAAAGGTTTCGGCGCGGGAAGCGCGTATCCGCAGATTTGGCTGCGGGACAGTGCCACTGTGATCCCTGTTTCCCGCTATTACTATGGGGCCGAGTATTTGACTACCTGGCTGGAAGAACATCTTTCCTATCAAAGGGAGGATGGCAGCTTAAATGACTGGATTGCGTCCGGCGCTCGGTTGAACTTTCTGGCGGGAGCGCCGCGGGCGAAAGAAGTTTATCGGGCAATGAATGCAGCTGGCAGTCAAACGATCATAATCACAGCGGATAAGAACACTACAGAGGCGGATCAGGAAACCAGCGCCGTTGACGCTGCTTATCAGGTTTTTCAGATAAGGGGGAATCTTAAGTGGTTACGTAAGAACATCAACAGAGACCCAATTGTAAATCGCCTGGATCGTTCTCTGGAGTATCTACTCAAGGCCAGGTTCGATTCGAGACATGGATTGTTGAGCAACGCTTTCACGGCGGACTGGGGCGATGTTAGTCCGCTCTATAGCGACCAACGAGCCATATATTTAGATGACAAGACACCTCTGGTGGCCGGGCTCTATACGAACGTTCTTTTTTATCGCGCCGCTGGACAGTTGCAGCAGATCTACCGGGCGCTGGGGCAAACAAGCAGAGCCGCTTATTGGCAAAGAAAAGCGGCGATGGTTAGGGAGAACATCAACAAGTATCTGTGGCAGGAAGATAAGGGATTCTACCGAGTTCATTTGGACTTAAGGCCCGCGCGGGCCAGGGGTTGGCAAGATGACTCGAATATCTTCGCCATGGGAGGAAACGGACTCGCGGTGCTTTATTCAGTTGCAGATGACGCTCAATCAGCCAGGATTTTAGAAGTCGCAGAAAAACGTCAGCGCGAGTTTGGATTGTCGACAATAGCCGGCGTGCTGCTGCCGCCATACCCCAGAGGATTCTTCAAACATCCAGCCGTAAACGAGGAATACAACTATCAAAACGGCGGGCAATGGGATTGGTTTGCCGGCCGTTTTCTGTTGGCCGAATTCGAGAGAGGGTATTCGGCTCGAGCTTATGAGCAATTGGTTGGAATTGCCAATAAGACGGTCACGAACAATGGGCTGTATGAATGGCACACCAAAGACGGAAAAGGAATGGGAAGTTCTGATTATGCCGGCAGCGCGGGGTCTCTGGCGGGTGCTGTTTTCCAGGGACTTTATGGTGTCTATTTGAATGATAAGACGCTGAATTTGAGAGTCCGCTTGCGAGATCAACCCGGACAAGTACACTTATACGAACCAGCAACAGATAAATACGTTAGTTACCAATATCATTATCTGGAAGAATCCCAGACGTTAAAGTTGAATTATCAGAGTAACTCTCGCGGCGTCGGGAAAGTTTGCGTCCTCCTGCCGGAGAATCGCCAACCCAAAGAGTTAATGGTAGATGGTAAAAAGAAAGTCTTCATAAGGGAGACAACGGGTGCGGATACGTATGGATGTTTTTCCACCGATTGGAAGGCGCATCGGTTGGAGTTGAAAATCGCTGATTCCGTAAAACGGAAATAAGACTTCTTAAGCTTAGTTGCCGGTAGCGGTGATAATGTCGCCGCTTTTGATAAGTGTTTTCATGGGTTTTCGCTCCGCAGGAGCGAGATGTCTATAGCACCGCCGCACTAAAACTGACTCCTTGATTCAAAGGGCACGTCGAGTACTATAAACATTGCGCCCCTAATGGGGCCTCGGGGGCTCGAGACCAAACCAAAAACTCCTACACTGAATTCAAGGGCTCTCCACCGGACGGCTTCATGCGCCCATGGGTTCAGGTCTTAGTTCAGGTTCGTGGATCCGGATCCGTCGCGTCGTCGCGGTGGCGTTGAGATTCGCAACGCCTTCCATACTGACAGTGCTCATCACCTGAAAGAACAGTGCGCCGTCGAGCCAATCAAAGCTAATGCCCGCCGGGCTGTGCACGGCCACGTTAGCCGAGTAGGTGTCAGGCGCCAGCCAACAATTAAAAGCAAAGGTCACTTCCACTATCTCACCCCGTCGAAAAAGGCCAAGATTCATTTGCTGCAACTCAGTGTTGGTGCCGTAGAGATGGATGCCGTGACGATTGCGCAGCAGAAACCCAAAGACGGCATCCTCAACGTCCGCGTGAAAGATTGCCCGCACGCGCAACATCACCGGTTCGCCCGACTCAACAAATTCGATTTGCTTATGCGCGGCGTTCAGCAAATCCACATTGAGGATTTCGGCGCTGCCATCGCCATGACGGTAAACGTAAGAGACCCGCGGGCTGATTTCGTTCTCTACTAAGACGCCTGCGGTCTCTTCGGTAGCGGCTTGCCCAGCCTCGTAAGCGTCCTCGCGCGCCATGATCAGCTTCTGATAGCGATTAAGAACATCGGTCGGCTTTCCGATCGCTTCCATGCGTCCGGCATGAAGCAAAATAGCGCGCGAGCAAAGGGCGCGGATAGCGTTGGGATCGTGTGAAACGAAAAGAATTGTCATCCCGCTCTCCTGCATTTCCCTTATGCGACGCATGCAGCGATGTTGAAAGACGGCATCGCCGACGGCCAGAGCTTCGTCAACGATTAGAATCTGCGGCATTGCGCTAATCGCCGTGGCAAAGGCGAGACGGACGTACATGCCGCTGGAATAGGTCTTGACGGGTTGATAAATGAAATCGCCGATCTCCGCAAAGCGTTCGATATCCGGCAGCATGCTTTCGGTTTCAGCGCGCGAAAACCCCATTAGCGATGCGCTCATGAAAACATTTTCTATGCCGGTGAATTCCGGATTGAACCCGGCGCCGAGCTCGAGCAGCGCCGCGATGCGGCCGGTGTGCCGGACGCTGCCGTGCGTCGGCTCGAGCGTGCCCGCAACAATCTGAAGCAGCGTGGATTTGCCACAACCGTTGGGACCGACGACGCCAAAGGTGGTGCCTTCCTCGACTTCAAACCCCACCTCGCGCAAAGCCCAAAATTCGCGGTGCGTTTTCCATCGGCCGCGCGAAACCATTTCCTTCAGGCGATCGGCGGGTCTTTGGTAGATGCGGTATTGCTTCGAGACGCCTTCGACGCGGAGTACGACAGCCATAGCCAGGTATGATAAGGAGGGCCTGTGGGAATGTCGAACCTTGTGGCACGCGCATCTTGCGCGTGATTCACGGGCGGGATGACCGTGCCACTTGGGGAATAGTCCGCGGATCAAAACGGGCAACCGTTTCGTTGCTCTTTGCCACTAAAGAGTTTGGCGTCTCATTAACACCTCGCTTCAGCGAGGTGGAACCAGCCAAACGGATGGACAAGCAACCGTTTTCAACGGTTTTCTTGAGAAGCCGTTAAAAACGGCTACGATGATTTTGGATGACTTTTGTCACCTCGCTGAAGCGAGGTGTTAATGAGACGGTAAACATCCGGCGCGTGTTTCCGGAGCCGACAACTTGGGGCACTGTCACCCGGCGTTAATCATTGCGGTAAACGAATGGAACTTGTTATAGTCTCAAGGTGTCTGGGCCCTGTTTTAAACGAGATTTGGGACTTGACCTGTCAGGGTTTTTAGTTGCTGTTGATTGTAGTAGTTACCCCGTCACGCTTGCCTCACTAAAGACCCATCAATCGAGCGTTACCGAACTAACAAGAGGAGGACATGGTGAAAAACCACGCAAGAAATAAGAGGATCACCGTGGCAAAAAGACTAAGTCGTCTGCACGTCTTTGGGATCATCGTGGCCGTGCTGGTTCTGGCGATCAGCGCCGTCTCAGTCCTGTCGCGGCAAACCGCCAAGGTGAAGGAACCGAGCAAATCGGTTACGACCTCGGCGGCGCCAACGGCGGTGCCTAAACCCAACACCAATTACGTCACCGTAAAGGTGGCCGGCCAGGACGTTAAGGTTGATGGCCAGACGGGTGAAATCCAGCCACTCACTCCGCAAGAGGCTGAGAAGATGGCGGCCGGACTGGCGACCATGGTCAACCAATCCAGTGAAGGGCTGGTTCAGGTCCAACACTCGGATGGTTCAGTGTCGATGGATCTTGAGGGGCGTTTTCAGAATGTCACCGTCGCGCGGGTAAACAAGGATGGCAGCGTCTCTACATCCTGTGTAGACAATCCGCGGGCGGCCGGCGCTTTCTTCGGAATCGATCCGAGGAAGATTGAAGCGGCTCAAAAAGCACAACCCCGGACCAAGTTTGCTAACCCCAACTAATAAATGAAATACCTTCTCACCAGATTTCCTGCTTTTCTGCTCGCTTCGATCGTGGGCCTGATTGCCGCTTCATCAGCTTTCGGTACTGCCACAATAGTAATCCAGAACACTGACCAGCCAGGCGTTGGGTTCAACGATACGACGCCGGCGTCACCGGTGGGAGGAAATGCTGGTACGACCGTGGGACAGCAACGGCTGATTGCTTTTCAGGCGGCGGCGAATATTTGGGGCGCCACGCTGGTAAGCGGTCCAACCATTACTATTAGCGCGCACTGGGCTGCTCTGACTTGCAGTTCATCGTCAGGTACGCTTGGCTCCGCCGGAAATAACGGATCCATTTGGCGCGATCTGCCAGGTGGGGTTGGGGTTGCAGGTACCTGGTATGGAAATACGCTCGCGAACGCGTTGACTAACACTGACTTGAATGGCGCTACTCAGGAAATAAACGCGACATTCAACCTCAGCGTCGGGACTCCTGGTTGTCTGGATAGCCCCACGGCCCTTCATTGGTATTACGGACTGGACAATGCTCACGGCCCAACCGGTGTTGATTTGGTTACAGTCGCCGCGCACGAATTCGCACACGGTCTCGGTTTTCAGACTTTCACGAGTTCTACCACGGGACAACAAGCCGGTAGTCCGAACGGCTTCCCGTCAATTTATGACAGGTTTCTTTTTGACAACACCGCTAATAAGACGTGGGCGCAAATGACGACTGATGCCGAACGTCAGGCCTCCGCCATTAACACCGGCAACCTGGTGTGGAATGGAACACAGGTAACTGGTGACGCCGCCTTTCTAAGTGCCGGAAAAGACGGGATGGGGCACCCATTCCTGTTCGCGCCAAATCCAGTCAGGTCTGGTTCTTCGGTTTCCCATTGGGATTCCACCGCCACGCCCAATCAACTGATGGAGCCAAACATTAGTTCAAATCTCACGCACAATGTTACGACACCCGACGATTTGACCTTCTCTTTGCTGAGAGACATTGGCTGGTGTTTCGGCTGCCCGCAGCCACCACCGCCATCGCCTACGCCAACACCATCGCCGGTGCCGAATGACAACTTTGCTAATGCTCAGGTTCTTAGTGGATGCTCGGGCAGCGTTACAGGCTCAAACGTCGGAGCTACGAAGGAAGCCGGAGAGCCTGTTCACATCGCAGCCAGTCCCGGAAGTACGAAGTCTGTCTGGTATAGGTGGCAGGCTCCATCAACTAGCAGCGTCACGATCACCACAGCGGGAAGCGGATTCGATACGATGTTAGCGGTGTATACAGGAAGCAGTGTGAACGGCCTGACTCTGGTTCCGAATGGTAGTAATGACGATATTCCAGACGTTCCCGGTCAACCCCATGACACGTCCAGCAGCGTCACTATTAGCGTAACTGCCGGAACGACCTATCAAATCGCGGTAGATGGCTTCAACAACAACGGCGACGGCGGCGACACAGGCGCCATAACGCTCAACTGGACTGAAACCAATTGCTCGGTGACGCCGGCGACGATCATGGTTGAAGTTGGCGCCACCACCAAAGCGGTTGCGGTCGATTCGGTTACGCTAGTACGCGGACCATTTCCGATCACAAATGCTAATAACCTCAACACCAGTGATCCAAACACGCGCGTGATCTTGTTTACTTCGCCCCTGGGAACATCCAGCACGTCGAACGTGACTGTAACCAGAAATGGGATCGCGCTGACCGTCGAGAATGTAGGAACGGTGACGGGAACTACGGGGCTAAGTGCGTCTTACATCATCGTGAGACTTCCGAACGGATTGGCAACTGGAGAACTGCCGTTGACGGTTAGCGTGTTCGGCGTGCCAAGCACTAACAACCCAACGCTTGGCATACTGTAGCGGCGCAGTCTGATTGATTTAGTCTGCCTAAGATGAGGAATCCCAGATTATTCATCACTCTGGCGTTGAGCTTATTCCTCCTTCTCATGCTGGCCGGGTTTAGCTCGCCAGGAAGCAGCGCCAAACCAAAGGGCCCCAGCCGAAGCCCTCAGGCAGAACCTCCTCGTCCCAAACAAAACGAATCAAATCCTGAAGCGCAATCGCAGGACATGGACGATGATGAGCAGGATCCGGATCTGCCTCCGGGGATGCGAGGAATCGATCATGCAACTTATCTGCGGCTGCGCGATGAATATATCGCGTTGCGACGTGGCATTGAACTCGACCGGCCATTTGATCCTGGGGCCCGCGGTCGCGCCATTGAGCGAATGCGAGATCAGGAGATCGAAGCCAGCGGAGAGAATTCTTTTTTCGGCAGCATAGCCGACTTCCTCGGACTGGATTTGAATGCCGGCGGTACGTGGACCGCCATTGGTCCCGCGCCGCTTCCCGGGACATTTAGCGGCCGCGTGACTTCGGTAGTAGTCGATCCCACGAATCCGAACATTGTTTACCTGGGCGCGGCGCAGGGTGGTGTCTGGCGCTCGCTGGATGGCGGGGGCACCTGGGCGCCAATCTTCGACAACGCTCAGTCACTCGCAATTGGAGCCCTGGCACTCGCACCGTCTGACCATACCGTGTTGTACGTCGGCACCGGAGAGTTCAATGGGTGCGGCAGCTGTTTCTTCGGCGCAGGTCTGTATCGCATCGATAACGCCGACACCTCTGCCACTCTGGTGGGACCGATCAATCCGTCGCAAACTATCGGAAATCTTACTTACAATATTTTCAGCGGACGCTCAATCAGCAAGATCCTGGTCCATCCAACCAATCCGGGCACAATTTTTGTCTCCACTGGCTCAGGCGTCGGAGGCAGCGGTGGCAATGCATTGGGTGGGATTCCGCCGATGGGTACCCGTGGAGTATATCGCTCGGTCAACGCCACTGCTGCTGCCGCGTCGGTAACTTTTCAGAAGCTGGTCGTAAATACCGACAACAGTTTCGACAGTCCAGCAACCGGCAACGTAACCATCTCGGACATGGTTATGGAACCCGGCAATCCAAACAATCTTCTGGTTGGAGTGATTGGACAAGCCCAATCAGGCGGCATCTATCGTTCGACAAATGCACTTTCAGTAACGCCGACCTTTACGCAGGCGCAGTCGTTGGCTGCAGGCCTTCGAGTCACCCTGGCGATTAACAATGTCGGCGGAACGGTGACTGCTTATGCAGGCACGAGTGAAACTCCTACCAATACTCCGGGATGCACGGCTGTGGGCTCCGGGGCCGTGCGCAAATCGACCGACGGCGGCGCCAACTGGACCGGGCAACTAACCGGAGGCGGCGGATACTGCAGCGGACAGTGCTTCTATGACATGCCGATCGCGGTCGATCCCAACGATGCGAATGTCGTTTACATCGGAGGCCAAACCTCTTCGACGTGTGGAGGTGTAGTAAGGAAATCCTCGGATGGCGGCAACTCGTTCGCGAATGACAGTAGCGGTCTGCATGCCGACGATCATGCATTTTTCTTTGACGGCGCCGGCAATATCTACACCGGAAACGATGGTGGGCTTTGGAAGCGATCGGCAAGCGCCACAGCGGGAAGTGCATGGACTAATCTGAACCATGCGCCGCTGAATACACTTCAGTTCGAAAGTCTTGCGGTCCACCCGATCGACGCCAACCTCACCATCGGTGGAACTCAGGACAACGGCACCGAGCTGCAATCGACAACCAGCGGATCGTGGACGAATGTTCGCGGCGGGGACGGCGGTTACACGCTGATCGATCAGAACGCTACGGATACAACCAACGTGACGATGTATCACACCTTCTTTTTCAGGGGTGATGCAACCAGTAACGCTCAGATTCGATACGAACGCGCGTCGATCGTCGGCGGAGGATGGACCAACATCGGTTGCACTGCAGGAACACCAGCGAACGGCATTAACTGCACGGACAATGTGCTCTTCTATGCGCCGATGGCTCTGGGTCCCG
>Ga0070707_100000693_pt1 | contig 33444 bp, 23 predicted proteins | sample KBSK5502metaG_FD_65468 | JGI IMG/M metagenome (GOLD analysis project Ga0070707, IMG submission 65468) | Corn, switchgrass and miscanthus rhizosphere microbial communities from Kellogg Biological Station, Michigan, USA - KBS K5-50-2 metaG | ecosystem: Host-associated > Plants > Roots >... | reverse complement strand
TGATCTGCAGTATCCCTGCGATGCAACGCCCGCTCGGTATCGCCGCGAGTGCTACGAGCTGCAAGCCGATCTCATTCTGCCGGCAGTGAAACAGGATTATCGGAAGGCGAGTGGCGTCTGCGACGCAGCGGGTGACGCTGATCTGGTGAGTGCGTGCTACGTCGGTTTGGGTAGAAACGCCTCGGGCGCGGCCGCGTTTCAATACGCGGGCATTCGGAAGCGGTGCGACCTCGCATCGCCGGCAGGTCTGCCCTACTGCTACGAGGGCGCTGTACGCCACCTGGCGTACGCGCCAAGCGAGCTGCCGCGCGGCGTCGCGTTCTGCAAATCGCTTCCGGCAGGAGACGCTAGGACGCGCTGCTGGGATGGGATCGGATTGCAGGTCGGAGGATTTTTTTCTGAGCTTCCCTCGCGCCGCCGCGCCTGTCAGACTGATAATGCGAGTGACACCGCCACCTGCGTCGAGGGCGCGGGAGCAGCATCGGGCACCGGCGTCGGGGTGCGCGACTTGCCGCATCAATAATAATTCAAGGCTCATCGCGACCGACGGTCGCACTCAGCGGGGGAATTCCATGGCAAACGAAAGACGTTGCTCGGTTCGACTTCTCGTCTTCGGCGCATCGCTGCGCGAAGGCTCCATGAACGACCGGCTCGCGACACTCGCCGCGAGCGTCGCCGAGGAAAAGGGTGCGACCGTCGAGCGAGCTACGATGTCGCAGTTCGAGTGTCCGGCCTACGACACGGACGTCGAGGTCTCGACGGGCTTACCGGCCGGAGCGCAGGTACTGCACGACAAGCTGCAGTCCGTCGACGGATTCATGATCGCGTCACCGGAGTACAATGCGTCGATGCCGGGAGTTCTGAAAAACACGATCGACTGGGTGTCGCGATTCCGGCCGCAGCCGTTCAACGGCAAACAGGGATTCCTCATGGCGGCATCGCCCTCGATGACCGGCGGAAAAATCGGTCTGTGGGCGCTGCGGCAGCCGCTCGAACATCTCGGCGCTCGCACCTATCCCGATATGTTCGCGCTGGCGCAAGCGCACCGCGCGTTCGATGACTCCGGTCGCATCGCCGACGCCAAACTTCAGAATTGGTTCGAAACGACGATCGAGTGCTTCATCGATCTGGTCGAGGCAGCGAAGCACTATCCGCACCTGAAGAAGCAGTGGGTCGAATTCCTCGGCGAGCGTCCGGACGAAGAGACGACGCGGGTGGAGTTGGGCGAAACGGCCGCCGTATAAGGAGCGCGCGTGCAAAAGCGAAAGATCGGCTCCCTCGACGTGTCGGTCGTCGGAGTCGGCTGCAACAATTTCGGGATTCGCATTGACGAAGCGCGCACGAAAGAAGTCATCGACGCCGCGCTGGATTCCGGGGCCAATTTCTTTGACACCGCCGACACCTACGCCAATGGTCGCAGCGAAGAGCTGATCGGTCGCTTGATCGGCTATCGCCGGTCACAGGTGATAATCGCGACCAAGTTTGGACAGGCGGTGCCCGGACAAGGCACCGGTGCGCGTCCGGAATACGTGAAGAAGGCATTCGAGGCGAGTCTCAAGCGACTCCGCACCGATTACGTCGATCTCTATCAACTGCACCTCCCTGATCCCGCAGTGCCGATTGCTGAAACTCTCGGCGCGCTCGACGAGCTGGTGAGGGCGGGAACAGTCAAGGAGATTGGCTGCTCGAATTTTTCCGCGCAGCAGCTGCGCGAGGCGGAAGCGGCAGCGACGCGTCTGAGATCGGCGCGGTTCGTCAGCGTGCAGAACGAATACAGCTTGCTGAACAGAGAGCCCGAGGCTCAGGTGCTAGGTGAATGTGCGCGCCAGGGCATCGCATTCCTGCCGTACTTTCCGCTGAAGAGCGGGCTGCTCACCGGAAAATATCGGAAGGGACAACCGATTCCCGAAGACACCCGCGTGGCAAAGTTCGACAGATACCGGAAGCTTCTCACTGAAGAGAACCTCGAGAAGGTCGAGCGACTCATCGACTACGCGCAGTCACACGGTCACACCATACTCGATCTCGCAATTTCGTGGCTGCTCGCTCATCCCGTAGTTGCTTCCGTAATCGCCGGTGCATCTTCGGCTCAACAGGTGCGCGCGAATGTTGATGCCGCGAACTGGGACCTTACTGCCGCAGATCTCGATGAGATAAATGTCTTGCTCAGCCGTGAGGCAGGTAAAGCGACCGCCTGACTAAATTGCATAACGTTCCGCACCAGCACCGCGTAAATGAGTGGGGTATAGGAAGGGGCTGGTCAACACTCACGACGAAAATCGGAGCAAAAGTGAAAAACACTATTCTTTCCATGATTGCGATCGCGGGTCTCGCGGCCGCCGCACCGGCGGCGCAGTCGCAGGGCTACAATCCATTTCAGATTGGCGCGTCCGGTGGCGTTGGTTTCCCGACTAGCGACCTGGGAAATTCGACCAACACCGGCTACAACATCACAGTCGTGGTCGGCTACAAGCCGCAGCTTATGCCGCTATCGGTGCGCGGGGAGGCAGCGTACAACCAGTTTGGGTTCCAGGCCGGCGGAGGGAGCATCAACATTCCGTCGTTTACTGGCAACCTCGCCTATGATCTGCCGCTGGGGACGTCCTTTACGCCTTACGCCATCGGCGGAGCCGGGCTTTACCGTCCCAGCGCCAGCATAACGGGTGGCGGTACAAGCACGGCGGAGAACCGTTTCGGTTGGAACATCGGCGGCGGCGTGAAGATTCCGCTCACGCCCAGCTTTGAGACTTTCATCGAAGCGCGTTACAACAGCGTCAACGTCAACGGTGGCACGCTGAGCTTCATTCCGGTGACGGTCGGAGTATTGTTCTAACATCACCGCTAAGAAAAAGGCCAGCCGAATTCGGCTGGCCTTTTTTCTTCGCTGGTGAGAGCTATTGCACGGCGTTGATCATGTCGAAGATCGGCAGGTACATGGCGACGACCATGCCTCCGACGATGACGCCGAGGAACACGATCATGACCGGCTCGAGCAGTGAGAGCAGGTTGCTCACCGCGGCATCGACTTCTTCGTCGTAGAAGTCCGCGATCTTGGACAACATTTCGTCCAGACCACCTGTCTGCTCACCGACGGCGATCATGGAGATAACCATCGGTGGAAACACCTTCGACTTCTGCAGCGGCTGCGCGATCGTATCACCGCCGGCGATCGACGACCGCGACTGCATGATTGCGTCCTGAATGACGCGATTACCGGCTGTCTTGGCCGTGATCTCTAGTCCCTCGAGAATGCTCACACCGGAGCTGATCAAGGTGCCGAGCGTGCGGGTAAAGCGCGACACCGCCGACTTGCGGAGCACGTCGCCCAACACCGGCATCTTCAGCATTAAGCGGTCGATGGTGAGTTTGCCGTTGGGCGTCGCGTAATACTTCTTGAACACGTAGCCGCCTGTTACCGCGACAGCGAGGACCATCCACCAGTACCCCTTCAGGAAACGGGAGGCGCCGATGACGATTCGCGTCGGCAGCGGCAGCGCGAGTCCCACCGACGAGAACATGTTCTCGAAGACTGGAATGACGAAGATCAGGAGGGTCACCACCGCGATGGCGGCGACGCTCATGATGACCGCCGGATAGATCATGGCGCCCTTCACCTTTCTCACCAGGGCGTCGTTCTTTTCGAGGAACGTCGCCAGACGCATGAGAATCGTGTCGAGAATACCACCGGCTTCACCGGCGGCGACCATGTTGACGTAGAGGTTGGTGAAGGCGCGCGGGTGCTTCGACAGCGCGTCGGCAACCGTGTTACCGGACTCGACGTCGAACACCACTTTCCTGGTGACCTCGGCGAGCGCTTTGTTATCGGTCTGCTCGGCGAGAATCGTCAGCGCCTGCACGAGGGGCAGACCCGAGTTGATCATCGTCGAGAACTGACGGGTGAAGATGACGACATCGCGCGTCTTAATCGAGCCGCGCCCAATCTTCTTTGTCGCATCCTGATCGATCTTGACGACGCTGAGCCGCTGCTTTCTGAGTTGCGCTATTACGTCATCGCGCGAGGAAGCATCGATCGTCGCGGTACGCAGATCGCCGTTGAACGCTCTCGCTGTATAAGTAAACGTAGCCATTAACTAACCCTCTCCTAACGTCTCACTGGGGTGCCCGTCGCGGGCCGCCCGGCCCCGGGCTTTGTGGGGGGCGCAATCTTCCCACTGCCATCGTCCGCCGGATCAAGCTGTCCGATCATGCGCTGGAATTCCGTCGGATCACCGCTCACGCGGAGGCACTCGTCTGCTGTGACCTCGCGAGCCATGTACAACTGGTACAACGCATCGTTGAGTGTCTGCATGCCGTATTTCTTGCCGGCCTGCATCGATGAGTAGATCTGGTGAACCTTGTCGTCGCGAACGAGCGCGCGTATCGCCGGAGTCACCACCAGGATTTCTGCCGCCATCACGCGGCCACGACCGGTCGCCTTGGGCAGCAGCGTCTGGGTGACGATTCCCTCGAGCACGAATGCAAGCTGTGCTCTCACTTGCGATTGCTGGTGCGACGGGAAGACGTCGATGATACGGTTGATCGCTTCAGCCGCCGAGTTGGTGTGCAGTGTGGCGAAGGCGAGGTGACCTGTTTCGGCGATCGTCAGTGTGGCGGCGATCGTCTCCAGGTCGCGCATTTCACCCACCAGAATGATGTCGGGGTCTTCACGCAGCGCGTACTTCAGGGCGTTGGCGAATGACTTGGTGTCGCTCCCGATTTCGCGCTGGTTGATGATGCAGCTCTGGTGCTTGTGAATGAACTCGATCGGATCTTCGACAGTGATGATGTGGCCTTTGCGCTCGCGGTTGATCTTGTCGATCATCGCGGCAAGGGTCGTCGACTTACCGGAGCCGGTGGGTCCGGTGACGAGCACCAGTCCGCGTGGTTTCTCCGCCATCTTGGCGATCGAGCCAGGCAGACCAAGCTGATCGAAGGTCTTGATCGCAAAAGGAATCTGTCGTACCACCATCGACACGCAGCCGCGCTGCTTGAAGACGTTGCCGCGGAAGCGAGCGAGGTTCTGGATTCCGAATGAGAAGTCGAGCTCGTCCTCCAGCTCGAAGCGCTTCTTCTGCTGCTCGGTCAACACCGAGTACGCAATCTGAAGCGTGTCCTTCGGCGTCAGCTCGAAGTCGGCGGTGGCATTGGTGATGTCACCATCGACGCGAAGCTTGGGGCGCTCGCCGGCAACGATGTGCAGGTCGGAGGCGTTGCGGGAGACCATTTCCTCGAGCAACGTGCGGAGATTCAACCCTCCAGCGGGCTTCGGTGGTCCGGAAGGCGACGAAGTGTCTATGAACGGTAAGGTCATCGGTTAGTGATGCGTGGGGTGAGAATCGGCCGCTGTTTCGCGAACCACCTGGTCGAGGGTCGTGATTCCTTTGAGCACTTTCAGCCAGCCATCCATGCGCAAGGTCAGCATTCCCTCTTCGATGGCCACCTTCTGGATTTCCGCGGCGCCCGCGCTCTGCATGATCAGCTTTCTGAGACGCGGCGTCATGTTCAACACTTCGTAAAGTCCCTGGCGCCCGCGCAGACCTGAGCCATCACACTGCTCGCATCCTTTGCCGCGGAACGTGGGAATGTCTTCCATCTTGGTGTCGAGCGTTATCTGATCCATGAATGGGCGCGCCGCGTCGGTCGCTTTCACCTTGGCATCGTTCAGCGCCATGTCGGTGAAATGCATGTCGCGCAACGTCATGCTGCCGATCTTCGCCGCACTGATTTCTGCCTTGTCCATCTTGTAGGCTTCCGCGCACTTGGAGCATACGCGACGGACCAGTCTCTGCGCCAGCACCAGGTTTAGCGCCGAGGCGACGTTGAATGGCTCGATGCCCATGTCCATGAGACGAGTGACAGTCTCCGGCGCGGAGTTTGTGTGGAGTGTCGACAGCACGAGGTGACCGGTCAGCGCGGCCTTGATGGCGATACCACCCGTTTCCAGATCTCGAATTTCTCCCAACATGATGATGTTGGGGTCCTGACGAAGGAACGCCTTCAGCGCCGCGGCGAAGGTCATTCCAATCTCGGTTCTCACCAGCACCTGATTGATGCCGAAGAGGTTGTATTCAACCGGGTCCTCCGCCGTCATGATGTTGACGTCGATGTTGTTGATCTTGGACAAGGCCGAATAAAGAGTCGTCGTCTTACCGGAACCCGTCGGACCTGTAACCAGCACCATGCCGTATGGATTGGAGATCGCTTCCATCAGCTCGCGCTCGGCGCGGGGCTCGATGCCGAAGGTGCTCAGGTCGAGCGAGAGGTTGCCCTTGTCGAGAATACGGAGCACCACCTTCTCGCCGAACAGCGTAGGCAGGGTCGAGACACGGAAATCGATGACCTTGGTGCCTATTTTCAGCTTAATGCGCCCGTCCTGGGGGACGCGGCGCTCGGCGATGTTCAGGTTAGCCATGATCTTGAAGCGGGAGATGAGAGCCGGTCGCATCTTGATCGGCGGCTTCATTATCTCCTGCAGCGCTCCGTCGATGCGGTATCGCACGCGGAGCTCCTTCTCGAAGCACTCGAAGTGAATATCCGACGCTCCTTTTCTGAGCGCGTCGGTCATGATGGCGTTGATAAGCTTTACGACTGGAGCTTCGTCGACGAGCGCCTGGCCGGCGAGCTCGTTGTCGTTCTCGCTCTCGAGGATCTCGATGTCGTCGTCGTCATCGATCTCGGCGAGGAGGTTTTCCATCTGAGCCTCGCCCGACGCGTAGAACTTCTCGATTGCGTTGCGCAGGGTGAATTCGCCGGCGATGACCGGGAAGATGTCGAGGCGGGTGATGAACTTGATGTCGTCGAGGACCGACAGCGTCGCCGGATCGGACATGGCGACTGTCAGAGTGCGGCCGTCGCGCTTGAGTGGAAGCACGCTGTGCTTCATTGCCAGCTCACCGGGAATGAGCTTGGCAATGCGCGGATCGACCTGGAATTTGGTCAGGTCGACGGCGGGCATCTTATGTTGCCGCGCGAGCATCCTGGTGAGGTCGGTCTCCTTCACAAAACCGAGCTTGACCAGGTTGTAGCCGACACGCGTGCCGTTATGTCGCTGCTCCTGGAGAGCCTTATTGAGCTGTTCTTGTGTGACCAGCCCTTCTCTCAGAAGCAGATCGCCGATCCTCGGCGTTTTCGCGGCAGGAGCTGTCAAGGACGCATGTCCCTCCGGTGAGGCTTCCTGCGTGCTTTTGGCAGTTCGGAACGCCTGGATATGACTGTGTTGGTAGGACGCGGGACCAAAGAGAAGGTTACGCTAGAGTCAAGTTTTCCTACCATAGAGGGTCCGATGCCTTTCACACGTCGGAGACCATCCATAGAGCCGAAGGGACCAAACGAGTCACGGTCGGCTACAATCCTCTTCGCCAAAGCTGGCCCGATATGTCTAAGAGTCTCGATTTCCTTGACCGTGGCGACATCCAGATCTACCGGTCCGGTCGGCTTCGGAGGCGCCTTCGGTGGACGATCACGTTTGGGCTTCCGCAAGCCGGCGCGGCGCGCCGAATCAGCAGCTTTTATCTGTAGCTCGAGGGCTGAGCGAGCTTTCGCGTCAGCCGGAGAATGGCTGTGGAAAACTCGGTACGCGCGCGTTAAGGCGCCGAGCACAAGAACAACTGTGAAAAAGAGAAGCGCCTTTCGTTCGGCAGGGGTCGGCATGATGCGACCCTACCGGTATCAGTGTGGCTTATGTCACCGAAGCGGCGCGAGTGGGAGCGTACTCTTCTATCGAGGTCGTTAGAAGGAGTGTGGACAGCACCAGGACGCCCGCGATCACGAACGGAAATCCAAGTCCGAGGTGGTCCATCGCTACGCCAGCAGCAAGCGGGAAAACGACGCGCGAAACGCCGCCAAAGGTGTGCTGAACGCCCATGTACATGCCGCGTTGGCGCTTGGGAACCACGCGCGAAAGCATGGCGGTGACGCACGGGAAGACAAACGCGGTTCCCAACGGCATTAGAGTGAGGGCAAGCAGGAGCGTTAGATAAGAGTGTACCGCAGCGACGACCGACAGCCCGACGGCGAGCAGGACCAGACCCAGTCGCGTAAGGCGCGCTTCTCCAAGCCACTCGATCATGCGGCCGAGTAGCCCGGCACGAACAAAGACTCCCATGCCTCCGAGGTACATCACGAAGAAGCCGACGTTGGCTTCAGTGATGGGAAGTCGATTGGCAAGAAGGAGCGGCAACGTGGGTGCCGTACCATAGAACCCGCCGATGGCGATCGCATAGATCCAGATCAATCGCTGCGCCGGTTCTTTAGGATGGGCGATGACGCTCCACACGGCACGCGAGCTGGTCTGATGGGCGATCTCTTGCTCGCCCGTTGCCTGAGAATCGTCCTTTGATTCGCGCAGGTAGATGCCGGCGAAGATGCTGACCAGAATGCAGAAGATCGCCGAGGCAATTCCCGGTGCGTGATGTCCCCAGTGAATGAGCCCGGATCCAATCGCTGGTCCCACAACGGCGCCGAAACTCGTTGCTGCCGAAAGCCAGCCAAGACTCTTGGCGCGATCGTTGGGATCGCTCGCATCGGCAACGTATGCCTGGACGACGCCGATGGTGCCGCCGCCGAGACCTTGAACGACACGGGAGAGGAGAAGGAGCCAGAGCGTGCTGGCGTAGGCAAAAGTCACGTAGGCAACCGCTGAGACGAGCAGCCCTGCGAGGAGCGCCGGGCGACGTCCATACCGATCGGAGAAACGTCCCCACAGCGGTGCGCTGGCGAGCTGGGCGATCGAAAAAGCAGCGATCAGGATTCCCACGATCGTCGCGGACGCACCCATTTTCGTGGCGTAGAAAGGAAGCAACGGGATGATCATCGCCAGGCCCAGCATGTCCACGAAGGCCGTGATCATAAGGACCGTCAGCTTCCCTTTCATTTTCTATTTGTGCGTCACCAGCGCGGTTGCGACATCTCCAACTGTGGCGAGGGATCTCGCGGAAATCTTGTCCATCGTGTCGTGCGGGGTGTGGTGCGGTGGGTAGGTGAGATCGATCACATCGATCACGTGTATTCCCGCGTTCAAAAATGGAATGTGATCGTCGGTGATGAGGCCGCCACTTTCCTGGACGAAGATGTCTCCGTAGCCGAGATCGGCCGCCGTCTGCCAGACACGCGAAACGACTTCCGGCGCCTGCTGAAAGGAGTTCATCTCGTAAGGAATGCGCAAATCCTTGTCGCCGATCATGTCCCACAACACTCCGTAGAGCGGGTTGTATCCCGGCGATGGCAAATGCGCGGCGAAATACTTCGAGCCGATCAGCACGTCTACTTCAGGCGGTCCGAACTGGCCGTAGTCTTCGCCGTCGGTGAAAAGGAGGTCTACGCCGACTACCGGTTTTGTTCTCTTCAACACGTCGCCGAGGGCGACGAACATTCCGACACCTGAAGCGCCGTCGTTTGCGCCAGGCACCGGCATCTTCTTCTCGGCTTCAGTGGTCGCAGACTCGGAGATCGGTCGCGAATCCCAGTGCGTGATATAGAGCACGCGGTCAGGAAGATTCGGGCGGAAGCGCGCCAGGATGTTGCGCAGCGGCAGCTTCTTGCCGTCGGACGTCGTGTAGGTGAAGCTCTGGACGATGACTGTGTCAGCGCGGGCGCGCATCTGTCTGATAATCCAGTCGCCCGCCTTCTGTGCGGCTGGTGTTCCGGGGACGCGCGGACCGAAATCAACCTGCGCCTTGGCGTAATTGTACGCCGCGCTTCCGTTGAAGCCGGTCGATGTGCCTGCTACGGCGCTTCTTTGCGCTGCGCTGCCCTCCTTTGCGTCAGTGCCCTTGCATCCAATTAGTAGACATAAACCTAGGGTAACCATCGATCTCACTTGAAGTCCCCGGCGTAAAACTGCAAGTGCATCACCGCGCTGAGCACCGTCTGGGTGAAGCGGCGGTTAAGGTTACGGTCGAAGCTCTCTACACGCGAGACTACGAAGCTCGACGAAAGATTTTCAGCAACATCGGTATCGGCGCTCATGCTGAACGCGCGACGACCATTGTCCGTCAGTCTGCTCTCGCCGGTAAATGCCAACGGGTTCACCACGAAATTCTGTCCCAGACTCTTCTGATAGCTCACTCGGGTTCGCAAATCGCTCCTCGCATTCCAGTCGGCAGGAAGTTTCCATGGCTTTGAGACATCGACGCTGAAATCCGAGTTGTCACCATTCCTGGTTAGTCCCGGCTTGGCGTCGAGTTGTTTCGAGAACGAGTACCCCAGAGTCGCGGCGAGGGGCCTCGCGCCGGCGAAAACCAGCGAGCCGCTCAGCGGATAGGTACGAACGCGGATCTTACCTCTGTCGTCCAACGTGTCACCCGCCAGCGGCTGCGTTCCATTTACCTGGCGAGTCTCGAGTACGCGCGCGTTGGCTCCGACGCTGGAGATTATCGACTTGAGTCCGCTCGGCTGTCCGGTCCAACGGAACGCTACGTCGGGAAACACTATTTGCGTCCCATCAACAATGTCCTGACCCTGCTCGATTCTGCGCGTCCAGTTGCGGGTGTTGATGCGTTGATACCTGCTGGCGAGGTTGGCGCCGAAGGGAAGGTTGAGCGATTGGTTGACGGAGAACTGCGTGACGAGACCGACGCTGGTAGCGAGCTCGTTCCCAATCTCGCGGAACGTGTTGACGCCGCCGACCCCGAACTGATAGGCGATTGAGGCGCCCGCGGCGCTGCCGTCGTACACTGATAACAGGCTGCGATTGAAGTTGATGTCCACCGGTTGCAGTCCGCCAAGAAGACCGCGCAGAATGCTGTTGCTGTCGGTGTATAGCTTGACCGCCCTGGGAAGATCGAGAGTGAGACCGGCGGTTGTCGTCTGCGAGTTGCCGAGGCGGCGCGGGATTCTCAGCTCGCCAGTACTGTCACCACCTTGACGGGCGAAGCCCAGCGTGTTTGGATCGCGAAGCATGTTGTAAGAAGTTCCGAAATCGAGCCGCGGTCTGAACCAGGCAGTGATCGGCGGCGAGATGTTGATCCCCGCCTGCATTGCTCGCTCTCGCTCGAGACCGGCATCGCTGCCGAAGATTCTGTCGCGATCGCTGGTGGCGACGAGACCGAGCGGTGAGCTGCTGCCGTATCCTCTGAGGTCGCGCACTGAAGTGATGTCCCATCTCACCGAGGCTGCCTTGAACGGCTTGAAGACGACACTGCTGCCGTTGCGCCAGGTGCGCGTGCGACCTTTGACTGCCTGGGCGGTGTCGTCGATTGCAAATGCGGGCTTCAAGAACGAAACGCGATCGTCATGACCGTTGGTATAGGCGCTGGTGAGGTGGATTTCCGTCGGTGACCAGCGAGCGAGATCCGGTAGCAGCGCTCTCGACAAGTTGAAGTCGGCGCCGACGACGAAGTTCTTGGCCTGCCCGTCCTGGTACTCGCTGCGCGACATGCCGGTGGTGTACGAGGAGCTCAGTGTCAGGTTGTTGATCAGCGGCGACCACATCGAGCCGGTCGATTCCTTGGTGCGCCGGACGCTGAGCGTCATGGACGTCGCGGCCGACCGCGGTGTGCGAAGCCCCTGGATGGCCTCGCCCTGAATATCTGACTGCGAAACGTAAATCGGCTGTTCGGATGCTGACGTGTAATTCACAGTGAGAGGAACGGCCAGACCGAGCGATGCGGGCAGCAGCTTTTCCAGGCGAAACGCGGACGTGACGTCCCAGTTGTTGTCCGTCAGAAACGTCGGCTGCTCGGCGAGCTGCCGGAAATTTCCATCGCGTCTGCTGGCGTTGATGCGGATGTCAGCGAAATCGCTGGCGGCGATAGTGAGGCCGACCTGACCGGCGAAACCAGCTTCGTTGACAACACCGGCCAGTCGAATGTCGTCTACCCACATCTCGAGCGTGTCGCTAGGCAGAATCGGATTGACGCCGGGTGGAACCGGCAGCCGAAGCATTCCCACCGCCAGCTCCTGAACTGCGGCGAGATTGGGAGGACTGGAGCCGGGATCGAGACTGTAGACGATGTAGCCATCGCCACAGGCAGCATAGCGCGAAGCCGCCGTTGCTCCAGCCGGTAGAGGAGTATTGGCGATGAGAACGGAGTCGAGTCCGCTGCAGGTGTTGCGCTGCTTGCCCTGCAGATAGGCATTCTGGATCTGGGCGCGCAGCGCGATGAGCCTCGAAAAATCGAGGGTGATCTCCGGCAACCACGCCGCCTGGGTTGTTCCGGTGTTGATCGACGTGCGGTACATGTAAAAGTTCTGGTCGTCCCGCGCGATCTTGATGTAGAACTGCAGCTCTCCATTGAGCCCCCAGCCGCTGCTGGCACCACGCGCCCAGACGCGCAGCTGCCTGTAGCTCATGAAATTCTTCTCGCCTTCGGGGAAGCGATAATAGGTCTCGGCGCGGTCGAGGACGTTCAGATCCGTCGCCGTGAGTCGGAGTGACCGCTCGTTGATTTGCACGCGTCCCGGCTGATACGACACAGTCTTGCTCGTCGGAGCGTCGGTGATGCCGGGAGGCGATTGGTAGGAGATGTCCTTCCCCGAGTGCTGGTCCTGCGTGCCGACTACGCCGGCCTGCACCGACCCCGTCGATGTCTGGCCGCCGGCGATGCCATGGAGCGTTCTGTCGCTCACCTTCAGCCACGGCGCGCCGGTGAGCCGAAGGCGCGCCAGAGGAACGGTGCTGAACTCGGCGTCGTTGAGTCCACTGCCCGAAATCATGGTCACGCGCAGAGCGCGGGCGCGGCGCAACACCGGGCGGCCCAACGAGTCGTCGGGCGTGCGAAACGGAATGCGGAAGAGAACCCAGCAGACGTCATCGCGTGGACCCTGCGGTTGACCGATGATCTTGGGTGGTGGTCCGCACACGCCTGTTCGCGTCTGCTTAGATGGATCGGAGAGGTCAACGATATACCGCAGCCACTGCTCCTGATCGCGCTCGGCGGTAGTCAGGTTGAGAACGTTGTCGGCGTCTATGTCTTCTTCATCGAGCCGATTGTTGTGAACCGTACAGTTCGTTTTCGAGTCGCCGAGGATCTGAAGCAGTCCGTAACCGCCGTGGCACGTAGCAGCGACCGGGATTGTAATGAACGTCGGACCCTGACCCTGAAGAGTGTCGATCTCGACGACGAGGTTGTGAATAACGTCGCCCGGAAGTCCGTTGTCATTCGTCGCCACGTTGAACGCGCGCGAGAAAGGATCCCGTTCACTGTTCAACGTATCCAATCCCTCGATTTTCTTGCCGCGGTAGGTCGTGTCGAGGGATCCGGGCAGCGCGCCTCGCTGGATGATCAAAGTGTCGGGACCGTATGAGACCGAGTTCTCCGAGACTTCGCCGAAATCAAAAACCAGTATCGGATTTTTTTGGAGATTTCTTATGGGTATCTGCGCCCAGAACTCCAGAAACTCCGCGTGGGAGATGTCAACGCCGCCGGCGCCAAGGACGGTGCGAATGGAACGCCATCTGCGCCCGGCGGGCGCATTGGCCACAGTCCAGTGAAAGGTCTTGCTGTCGTTGTTCAACTGACCACCGACGCCGAGCGGATAAAGTGTCAGCCACAGCAATGGCTCAGGCCCGGCGACGCCGGTTCCGCTGAGTGCAGCGTGGTCGTCGATCTGATCGATTCGATAACGAACAGCGTGGCCCTCGGCATCGATGCCATTGCTCTGCCAGGCGAGCGTGGTGGCGCGGCCAAGATCGAACACCGTAGCGCCGAATAGCGACGGAATTCTGTTGCCCAACGCCGGCTGGCTGCTGAAGTACCACTGCGGATCCGTGAGCACGATCGGCAAGCCACCTTCGCCCTCGAACGATTCGAGATAGGCCTGTTGCGAAGCGTTGGTCTGCGGACGACTGCCCGCCACTTCGGCGGAGAAACCAATTTTCGATGGAACGGTCGTCGGACCATAGGGCAGCTTCGAGACGAGCTGCGTCAGGGGCTCCGCATCGAAGTTGAAGAGCGCGCTGACCCCACCGACCAGCGATGCAGCCGGCTCGAAACCGAGCGGCGGGCGCGTGAAGTTGGTGCGCTGACTCTGGGAGATGGCGGTGAAGTTGATCTGACCGTTCTCGAACGGCAGCTCCGCGGTCGCGCCAAAAATCGAGGTCGGCGTTTCCTCGAAAACCGGGTTCTCCTCGTACTGCACCGTCACCTGTCGAGGGCGCGGAAAGAGGGTGTCCGGCCGATTGAACGACACACGGCCGAGATCGTAATCAACGGAGTAGTCGGTGCCGCGGGTGAGGGGAACGCCGTCGACGAGCAGACGCTCGGAGTTGGGTCTGATCTGCACGGTGCCGAGCATCAACGCGCCGCCGTCGCCACTTCCCTGCGATTGCGCGCGCATCCTGATGTGATAAATGGCTTCGGGGCGCTGCGACGAGCGGACGTACTCGGGCGGCGTCGTGTAGATCGTGTCGTTGGTCGGATTTCCGCCGACAGCGAGACCGTTCGACGCAAACGGCTTTGCCGAAGGGAAGATCAGGAACTGATCCTGAATAGTGTGCGCACCTGGAGAGCCCAGACTGAGCTGGAAATTGGGATCGCTTGGCCGCGGCCAGATTCTGTTCTCGAGGTCGAAGCTCGAGCTATTGGTCGATTGAGCGAGGCCGAACAACTTGAGATAGGTGTCGGCATTGCCCGCGACCGGTTTTTCCTGGTCCTCGCTGCTGCCGGTGACGACTTTCAGGGTGACGCTCTGGCGTCTCAAGTCCGATCCGCCGAGGCGATAAACGCTTCTGATCTCACGATCGAAGGCAGGATCTCCCGGCTGAACGTCGGGGTCCCAGATCAGGTTGGCGAGCTGCTCCCGCTTGTCGGTGAAAGTGAGATCGGGGGTGCCGCCGGTGGCAGTGTAGATGGTGTCGCGTCCTCCGATGCGCACTCGATAGGCGACGACGAGCCTTTCGTTGTTGAGCGCCAGCGGACGGACGAGCGCGATCCAGAGCAGAGAAGGATCGGCGTAGTAGTCGACGCCCTCGCGCAGGTACTCATAGATCTGACCGCGTCTCGAGCGCGGATTACCGATAATCCTGAATTGCGGACCATCGGGATTGGGCGGCTGCCCACCAATGAGCAGGCGGTAAAGAAAAATTTTCGTGGGACGCAGCGTGTCGGGCAGCGAGGCGGCCAGCGCGGCCATCCGGCGCGTGTCGAGAAGGTCGACGTTGGGATACGCGCTGCCGAACAGTCGCGGGTCAACCGTAAAGAAAAAGCGACGCGGCTCGAACTGATAATCCTCGATCTTGCGATCGATCGCCTGCAGCGTGCGGTCACCAATGGTGAAGATGCGATCGCGAACGACGTTGCCCTTCTGTTGGGCGAGAATCGCCTTCAGACGCATCGAGCCGATCTTGGTGATCGCCTGAACTCCATAATTCCCGCTGGGAATGCCGGCGGTGATGTACCGCGACGACGGCGGCTGGAAGGTCACGTTGCCGACCTCGAGCCGCTGCACGAACTCACTGCGCTTGCCCTCATAGTAAATCGAGATGTTGTTGGAAGCGTCAAACTCGCGCTGCGTGTCGTAGTCGAGATTCACGTGGACGCGCTCGGCGACGATGCCTCCCGACTTGGCGGCGAACTGAAAATCAACGAGTGGCTCGAAGGCGCTGCGGCAGTTCGCAACCGGGTCGAAAAAGAAAGCGGACGAGCAAAGCGCGCTCTGATTTTTCTCGCCGCGAAACTCGAGACGCCCGTCCAGCTGCAGGCCGAGATCGGCGTACTCGCCGAGAATCGGCAGCGGTTTCGGGGTCACGGTCGCCTTTGGCTTTACCGGGAGCTCGCCCGGATAACTCGGCGCCGGCGTCGAACTGGCGAAATTGCTCGTCGCGACCTGGCCCCAGACCGCCTCCATGATCGTGCGCATGTTCTGCTGGAACGCGGTAGCACGCGCGGCTTCAATCTGTGCCTGTGCCTGGCGGAAAGACTCGCGATCTCCCCGGGACAGCACGGTTGGGAGAATGAGGGGCAGAGTATCGCGGCCGAGCCGGAGGCGGATTCCCGGCGTACCCGGTGTGCCGGTTGGCGGGGTGACTGGCGGCTGAGGCGTCACCTTCCGAGTGGTGTCCAGCGGATTCTGTGCGTGCGCCAACCGGGGCGCCATCGAGAGCAACGCGCCCAGCGCAAAAACAAGCCCGGCACGGCGTGACCAGCGTTCGGTCGAACGCGTGGAACTCGTTGTGTTCGTGTCGCTTACCCACGAGCGCACGGTATATTTCACTCCGTGAAGATACTGCACCGCTACGTGCTTAAGGAACATGTGGGGCCGCTCACTTTTGCCCTTACGGCGCTCACGTCGATCCTGCTGCTGCAGTACATCGGAAAGCACTTTGGCGAGCTAGTGGGCAAGGGATTGCCGTCCTTCGTCATCGCCGAGTTTTTCGGCCTGTCGATACCGCTGACGGTGGCTTTGACGCTACCGATGGCCGTCCTCGTCGCCACGCTTTACGCATTCAGTCGACTGGCGGCGGAGAACGAGATCACCGCCTTGAAGGCGAGCGGCGTGAGCATGGTGAGCGTTCTCAAGCCGGTGCTGTGGGCGGCGCTGGGCGTCACCATCGTCATGATTGGATTCAACGATCAGGTACTGCCCCGCTCAAATCACCGGCTGGCAGTGCTGCAGCGCGACATCGCTCAGAAGAAGCCGACCTTCGGTCTGCGTGTGCAAGTCATCAACGAGGTAAGTCCCGGAAAGCTCTATCTTCGTGCGGGACACATCGACGAAGCGTCGAACCTGATGAAAGAAGTCACGATCTACGACATGGCTGACGCAACGCGGCGCCGCACGATCTACGCCGACAGCGGCAACATGCGAATGACGAACAACATGTCCGACCTCGAGCTGACTCTTTATAACGGCAACACCCAGGACGTCCCGACCAACAGTCCCAGCGAGCTGCAGCGGTTGTATTTCAATACTGATATCATCCGCGTGCGCGGCGTCGGCAATCAGTTCCAGAAGACGACGGCCGACTCTTACAAGAGCGATCGCGAGATGACCGTCTGCGAGATGCAGGAAGCGCAGGACCGGGCGCGGCGAGACCACGAGGCAGCGCGAGTCGAGTACGAGAAGAAACTGGCGAAGCTCAAAACAGAAAAGGCGAAGTTGAGCCCTGACGTGCTCAATACCGATCCCGACACACCGTGGGACATTGGACTCGGCAAGCTTTACTGCAACGCACTTGCTTTGGTGTTGCCGAAGAAGGCCAAGGCGCAGGGCGCATCGCCACCTCCGCGGCGGGCGGGTCTGCCGCAAACGGCGACTTCGACGCCGAGAACTGCTCCGCGAGGTCCGGTGTGGCAGGGATACGCTGTGCCGAGCGGTCAGGCTAGCGGCGGAGCTTCCTCTACCCCCAGCGCCCGGACAGCATCGAGTACTGCCGTCGGCAACCAGGCGCCGACGCCACAGATTCAACCTCCGCCGCCGAACACGGCGGAGATCGCGATGCTGGAGAATCTCCGTCTCAGATTGCAGGACAGCTCGCAGCTGATGAACTCGTACGGCGTGGAGATCCACAAGAAGTTCGCGCTGGCGGTTGCGTGCTTTGTCTTCGTGCTGCTCGGCGCCCCGATCGCATTGAGATTCCCGCGCGGTGGTGTGGGCCTCACGATTGGCGTGAGCCTGTTCGTGTTCGCGCTCTATTACGTCTGCCTCATTGCCGGCGAATCGATCGCCAAACGCGGGATGATGCCGGCGGTCGTCTCGATGTGGATGGCGAACGTCATCTTCGCGCTGATCGCGCTGTGGATGCTCGCCAAGATGGGTCAGGAAGGCACGACGGCACGCGGTGGCGACATGAGGGAGATGCTCGGCGCAATCAAGGGATCGATCCGCTCGAAGATCGGCTGGAAAAATCGCCGCGACAGTCGAGAGAGAATCGCCGCTTGAAGAGAATGGTGCGGGCGCTCGACCGCTACGTGTTCGTCGAGTTCTGGAAGATCTTCGTGACGACGGCGATCGGCTTCCCGATCCTCGTCAACATCATCGACCTCACCGACAATCTGGACAAGTACCTGGGTCAGAATCTGACCTGGGGGCGCATTGCGCTGAGTTACCTGTACTGGCTGCCGGACTCGATGTTCATGGTGCTGCCAGCGGCGGTGTTGTTCGCGACGGTGTTCGCGATCGGTGCGTTGACACGACATTCCGAGATCACCGCAGCCAAAGCATCGGGAATCAGCTTTTATCGATTCATCGCGCCCATCTTCGTCGGCGCCGTCATCGCCACGCTGCTCGGGCTGGTGCTCGGTGAGCTTGCTCCGATCACCAACAAGAAGCGGATGGAAATTCTGCAAGGCAATCAGGTCAATTTCGGCAACGACCGCTACAATTTTGCGTACGCGGCGGACGGAGGTCGCGTCTACAAGATCGGCGCGCTGCATCAGGTGGAGTCCTCGCTTGAGGGAATCGTGATCGAGCGAAAGGGGAAGGGGCCAGACTATCCCTCGTATGTACTCTCAGCCAACTCGGGTCGCTACAAGCCAGCCACCGGCTGGGTCTTGAAAGCGGGTGCGCTGCACATCATTCCGGACACTCTGCACAATCTGACCTTCAGTTTTGATTCTCTGGTCGACCGGCGTTTCACCGAGCCGCCCAAGCAGCTGACGCTGGCGCAGAAAGCGCCAACGGACATGGGATTCCGCGAGCTCGGACGCTTCATCGCGTCGATGGAGCGATCGGGCGCTGATGTCAATGAGTTGAGAGTGGAGCGGATGCTCAAGATCGCGATCCCGATCACGTGCATCGTCATCCTGCTTTTCGGGGCGCCGCTGGCGACGAGCACGCAGCGCGGCGGCGCGGCGTACGGTGTGGGTCTCAGCCTGGCAACGACGGTGATCTTCCTGATGCTGATTCAGCTGACGAAGGGAATTGGCGGGAAAGGAATGATCCCGGCGGATCTGGCAGCGTGGCTGCCGAGCATCATATTCGGTTTGGTGGGAGCCGTCCTCTTCGCGCGCGTTAGAACTTGATTCGGGATCCGCTGAGGCCATTCCGCAGAGTCGGAAAGTGGACGTATTTCCTGCGCGACATCGGCCGCGCGCTCCCGGACATGAACACATATGGGTCGGAGACGATCCGGCAGATGCGCAACATCGGCGTCGACTCCCTGCCGCTGGCGGCGATAGTAGCGGCGTTCATCGGCGCGGTGACGGCATTTCAGACGCGCTACCAACTTTTCGGTGGCGTCCAGCTCTCCGTCGTCGGACTAATCTCGCGTCAGTCGATAATCCTGGAGTTGGGTCCTTTGCTGACAGGACTCGTGTTGACTGGCCGCGTCGGCGCACGCATCACCGCGGAAATCGGCACGATGCGCGTCACGGAGCAGATCGATGCGCTGGAGACGCTGGCCTACGATCCGATCGCGTACCTGGTGGTGCCGCGGCTACTCGCAGCACTCGTGATGCTTCCGATCCTGACGATTCTCGCCGACGCCGTTGGTATTGGCACCGCGATGTTCACCGCAGTGACGGCGACCGACGTCACCAGCGCTGACTTCACGCAGGGACTGCGGCTATCGTTCACCCCGTTTCAGATAGTGTATAGCGTCATCAAGGCGACTATATTCGGAGGCGCGATAGCCTTCTTCTGCTCCTACGAGGGCTACACCGCGAACGTCGGCGCCGAAGGCGTCGGACGGAGCACCGCGCAGGCGGTAGTTGTGACGTCGGTTGCCATCCTGGTGCTGGATGCGCTAACCGCTCTCCTCCTCGCCCCTTACCTGCAGGCATGAAGACAAGAGACGAAGTTCTCGTTGGTCTGGTCGTGACAGCAGCGATAATCGTAACCGTGCTCGGCTCGTTGTGGCTGGCGCGCGGCGGATTGTCTAAGGGTTATCCGCTTTACGTGAAGTTCCCGTGGGGTGCGGGACTGAAGCAGGGACAGCCGGTGCTGCTGGTCGGGGTAAACGTTGGATACCTGGACGAGGTAGACCTGCACCAGGACGGGATCCTGGTCACGACGCTAAGGATCCAGAAGCACTATCAGGTTCCGGTGACGAGCAAGGCGGCGGTGATTCCGAATGGAATCTTTGGCGACATGGCGGTAGCGCTGACGCCGTCAAGGCCGGATCCACGCTCGTTTCAGCCGGGCGACACGATTCCGATTGGCCCGTCGACGCCGGGCATCGCCGAGCTGACGAGCAAGGCCGATTCGGTGATGCGATCGATCAATGCGGTGTCGGCGGCGCTCGAGCACGAGATGGTTGCGACGGGAGGAATTCGCGATTTGCGCAACACGATCGCGGCGACCAACCGGCTGGTGAACGATTTCTCGCAAATCGCCAATGAGCAATCGCGTCAGCTGTCGGCGACGATGGCATCGCTGCGGCGCGCGTCGGCGGCGATAGATCCGGCGAAGGTCGATTCGACGGTGAGAAATATTCGTACTGCGAGCGCCAACCTGGCGGAGCTGAGCGGACAGATTAAGGAGACATCGCGCAAGTTGGATGTCGTACTCGCCAAAGTAGATAGCGGAGGCGGTAGCGCGGCGAAGCTCATTAATGATCCGGGGGCTTACAACGATGTTCGCGCGCTGTTGCAGCGGATGGACTCGCTGCTGGCGGACATCAAGAAGAATCCGAAGCGCTATATCAACGTCAGGATTTTCTAGAGTAGAACCGCTTCCCGTTACTCGTAACCCGTTACCCGTTACCCGTAACCCGTAACCCGTTACCCGTTGCCCGCTACCCGTTACCCGTTACCCGTTACCCGCTCCCCGGAGCCCGTTTACTGAATGAAAATGCCGGCGGGATTTCTCCCGCCGGCATTCTTACGAACTCAACCGGTCGACCGCTGAACCCGGTCTCTTTCTAGAAGCTATACCGCAGCGATAGCTGCATGCGGTAGTTGGAAGAGGCGTTGTCCGCATTCCAGGGTTTCATGGTTTTGTTGAAGGTGTAGACGCCCTGAGCCTGGGGACTATTCGTTGTAACACCTGTCGGGAGCACGTTCCTCACGTGTGAAAGCAGAGTCGTCGCACTGCAGATCGGTCCGCAGGTGTTGTTCTGATCCGAGAAGTTCTGCCAGCCCCACCGCTTGTTGAGGAGATTGGCGAAGTTAATCACATCGAGCCGCAGCTGAAGGTTCTGCTGGCCGAACGCCTGCAGTGACTGGCCTATGCTCACGTCGATGTCGTTCTGCCAAGGGTTCCGGCACGCGTTGCGACTGAGCAGCCTGCCGCGACTCTTTCTGAGACACGGCACGCGATCGATGAAACGATCGAACGCGTCAGCCTCCGCCAGGGCTTCGAGCTGTGCCTGTGAGCCCGGCGCCGCGTTGTAACCGCTGAAGAGTATCTCGGTCGGATCGTGTGCATCCTTCGGCACGTAGATCAGATCGTTCTGCGACTGACCGTCTGCATTCGCGTCGCCGGATCCTGAACCGCCACCCGCGCCGTAGACGTAGTCGAACGGAGCACCAGAGTTTCCGACGTAAACGACCGAGAAATCCGTCAGGGTCTTGAGTCTCCAGCTGCCAGTGGCAACTATGCGGTGCGGCATGTCTTCCTTGCCGCGAGTGAGACTGCGATCCTCGAGGTACCCGCTGATGTCGCGCTGGTATCGGTAGTTGGAGCCCTGAGTGCTGCTCGTAGTGGCAGCGATGTCTCTCACCTGCATGTAGCTGTACGCCAGAGACGCCTGGAAATTGTCGAAGAATGTCTTCTGCACCTGTCCAGTGATCGAATAGGTATAGTCGCCGTGCACGTCAGTCACGTCGATGACCTGTTGACGACCGCCCTTGACCGCGGCCGTTCCACCTGTCGCGGTGAGAGTACCGTAGAGAACTCGGCCGTTGCGATCCCTGCCTTGGGGTCCCACGAGCGCCAGGTTCGTATAGAACGGGTTCGAAAGCGCCTTGGTATACAGACCTTCAAGCGTCCCGACAAGGCCGTTGGCGAAGCGGTGATCATAGCCCATCGTGATTTTCTGGTATTGCGGGAACCGGAAGTTCGGATCGATCGTGGCAATGTTGGAGCTCGCCGCCGTCGTCGCGCCGGGACGTGTAGGACCGGTCGCCGGAGTAAACGGAGCGCACGACGTCGGCGGGTTAGCGATGTTCGCTGCGTTAAACTGGGGCGGAATATTCGATGTCGCGTTGTTGCCTTGATTGCCGACGTTGCCCGAGCACGTCAACGACGCGTAGCCGCTCAAACCGGAGTTGCCGAAGGCGTTCGAGAGATAAACGAACGGTGGCGTACCAGTGAACCAGCCTAGACCACCGCGAACCTGGTTGCTTTGATCACCGGTCGCATCCCAGTTGAAGGAGAAGCGCGGCGAGACGGTGCGCCTACTCGGAACGGCAGCCGTGCTGCGCCCATAATTCTGAAGGACCGACGGATTTTCCGGAGGCGTGTCGAGGAAGTGCGGCTTCTCGAGACGCACGCCGGCGCTGACAACCAGGCGATCGGAATGATTCCAGGTATCCTGAACGTAGAACGAGTACATATTGGCGCGAAACGTAGCAAGCCCGTTGGCGGGGTCGGTCGGTGACGGCGCCGAGACCTGATAGATCACCGGGTTGCCTGCGATGAACGACGCGCTATCTGCAAAGGTCCAGTTCCCCATCGAGTTCTGGCCGAACAGGTTGATCGGACGGTAGAAGAGATTCTTCGTCCCGAATGTCACGTGATGTACTCCAACTGGAATCGTCAGATTCTCCGTTAGCTCAAAGGTACGCTGATCCAGTCTGTTGCCCTGCGAGGAGTTCTCCGTTCCCGCGACCAACGCCACGTCGGTGGCGCTTAGGTTCGCTCTCGGCCAGTTGCGAACCGTGACCATCGGAAACTTTACCGGGACGGTACGGAAATCATGGATGTTGGTGAGGTTGAGCAGGAGCTCGTTGAAGACGCCGTTCGGAAGATTCGTCAGCAGCTCCGCGACGGAGGAGTGTGTCTTCGAGCTGAATAGGTAAGAGTTGGAGGTTAGACCGAAAAGCGGACTCGATGATGTCGACGAGCTGCGGCTGAAGCTGGTGTTGTCCGCCGCAGCGTAGTTGTGGCGCAGCACGAGTCGGGTGTATCCAGGCAGGTAAGCGTCGACACGACCGAAAACGTTGGTGAGCGGGTTCTGCTTAAGAACCTTTCCGCCGGAACCGGGATCAGCGAGGCCGTAGGCCTTCAGCTCGTTAGCGAAGGTGTTGACGGTGGCCGTACTGACCAGGCTGTCGGATCCACCCAGGAACGCGCCCGTTGCCGGGGTATTCAGCTTCTGCCACTCGGGATTCACGAAGAAAAAGACGTGATCCTTGATGACCGGCCCGCCGAGCGAGAAGCCATACTGCTGCTGCTTGAAGTCGGCAAGATACGGCTGGCTGCGCGTTAAAGCCTGACTGCGAGTGTAACCGTAGGTCGTGCCGTGAAATTCATTGGTTCCCGTTTTCGTCACGGCATTGATCAACAGCCCACCGAAATTCCCCTGACGAACATCGAACGGCGAGAGAAGAACCTGATACTCCTTTACTGCGTCGAGCGGAATCGACTTCGCGTTGGCCTGAGCTCCCGGCTGACCGGTGGTGCCGAGGCCGAAGAGATCGCCCGAAGCGGCGCCGTCGATCTGGATCGCGTTCTGACGAATGTTGACGCCGCCGCCGGAGAGTCCGACCCCGGTCGATGTCGAGACCTGTGGTACCAGCGTCACGAAATCGGCGAAGTTGCGATTCAGAGTCGGCAGGCGACGGAGGAGCGAGTCGCCCATCGTCGTTCCCGTTCCTGTTTTGCTCGGATTGATCACGGGCGTCGCTTCCGCCGAGATCTTCACCGTCTCGAGAACTGTGCTCTGCTGCTTCAGCTGGAAGTCCGAACGCGTGGTCTGGCCGAGGCTGACGACGATGTTGTCGCGAGTGAGTGGCTCGAAACCGATGCGACGCACCGTAATCGAGTAGCCGGGGTCGGGCTCCACACCCTGGATATTGAACTGACCATTGCCGCGAGTGATGCCGCCGGCGCTGGCGCCCGTTCTTGAATTCCTTACCTGGACCTGGGCGCCTTCGATCGGTACGCCGCCGGGATCAGTAACCGTGCCGCTGACCGCTCCGGTCGTCACGCCCTGGGCAAGGAGACGAGCTGAAGCTCCAGTCACCAGTGCCAAGGCCGTAGCGACAGTAAAAAACAGACGTGTCTTGAGCATGTTCTCTCGGAAAAAAATGGTGGAGGGAAACCAGAAAGTAGCGTCCGGATCTCAGGTACGGCAAGAGAATTTTGTCACCACTCGGCAACGAGTCCGACGCTCGCCGTTTCTTAACTGTCGTCGGCCGCTCGCCGCGTTTTTGTCAGGAAAAAAATTGGAATGCCGAGCAGGATCACGCCGAGAACAGCGAGGGTCGCGACGCGGCTGGCAGGATCGGCGATCGCATTTCCGAGCAGGAGGATGGTAGCAACAATGAAGATCGCCGGAACCACGGGATAACCCGGAACCCTGAAGGGCGGCTTGTAGTCGGGCCGACGGCGAAGCACAAAGACAGCTCCCACGGCGAGGGCGTAGAAGGGGACGATCGCGGTGACGAAGGTGTCGGCAAGGCGCTCGAACGTCCCGATCAACACGAAAAGGACGCCGAGCAAGGCACTGAGCCCGATGGCGACGGACGGAGTCTGAAACCTCCGATCGACGACGGCCACTGGCCGGAAAAGCAGTCCATCGGCCGCCATGGTGAAGAGAATCCGCGAGCCTGTCAACACCGAGCCGTTGAGCGTGCCGAAGGCGGAGATCATCACGGCCACCGAGACGAAAGCAACTCCCGCCGCACCAACGAGTTTGTCGGCGACATCGGCGGCGACGAGCTTCGACTGCCTGATCTGCTCGACCGGAATAACGGCGAGGTAGGCGAGGTTTGCCAGCAGATAGAGGCCGATGATGATCAATGTCCCAAAAATCAGGACGCGTGGAAGATTTCTCTCCGGGTCACGGACTTCACCGCCGACGAAGCTCACATCCGCCCATCCGTCATAGACCCACAATACTGACACGAGAGCGAGGCCGAACTGTCCGAGGGAAAAGCTTCCGGGCGGCAGCGCCGGCGAGAAGTGACCGCCGCTCTCAGGGAGTCCAATCGCCAATGCCAGAATCGTGATGAGCAATAAGGCACCCGTTTTGGCGAGGGTGGTGACGTTCTGTACCAGCGCGCCCCATTTGATTCCGACGTAGTTGAAGGTCGCCGTCAGCACGATGGCGACGGCGGCGATGTAGTGCACGTATCGGCTGTACGGCTGGAGGCGTGGATCGTGGCCGAGGACTCTCAGAAAATATTCGGAGAAGGTGGTGGCGATCGCGCCGAGCGCCGCCGCGCGAATGATCACGAGCTCCGACCAGCCGAAGAGAAATGCCGGTAGCCGTCCCCACGTTTCGCGGATAAAGACGTAAACGCCACCAGTCCGAGGGAATACTCCTGCGACTTCGGCCAGCGTCAGCGCGCCACACAGGATAAACACCCCACCGGTAACCCAGATCGCTAGTAGTGGAAGTGGACCGGGCAGCTTGTCGGCGATGCCGGCCGGCGAACGGAAAATTCCCGAGCCGATCGTCGACCCGACCAGAACGGCGACGGCGCTCCAAAGACCGAGTCGGCGCGGTAGCGACGATGCGCGAACGAACTGCGAGCTGGTTTCTGATGATTCCGAAATTTCTGCGGCACGGAGGGGCTCGGCCATTCTGATACGGTAGTTCAAAGCCGCGTCGCGCGGGAGTAGCTTTAGCCCATCCTCTCGCAACTTTTACCAATCGCAAATGAATCAGCCGCTGGCTGAGACAATCTTCTGGATCGCAGTAGCAGCTTGCGTAATAGCCGAAATCGCGATCCTGCGATCGACCTTCGCCTTCCGCAGCGCCAACAAATCAGAGCTCGTACCCACTGCATCACGGGCCAGTGAGGTGGTGTGGGCGTTCGTTCCGGCGATCGCCCTTTCCGTCGTCCTCGTCGCCACCTGGCAAAGGATGGAGGCGCGCCACGGCCACATGATGATGGACCACTCACAGATGAATCACACGATGCCGATGCCGTCGCCCGGTGGCGGCAGCACCGCCCGCTGAAAATGCGATCGATTCGCTGGATCGCGTATAGCGCGCTGTTTCTGGGGTTCGCGCAGGTTGTCTTTGGGGCGCTCGTGCGCATCACCGGCTCGGGAATGGGCTGCGGCGATCATTGGCCGGACTGCTACGGCGCCTTCATGCCGGCGCACGACGCGCCGACGCTGCTCGTCGAGATCTCACATCGTTACGGCGCTGCCGCACTCTCGATTGCCATCATCGCTCTGGTGTTCCTGGCGTGGACTCACCGCAAAGAGGTCGGTGTTGCCGGTGCTGGCGGTGTCCTGCGCCCGTCCCTGTTGGCGTTGGCGCTCGTGATCGTCGCGGCGCTCTTTGGCGCAGTTACAGTGAAGCTCTCGCTCAATCCGTTGGTCGTCGTCACCCATCTGGCGATCGCGATGTCGCTGTTGGCGGTGCTGGTGGTCGTCGTCGTCCGCGCCGGAGGATTCGGCGCCCGCTCCGTTCCGGCGCGTTACCAGCGGACTGTTCGCTCCGGACGCGCGGCGGTCGTAATCACTTTCGTCGTGCTGGTATTTGGCGCGCTCACCGCCAACACTCCCGGCGCCGCGACCGCGTGCCAGGGATTCCCGCTGTGTAGAGTTATGCCCGAGCACGGCACGCCGCTGCTGATCCAGGTCACGCATCGCATAATTGCGTTTCTTCTTCTCGGCCACTTGATCGGAATCACCATCGGTGTTCGCAAGCGCGACGAGACTCGCGCGGTTCGTATCGCCGCGTGGACGGCACTCGGCGTCGTGATCGCGCAAGTCATCGTCGCAGCGGCGATGGTCGAGCTGAGCTTGCCGGCGCAGCTGCGTTCGATCCACCAGGCCGTTGGCACTGCCCTCTGGATTGCGGTTGTCACACTAACGGCACTCGCCTCCGGAACCGTGGAAACCACAGACATCGAGCGAATCGTTTATGAATCTCCGTCGCGCGGCGAGTTTGCGACACCGGAGGGTGTGAGCACCTGATGGACGTGACCGCCCAGAGAGAAGCGCAGCCGTCGCTTTTGCGCGACATGGTGATGCTCACCAAGCCGCGCATCATCTCGCTCCTCCTCGTCACCACTGTCGCCCCGATGTTCGTCGCTGGCAATCCGGGATGGCTGCTCGTCCTCATCGTTCTGCTTGGCGGGTACCTCATGGCCGGCGGTGCGAATGCAGTCAACATGTACCTCGATCGTGACATCGACACGCAGATGTCTCGCACTCGCCTGCGGCCGATTCCGAGCGGACGCATGGGGCCCCGAGCTGTCCTCGCCTTCGGTATCGCGCTCGCCACAGCTGCGACCTATCTGCTGGCGCGGTTCACGAACGTTCTCACCGCCCTCCTCGCCCTGGGAGGTTTTTATTTCTACGTCTTCGTCTACACTCGCTGGCTGAAGCGCACGACGCCGCAGAACATCGTCATCGGCGGCGCCGCCGGGGCGTTTCCCCCACTTGTCGGCTGGGCGTCGATGACGGGCACCATCGATCTGACAGCTGTTTACCTGTTTCTGATCGTTTTCTATTGGACGCCCCCGCACTTCTGGGCGCTGGCGCTGCTCAAGCAGCGCGACTACGGACGGGCGGGGATCCCAATGGCGCCGCTGGTATGGGGTGAGCGGCAGACTATGCAGCAGATGCTCTGGTACAACGTGATCCTCATCGCTTTCACTCTCCTCCCATTCACGTTCGGTGCATTTGGCATCATCTACTTCATCTCCGCGCTCGTGCTGGGCGTGATTCTGCTGTTGGGTGTGATTCGAATCATGACGGCGAAGGAGTGGACGAAGCCGGCGTGGCAGGTCTACAAGTTCTCCCTGCTGTACCTCGCCTTGCTCTTCCTGGCGATGGTGATCGATCGTAAGGTGCTCGTCTCGTGACGACGCCACCGTTCGCTGTCTCCGCACAACGCCCGACTCCTCGCGCCACGGAACCTGTTTCGTCGCCGCGCCCGCTCGGCAGACTGCTGCCCAGAATCAGACCCTATCTCTGGCGTCTGGTCGTAGCATTCGTGTGTCTGCTGGCGAGCGCCAGCATCGCGCTCGCCTTCCCGCAGATTGTGCGGCATCTGCTCGACGCTGCATTCATCTCTGCCGACGCTGCACTCCTCAACAAGATCGCGCTCGGCCTGCTGATCCTGTTCGGCGTCCAGGCGGTGCTCAACTTCGTACAGGTCTACCTGCTGACGTCGACGTCCGAGCTGGTGATCGCCCGGCTGCGCGAGGATCTGTTCGCCCATCTCGTCCGGTTGTCTCCCGGATTCTTTACCGAGCGAAGAACAGGCGAGCTCACCAGTCGACTATCGGCGGATACCACCGTATTGCAAACGGTTCTCAGCTACAACCTCTCCGAGTTCGCGCGGCAGACGCTGTTTCTGATCGGTGGAATCATTCTTCTCACCATCACCGACAGCAGGCTCACCGCGACGACTCTTGCCGTGGTACCGATCGTCGTCGGAGCCGCTTTCGTTTTTGGACGTGCACTTCGCAAAGCCAGCACCGGAGTCCAGGATCGGATCGCCGAAGCCACCGGCACCGCCGACGAAGCTTTCTCCCAGATCAGGACCGTACAGAGCTACACCGCCGAGGCCGAGGAGGTGCGGAGGTACGGCTCGCATCTGCGAGAGGTGATCGACGCGGCACTGCGGCGCGCGAGGATCCGCGGCTCCTTTTTTGGAATTCTCACATTTTGCGGATTCGGCGGCGTCGTCGCTGTGCTCTGGCAGGGCGGGCGACAAGTGCTGGCAGGAAATCTCACCGCCGGCGGTCTCGTCTCATTTCTGCTGTATGCGCTCTACGTAGCGGGGGCGGTCGGCTCGCTTGCCTCGCTCTTCGGCGCCTACCAGGAAGCGGTCGGCGCCGCGCGTCGCGTTTTCGATCTGCTGGGGGCCCAATCGGCGGTGAAGGATCCGGTGCGACCCATCAGGCTGCCGCGGCCGCTGCGCGGCGAGATCGTGATGGACAAGGTGGCGTTCCAATACAATCCAGCCTTGCCGGAAGTGCTGCAGGATGTGTCGCTTCGAATTGGCGCCGGCGAAGTTGTCGCTCTCGTGGGTCCGAGTGGCGCGGGCAAAACGACAATCGCGTCGCTGCTGCCCAGATTCTGGGACGTCACCTCGGGAAGAATTACGTTCGATGGGCTCGACATCCGGGATCTTTCGCTGGCCGAGCTGCGCGGCGCCATCGGCATCGTGCCGCAAGAGCCGACGCTCTTTAGCGGGACGATCAGAGAAAACATCGCTTACGCCGGTATTGGCACCGACGGCGTACAGCCAAGCGAAGAGTCAATTCGTGCTGCCGCAAAGGCGGCCCACGCCGTTGAATTTATCGAGCGGCTGCCCGATGGATTTGATACTCGGGTTGGTGAGAGAGGAGTAAAGCTTTCGGGCGGTCAACGGCAGCGTATCGCCATCGCCAGAGTCTTTCTCAAGGATCCGGCGCTGGTGATTCTCGACGAAGCGACGTCGAGTCTCGACACCGAGAGCGAACGCCTTGTCGAGCAAGCGATGGAGGATTTGCTGCGCGCGCGCTCGACGCTGATCATTGCTCACCGACTGAGCACCGTGCTACGCGCCGATAGACTCGTCGTGATCGATCGCGGCCTGATCGTGGAGGAAGGCAGGCACCAGGAGCTGCTCGCTTCCGAAGGAGTCTATTCCCGTCTCTATCGCGGCCAGTTCCGGCCGGGAGACATGCTCGTCGGCTAAAGGCGGCGGGCCGGCGGCGGTGGCGAAGGCGAGGTGTCCGATGAAGGAGATGTACTCGACGCAGTCGGCAGGAGCGGCACGGCCCGGGTGCTCGACGCGGCAGCACGCACCGAATCAGCCGACGGCTTTTGGACGGCGGGCTCGGTTGGAGTCGCCGGAGCTGCCTTCAGAATCTTGAAGGCGACGCTCGTCACCTGACCGGCGGCAACCGTTACGCTGTCGTCGACGAAACCGAGGCCCGGGTGCCAGGCGCGCAGATGGTATTTCCCTGCCGGAATTCCGTCGATGCTGAACGTCCCATTGGCAGCGGTCTGCGCGTAGTACGGATGATCGAGAACCGCGAGCCAGGCATGAGTCCATGGATGCTGCTCGCAGATCACTTCGACTTCCGCGGGCTCCGTGAAACGATCGACCGGCACGACCTCGCCGTCATCGTTGAACGGAGCGACGCCCGCCACTTGTCCCGTCCCGACGTTGATGAACTTGTTGGTGTGCAGCGTCCGGTCGTCGTTGGTGACGTTGAGCGTGCCATTGGTGGCGATTACTTGTACGAACGGATCGAGAATGCAGTTGTCATTGGTGAGATCGTATCGCCGCTCGAGCGGAAACGCTTTTCCGCTGCGAATGTCGGTGAGCCACACAACCGCGCCGGCAACACGCGTCCCGGACAGAGTGACGTTCCTGGCGACGATCGAATTCCCGCACACGTTCTGATCTACAGAAGGTCTAACGATCTCAGGACTCGGCGGAATCCCCTCGAAATCGACGGTTCCGCTGATGGTCCCTCCAGCCGCAACCGGAACAACTTTGTACGGCTGCGACGCGGGAGCGATCACGGCCGGACGAGGCGGAAAGCCATCGTCAGAATCAGCAGAGCCTTTGCGTGGATGCGCGGAGGCAGTGTCGTCGCGAGCGCATGAAACAATCGCAACGACAATTATCGATAAGCCGAAGAACCGGCGGAGCATGGACGTCGAGCCGAAGTGGAAAGTCTTTTAACGAAGGGGCAAGCGATGTGCCGCGCTACTCGCATCGTACACGCGCTTTCCTCCTATCCAGGTGGAAATTACGCGAGTGCTCAGGATTTCGGTGTCCGCCACGCGCATGATGTCCTTATCGAGCACGACGAAGTCCGCGTATTTCCCGGGCGTGATGGAGCCGAGCATCGTCTCCTGGAATCCGGCGTACACCGGCCAGATAGTCATCGACTGAAGAGCTTCTTCGCGCGTCATCTTCTGTTCTGGGTACCAGCCGCCCGCCGGCCAGTTTGTGGGATCCTGTCTGGTGACGGCGGCATGAAACGTCAGCAGCGGATTCACCTCCTCCACGGGGAAATCAGTTCCGTTCGGAATGATGACGCCCGTGTTGAGCAAGGAGCGCCAGGCGTAGGCGCCGCGAATTCGCTGGGGCCCGACCCGATCTTCGGCCCAGCGCATGTCGCTCGTCTGATGCGTGGCTTGCATCGACGGAATCACGCCCAGCTTGGCGAAACGCGGAATGTCCTCCGGGCTGATCACCTGAGCGTGCTCGATTCGGAATCTGTGATCGGCTTTCGGAAATCTCTTTAGCGCGGAGTCGAACGCATCGAGCACGATGCGGTTGCCACGATCGCCGATCGCGTGGACGTTGATCTGGAAGCCATGTTGAAGCGCCCAATCCGCCCAGGCGCGGATGTGCTCCGGTCGCGAGACGAGTAAACCGGAGTTAGTTGGCTCGTCGCTGTAGGGAACGAGCAGCGCCGCCCCGCGCGACCCCAGTGCGCCGTCAGCGTACAGCTTGATGGCGCGGATCCACAGGTGGCCATCATACAGCGCATTCTGAGGCCCGCGCCGAATGTACGGATTGCGTTGCGCGGCAGCCGAGCCCGGCTCACCCGGATCGCTCAGCATCACGTAGTTGCGGAGATTGTAATTTCCTGCCTGCGCCAGCTCCTCGAAGATGCTTATCGTCTCCGCGTCTTCTCCAGGATCGTGGATGCCAGTGAGTCCCCAGCGATTGGCCTCGGCGACGGCGCCGAGGATTGCCCTCCTCTTGTCGGCGCGCGTCGGCGCTGGAATGGCGCGCGAGATCAGGCTCTGCGCGTTGTCGACGAAAACTCCCGCCGGCGCGCCTGACGCCGTCCGAATGATCCTGCCGCCAGCGGGATCTGGCGTAGACGCCGTTACCCGCGCCAGCTGAATCGCGCGCGCGTTCGCCAGCAGTGCGTGCCCGTCGATGCGAGTCAGAACCACGGGGTTGTTGGGGAACGCTCGCGAAAGCGCGTCGTGAGTCGGAAACTCCTTGGTCGGCCAGCGATTCTGATCCCAGCCGCGACCGAGGATCCACTGGCCGGGCTGGACGTTTTTCGCCCACGTCTGGACGCGCGCGATCACCTCGTCATACGAGGTCGAACCGGCGAGGTTCACACGTTGCAGCGTCGTCCCGAGCCCAAGCAAATGGGCGTGGGCGTCGGTGATACCCGGCACGACGGTCGCGCCTCGCAGATCGATCACCATCGTCGATGGTCTGGCCAGCGCCTTCGCCTCGGCGTCGGAGCCGACGAATACGATTCGACCTGCGCGTACGGCGAGTGCTGAAACCACTGGGCGCGCGTTGTCGACGGTGTAAATGTTTCCGTTGGTGAGAACGAGATCCGCTGGTGATTGCGCTCGAAGCACCGACGGTGCGAGCGCCGCCACTGCGAGGTAGGTTGAGAGATGTTTCATGACCGCGGAGTTTGCCCACTGTCGCTCTCCAACACAAGTCGTCTGATCTGTGTTGCAGGCCTCGCGGCGTGTGCGCACCTGCCGTCGCAGCCGCGAGGTGAGGCCACGTTTTGGGGATTCACAGGTCCGTGGGATCGTCGCAGCGATTCTTCGGTCGTCGAGCACGGCTCGTCGCTCGCGCAAATCATAACCGGCTGGATAGCGCTCGATACGACGACCTTCCGTCCCGCACTTTTATACCCGGACAACATCGGCAACCTGCCAGAGGTGGCGCCACGCAAGACGGCGTTGATCACGTCGTATCTCGGCAGTCGCTTTCATCCGGAGATCATTCGCGGCATCGGTGGCAGCGCGCAGGTCTCGGCGATTACGGCGGGCGCGATCGCCGCGCTCGTCGACTCGGGCGGGTACCGAAGCGTTGTCGTCGATTTCGAGGGAATGACGCCACGCGATCTGAATCAGCTCCTCACGTTCACGCGAGCCGTCGCTGATTCAGTTCGTGCGCACGGCGTATCGACGGTGGTGATCGCTGTGCCAGCCGGCGACACCGCTGCGTACCCTGCTCCGCTGTTGCTCCAGCCGGCGGATCTCATAATGGCGGTGTTGTACGATCAACACTGGAGCGACTCGCCGCCGGGACCGATCGCGGCTCCGGAATGGGTGATGCGCAATCTCGGGACGCGGGTGGCGGAAGTTGGCGCAGCGAGAATCATCGCCGCGTTTCCGCTCTACGGTTATCGGTGGCGGAAGAGCGCCGAGACGGAGGTAATCAGCTACGACGAGGCGCGTCGACTGGCGACGATGACCAACACGCCGCTTGCACGCGATCACGCGTCAGGAACCCTGCACGCGTTATCGCCGGAGGGGTGGGAAATCTGGGTGACGGACCGCGCGCTGCTGGCGACGCTCGTGCGCGACGCGCGACAGCTTGGTGTGACGACGTTCGCGCTATGGCGCCTCGGCCTCGAGGACTCGACCGTCTGGGATTTGATCGGCCGCTAGACGATCAGCAGCTCTTTCTGATAATCGGCGGGAGTGATGAGGAGCCCATCCGCGCCGATGAAGCCGTTCACCTCGCTGCGCATCCCCACCTCATTG
>Ga0070707_100000692_pt1 | contig 33481 bp, 38 predicted proteins | sample KBSK5502metaG_FD_65468 | JGI IMG/M metagenome (GOLD analysis project Ga0070707, IMG submission 65468) | Corn, switchgrass and miscanthus rhizosphere microbial communities from Kellogg Biological Station, Michigan, USA - KBS K5-50-2 metaG | ecosystem: Host-associated > Plants > Roots >... | reverse complement strand
GGCTGCCGGTCTTGACTACCTGGCCGAAGAAGCCCTGGGTCTCCCCCAGCCTGAGCAGGCTGTAGCGGGTGATTCCGTAGCCTGACTGAGACAGTGGCTCGCTGTAACCCCAGGAGTGGCCGCGCAGGTCATTCAAGTTCTCGATCACGCTGCCGCGGCGCACGATCACGTCGGAGAAGTAAATCGGGCGCCCGCCGTAACGGTTGCCCGCCAGAACCGGCGCGGCAACGGGAACGGCGGGCGAGCAGCCACGGCGCCCAAAGTCCACGTATGGCAGGCCGCAGACGAAGCATACGTCGTATTCATCCTTCGCCCAGTTCTCATAGCTCGGCTCGGCGACGAGGACCGTCCGGCGACTGAGTGCGCGGCCGACCGCGTCCGCCACAGCCTGATAGACCGGAATCATTCGCGGCGCAAGGTAGGTGGCGAAACGCAGCTCAACCGGGACCGTCGCTTGCCCGCCTGTTTGCATAACGCGCTCCCCCTCAATCGCCAGGAAAGCGGCGGTGCGTCCGCCGCGATGGCCATCTTGCCATCGGGAGCATTGTGCTCTGGCAGACTGCGACGATGAGCGACAGCGCGGCCGACCTGCATATGCTAAATGTGATTGTCGGCGATATGGCGGCCAGCCTTGACTTCTACCGCCGGCTCGTGGCCGCTCCCGACGGCACGGACGCGTCCGCCGCTCATGTCCAGCTGAGAATGCGCGGCGGATTCAGCCTGGAGCTGGACACGGTGGAATCGGTCCGGTTCTGGCACGCGGGCTGGCGCGCGGATCCGTCGAGCGCAGGCGTGGTGATCGGGTTCTCGCTCCCGACTCGCGCTGCAGTCGATGAGCGCCATGCGGAGCTCACGGCGGCTGGCTATCAAGAGCTGCAGCCGCCCTTCGACGCATTCTGGGGTGCGCGCTACGCGATCGTGGCCGATCCCGACGGCAATCATGTTGGCCTGATGAGCCCCATTGACGAATCACGCCGTACCTGGCCGCCGCAAGAGTCCCCTGGGCCCCGGGACCGCTGAGTGAGCTGACCGCGAGGTCAGCCGGCACAGACGCGGGCAACGCTGCGGATGCCGTAGGTGATCCGCAGCGTGCTGGCCACGACAGCGAGCACGACGGGCCAGCGGGGCGTCAGTGCGAGGCTGGCGCTTATGCCGATCATGACGGTGTCCAGGACGGCGATGCACACGCAGCCCGCTATCGCCGCGTGGCTGACCGCGCGGTAGGACTGACCGAACGCCGCGCAAGCTAGCAGGGCGACCGCGAGAACGAGGGCGGCGCCGAACGCGCCTCGTGCCGCATCAGGGACGGGCCAGGTCCACGCGCGGGTGGCGACCAGTGCGGCGCCCCAGCACAGGCCGGCGCCGGGTCCGGCGACGAGCAGCCGGCGTGCCGCGCGCCTGGCCGGGCCGGCCGCGGTGAAGCTGGCCGCGATGAGCTGCGGATCACCGAACTCGGCGATGGCGGCCTGTGCCGCGGCCTCCTCGCCGAACCCCCGGTCCAGGTAACAGCGGTTGGCCTCGTCCAGCCCGTCTGCCAGCTCCTCGACGATCCGGGCGGGCAGGCGCGCGGCGAGCGCGGCGACGTGGCCGGCGATCAGGCCGGATGCGGCCATGGCCGTGCCTCCAGGGCAGCAGTGATGACCGCGGCGAACTCGCGCCAGTCTGCCCGCTTGCCAGTCAGGGCCTTGGCTCCTGCCGGGGTGAGCTGGTAGATCCGCCTGCGGCGACCGGCGGCGACAGACCACGAGCCGGTGATCAGCCTGGCCTGCTCGAGCCGGTGCAGCGCTGGGTAGATCGTGCCGGTTGGCAAGTCAAGGCGTCCGCCGGTTGCCCGTCGCAGCTCCTCGATGATGGCGTAACCATGCCGCGGCCCGCTCTCGAGGGTCGCGAGCAGCAAGCTGTCAAGGTGCCCTTTCAGTTCCTCGGCCCGCATAAGTAGTAACGCTACACAAGGCCTTCCTGGCAGGCAACACGGCGGGTAGACTCCCATACGTAGCCTCGCTACGTATAAGCGATGCGAGCGTCTTGGCGGGAGGCAGGCACATGCATGACGCGGGCCGGATCCTGGGCACCGAAGTGGGCTCCACGGCGCCACTGTTCCTGGCGGTCCTGACCGTGCACGTGCTCGCCGGTCTGGCCGCGGTCCTGACCGGCGCCGCCGCCGCGCTGACGCGCAAGGGCTCGCGGCGCCACATCCTGAGCGGGAGATGGTTCTACCGCGCCATCACGGTTGTGTTCGCGACCGCAGCCGTCCTGACCGCGATGCGGTGGCGGCAGGATTTCCATTTGCTCATCATCGGAGCTGTCGCTTTCGCCGCCGCGGTGATCGGGGTGCAGCACCGGCGCCGGCACCGCGCGGGCGATACCGGGCACATCGTCGGCATGGGCACCGCTTACGTCGCCATGCTGACCGCGTTCTATGTCGACAACGGCCCGCACCTGCCCCTGTGGGACCGCTTGCCGCCGCTCTCGTTCTGGTTCCTGCCCTCGGTGGTCGGGATACCGGTCATCGTCCGGGCGGTGCGCCGAGCGCGCGAACGCCAGGTCACGAGCTGACCGGTGCCAGCGGGTGGTCGTCTCAACGGCCACGCTCCCCCAGCCAGCCAGCGAGCTTGCCCGCTCGGCTCACCGCGCGCAGCCGGCGCTCGGTTTGCTCGCGCACCGAAGGCGCCGTCACGATCAGCAGCGAATCGCCGACTCGCAGCGTGGTCGTCGGCTGCGGGACAAGTCCGTGCCCGTCGCGGACGATCAGGGCGATATTGGCTTCGGCCGGCAGCCGGAGTTCGAAGATCTCGACGCCGTGCAGCCTGGAGCCGTCGGGAATCTGGGCCTGCAGCAGGTCGGCGGTGAGCGTCTCGAGCGGCGCGGCTTCGATGTCGATCTCCAGCGGCTCTGCTGCCTCGGCAACGCCCAGTTTCCGCGCTGCCCAGGGCAACGCCGGAGCTTGCAACATGGTGAATACCACCACGACCACGAACACGACATCGAACAGGCGGATCGCGCCCGGCACGCGCATGCTCATGGGAATCGTCGCGAGCACGATAGGCACAGCGCCGCGCAGCCCTGCCAAGGACAAGAACGCCTGCCACCGCCAGGGCACCCGCCAGGGCAAGGTCGAAATTATTACCGAAGCCGGCCTGGCCAAGACAACCAGCACAAATCCTACGATCAGCGCAGGCAGGACCACACCGGGCAGCCGCACTGGCGAAGCGAGCAACCCGAGCATGACGAACAACCCGATCTGGGCGAGCCACGCGATTCCCTCGGCGAAGCCACGGGTGGCAGGCCTATGCGGAAGCCGCGCATTGCCCAGCACGAGAGCTGCGACGTAGACGGCAAGGAAACCGCTCGCATGGGCCAGCGACGCCGCCCCGAACGCCGCGACGATGAACGCGAGCACCGCGATGGGGTACAGACCGGAGGCCGGCAGCGCCAGGCGCTTCAGCGAAACCGCGCCGAGCAGCCCGGCCAGCAGGCCGACAACAGCTCCCCCTGCCAGCTGGTAGGCCACGACGCCAATGACAACAGCGGGCCCCGGCATTTTCAGGGCGCTCCCGCTCAGGAGGGTCACCGCAAGCACGGCTGCCGCATCGTTGAGGCCCGACTCCGCCTCCAATATTCCGGACATCCGGGGCGGAAGGGGCAGCTTGCGCAACACTGAGAACACCGCCGCCGAGTCCGTCGGCGCCAGCACCGCGCTGAGCAGCAGGGCGTTCTGCCACCCGAACTGCAGCAGCCAATGGCATATGGCAGCCACAACGAGGATGCTGACCACCAGGCCAACTGTCGCGAGCGTCAGCGCGACGGGTGCCGCCGCCCGGACGTGCGCCCACTTGGTGGTCAGGCCTCCCTCGGCAAGGATCAGCACCAGGGCGCTCGTCCCGAGTGCCCGCGCTAGCTCGGCATTGTCAAACCGAACGCCCAGGCCGGCTTCCCCCAGTGCCAGCCCAAGTCCCAGGAAGACGAGCAAGCCAGGCAGACCGATCCGGTGCGTGGTCCACGCGGCTACCACCGCGCACAGCACCACCACCGCGCCTACCAGCAGGATCAGGCCCGGGTCTCCCGCTTTCATGGCAGATTTCCCATGACCGATTCCCCATGTCACAGCTTCGGTGATCATCAGTCTGCCAGACCGGCGATCTTGAGCCAGGAGGCCGAGGACGAGCGAACGGAACCGGACTGGCATGCGGCCCCGCGGCAGTGTTGCGGACGGCGGGCCGTCGGAGTTTGATTGATGGCAGGCACGGCGCTGCAGTCAAGAAGGATCATTGGTGATGGCCGGCGGCAATCGCGTCATCGCAGGAGTCAGCGGCTCGCTGCGGAGCCTGGGAGCCCTGCGGGCTGGCGTGGCCGAGGCTCGCTCGCGCGGAGCGGCACTCCTGGCAGTGCTTGCCTGGGCTCCCGCGGGCGGCGAGGTCGCCTACCTGCGAGCTCCCTGCCCGCTGCTCCTCCGGCTATGGGAACGTGCCGCCAGGGAGCGCATGCGCGAATCCTTCGACGCGGTTTTCGGCGGCGTGCCGGCCGATATAACCGTGCGCGTGATGGTCGTGCGCGCCAGGCCGGGCCCGCTACTAGTCGAGCTCGCCGATCGGCCGGATGACTTGCTGGTGGTGGGCTACGGCGGACGGACCAGGCTGGGCTGCCTTGTGCACGGCACAGTGACCCGCTATTGCATGGCCCACGCCCGCTGCCCGGTGCTAGCCGTGCCGCCGCCAGCGCTGATCACCAAGCTGCGACCCTGGCCTCATCACTGGCGGCCGGAGGACTTCACTGTCCCCCTCGCCGGCTAGCGCCGCTGACTGGCTCGCTGCCGGCCTCACCCGGAAGGCCGCCTGGACGGAGACCGTCGGTCGCAAGAAGCTGGCCGTACCGTGTCGAAGACTGGCCCGCGACGGTGTCGTATTAGTGACCGGCCAGACCAGGAGCGACGAAGGAGCGGTCCATGGAGTTCATGCTCATCTTGTCCGAGGATCCTGACCTTGTGGCGACCGAGGATCAGCGCAAGCTGGCCGTGCAGCAAGTCGGCGAGTACGCGATGGGCCTGGTCACCGACGGCGTGCTCAAAGGCGGAGCGCCGCTGCACCCGGTGACCGAAGCGAAGAAGATCCGGACTCGCGAGGGGAGGCAGCGCGTCCTCGACGGGCCGTTCGCGGAGAGCAAGGAGGTCATTGCCGGCTATTTCGTCATCGACGCGCCGGATGTCGACGCGGCCGTGGCGATCGCCGCCAGGTGCCCGAACGCGCTATTCGGGTCGGTCGAGGTCCGCGAGATCGTGCCGATGGGATGAGCGAGTTCCTGCTGCTAGGCATCCGGCCGCAGACCGATCGCGAGGTATCGCCGGCCGGCCTGGCCTGCGACGTGGCTGCCGCGGCGGCATGGCACCGCTGGCTGCGCCGCTGGGGAGTCCTGCGCTCCTTCGCGCTGCCGCGCGAGCCAGTCGCTGATCTGCGGGTATGCCTGATCATCCAGGCCAGCGGCCAGGCGGCGGCCACGCGGCTGGCGTCAGGATGGGGAAGTGTGAGCGGGTACCGGGTGACCGTGACGCAGCTCTGCGATGCGGCAGCCAGCGGAGAAGGGCCTTGAGCGAGGCAGCTGACGCGGCGCTTTCGTCGGTGCTCCGTGCGGAGTGGCCGCTGCTGATCAGCGCTGCCCTGCGCATCGTCGGAGACCTGCAGACTGCCGAGGATGTCGTGCAGGAAACGCTGCTTGCCGCGTTGGACAGATGGCCGCTGCAGGGCGTGCCTGATCGTCCGGGTGCGTGGCTCATGACTGCGTGCCGCAACCGCGCGCGCAACGTCGTTCGCGATGCTGGCCGAGGCAGGCAGCGGATCTCCTCGGCGTCCTGCGTGGCGGCAGGCCAGGAGCCGGCTGATCCAAGCCCAGGCGTGATTGCTGATGACCGGCTCCGGCTGATCATCCTGTGCTGCCATCCGCTGCTGCCCGTCGACGCTCAGGTGGCGCTCACACTGCGCATGGTCGGAGGTCTCGCAACCGAGGAGATAGCGCGGGGCTTTCATCAGCCGGCGGCAACCATCGCCCAGCGCATCGTGCGGGCCAAACGTACGCTCAAGACTCTCCGCGCGGACTTCACCAGTGACGACCTGGATATCAGCGAGCGGCTTCCTGCCGTCCTCGATGTCATCTACCTGGTTTTCAACGAGGGCTACCTGGCTGCGGCGGGCGAGACATTGACCAGGGGCGAACTGGCCTACGAGGCCTACCGTCTCGTCTGCCTGCTGACCGAGCTGACGCCAGCAGAACCTGAGGCGTGGGGGCTGCGAGCGCTGCTCTCGTTCCAGCTCAGTCGGTGGACCACCCGCACCGACGCCGACGGCGCTCCGCTGACCCTGGACGCTCAGGACCGCGCCAGCTGGAACAGCGAGCTTATCTGCGACGGCGTCCGCTCGCTCGGCCGTGCCCGTGACGGCGGCCAGCGCGGGCCCCTGGTCCTGCAAGCCGAGCTCGCTGCCTGCCACGCCACAGCGCCGGCTTTCGACGCGACGGACTGGTCGGCCATCGTCGCACTCTACGACGAGCTGGCCACACTCCAGGACACGCCGGTCGTGGCCCTGAACCGGGCTGTTGCCGTCGCCATGTGCGACGGCCCGGCAGCCGGGATTGCCGAGCTTGACTCGCTGGTCAGCGATCCTGTGCTGAGTACGTCGCATCGCGTCTGGGCGGTCAGGGCTGACCTGTACCGCAGGCTGGCCGACAACGCAGCTGCGATCGCGGACTACGACCGTGCGCTGCGGCTGGTCAGCAATGACGCCGAACGCCGCTACCTCGCAGCGGCGCGCGGCCGCCTGACTAAGGAACACTGATGAGAGAGAGGCTGAACAGCGATGCTCCATGCTGAGCACACCGTCACGATCAACCGGCCAGCCCCCGAAGTCTTCGACTATCTCGCGGACGGCACCAATAATCGCGACTGGCGCAATGGTGTCATCCAGATCGAGCGGGTCACCGCGATCGAGGGCAAGGGAGCCGCCTACCGTCAGGTTCTTGCCGGACCTGGTGGTCGGAACATCGACGGGGATTACCAGGTCACGGTCTTCGAGCGGCCGAGCAGACTCGAGTTCCTGGTCACGGCGGGCCCGGCCCGCCCGACCGGCGCATTCGAGCTCAAAGAGACATCCAGCCGCGGCACGCGGGTCAGGTTCGCCCTCGACCTGCACCCTGCCGGGCTCATGAAGCTCATGACGCCGATGATCGCCAGGCAGATGCGGTCCGAGGTCGCCCAGCTCGACACTCTCAAGGCGATCCTCGAGCGCCGCGGTGACGGCAATTAGTCCGAACGGATTAGTCCGGTATCCCTGCGGGAGACGCCGCGCCGACGTCAAATCGGGGCACGGGGGTCCGCCGCGGCGACCGCCTCGGCGTGACCGTGGAGGCCAGTGGATCACGCCATCCGACCTCCGCGATGATCCTAGTTCCCGCGCTCTGACGTGCTGCCCTAAAGGCGCCGCTGCCCGGAGCAGTGCTGCAGGGATGGCCAGATGACCGAGGTATACCTGGAGATCGGCGCCCGGAAGGTCTTCGCCTACGCGACCTGATGGCCCGGCTGGTGCCGAGCTTGCCGCGGCGAAGAGCCAGCGCTGCCCGAGCTGGCCGCCGTGGGGCCACGCTACGCTGCGGTCTGCAATCAGGCGGATATCCCGTTTGACGGCACGTCTGCCAGTGCCGGGTTCGAGATCACTGAGCGCGTGACTGGCTCGGCCATGACGGATTTCGGCGCTCTCGACGTCGCGCCCGCCCTTGACAGCAAGCCGATCACGGCGGCGAAGCTTGGGCGACTCACGACTCTGACGCGAGCCGCGTGGCAAATGTTCGAGCAGGCCGCGACTACCGCGCCGCGGGTGCTTCGCAAGGGCCCGCGCGGTGGTGGCAGGGATCGCGACGCGATCATCGAGCACGTCAGCCAGACCGAGGTTCTCCATGCCCGGATGCCCGGGATCAAGGAGCGGCCCCTTCTGCCCGGCGACATTGCCGCCGTCACGCGCCTGCGCGCCAGAATCCTGGCCGAGATCGAAGCCAGCGCCACCGCGGCTCACGGCGCCGACCTGCCCCGCTCGCGCCGCCCTGCCTTGTTCGTGGCCCGCCGGACTGCCTGGCACGCCGTTGACCATGCCTGGGAGATTCAGGACCGGAAGGAGCCATAGGCCCGCATGATCGACCCAAGTTAACTGAGGGCGCCGACAGTCGGCCATTGAAACGTCCTATCTAGATGCCGGAGGGGCTTTACCGGCATGCCATGCCGCGGTCATGCTGACGTGAGATGCTCAGCGAACCTTATGCCGCGACCGGAGGCAATCGTGAGTGAGCAGCAGCGTGCGACCGGAAATGGCCCGACCAGAAAGGCAGGAGACCCGGTCCTCCCGCGAACGGCGGCGGGCCCGACCAGGCGGCGGCTGCTGCAGGCCGGTCTCGCGGCCGGAGCAGCGGCCGGCGTCGGCGGCGGCCTATCGGGTATTGGCAAGGCTGCGCCGCGCGCCGCACTGCGGCAGCCGGGGTCCAGGACCGATCCGAGCCTGCCAGCGGGAACGGACACGCTGCCCCAGATCAAGCACATCGTCGTGCTGATGATGGAGAACCACTCGTACGACAATCATCTCGGCATGCTCCGGCGTCAAGGAGCCGACGGCTTCAAGCTCGGATCGGACGGGAAGCCGCTGGCCGTCAATCCGTACGGCGATGGCAGGCTGCAGCACGCCTTCCGGATGCCAACGACGTGCCAGCTCCTTTTGAAGCCGAGCCAGACCTGGACGAACAGCCACATACAGCTCGACGGCGGGAAGCTGGACGGGTTTGTCAAATCCGGCAGCGGGCCAGTTTCGATGGGCTACTGGCAACGGGCGGACCTGCCGTTCTATTACTCGCTGGCGTCGGTCTTCCCGCTCGCCGACCGGTACTTCTGCTCCATGCTTGGCCCGACATTCCCGAACCGCCGGTACCTCATCGCCGCGACGTCGATCGGGATGATCAATGACACCATTCCGAGCCCGACCGCATATCCGGCGAACGGCACGATCTTCGATTCGCTGCACAAGGCCCGTGTCGCCTGGAAGGACTACTATTCCGCGCTATCGGTCGTGCCCACGATCGCGCTGTTCCCGAAGCTGCTGGTGAGGTACCACGGCCACCTCGCCCACATCGATGATTTCTTCGCTGATGCCGCGGCGGGCAAACTGCCTGGTTTCTCCCTCGTTGAGCCGAACTACCTGCTGACTTCAGAGGAAGATCCGCAGAACATCGCGCCAGGGGAACAGTTCGCCGCGAAGGTCATCAACGCCGTCATGAAGGGGCCGGCCTGGAAGAATACGCTGCTGATCTGGACATTCGACGAGCACGGCGGATATTACGATCACGTCGTACCGCCACGCGCCATCGCGCCGGACAATATCCCTCCTGCGGTGAATGGCGGGCCGTCCTACACCGGCTTTCATCAGTACGGCTTCCGGGTCCCGTGCGTCGTCGTCTCGCCGTGGGCGCGGCCGAGTTACGTTTCGCACAAGATCTTTGATCACACCAGCATCTGCGCGCTGGTCGAGACGAAATGGAACCTGCCCGCCATGACCCGGCGCGACGCCAATGCCCACAACATGCTCGACATGCTTGATCTGCGCGCGCCGGCCTTCCGGCATCCGCCGAAGCTGGACAAGCCGCTGCTGGACGCGCACCCGGTCGAGGCGCTGAAATGCAACGTCACCGGCCCGGGAACCATCCCGCCGCCCGGCTCGATCAGCCCGGCACCGTAAGGTTCCGCGTGCCGTACAGCGCGCCGGGCATCTCCGGCTATAGCACCGCGTCACCGGCGCGACACGGCCGGTCCGTCCGCTCGGCCACGATCTCGCTCGCGAGGTCAATGCACGGTGCGCAGATCCACACGCCCGGGCCGGCAACGAGTTGCACTCCGCTGGCCGACTTACCGCAGAACGAGCATCCCTGATCGTCCTTCTTCCCGCGACGGCTACGCTGCCTGGCCGGGCTGATGTAACACTCGAGCTCTTTCTTGATCGCCGGAATGCTGGCATGCAGCTGGACAAGCACCCGACGGACCCGGGATCCTGGATCGAGCGCCAGTGCGGCGAGGAGATGCTCGGTGCCGATATAGCCTAGGCCGGGCCGGCGCGCGAGGCTAGCCGCTCCGGCCAGTGCCTCCTAGCCTCTGGCGACTCTGGTGGCGGAAGCTCACCAGGCTCAACACAGGACGTCAACCTTAAGTGTCGTGAGCGCCGACGCGGCCTCGTCCAGCGCCAGCTGAGTCTGGCGCCAGCTGAGTGACCCGCTCCCATAGTCCAGCAGAGCGGAGCGACTGAGGTGGCCGTTCAGGAGACGCGGATGGTGCCGCCAATCTTGTTGAATGTCCGCCGGAAAGCCCTCGGGTTGTCGGTGCTCAGCGTGACGTAGCACAAGCGACTGTTCTTGGTCAGGACCGTGTACTGGGTGTCGCTGATTGGGACGCCCGCCCTCGAAGTGAGCGTGAACTCAGACTTCACCCCGGGGTTCCCGTCGATGATGGCGTTCCTGATGGCCAGAACCCGCACATGTATCTTCGCATATTCGGCCCGCTCGGCCGTTTTCAAGGCAGATGACGAACTCGCGCCCGGCGTGAGTGCGGTAGGCACGCAGAACGCGTTGCCATTGGTAGCGAATTGATGGGGAGACCGCACGGCCGATGCGAGGTCGGCCACGAAAATGGCGTGTCGCTGGCTGAGCTCTGTCAGAACGTTCTTCAGGTAGCTGCTGCCCATGCCCCTGACGCGAATTTGCTGATGGCGTTGGCAGCGCTGATCTTCGCCAGATTGAGGGCCGCCCATCTGTCGGGGATCGCGAACCACACGCCCTGAGCGGCGCTGCCTGCCCAGCGGTAGCCGGCCGGGGGCGGCTCAGCCGGGACGCCATTGGCGGTCCCTGAGGAAGGCGATGCCGACGTGTTCGCCGGTGACGGGGGTAGCGACGCGTGCGGCTTGGCCGCCGACCCGCAGCAACTACAGACCGCGGCCGTCACGGCCATGATCACTCCCGCCAGGATCGAATCACGCGTCCGCGTCATGGCTGCTCCAGAGCTGGGCGAAACCGGGCGTTCCCAGGTATGTTTGCGCGCGTTTCAGGATAACGCGGCCAAGAATCGACGACCAGCTATTGTTCAGCCGGCCGCTGCACTGCACTGTCCCGGACCGGCTCTCAGCCGCGCGCGAACCATAGCTGCAGGTCAAGCAGGCCCGACCAGCCAGTCTGGCGTTTATGGCACGGTGGCGTTCGCCGTTGTGGTCAGCGTGCGCTTTCTGACTTCCTGCGCGATCATCGTGTCCGGGCTATGAACACCGGGTTTGGGCGGGACTTCAGCGATAGCCACGGCGACCAGGTCGGTGTACGCATCCTGGCGCAGCCGCTTGATCAGGCCCTGCGCCGTGGTCTTGAGCCGGGCCTGGAGTGTGGCCGCAGATAGGCCCACTGCGCTCAGGATGCCGAACACCGCCTGCAGGAGGGTGCTGGATGAGCCCTTTGCGGCAAGCGTGACAAGCGCGACCAAGGGGACAAGGCTGATCGCCGCGATGGCGAGCGGCATCCGCAGTGCCTGCAGGCCGCGCAGGTAGCCGTGCCAGTTCTTGAGTACCGCGTAGGGCTTGATGAGCGTCGATGGGTCCTGGCCAAGGATCAGCAGTTCATACCAGCGCCGCAGCTGCCGGTACAGGTCATCCTGAGCGTCCTTTCGCCACGTCTCATCGCTGGCGACCGACTGCCACAACTTAATCGTGCCGGCAATGGCGGGAGCACAAAACGGATTGAAGTAGCGGCTCAGCCGCCCGGCCAGCCGGGAAAGCTCCGCACAACGCGGCTGTCCCAGGAGGAAAGCCCAGCAGTCCGGCCGCAGCGGGTTGCACGCCGCGTCTGGGTTCAGGGCCCAGTAGACCTCGGCCAGCCCGCGCCCGAGCTGATAAGCGGCCGCCTGCATATCTGACCGCCCGGCCAGGCTGTCCTGGGCATGCGCATCGAGTTCGTACATACTGGCCGCCAAGGCAGCCCACGCCGTGGCCGCGGCGGGCGTGTCCGGTTTTTCTGCTGCCAGGGCACGGGCCTGGTGGTCGATGACAGCCGTCTGACTATGCAGTTCGTTGTCGCTGACCGCGACGATGTCAATGTAGAGATCGGCTGCGAGCCTTTGGAGTACGACCTGCGCCTCGATCCTGAGTTCGGTAGGCGTGCGCTCCATGCGCAGCGGCAGCGCATGGTCTTGACGGCTGGGAAGCTGCCCCGCCGCGGGTCGCGGGCCTCCTGGCCGGTTCCGGCCCCGCACCTCAGCCAGGTACCAGCCGAACCGCAGCGCGGCGAGTACGTCCGACCGGTCCCCTCGCCTGAGCGCCCAGACGTCCTCATCAATCTTCCGGACAGTTTCGTCCACGGTCACGCCTTAAGAGCGTAATCGTGTCGCCAGTTGAGAACAATAGCCAGGTTTTCTGACGATGAGAGCTTTCGCGCCCTTCCGTGCTTCCTGATAGCGGCCGTTCAGCAGGCAGATGATCGACCTTGCGACAAGCGCGATAGAAGGCCGTCGCGGAAGTACTGGATTGTGGCAAGTGGAACTCTTGGCGTAGCAGTATCACCGGCAGTCGTCAGCCTGCCACGACCAGCGGAACCCTACGACGGTCTTCTCGACAGACCGAAGATAGCGCTGCACCTCGTGCTGACCGCCCAGCGACACCGGTTCACGCTCCACGATAGGTCCGTCCACGCCGTCCCAGACTGCCCACCAGATGCCGGCTGGCAGCATGTCCGGGTGGAACTCCACGCGCATATCGAAGTTCTCCAGCCGTCGCATGACGGCCCGGCGGAACTCTCGTTCGTGCGGATCGTCGAGATTGCCGGGGTAGCGGTAGGTCGTCACGTACTCAAGGCTGATCGTCTCGCCAGCGGACAATTCCCTGGCGAGTGGGATCGTTGTGGCGTAGAGGTTCTTGCTGACCTGCTGAAGCTCAGCGGGGACGTCGCCGCATCCCTGCCCAACCTCCAGCGTCAGGGTGCTCGTGTCGTACAGGTAGGGAATGCGATCAAGACCATCGGCGATTGCCTCGATGACCTGAATCGTACGCGTCCGGGCGACTCGACCGTCGGATCCGACATAGACGTGATCGTGCAGGGAAACCGTCTGGTGACGGCGCGGGCCGAGAGCGGAGCGCAGTTCTCCCTCGGTATTGGCGCCCATGGCCCGCGGGCCGGAAAGCACGCTGATCCTCCCCGAGCCCTCCCAAAGACGCCACAGCCGATCGGCGTGCGCGTCGGAGATCCCGAACGCGTCGATAAACAGGGAAAGAGTCGGCCGGCTGAGCAGCCTGCCAGACAGCGCGCGGGCGACGGTGTCCTTGAGTTGGCGCGGCAATGCGTCCTCGTCGTCGGCCACTCGCGGATGGCTCCACAGATACCTGGCAAGCACCTCGGCCACGGCGAGTTGGGTGATCTCACTGGACCGGGCGCGCACCACGTGCTGCTCCCAGAGCCGGCGGTATGGGCCTGGTTGAGCCAGTAATGCACGCAGGTATTTGGCCGCCGCGCGGCGGCCGGCTGGGGGCGGTGCGTCGCTCATGGGTCCCAGACCTCGCGCTGTGCGAACTAACTGCGACATTTACCGGATACCTTACGGGCTGCGGGTCCTGGCTAGGGGGGCGGCCCGCCGCCACGGCGGCGGGCCGGCGGACCTGCGAGCTCAGAGCTTAATACCAGAAGCCGGCCCCTCGCCTTCAAGCAGCACAGCACAATGCATCCTGATCGCCACGAACAGCTTGGTCGCGGCGGCGCCATGAAGCCGCGCTGGAACAACAACGGCCTGCACAGTCCGCCGCGCGCCCCACCCTCGTCTCCCGGGACTTCTTCGGTTTCAAAGGCGGCATCGCCACCCCGGACGTCACCGACACCACCCAGATGGACCAGGAGGTGTGGGTACAGCCGCACACCGCAGAGCACCCCTGGGAGGCGGGCGGTACCTACCAGGTCGTGCGTATGCCGCTAGCCGAGCAGGAACGGATCTTCGGCCGCCGCAAGGTCAGCGGCGCTCCGATGTATGCCCTGGACCCGGACGCCAGCGTCGCCGTGGCGCCAGACCACAGCCACGTCTACATCGCCGACAACGGATCAGGCCGGGTATCGGTGCTCAATACCCGGACCAACAAGATCGTCGCCACCGTCCGAGTGGGGAAGCAGCCCAGCGGTGTCGGTCTGAGCCCTGACGGCCAGCACCTTTACGTGCCCAATAGCGGGTCGATCGTGTCGGTGCTCGACACCCGAACCAACCGGGTCACCGCGACCATCACCGTCGGTTCCTCGCCGGTGAGTGTCGCGGTCAGCCGCGACGGTACCGCCGTCTACGTCGCCAACGCCGGATCGCGGAGCCTCTCCGTTATCGACACCCGCGCGCACCGGACCGTCCGCGCCTTGCCCGCGGACCGGACACCGGTAGGCGTCACCGTCACCCCGGACGGCCGGTCGGCTTACGTCGCCGACGAGGTGACGGCGAGCCTCTCAGTCGTCGCAAACCCGAACCGGCACGATCTCGGCGACCGTACCGGTCGGAGACGGCTCGTTCGACGTGGCACTCGCACCGGACGGCCGGTCGGCCTACGTCGCTGTTCTCGGCCCAGGCAACGTGTCCGCGATCAGCACCCACACCCACCGCGTCTCGGAAACCGTCAAAACGCTTTGCCCTAATGCGCACTGGTAGCCGGGCTGAGCCGTACAAGCCGGCCGGGGTTTGTCTCGTCGAGTTCTGCGACGGCTTGTCGTGACTTTACGAAGTCTGAGAATGAGCGATAGCCGAGTGCCCGCTCACTGAACGACGGGTCCATGCGCTTCATCTGGCTCTTCACCGCCGAGCTATGGAGCCAGTCAGCGTCATCCTTTTCCTGCCCGAGCCGCAGCGCTCGTTCAAGAAGCCTGGTCGCCCGCTCCTGCGGGTCTTCGGAATCGAGATCAGTCTCGTCGATCTCCGCCGTCGATGGTCGTCTGGTACGTCGCGAGCCCCGCGCGGACGCCGGGCTACCTGACTGCTCAGGTTCCGGCCGTCCGCCGGCAGCCGGTTCGGCCGGCTGCCGGGCGGCGTCGGTGAATGTGATGCCCGGAAGCGCGTCGTACGTCACGAGTTCGTCACACGCCGCGGCGAGCGATCTGCTGGTCGATCCCGCGACCCCGACACCCACGACATAACGGCCCAGACGTCTGCAGCGCTGGGCGAGGGCGATGTAATCGGAGTCCCCGGCCACGATAACCATATGGGTCAGGTCGGGAAGGCGGAACATGTCCTCGACCGCGTCCACGGCCAGTCTGATGTCGGCACCATTCTTGGCGTAGGCGGCGGTGGGGAACAGCTGCACCAAGTCCACTGCGCGACTGACGAGCTGCCCGCGGTACTGGGCGTTCACGGGAGCTGACCAGTCCGCGTAGGCGCGGGTGAGCACGAGGGTGCCGAACGACGAGGCGAAGTCGAGCACCGCGCCGACGTCCACGGTGGCCCGCCGGAGTCTCTCCGCGATGTCGGGATCGGCTGGCCTGTCGGACCTGTCGAAGCCGCGCACCTTGTCACGCTGGAACTGGCCTCGGCCATGAACCTGGTCGTAGCGTGAGATCACGATGTTGTCGAAGTCCATGTATACGGCGACACGGGCGCCGCCAGGATCGTTCATGGTTGCTCTTCTCGTCGCACGCCCTCGTGAGCCCATCAGCCGGGAGAACTCAACGGGGGACCGTCAATCGGCATTACGCAGTTACCAGGCCGTCGACCTCGGGAAGTTCAGTATTGTGGTGGCGGAACGGCACGGATTCATGATTTCCACTGTCGCACAGCTGCCGCCATGATGGGCGTAGCGAGTTCGGTGACGCACTGCAATATCGGGGATGTCAGCGCATAGCTGCCGGGCCCGTGCTGGCGGTTTCTCGCGCAGGCCGCCAAGCCGCTGAACCGGTCGGCAGCGGCAGCGACGATCCGGGCGCGCGTCTCGCGCGGTGACCATCTAGTCAACGGCTACCTCACCCGGTGTGCCGGGCCTTGCGCCCAGCGGAGGCATCAGCGTGCCGCATTCAGTGGTCAGCGCCCGGTGCGGGATCATCGCGGAGGCGGCCGTACATAGCCATGTCCCGCCACCTTCCGCCCCTGAACTGCGACCCGCGTCGGATGCCCTCGCAGATGAACCCAGCCTTTTCCAGAGCCCGCCGCTCAGCGAGGTTCTCGGCCTCGGTTCCTGCCTCGATCCGGTTGGCGGTCGTGGTCGCGAACAGATAGTCGGCGAGCAGCCGCTGCGCCACGGTTCCGTAACCCTTGCCCCTGAACTCTGGCAAGATCACGATGCCGATGTTCCAGCACGTCGAAGTTGGCCCCGTCGGTACCGCCAGCCAGCTCACATCGCCGATACAGCTATCGTCACGGTCGAGGGCGACCGCCAGGTTGCGGGGATCCCGGCCGAGGAACCCGTCTTCGGCGAGCCTGCGGCGTCGCGCACCTGAGTCCCTGAAGCCGTGCCAGTCAAAGGCCCCGGCGGTGAGTGGGTCAACAGCCAGCCGTTCCAGCACCGGCAAGTCGGACTCCCCGATGGGGCGCAGGTGGATCGACGTCACATGGTCATCATGGCCGACGGTTTGCTCGCTCGTGGGCATGACCTTCTAGTAATTCTCCACAAGGAAGCCCAGTGCGAGCGCACCAATCATGCTGGCGCCGATTATGTCAAGGATCCGGACTCCGACCACTAGGCCTACCACCAGCAAGCCCAATCCCGCCAGGAATGTGAGCGGCGCGTACCGCGGCGCGTTCCTGCTGAGGAAGTCCATCACCTGGTCTGAGAGCACAGGGATCCACAAGACCACGCTCACGACCGCGATGACCAGCAGGGCCAGCACGATCTGGCGACCTGAAATGTGGGCCGCTCCAGCCGCGTATCCGCCATGCTGGCCGGGAATCAGCACCGAACCGGACCAGGCAAATCTGTCATGACGTGAGCAGGCTGACCTCGTTCAAGCGTGCCGAATCCCCGCGCACGGTAAAGAGTCACTAGTGCCCGTGCAGGTCACTGGTGCGCCAGGATCAGTGACGCGAACGAGATCGCCCGCCGGGCGCATGCGGCCATTGCGTCCAAGGACTGGGCAACTGTACAGAGATTGCTGCACCCCTATTTGCACTGGACCGGCACCGACGGTCGCACCGTACGCGGCAGAAGCAAGGTCATGGCCGCGCTCGCGCACGCTGCGGAGCCACCTGCTCCGCCGGCATCGGTCGAGCTGCGCCTCACTCGACATCGACCTGACCGACGAGGAGCCGGCCGCCCTCGAAGCCCACTACACTCCGCGCGACGACTTTCAGGGCATTTCGGATGATGCCGTGCTCGCGCGCATCAGTGAGCGCATCCCTGGCCTCGCGCCCGCCGGCGCCTGAGGCTTTGCGACCGGCAGTGTCAGGGCGCGATGTGCAGTTGCTTGATCGAGTTCCCCGCGGGCGACGACCGCATCAACGTCGTGGCGGGCATCGGCGTCGAAGTAACCGGAGATGACCTCAGGCGCTGTGCCGAGCATGACACCCTCTTCGCGGCATGGCACCTTCAGAACGGTACTCGCTGCGCTCGTCCGGCTGCCTTCAGTCGGCCCGCGAGAGCCGCAGGACAGGAAGGGAGCGGTCGGTCTTCCGCTGGTAGCCAGCGTAACGAGGCTGGCTTGCCGTGATCCGGTCCCACGCCTTCGCGCGCTCGTCTCCCTCGAGCTGCGTGGGGGTCACCCGGTACTGCTGGCCGCCGACCTCGATCCAGACCTGATCGGGATGCGCGGCGATGTTGTGATACCAGGCAGGATGGCTGGCGGATCCCCCCGCCGACGCGACGATCAGCCAGGCCCCGTCTGAGTCCGGGAACCTGCTGACGGTGGACTCGCGCTTCTGGCCGCTCTTGGCGCCGACGGTGGTCAGGTAGAGCAGGTCCATGCCCATGAACTTGTCACCGGACCGCCGGTGCCACTTGGTCATTATCTTGCTCATAAATCGGGTTAGCGCATTCGAACTCGCAGCGCCCCTGGGCCCGCGGGTCCCGCCCGGAGTCTTCTGGAGGCTCATGACAACCGTCCTTCCGGTCGGCCTGGCGCTAAAAGGGAATTCCGGCCGCGTGCCTGTGTCATGGTAGCGAGCCGTGAAGCGTCACAGCGTGACCAGGTCCCGCACCGGGTTACGTCCGTCCCTTTAGTTCCTTCCGGCAATCAGGCGCGGTCGCTCAGGCGGGCTCACGCCACTCGCTCATTCGCCTGTCCGGTTCTCCAGCAGCTGCTTAAGCCGCCGGTAGGCGCGGTTGATGTTGAGTCGCACCATGACGCGCATGGGCGCCTCGGCGACCCGGTAGAAGCCGCTCGGGTCGCCGCCCGCGACCTCGGTCACCCGGCAACGCCCCGCGTCGATGCGATCGAGCCGGCGAGTGATCGTCAGCGGGAACGAGGATCCGGGCAGCGACGAGATCGTGACGAGCTGCCCCTGTTCCAACGCGCTCACCTCGAAGGAGGTTCTGACCTCCTTCCCGAGGAACCGTGCCACTTGCTCGTACCGCGACCCGACCCGGATTGGCGGGTCTGTGATCCAGCGGCACGAGGACATGTTGCGCAGCCATTCCGGGTTGTGCTCGGCGTTCGCCAGGTACTGCCAGACGACGGCAGGCGGCCGGGCGATCTCGATCTGCACGGTCACAGGCTTCACGGGCGCCCTTCCGGTGGGTACTCGGGTACATCTGTCCCGGCGGCGGCAGCCGACAGGCGGGCCAGGAAGATCGCCCAGCCCTCGTCGTGGATAGCTCGCAGGTCGCCAGGGAGCCGGTCGTGCGTGAGCCGTACTCGGGTACCGCCATCGGCCACCGTGAGCCGCACCGAGACCAGCGACGAGCCTGGCGGCAGATTCCACGCGGGATCGGTCCACCCCCAGGTGAACGACACCAACGCGGGCGGCTCCACGTCGGTATAAGCGCCCTCGCAGAACTGCCCGGGCTGAACCTCGAACCGGAACCGGCCGCCAAGGACCGGGGACAGCGAGGCGGATAGGCCGATCCACCGCACCAGGCGCCGGGCGTCGGTGAAGAACTCGAATACCTCGTCCTGCGGCAAGGCGACCTCGATCTCGTGCACCACCCGGCCAGCCTGATCGATCACCGCGATCCCCTGATCTCATCCTCGAGGACGGCGAGCCGCGCCAGCCAGAAGTCGTCAAGGAAGACGCGGAGCTCGGTGAGCCCGTCCCGCCTTGCCCGGTACATGCGGCGGTTGCCGTCGGCCCGCACCTCGACCAGTCCGGCCTCGCGGAGCACCTTCAGCTGCTGCGATGCGGCCGGCTTTGTCCAGCCGCATGCGGCCGCCAGCGAGCCAGACGTCCGCTCAGCTCCCGCCAGCAACTCAAGAGCCCGCCGCCGGCCGGGGTGAGCGAGCGCCCGCAGCGCCGCCTCGCGTCTCTGCACGAGGTTATTTAAGCATATGTGCAAATAGTTGGCGCAAGGATTCAGGGCTCGCGGCGCGGTCCGGGCCCCGGTATCTACCGGACGTGCCCGCCAGTGCGCCACGCGGCGCTGGTAGCGTCACAGGACATCTGTTACGCGTAACATGGGCTCATGGTCGATATGCGGACCTGCGATCAGTGCGGCGCGCTGTTCGAGCCGCGCCGGGAGCACGGCCGGTTCTGCTCAGCGCGCTGCCGCGTGGCATGGAACCGCGAGAACGTCGGTGACCGGGCCGCCGGAGGAAGCGCGCTCGAGTGGTCCATCAGCGCGATGCGCGACGCGACCTGGCGGTTGCTGCGGGCCCAGGCCAGGGACCGGTCCCGGGCATTTGCCGTCATCAGCGAGGCCGTCTGGTGGGTCACGATCGTCGACGGCACGCTCGTGCGTTATCACCCGGACGCCTACGACGCCGTGCTCGCCAGCTACGCAACCAAGGACCGCCAGCTGATCGAGGGGACGCTCGCGGGGCTCCGGTTCGTGCGGAATCGTGCGGGCCAGCACGTCGACCACACCGACTTCATCCGCCTGGGAGCGCCCGGCGACGGCCGCGTCGCAGCGTGGCGGTGGACTTCGATGCCCCAGCCTGCGCTGGGTGCGCTGGCGCCTCGCGGCCAGGCATGGGAGGCGTCCCGCTACCGCGACTACGAGGCATACTTGGCCGACCGCACGGTCGAGGAGACCTTCGGCTGCGCGGTGGCCTTCCTCAAGCGGGCTGCTGCAAGCGCGACGTCGGCGCCGCCTGCAGACGCCCCGGTACAGTGACGCAGCTGACGCCACGCATGCGCAGCGAGCATTGAGGAGCTTGCCAGCCTGGCGCGTCGCCCCGGGTGGGTCGCCGAAGATACGGCGTGCACTTGATCCCGCATCTGCGCGACGCCACCGATTCCGGCCCGTCCGGACTGCGGATCCTGCAGGTCAACCCCTGCCAAGGCGGCCTGCTGACCGTGGCATTCGAGCACCCACGACCACACGATCCGGCTCATCGTTCAGCCACTGGTCACCGAGCCCTGGTCATAAGTCATCCCAGCCCTATCCTGATCTTGTGCGCTTGGTGTCTTTGCTTCCGTCCGCCACTGAGATCGTCTATGCCCTCGGCCTGGGCGATGATCTTGTCGGCGTCACGTTCGAGTGCGACGAGCCGCCCGCAGCCCGCACGGACAAGACTGTGGTGGTCGGGGGGCGGGACACCCATGGCATGAGCGCGGGCGAGATCGACAGCTACGTCCGGGCTCAGCTAGGCGCCGGCGCTGACCTGTACATACTGCACGCACAGGCGCTGGCTGCCCTGAAGCCTGACCTGATCCTGACCCAGGATCTGTGCCGGGTGTGCGCGCTGCCGTCCGGCCACGTCGGAGCCGCCCTCGACTACCTCGGCTGCCAGGCTGAGGTCGTGTCGCTCGATCCGCACACCCTTGAGGATGTGCTGGCGTCGATGCTGGTTGTCGGGGATCGCGCTGGCGTGCCGGACCGCGCGGCACGCCTCGTCGCCAGGCTTCGCGCCAGACTGGACGACATCGCGGCGAGGGTAGCCGGGCGGAGCCGGCCCAGGGTCGCCGTCATCGAATGGACTGACCCGCCGTTTACCGCAGGGCACTGGATACCCGACCTGGTCACCGCGGCCGGTGGTACGCCGGTCGCTGCCCGGCCAGGAGGGAGCTCCGTGCCGACGACCTGGGCCCGCATCGCCGCGGCCGAGCCGGACGTGCTGATCGTGGCGCCGTGCGGATACCACCTGGCGGGAGCCGCCGAGCAAGCCGCGGACGTAGCGGCGGCCATGCCAGGACTTCCCATCTGGGCGATCGATGCGGACGGCATCATCGTTCGGCCGGGGCCCCGCCTCGTCGACGGGGCCGAGGCGATCGCGTCGATCCTGCACCCGGATGCGGTTCCCGCCGCGCCGCCAGGTCCGGGCGCCCGGGTTACCCAGGTCGCCCAGGGGCAGGTCGAGCTGCCTGGAATGCTTGGTCGCTTGGGATCCACCGCCCAGTCGAAGACGCATCCGGGCCGGCCGAGCGGGCCTGCCAAGCCGGCGAGCTAATGAGCTCTCCCCTGCCTTCGATACCCGTCCAGGAACTCGCCGCTATCGGCCCGTACTTCACGCTCGGCATGGCCGTCGGCAGGCGGCACATTGTCACTACCCCAGCCCGCCGCCATGCCGCTCCCTTTAGCATTTCCTGCCCGAGCGCGACCCTGTGTGTCGCGGCTGGATTCCAGGCCACGCGCCCGCTGACCGAGAAGTGGAACGGCCACACGCGGACCGTGCTCACGATCGCGCGTACTGCCGGTTCCCGGCCCGACGACAGCCTGCAGCACGTCGCCTGCACGAGTTCCTCGCATTGCGTGGCGGTGGGCTTCAGGTATAACGCCAGGCGACGGTTCAGCGATCACACGCTGATCCAGGTGTGGAACGGCGGGTCCTGGCGCGTGCAGCAGAGCGTCAACCCCTGAGGCGCTGACCACGGGCGGGCCGACTAGAGGCGACGGGCAGAGTGCGGATACCCATGTGGTGGACAGATGGCGGTGATGTCGAAAAGTCGCGGCTGGCTCCGTCCTGGGTGTGGAGGCGGCAAGATGGCCGCCAAGAATCCAGGGAGCGAACATGCCGAAGTATCTGCTGCTCAAGCACTACAGCGGTGGCCCGGAGCCGCTGCCGGACTTCGTGCCGATGAGCGATTGGACCGAGGAGGAGATCAGCGCTCACATCGCGTTCCAGCGCGAGGTGGGTCGGATGCTCAGCGAACGCGGTGAGTTTGTGGACGCGCAGGCCGTCAGCCCGGATGGTGCCTATGTCCGTTATGGCGGACCTGGTACGGCACCGGTCGTGTCCGACGGGCCTTTCCCAGAAGCCAAGGAGCTGGTCGCCGGCTGGTATCTGGTGGATGTTGACTCCGAGGCACGGGCACACGAGATCGCGGCCTACGTCTCGTCCGCTCCGGGTAAGGCCGGTCAGCCGATCTACGAATGGATCGAGGTGCGGCCGGTGATGAGCGACGCGCCTGCCGTCACCGAGTGAACGACCACACGCTGCGCGTTGTAGCGCCGCAGGTACTGGGAATCCTCGTCCGCCGCGGGCACGACTTCGCGGCGGCCGAGGACGCCCTGCAGGAAGCGCTGCTTGAGGCATACCAGTCCTGGGCCGGGCAGGGAACCGACGATCCGAAGGGCTGGCTGCTCACCGTGGCCGGGCGCAAGCTTATTGACGCGCACCGTTCCGAGGCTGCGCGTCGGCGCCGCGAGGATGCGATGGCCGCGCAACCTGCGCCGGGGCCCGCCCAGCAGGCAGATGACACGCTGCTGCTGTTGTTCTTGTGCTGCCATCCGGCGCTGAGCCCGGCCTCGGCGGTCGCGCTGACGCTTCGCGCGGTCGGCGGGCTGACAACCAAAGAGATCGCTGAAGCGTTCCTGATTCCCGAGGCGACCATGGCCCAGCGCATCAGCCGCGCCAAGCGGACTCTGGCGGGGCAGTCGTTGTCCCAGCCCGCCGACGTCGCGGTCGTGCTGCGCGTCCTGTACCTGATCTTCAACGAGGGCTACACCGCCCGGATCGACCTCGCCGCCGAAGCGATCCGGCTGACGCGCCAGCTGGCGCTCGAGTGCGACGAGCCTGAGGTCGCCGGGCTGCTCGCGCTGATGCTGCTGCACCATGCCCGCCGCACCGCCCGCATCGACGAGTGTGGCGCGCTCGTCCCGCTCGACAAGCAGGACCGCAGCCTGTGGGTCCGCACCGAGATCGCCGAAGGCGTCCGCATCCTGCAGGCGGCGCTGGCCCGGGACCGGCGCGGCGAGTACCAGATCCAGGCCGCGATAGCGGCACTCCACGATGATGCGCCCACCGCCGCGCAGACGGACTGGCAGCAGATCCTGGCCTGGTACGACGAGCTGGTCGAGCTCACCGGCAACCCCGCCGCCTCGCTCAGCAGGGCGGTAGCGATAGGCGAGGTCGACGGCCCGCTCGTCGGGTTGCGGGCGACAGAAGGGCTCGACGCCCGGTTGCCGGGGCATCACCGCCTCGAGGCCGTCCGCGCTTACCTTCACGAACGGGCCGGCCACCCCGACATCGCGGCCGAGCACTATGTGCGCGCCGCGGCCACCTGCCGCAGCACGCTCGAGCGCGACCACCTCACCAAACTGGCCTCCCGGCTCCGCCATTAGCCAACCAGAGGGCCGCGTCGCCCGCCAGGAACGGGCAACGCCGGCCGTTTGGTCAGCCCCGGTGCTTCGCTCGCTGACCGGCAGATCCGGCATCGCAGCCAGCGCAGCTCCTCGGCTACCCAGTGCTGTGGTGTGCGGCGTGCTCGTCCGCCCGCGGGTCCCGGCCGGGCCCCATCATCCTCAGCATCTGCAAGCCGCCGGAACGGAAGAATCGCGCGATCAGCGCGCCTGCGAGCAGCAGGAAGATGATGTTGAGCACCGTGGTGTAGTTCCAGCTGATGCCCTTCTCGGTGACCTGCGCAGCCCGCTCGGCCGGGATCAGGCCGAGACCGCCGAACAGGAACTCCACGATGTACCCGGACATGACCATCGTCAGGTAGAAGATCCCGAGCAGCGTCAGCATCATCTTGGTGCCGTAGTACTTCCGGTAGATGACGAGGATCGGGATGATGATCAGGTCGGCGAAGATGAACGCCACGACACCGCCGAAGCTGATGCCGCCGTTCCACAGCACCGCGGCCACCGGCACGTTGCCGATCGAGCAGATGAAGCTCAGAACCGAGACCACCGGGCCGATGACCGGACCCCACAGCCTGGCAACCAGCGGATGCCCGGTCAGGAATAGGTGCTGCCAGAACGTATCAGGCACCCAGGCGCCGATGGCTCCCGCGATCAGCAGGCCGCCGACAATGTCACGGATGACCGCCACCCATTCCATGACAAAGATGTGGCTGACTGACGTGTATCCCTCGGCGCTGAGCAGCCGCCGCCAGAAGCTGCCGCCGGCCTTGATGCTCATGTCCATGGCTGCGTGCCCCTCCATCGATCCTGGCACACCCTTGTCAGCCTGCTGGCGCGCCGCATCGATCAGCCGCTTGCGGACGAACAGCCGGAACGCCACTGCCATCAAGACGATCATGATTGGGCCGCCGATAAACTCCGCCAGCGTGAATTGCCAGCCGATCAGCAGCGCGAGGATGATGCCAAGCTCGATCACCAGATTCGTGCTGGCGATCTCGAACGCCATCGCCGCGGTGAAGCTCGCGCCCTGGCGGAACAGGGCACGAGCGAGTGCCACGGCAGCGTAGGAGCACGACGATGAAGCGGCCCCGAGACCCGTGGCGAGTGCCAGCGTCTTCGGCCGGTCATTACCCAGCAACCGAACCACTGTCTCGCGCCGGACCACTGCCTGTATGACCGCTGACAGCGTGAATCCGAGGATGAGCGACCAGGTGATTTCCCAAGTCATCGAGCCGGCCATAGCTAGGGCGTGATCCAACGCGTCAAACGCACGCGCCACCGGCCCGCCCACCGCCACTAGGCGCACTGGTCCGTCCCTCCGCTTCGGTGCCGGCTCACCGGCGCTCCCGGCCAAGCGATACAGGCAGTTGTATCCGCGCCGCCCATTCCTCGCCGGTGCCTGGCCCCGACAAAGCTGCCGGGCCACAAGAATAGGCGGCAGGCCGTCCGCAGCAGGCGGGGCGAGAGCGAACGAGCGGGCCAGCTATCACCGCATCCCGCAATGGCTGGACCGTTGATACACCGCGACCAACAGCCGCTGGCACGGCCCTTTGGCCCACGCAGGCCGCGCATATAGGCTCAGCCAATGACCGACGGCGCTGATTCCGGCACGAACCAGGGGCTCGATCCGAGCGTCGCGAACATCGCCCGCTTCTACGACTACATGCTCGGCGGCAAGGACAACTTCTCGGTCGACCGGCAGCTCGGCAGCCAGCTTCTATCGCTGTGGCGGCCAGCGGAGCCGGTGACGGTGATCGAGGCTCCGGATCTGTTCGCTGGCGTGGGACGCAAGCCCTAGCGCCCGCAAACCAATGTCTGCTGCCCTGGCGGTGTCGGCATTCCTCGCCGGAACGGTCGTCAGCCTGCTCACGAGCTTTCTCCTCGTGTCCCGGCTCGAGCGGGTCGGCGAACGGCTCGGGTTTTCCGAGGCGCTGCTCGGAATCGTCGCAGCGCTCGCGGCGGATGCCCCGGAAGTGACGGCGGCCGTCACGGCAGTCGCTCATCATCAGCAGCGGGTGGGCGCCGGGGTGATCCTCGGCTCGAATGTGTTCAACCTCGCTGCGCTCCTCGGCCTCGGCGCAGTGGTGGCGGGGCGCATCGGCCTGCATCGCAAGGTCGTCCTGCTGGGCGGCACCATTGCTGCCTGGGTCGCGGTGGTGACCCTGGCGGTGGTGGTCGGGGCGCTGCCCGCCGCCGCGGGTCTGGTACTCGCCGTTGCCGTGCTGACCACATACCTGGTCGTCCTGGGTACCGAAGGACGGGGCCTCGAGCGCCTGCGGGTTCCCTGGCAGTGGGCTGCCTGGGTGCGGTCCGCCGTCGCCGAAGAGGAGGTCGAGCTCGAGGAGGCGATCCGGCCGGCCAAGGGCACGTGGTCGGACGCGGCGCAGGCGGCCGCCGCGCTGGTCGTCGTGGTGATCGCCAGCGTGACCATGGAACGGGCCGCCTCGGCGCTCGGCACCCGCTTCGCGGTGCCAGAGATCGTCGTTGGCGGCCTGGTCCTCGCCGCCGTGACCAGCCTGCCGAACGCCGTGGCGGCTGTGTACCTGGCGGCTCGCGGACGGGGTGCCGCGACGCTCAGCACGGGCCTCAACAGCAACACCCTTAATGTCGTGGCCGGCCTCCTGCTGCCGGCCACGATTCTCGGCCTGGGCAAGCACTCAGGACAGGCCGTTTTCATTACCGTCTGGTATGTCCTGATGACGGTCGGTGTGCTCGCTCTTACCTACCGCTATCGCGGCCTGAGCCGAGTGACCGGCGCGCTGATCATCGCCGTTTACGCCGCGTTCGCCGGAGCGGTCCTGCTGGTCGGGTGACCGCCCCGTCACCGATTCGGGAGTACCCGTAGGCGGCGGCATGACCTGGCCCGAGAGTCGCGTGCCTGGAGCGCCGCTCACCGATGACCTCGCGGGCAGGCGCGGCCAGGCAGATAGCGCTGCAAAGCTTGCCGAGCACGGCCGACAGCAGTTCCGCGGCTGTGCGCCCTGGTGGAATCACATTCTGCACCGGCTCGTCGCTCCAGCAGCATTTCACGACGGCTGGGGGCGGCCGGTGGCCTGGCTCGCGGAGGCCATCGCGGAGCTGGACGACGACTGTTCCCCGCTCGTCGCATCCGCCTGCCGCGGCATGCTCCGCCAGGCCGGTGAGCGCGTCCCGAGGCCTCGCCGCCCCAGCTCAAGCGTTCCATGCCAGCTGCGGAAGCTGGGCATCACCAGCCGGGAGCTCGATGTCTTCCAGCTCATCGGGCAAGGATGCTCGAACGCTGAGATCGCCGCGCGTTTGTCTATCTCCACCAAGACCGTCGAGAGTCATGTCACGAGCATGATCATTAAGGCAGGGCTGACGTGCCGGCGCGAGCTTGTCGCGTTTGCCGCCATCCCGCCCGCGGTGGCCTGATCACCAAATATCCAGCAAGTGGTGCGCAACGTCTTCTACAAGGCCTTGCCGTGGCGGTCACCGAGGCGCTCAGAGGCCGCACAGGCCGGAGGGCACGGCGCGATGGCAGCGGTCGCGTGGGGCGCCGGCCGTCAGCCGCGCTTGCTGGCTACCGCGCAGTAGAGCCAGCGCGAGCCATCGGAGTCCGCCGACTCCGGGTCCTCGCATCCCCACAGCCCGACCCAGGTGATCTCGGGCGGGGCATCTGGGTACGGCGACACCAAATCGAGCGGGCCGACGATCTGGCGAACCTGATCGCGAGTGCGCAGGTAATTGCCCCCTGCGGAACGTCGGCCTGCGTCATTCATGGCCTCCACCGCTCTGGGCGGCTTGTGGTCGCCGGTCGTGTGCGAGAGCGAGAGGTAGCTCCCGGCCGCCAGCGGCGCGACGTAGCGCGCGACGATACCTGCCGGGTCATCCTCGTCGGACACGAAGTGCAGCACCGCCGTCATCAGTACCCCCGCTGGCTCGCGGAAGTCGATCAGGCGGCGCACGGCCTCGCTGCCCAGCACGGCGTCCGGTTCCCTGAGGTCGGCCAGCACGACCGCCGCCGCGTCGTCGCCAGCGAGCAGGCGGGAGCCGTGCAGCTGAACCATAGGATCGTTGTCGACATAAACGACATGAGCGTCAGCATGTACCTCGCGCACGACCTCGTGCGTGTTCCCGACCGTCGGCAGCCCGGAGCCCAGGTCGATGAACTGCCGGACACCCTGCTCGGCGATCCATTTCGCCGCGCGCTGATGAAAGCCCCTGTTGGCGAAGGCCGCGTCAACTAGCTCAGGCGCTCTAGACTTCAAGAGCTCGGCGGCCGCCTGGTCAACTGCGAAGTTGTTCTCGCCTCCGAGCAGGCAGTCGTAAATGCGAGCCACGCTTGGCTTCGATGCATCTATGCCGGGGGGAACCTGCTGTGTCTCGGCCATTCCTCCGCCTCCGCTGATTTATGTCAGGGACATTCTGGCACAGACCGATCGGGCGGCCGCCAAGCGCGAGGGGTGCGCCATTTCGCGGCGGCGGCCCCCGTCCTGAATCTGAGCGCGCGGCGGCGGTCAGGCCCGGCCGACCCCGAGCGGAACGGCAGCCTCGGCGGTGTGCACGAGGAAGGTCAGCGCCTGGGTGAAGTACAGGTGCACGGTGTCCGCGTCGTGCGACGTATAGCCGATCGACAGATCCTGGGCTAGGACCATCTCAAAATCGCCGCCGCGCGTCGTCAGGACGATCGCGCCGTCGATGGCCGGCGCCCAGACGATAGGCCCGTCGATGAGCCTGCTGAGATGGTCCCGCACCGGGTAACCGTGGTCGGACGTCTCGCTGACGGCGGTATAGGCGTCCGCACTGAGCAGCAGGGCGTAAGGCCCGCCGACGCCGGCGAGCCGCAGCGACGAGAGAGCCTGGCTGACGACATCCGGGTACTGCCTGGCGTCGGACGGCACGGCAAGCGCGGGATTCGACGAAGTTGCCCGGATGCCGGCGATGCCCGCGGCCGGATAGCCCTCGAAGACCGCCCGGTCCTCGGCGAACGCCATCGTGCGCGCGGCATCCTTGACTGGCTGCCAGTCCGGGTCCTTGGCGCCGCGCTCGACATCATCGACGGCTTGCCGGCTGACGGCGAACGGCACCCGGAGCTCGATGACCGGTTGCGCGGTCCGCGTCCAGGCGAGCACGCCCGGCGCCGGGGGCTCGACGTCGCTGAGATGACCGGTCCCGACGGCGGACGCTGCGCCCGCATCGGGGCTCGTGACCTCCGCTATCCGGCGGCCGGCCAGGTGCAGCGTGAAGGTGCGCCTGGCTTCGTCCTCAATGCTGGCCCAGGCGGCGGCGGAGACCGGGGCGAGCTCGCGGTGCAGGTTGTTCATAGCTGAGCGCTCCTTTGCAGGCTGCCGATGCCGAGCGAACCGTCCATGTCGCGCGCCGATGCACCAGGCGGCTCGGGAAGGTCGTCAAGGAAGTTGGCAGACGGCACGAAGAACAGGCCGCCGGTGACGGCGGTGGAGAAGTCAAGAATCCGGTCGTAGTTGCCGGGCGGCCTGCCGATGAACATGTTGACAAGCATCTGCTCGGTCACCTCGGGGGTGGCCGCATAGCCGATGTAATAGGTACCGAATTCGCCGTGGCCCGGCGCGCCGAAGGGCATGTTCGCCCGGAAGATCTGACGCTGCGTGCCATCTGCGTCGACGATCGTGTTCAACGCGACATGCGAGTTGGAAGGCTTGACATTATCGGCCATCTCGATATCCGACAGCTTGCTGCGGCCGATGACCTTCTCCTGCTCCTCGACGGGCAACGCGTTCCATGACCGCACATCGTGCAGGTACTTCTGGACGATGACGTAGCTTCCGCCAGCGAATTCCGGATCCTGGCCGCCGATGATCGCCGCCGCCGTCGCGGCGGCGCCAGACGGGTTCTCAGTGCCGTCGACGAAGCCGATCAGGTCACGTTCGTCGAAATACCTGAAGCCGTGCACCTCATCGCAGACGGTGACCCACCCAGCGAGCCGGTCCATGATCTGGGTCGCAAGCTCGAAGCACAGGTCGAGCCTGCTGGCGCGGATGTGAAGCAACAGGTCGCCTGGCGTGGCCACAGCGCGGTGACGGTCACCGGTGAGCACGCGGAACGGGTGCAGCTCGGCCGGCCGCGGCCCGGAGAAGAGCCGGTCCCATGCCTGCGACCCGACACCGGCGACGCAGGCGAGCATGCCTTCAGGGATCCGGAATCCCACCGAGCGCTGCAGCGCGGCCAGATCGCCGAGGAGGTCGCGCACCTCGGGTTCGCCACCGTGATTGATCGTCATGACCAGGAATACCGCAGCCGCGGTGAGCGGCGTGAGCACTGGCTGAGATGTGCCGCCGCGAGGCGGTCTTGACTCGGACAGCCCCGTGACGTCGGAAGGGCCTGGCACCGTCATCGCCTGGCGCCCTCCCTCCGCCGGACTCGCTTGCCCGCACATTCGACGGCCAGTTTCGCACAAAGGCTGGCCGGTCAGTTCGGCGGGCGTCCGTGCGAAAGCCCCAGGGTGCTGGCCGCCGCGAACCTGCTCGCACGCTGGCGGTCGGAAGCTGCGCGCGCGGCCGGGACAATCGCCTCCTGGAGCCGGCGGGCCGCGTCGAGGTGGTCGCCCGTCCAGACCAGGCGGACGGCGGTGGCGGCGGCGTAGCTGTCGCCGCCGTCGAGGTCGAGCCTGACTGCCGCGAGCAGGCGAGCATCAGCGGCCTGATCGAAAGGCAGCGGATCGGGTGGCTGCTGCCCGCTGACCAGGCTGCTCGCCAGGTCGTCGTACCAGGACCTAAGTCGGGTGAGTGCCTGAAGTATCTCGCCACAGGCCGCCGACCTGTCCGCGGTCGCTGTGGTCTGGTCCCTCCGCCAGAGGTCGAGCACCGCGCCGGCCGCCAGCCGGACGCCGCCCGTTCCACTCACCAGCCTGGCGACGTCGGCTAGCGGGACCGGCTTGTGACCTCGCTCGGCCAGGTAGGCGCGGAAGGCATCGTCAAGCCGACGATCCGCCGCAGCCGCGCGGCTGGCCTGCGCGACAGGCACGGCCGGGGCCGGTCCCTGGCTCGTGCACCTGCGCATCCCGAACTCCACGGCGCTGGCCAGGTATGCGGCGCTGTCAGTGTAAGCATCAGAGAGGGCCTGCCTGAGCGCCGAACTCGCGCCCCTGGGCCAGAACAGCAGCCCGACGACGACGCTGACCGCGCAGCCGAGCGCGATGTCCTCCAGGCGCAGCAGCCCAACCCGCCAGCCAGCCGGCTGGATGAGATTGAACAGGATCACCAGGGTCAGCGTGAACGCCGCCTGCCCAGCCGCAAAGGAGATGACGGCGGGAGCCACCCCAGCCACTAGCACGGCGATCGGCAGGACGATCCACAGACCCGTCTCATTGGTTCCTATGACCGCGAGCAGGCCAGAGCCGACGACCAGCCCGGCGACCGTGCCAGCCAGCGCGCGCAGCGAGTCCTGGCCGGTGCTGAGGGCATTCGATCGCAGGACCGACAGCGTGCCGAGCACAACCCAAAAGGAGTGCTGGACTCCTGTCAGCCTGGCGACCAGCACCGCCAGCCCGAGCCCGGCCGCACCGCGGATGCTGTTGCGCAGCCAGACTGAGTGCGGTTCGACGTGCGCTGCCGCTCGTTCCTCCGCCGCGGACAACGCGCCAGGCAGGCCCTCAGGCTGGCGGCCGAGCATGCGCTCCGGCCAGTTCCGGCGTTCTGCCGCCGCTGTCAGCCTGATGGTCCGCCCGATCAGGGAGACGGCGAAGCCGACTTCCTGCGCCCGGAACGCCGGGTCGAGCGCGCTGACGACCATGCTGACGTGATCGACCTGCCCGCCCGCTGACCCGGCTATATCTTCGGCTGGCAATATTCCAGCTGCCACCGGCTTGGCCGGCAGCTCAGCGGCCGCGTGATCCTCAAGCCTGGTCAGGGCGGCGCTCAGCTCGGTCAGCGCGGCCTGCAAGTCGTATCCGCTGCCGCCGGTGACGGCCAGCAGGTCCGCGCCGCGTTCCAGCACCGCGCCCGCAGCTGCCTTGACCGCGATGGCCGGCCGGCTAACGACAACCCTGGCGCTGCGGTGTGCGGACTTGATCACGATGAGGTTGAGCCAGCCAAGCTCGGCTACTAGCCGCGTGATCGTCCTGGTGGGTGTGCGCAGGCCATTGGGCCGGTACGGGGTCGCCAGGAATGTCCGCTGCAGCGACTCACCGGCCTCATCAGCTTGAGCGGCCGCCCGGTCGCGATCGGCGGCCAATTGCTGATCGCCGTCCGCGAGCAGGAACGCGACTTCGGTCCGCAGCCGGCCGGCCAGGGCCCGGCAGGCGTCGATGGCCGCAGCGCGCAGGTGGTCCCTGGCTGGCGCGCGCCACAGCCCGATGCCGATCAGCGACGCGATGCCGGCCAGCCCCCAGCCAGCCAGCCTGCCGGGCACCGCCGACACCGGGGCGGGTATCGACACCGGGAGTATGAACGCCAGCAGCAGAGCCGTCGTCGCGCCAGCCAGGGTGGAGCTCACCACTCCGGCGAAGAGCACTCCGAAGCCGACTACGGTCATCGCTGCCGCGGCAAGCCAGGGCTCGGCCGACGCCAGCGTGGCGATGCAGATCAAGGCGGCGCCCACGACGACCAGCGCTGCCTGTGCCTGCAGCCGCTGCGACAGCGGACCGCCGAAGTCCACGAGCAACAGCAATGCGAATGCGCCGAACGCCCCGAAAGTGGCGACCTCAGGGTTCCCGATCACCTTGTCGCCGAATGCGAACAGGCCGGGCATCAAGATCGCCGTACGGCCTGCGCGGCGCAGCGCGGCGTAATCGCGGTCGTGCCGCCCCAGCCATTGCCACAGGTGCATAGCCCTCCGCGGGTCCGTGTCAGCACGATTGTCTCAGCCCGGCCGGCCAGCGTGCAGCGCCGGATGACCGGAGCGAAAGCGGGTAGGCTGGCGTGGATGTCCCGGTCGCTCAACGCCGAGGTGCTCGCTGCCCGGTATCGCCTGGATCACCTGATCGCCGCTGGCGGCATGGGTGAAGTCTGGCGCGCCGTGGACCTGGTTCTCGACCGGCCAGTGGCCGTCAAGGTGCTGAAAATGGAGTACGCGCAGCATGCCGAGACGGCGGCGCGGTTCAGGGCCGAGGCACGGCATGCAGCGAACCTGTCTCATCCGGCGATCGCCCAGGTGTACGACTTCGCTGAGGCTACGCAGGGGCGGGGCGCGTTCCTCGTCATGGAACTCATTGCCGGGCCGCCGCTGACGCAGGTGCTGGCCCGCGGGCCACTGTCGGCAGCCCGGGTACTTGATGTGGTCGCCCAAGTCGCCGCCGGCCTGGCTGCCGCGCACGCGGCGGGGGTGGTGCACCGCGACATCAAGCCTGGCAACCTGCTCGTTGAGCGCAGCGGCGTCGTTAAGATCACCGATTTCGGCATCGCTTACGCGCTGGGGTCGGCCCCGCTCACCCACGCGGGCACGCTGATCGGCACTCCCGCCTACCTCGCACCGGAGCGGGTCAGCGGTCAGGCGGCCGGTCCGCCGAGCGACTTGTACTCGCTGGGAATGGTGGCCTACGAGTGCCTCACGGGCAGCCTGCCATTCACCGGCACTGCGGTGGAGATCGCGCTCGCGCATCAGCACCAGTCGCTGCCTCCGCTACCGGCGGCCGTCCCGCGCGAGGTCGCTGAGCTCATCGCGCAGCTGACCGCCAGGGACCCGGCGCGGCGTCCGGCCAGCGCGGGGGTGGTCGCGGCCCGCGCACGGGCGCTGGCCGACGCGATCGGCGAGCCAGGTCGAGGCCCGGCGACCGCCGCAAGCCCGCACGGCGACGCCGACATCAGCGGCAGTGAGGACTGGGAGGTCAGTCCGCCGGGAATACATGAGCGCACCCTGACCGACATCCCCTACGCGGCAGG
>Ga0070707_100000691_pt1 | contig 33492 bp, 32 predicted proteins | sample KBSK5502metaG_FD_65468 | JGI IMG/M metagenome (GOLD analysis project Ga0070707, IMG submission 65468) | Corn, switchgrass and miscanthus rhizosphere microbial communities from Kellogg Biological Station, Michigan, USA - KBS K5-50-2 metaG | ecosystem: Host-associated > Plants > Roots >... | reverse complement strand
ACCCGGACACCAATTGGGATCGAAATGCGAACACATCACAAGACCCTGGTAACGTTCTGCAACGTCATCCATCGCCAGGCTGCGCAGCCGGTCAATACTGAAGTCCTCGCAGACGAAAGAACCAATGATATTGCCGTGTACCACACCACGCTTGATTTCATCAATAGAGTAGTAGCCATCCTGCTGCGGTTCAACAGTCGCGAGGTAGCCTAGCAAACCGCCCGCGAACGCGTCACCCGCCCCTGTTGGATCGATGACCTCTTCAAGCGGGTACGCCGGTGCGCTGAAGAAGGTGCCATCAGCGCCAAAGAGTAGCGCACCGTAACTTCCCTGCTTCACCACCACATACCGTAGCCCCATATCCAGGAGTTGTCGCACACCCGCAACGAGACTGGCACGATTGGTGTACTGGCGCACCTCTTCTTCACTCATTAAGAGCATGTCTACGCGCTTGATGACTTCGGTCAATTGCGAGCGCGTCGTCATAATCCATAATTCCATGGTATCAAGTACTGATAGCCGTACATCGGATACCTGCTCCAGCACCTCCAGTTGTAACTCCGGCTGGATATTGGCCAGGAAAAGCAGTTTGCTGGAGCGATATTCCTCGGGGATCACCGGGTGGAAGCCCGCGTAGACACCCAGTTGCGTATCCAGGGTATCGCGCGTATTCATATCCATGTGGTAACGGGCTGCCCAGCGGAAGGTGCTTCCCTCCTCGATCTTTAAGCCGGCCAGGTTGACCGGGCGCTTCCCCCAGAAATCAAGATGCTCGCGTGGAAAATCACTGCCAATGATCGCTACCAGGTTGACCTGGCTGTAGAGCGAGGCCGCGGTTACAAAGTAAGATGCAGCGCCGCCCAGCGTTTCCTCTATCCTCGCGAACGGGGTCTCTACCGTGTCAAGAGCCACAGAACCAACAACCAGAATGGACACTCTTCCATCCTCCCTTTCAAAAATATACCTTATACGGGCGTCGAATCGCTCAAATGTTCGATCACTCCATCAAGGAAAGCCAGCGTATTGCCAAATTTCTCTTTAGCCATTTCGCGAGCGGGAGCCGTATTCAGAGACTGGTACAGCTCGACAAAACGTTCTTCGATGTGGCCAAGAATGGCGGCCAGGGTTTCGGCATTGACGGCCCGATTGGGGTAGCGTGCGCCAAACTCAATTAATGAGGTGACGACAGCCAGTCCGCTCAACCGGCCCAGTTTATCAGCATCATACAGGATGCGCCCCTCCAGGGGGGGCAATTCCTGCTCCGCAGGAGCGAGAGCTTTCGTATGTGCCAGAATGATTCGCTCAACCTCGCTGATACGCTCGGCTGGCACGTCGACCTGGCGCAAAAACTCCACAGCCATCTCGGCGGATTTCAGATGATGGTTGTGGAAACCATGCTCAATGGTAGAGATATTGTGTAAATAGGCTGCGATCACCAGCGCGTCCATATCCAGGGCGCTGGTATCTTCCCCGCGCTCTCCCAGCTCGGCGGCCAGCATCTTACAGTTCGCCACCACGGCACTCGTGTATTGGAATCCCTCCTTACCAAGTACCTTTTCAGCGTGATCCGCGACGGCCTGTACAATTCCCATGTCTATCAATTGTCGGCTTGCCTCCCAAAATCGTGATAACCCGAACAAAGATCACGCAATGCTACCTCATAAGGCGGTCGAGCTATGCCTGCCTCGGTAATAATTGCGGTCACGTAGGAATGAGGCGTGACATCAAAGGCAGGATTCGCTGCCTGTACACCAGCGGGAGCAATCGCTATGCCGCGCACGTGTGTTATTTCATCGGGATTACGCTGCTCTATAGGAATCTGCTCTCCCGATGAAAGCTTCAGATCAATAGTAGAACGCGGAGCAACAACGTAAAAAGGAAGAGCGTGCGCACGCGCCAGTATCGCGACACTATACGTCCCGATCTTATTGGCTACGTCTCCGTTGGATGCAATCCTGTCAGCGCCTACAAAGACAGCTTTGATGTTCCCATGCCGCATGAAATGCCCTGCCATACTGTCAGTGATTAATGTCAACGGGATTCCTTCCTGCTGTAGCTCCCAGGCCGTCAGGCGTGCACCTTGCAGCACAGGACGAGTCTCATCGACAAAAACATGCAGTTTTTTGCCCGCTCTATGCGCGACGTACATCGGCGCCAGGGCCGTTCCCCAACCAGCGGTTGCCAGTGACCCCGCGTTGCAATGCGTTAGCAGTGTATCGCCGTCAGCGATCAGTTCCGCTCCATAGCGTCCCATATTCAGGCAGGCTTCAAAATCCTCGTCTGCAATTGCCTGGGCCTCGTCCCTGAGGAGCCGGGCCAGGCGTGCCAACGAGCACTGCTCGCGCATAGCACGCACGGCGCGACTCCGCATGCGCTCAATTGCCCACTGGAGATTTATCGCTGTGGGGCGGGTGCGTTGCAGCAAGTCACCAACGGCTTGCAGATGCTCCTGCGCCCCGGCATATGTGAGCGCCTCGCCTCGTTCGCGCAATAGGCGATACAAGGCCAGCGCCATACCAAAGGCGGCTGTTACTCCGATAGCTGGGGCGCCGCGCACTTTTAATGTTTTGATTGCTTCTGCAACCTGCTGTTCATGCGTGAGCGTCAAAGAGACGACCTGTTCAGGCAGAAGTGATTGATCAATCAAACACACAGCTTCGCCCCTGGCATCTTCTTGCCACCACACTGTCCGCATATCGCGCAGGTGCTTTTCGTCGACCATAGAAAGCAAATGCTCCTTAGTCCCGCACAGTTTTCTGGGTGTATGGTATCATACGCAGACTTTTTGGGCAAATAGGTGGACTTGATTTCGTTTCCCCCAATAGTACTAACATTTCGGCTACTCATTTCGGGGCTTCTGACGAATATGCTAACATGATAAACAGTAAATCATATGAACGCCGTTATGATCACTACATCAACATGTTACTCAAAGCGTTGATTGTCCGTTCCACTACACAGAAGGATGAAAAGCCTTTCCGTACCCGCAAAGGCATCAATCTAAAGCCTGCGCGGCCCGGAGATGTGTCACTATCGCTTGATGGAACGGACAAGTTGATAGCTTTAACCATCGAAGGGACGTAGCGCATGGCCAGGGCGGAAACCAAGGAAAATTCTTGGTCCTTTGACCGGATTTACGATGAATATAAAACGCCTATCTATAACTATGTATATCATTTGGTGGGGGATCGCGAGCAGGCAGACGATTTGACGCAGGATACCTTTTTGAAGGCCTTTCGGGCGCTACCAAAAATGGATGCGAACCTGAAACTGTCGGCCTGGCTGTATCGCATCGCTACGAATACAGCCTATGATGCCCTACGTCGTCGTAAATTGATTGCCTGGCTTCCCTGGCAAGATCTCGACCACGAGCCTGCGGATGTCGAGAGTGCTGATCCTCAAGAAATTTATGGAACAACAGAACTTGTAAGAGCCGCTCTCCATCGTATGCCCCAGCAGTACCGGGCAGCATTATTGTTGTATACTCAGGAAGGTTTCTCCTATAGTGAGATTGCTCAGGCTCTGAATATCGCCGAGAGTGGTGTCAAGATGTATCTTTCGCGCGCACGTCAATCCTTTAGGGAACACTACAGGGCATTAGAACAAGGAGGAGGCACAAAATGAACTGCGAGCAAGTCGAGGAACTGCTTAGCGCATACCTTGACGATGCGCTCGCACCAGAAGACCGTCGAGAGGTCGCTGCTCATATACAAACGTGTACAAATTGCAGTGCCCTGCTCGCCGAGTTCAGCCGCAACGATGCCCTGCTCTCACATTTACCTCGTGTCAGCCCGGACCCGGCACTACGCGAACGCATTTTCTCCTCGCCCGAATTTCTCGAACTTACAGGTACTTTCGATGCTGGCACTGAAGTTCAAAAAGAATGGACAGCACCCAGGCTTCCCGCGAAAAGCCCTCGCCAATTTCCCGCAGGTCGCCCACAACTGGTAGCGATACCAGGAGGCCGTAGTACCTTGCCAACCGCGGCAGTGAATCCACGGGCACGGCGGTCAACCCGGCAACGCCGGAGTTCACGCAGGCTAGCTGTACTGTTCGTGAGCATCGCTGCTGTTTTGATCGTGGCTTTTGCTATTGCAAGCCTGCTTAGACTCAATTTCTGGCTGCGTCAAACACCGACCGCCGCCAGTGGGGCAATCACCCCTCCCACGGGGTCGCAACAAGGTGGACCGCTATCGGCCGGTTTGCGCGTTGTCTTCCTGAGCCAGGGAACGCTACTGAGTGTGCTCTCTGATGGCAGCAGACAAGCCGACCGTCTTACACCGGCCACTGTAACTGTAGCAGAAAACTGGGTGGTCAGCCCGGCACAGGCTGGAAGTTCGGCTGGTGATAAGCTTGCTTATATCGATCTGCAGGGTGCGTTTGTGCACGTTATCCGCAGCGATGGCCAGCAGGATACCATCGTCGGGCCGCCGTTGCTCAAAGCTGGCGTACAACCTGCGGCTGTCTGGGATACAGGGATGGGAGCGACTATTCTCAGTAGTCTCGCCTGGTCACAAGATGGAAGTATGTTAGCTTTTGTTGCCGATCCCACCGGCACGGGACAGACTAAACTGTACATCTACTCGACTCAGACAGGTGCAGCACAAGTGGTGCCATCCGGTAAAGGCAGTGTTTCTCACCCGGTCTGGTCGCCCGATGGCATACGCCTGGCGTTTGAGGTCACGGACAATGGAGTCGTTAGCATCCTTGACTATAACACACAAAACCACGGCGTGTTGACGATAACCGGCGGGATCAATTCCGGAGATAGCGTCCTCACGTTGGACTGGTCACCGGATGTGGATGCTCCTGCGATTACCTGGAGTGTTGGGCAGATAGGACACGTCCATAGTCTGTGGATGCGTCGTGTAGGCGCAGGCGAAATGATGGAGCCGCGCCAGCTGCTGGCAGGTGACTACGTGCAGGCGATCTACAGCCGCAATGGTCACGACGCTGTGGGAAGCTGGCTGCTAGTGACTTCCATTGCGGGGCGTGCGGGTAATCTCCGGCGTATCGACGTAACGCCGGGCGCGGGTTTTGTATCCTTGACCTATGGCAAACAGGTGAGCTTTGCCCAGTGGTCAAGCGATGGCACGCGTGTCGACTACCTGGATGCCCTTTCCTCCGGCGTAGGTACCTTGCATGTTGTGAACGTCATGACCGGCGTCGACTCATTGATCGCCAGGGGCGTTGTCAATGATCCTGCCCCTCCTGCCTGGTCTGCCGATGGTCAGGAATTGATCTACAGCACAGGTACACGCATAGGCGTCGTCAATCTTGCAGCAGGTGATCAAACGCTTTTCCTCACACTAAAGGGGGTGGCCTCCGCATTTACCTGGTCTGTTACCTCGTCACACCAGGTGGTTGTAGCCTTGAGTGATGGCAACCAGGGCATCTACCTGGTAGATACCCGGCAGAATACATGGCTGCAAGTGGATAAGCAGGGCGCCAGCGGTCCATTTGAGTGGACGGAGATTCCCTAGATTCTCCCTTCCCCCTGTTTCATACATGCAGTAGCGGTATTAACCATCTTCACGGGGAAAAATTGAAAAAACTGTAGAGATTTTCTCGCTATTGAGAAAATTGATCCTAAAAGTGATAACAAAAATGCGAATTATACGTTATAATACATAGGCCTGGGATGGAAAGCGGGATGTGCGTGAGCAAGCATATCCACCTCGACGAGCAAGCTTGTAGCGTATATCTGGTTTTTGTGCAGCCTTTTCCCCATGGGGTTTGCACGCGCACCTCCTGGAGTCGCGCGTTGCTATTTGCATACGCGTGGTAAGGGGAGGACGAGCTGGCACCCCGTCCTCCCCTTACTTTTTTTAGTTTGAGAAGAGGTCGCATGCGATTCACAGTGCGGTCATTAGGGGGAAAATTAATAATCAGCGCAGCATTGACGCTTTTGCTTTGTATGCTCCTTTTCTCAACTACGTCCTGGCTTTTGTTGAAGTCCTTCTACGAGCACGAAGCAAGAAGTGATGCCACTGCACACCTCCTCGCCATAAAAAAGAGCGCGTACCATACTCAAATGGCGGCAAAACCTAACTATAGCAACTTTGCCACAGACCTGGTACGTAATACCGGCTTGAATTTGAATGTCATTCTCTGCGAATCAGGGCGTATGTTAACGACTTTGCCTAATATTGCCGCCCTCGATCGTCACACATCGGGAAATACCCTGTGTGACCCTACCCCTGGTGCTGTCAATATAATCGATGATTACCTCACGAAGTCTGTTCTTGTTAAAGCCCAGGGTCAGTTGAAAAGTTCACCCTCCCTCCTGGTCGTGGACATCGAACCGCTCTATAACATTACTGCTCATGTTGGAAAGGCCATAGCGATCCTGCTCTTCCTGGGCCTCTTTATCATTGCGCTGGGTGTAACGGCCTATACCCTGATTGCGCGGAGGTTCCTCATTCGCCCCATACGCCGGCTGCAAGCGCGTGTAGCAGCCGTGGTAGCCGATAATGCAGATATAACACTCTCAGCATCGACGATCGACGAGCTGACCATGTTAGCCCGCTCATTCAGCCTGCTCTCGGAGTCTCTGAACATGCAAGAGAATGAAAGCAACGTCATTACAAAGCGGATGAGTGAATTGCTGGTGATGAGCGATGTGCTGATCTCGACATTGAACCTGGAAGATCTACTCGGTGAGATCGTGTCACGACTGGGACAGATCATGCAGGTAAAAAACGTGGCATTACTCTTATATGGTCGCGAGATGCAATCCCCCTGGGCAGTTGCGCAGTGGTCGGACCAGCAGCAGCAGCTTTCCAATGGACATATGCCTGCCGGCAACTCAACACAACAGCATGGAGCTGTCACGGTGCATGCAGACCCTGCTGGAGATATCGCCATGGTGGTGACCTCAAAATTGGCAGCTATCCCGGCGCCTCGCTCGCTTCCACCATCCAGCGGGAAACGGTCGGCTATCCGCGCGCCCAAGCTTACTTCTCAAATGGAGCAATCCGGGTTGCATCACCCTCGTATTCCACGTCCTGCGCTGCGCGATCTGGATATGATACTGGCACGTATGGCGATGCAGAAGCAGAAAATTGCGTATGGCGAAGATATACAAAAAATCTACCAGGATCGCGGCGAAGCCTGGTGCCGTATGGCATTAGCAGCCGGCTATCGTTCGGTGATTGCCGTGCCCTTACTGTTGCAAGAGCAGGCTATCGGCGCGGCTGTGTTCTATGGAGACAAGCCCTACCAGGTGAGCCGGCGTGACACGTTTCTCTTAAGCACTGCGGCAATACAGGCGGCAATGGCAATTCAAAACGCGCTCCTGTTCGCAGAGGTGAAAGATAAAAATGCCGCCCTTGAGCGCCTGAATCACCTGAGGTCCCAATTTCTCGCCACTGTTACCCATGAATTACGTACCCCGTTACACAGTATTATCAGCTATGGCGCGTTAATTTTAGAGGGGTTCGTCGAAGGAGAACTGACTGCCGAGCAGGAAGAGCATATTCAGTTCATAGTGCACCGCGCTGAAGACCTTTCACGCCTGGTAGACGATATGCTGGATCTTTCCAAGATTGAGGCAGATCGCCTGGAGGTCAGGGTTGAACCCCTGGCGCTGGAACCGAGCTTGACGGAGGTTGTGAACCAGTTGAAGCCGATGGCGAACAATAAAGGCTTACGCCTGGTGCTGGAAATGGAGGACTCCTTGCCCATGGTTCTGGCGGATAGCCATCGCTTACGCCAGGTTGTCATTAATATGGTTTCCAATGCCTTGAAGTTTACAGAAAATGGCGGCGTGGCCATTCAATGTACCTTACTCGAACATTCTGACATGCTGCGTATCGCGGTGAGTGATACGGGTATCGGTATCTCACCAGCCGTGCTCGACTATATTTTTGAAGCATTTCGCCAGGCCGATGGCAGTACCACGCGTCGTTTTGGTGGCACGGGACTCGGTTTGACGATTGCGAGGAAGCTGGTCGAATTGCAAGGTGGCGAGGTCTGTGTAGAGAGTACCGTGGGACAGGGTTCAACCTTCTCGTTCACGTTGCCTGTAGCCTCTCCCTCCAGGGTACGCGCCTGAAAATAACACAGTAGAAACTAGGAAGAAGTGGACATGAGTACAGCTATTTCGCCAGTTCCGACACCTGGCACGCGTCAACCGACCATCCTCATTATTGAGAATGAAGTTTCAAATCGCATCCTGATCGAGCGAGTTCTCTCCACACGAGGCTATCGCTGTGTTTCCGCTTCCAATGGGCAGGAGGCGCTGAACCTCCTCGATCACGAACATGTAGATCTGATTCTGACTGATCTCTCGATGCCCGTGCTCGATGGTTATCGCACGACACAGTTGATACGCGAGCGCCCGACCCTGGCGCATGTGCCGATTGTAGCTGTTACTGCTTATGCGTTGAACGACGAAAATGAAGCAGCAATGCAAATTGGATGCAATGAATACCTGACCAAGCCATTTAAGCCTCGCCAGCTGTTAGAGCTGGTGGATAGATTGCTCCCACAGGGATAAACTCCATTTAAAACCACATTCCTGGTACAATAAGGTGGCACGTTTTATAAGAATTTGCTATGATACATGTTAATAAAGGTGATCACCCGGCCGGTCATACATGAGAGGTGACCGGTCAAGCTTTTTTGGGTCACTCTATTGAAGAAATTTCTTGGAGTTTTTTCCTATGGATATCGGCATAACAAATCAGGCAGTGAAAGATGTGCCATGCGATGCCCTGGTCGTGGGAGCGGCTTACAAGCAGGTAGGGCAACAAACAGGAGCTCTCGTATTAGCTGGAGCGGCCAGGGACGTGGATGACCTGCTGGGCGGCCTTATTCATACTATCTATGCCGGTGGAGAGTTCAAAGGTGAGCGGGGAGAATTGCTTACTCTACACCCAATGGATAAGTTAGCTGCTAAGCGCATTGTCATTGTGGGTTTAGGGTTTCAGGAGCAGATCGATTCACAAGTAATTCGCCGCGCCAGCGCCACGGCTGCTCGCCATTTGCAACAAACGGGGGCGCATCAGATCGCCCTTGCGATCCAGCCTGAGGAATTTGACGTGGAAGAAAGCGTGCGCGCTGAGATAGAGGGAGCATTACTGGGCCTGTATACTTTCAAAAAGTATAAGCAATCAGGCGCCAATGGCCAAGGTATTACCAGCATTAGCCTGCTGGCCGGTACTGCGAACAAGGCCGCACTCGATCAGGCAAGAGAGCATGGCGTTGTACTGGCCGAGGCCACAAACCTTGCACGCGACCTTGTGAATGAGCCACCCAGTGTGCTGACCCCATCTGAATTGGCTAATCGTGCTGGCGCTATGGCCGGGCAATTTGGGCTGGAATGTGAAGTACTGGATCGACCTCGCATGCAAGAATTGGGCATGGGTGGACTGCTTGCGGTGGCACAGGGCAGTGCAGCACCCCCTAAATTCATCATCCTGCGTTATCGCGGCGCTCCCCAAAGCAAAGAAATGGGCATTGCGCTTGTTGGCAAAGGCATTACCTTTGATAGCGGTGGCCTCTCGCTCAAGACCGCTGAACAGATGCAGAATATGAAGACCGATATGGCGGGGGCTGCGGCTGTTGTTGGCGCGATGTATGCCATTGCTGCCTTAAAACCAGCCATCAATGTCACTGCCCTGGTGCCGGCGACCGAGAATATGCCGAGTGGTACTGCTTATCGACCGGGCGACATCCTACGTCTTATGAATGGGAAGACAATTGAGATTGTCAATACAGATGCCGAAGGACGCTTGGTGCTGGCCGATGCGCTGTCATACGCTGTAGAAGAGGGGCTTTCGCCAATCATCGATGTGGCAACCCTGACGGGCGGCATCGTGATTGCGCTGGGCTCGGTGATGTCGGGCTTATTCTGTAACGATCAAGCGCTCAGTAACGAAATTATTACTGCCGGGCAGGTTGCTGGCGAAAAGTTCTGGCCCATGCCGCTAGACCAAGAATATGAAGAAGAGATCCAGAGCGATGTCGCTGACCTCACACAAACGGGCGGACGCACTGCTTCTTCAGCCAAGGCGGCGAAAATCCTGGAGCATTTCGTAGGAGATGCGCAGTGGGCTCACCTTGACATCGCCGGTACAGCCTACATCGATAATAAAAAACTGTACCAGGAGAAGGGCGCTACAGGAGTTGCCGTGCGCACCCTGGCGGAATTCGTACTTCGGAGAGCAAGATAGCGGTTTACGTCTCTCCCTACTAGAGCAAAGAGAAATGAAAGGCCACTTATGTTGACGCAAGAGACAATAGCACCAAACTTCACGAGTAAGGATGTGCGCATTGCCGGGTTGCTCGATGCTATGCATGCAATCCAGGACCTCAAGGCCGTATATGACCTCGCGGAGTGGGATCAGAATACTGGGATGCCGGAAGGTGCGGCAGAAGTACGCGGCTACCACGTGGCAACGCTTCAGGGTGTAATGCACGAGCGCTGGACAGACCCGCGACTGGGAAGCCTGCTCGGTGAGTTAGGCGATGTAATCGGGCGGTCAGACTATACTGATGCTGATCGCGGGCTGGTACGCGCGGCGCGGCGCGACTACGATCGCGCCGCAAAATTGCCTCGCGAGCTTGTTGAGGAGATGGCGCGTGTGCAGGCCGGCAGTTTCGATGCGTGGAGGCGTGCCAGGGAGAACAACGATTTCGCCAGTTTCGCTCCCTGGCTGGGCCGCACCGTCGCTCTGCAACGCGAGGTTGCAGATCGCCTTGGCTATGCTGGTACGCGTTACGATGCGCTCCTGGACCTGCATGAGCCGGGCATGACAGTGAGCGCACTGGATAGGCTATTTGTCCCTGTACGCGAGGTGAGCACGGCCTTGCTGAGGCGCATTGAAGCCAGTGGCAAAACAGTCGATGACTCCTGCCTCGAAGGGGAATTCTCAGAAGAGCAGCAGGTGAAATTATGCAAGGTATTGCTCCGTGGCATGGGTTACGACTTCTCACGTGGTGGCATAGCCATATCGCCACATCCTTTCACCACCAGTTTTGGCAGTCCATTTGACGTGCGTGTCACTATTCATCCTGATAGGCACTTCATTCAATCGTCGGTGATGGCCGCGATTCACGAGGGTGGTCATGCCCTCTATGAGCAGGGGAGCGCTGGGGCGCTCGTGCGTACGCCTGTTGCTGGCGGTGCATCGATGGGAATGCACGAGTCCCAATCTCGCCTGTGGGAGAATGCGATTGGGCGTTCAGAAGCGTACTGGCGAGGTCAGTATGCTGCCGTTCGTGAAGCTTTCCCAGGGCATTTCGCCGCTGTAGATGCTGCCACGTTCGCCCGCGCGCTCAACAAGGTGCGTCCGAGCCTGATTCGCATCGAGGCTGATGAGGTGACCTACAACCTGCATATTATCGTGCGCTATGAGTTGGAGAAGGCGCTTGTCAATGGTGATGTGACCATCGAAACACTGCCGGCTCTGTGGAACGCGAAGTATCGCGAGTACGTGGGGGTCGAGCCTGCAACGGATGCTCTCGGTGTGCTGCAAGACATTCACTGGACCTCGGGTTTTGGCTACTTCCCAAGTTACACCCTGGGTAATCTCTATGGCGCACAGATATATAATGCGCTGCGCCGGTCATTCCCCGACTTCGATGAGCGGCTGGCCACCGGCGATACAGCCTTTATCCTGGATTGGCTGCGCGAAAACATGTACACCTTCGGCGCGGTCTACCTGCCCGAGGAGTTGATGAAGCGCGTGACAGGCGAGACTCCCAACCCTGAATACTTCGTACGCTACTTGACCAGCAAGTTTGAGGCAATTTATCATTTGCCGAAAACTTCCGGGTAAGCAGAAAGACATCGCAGCACGACCTGGCGGCGACAGGGAGATCCAGGCCGTGCTACGGATTCTGCCCCACACGTGCTATACTATTGGTATGAAGATTCATACCCGCTACTTTGCCTCGTTCCGTGAAATAATTGGGCAGAACGAAGAGGTATTGACGCTGCACGAGGGAGCTAACGTCGCTGACGTGCGCGCGTTACTCCTAACGCGCTACCCACGCCTGCAGCCGATCATGGAACGTTCTGTCTGTGCCGTCAATCACAACTATGTACCCATAGACACGGTACTTCATGAAGGTGATGAGCTTGTCTTTATCCCCCCGGTAGGCGGGGGATGCCGCTAAGTCAGGAGCAGCCGCTATGGAGCCTTTGATTCAAATAACACGTGAGCCGCTTGATCGCGAGGCCCTTGTCACCGCCGTTACCCATCCAGGCGCGGGAGGTATCGTGGTCTTCGAGGGCGTGGTACGTGACAATGCACGGGGCAGGCAAGTACGTTATCTCGAATATGATGTCTATCCGGAGATGGCCATAAAGCAGGTACGCGCGATTGTTGCCGAAGCAGAACAGCGCTGGGGTGCCAGGCATGTCGCTGTTGCGCACCGCGTTGGGCGACTCGAAATTGGAGAGGCCAGTGTGATCGTCGTCGTGGCGACCCCTCACCGCGCCGAAGCTTTTGAAGCTTGCCGCTATATTATCGATACGCTCAAGGCAACCGTGCCTATCTGGAAGAAAGAGGTAGCCACCGGTGGAGAGGAGTGGGTAGAGGGTTGAATCCTTTAGGAGTTTTGAGGGTTACGCAACAGAATTTTTTATGGTACAGTTATAAGTAGTCATTGTTTTCCTGGAGAAAAGCATGTCGTTTCATCCAAATTTTATGCAAAGGTTTTCTCCTGGAGGTCGTTGATGAACTTATTCGAGAAACAATCCCGGCTTAATCAACTCTTCACCCAAAGCCCTGTTAATGCTGCCTACCTCGCCGGTTCTCTCTCGACTCGCACTACGTTTGGACATCTTACCGATATAGATGTCGCCATTTTGCTGATGGAGCAGATCAAGTCAGATCAATTTCTTGATTACCAGCTCTACTTTTTCAGTGAACTGGCAAAGAGGTTGGAGTCTGACAATATCGACGTGGTGATCCTGAACCAGGCCTCGCTTCTGCTCAAGTTGCAGGTGATTAAGTACGGCCAGATACTTTTCAGCCGCGACGACAAGCTGCGTGTGGCCTTCGAGACGAAGGCAGTGATGGACTACCTCGATTTCAAAAAATTTGATGAGATTCAGAACCAGGCGCTGAGCCGCCGTCTCTATGGCCAGGTGTTGCCGGTTGACAAGGAATTGCTTCAACGGCATGTGAAACAATTGCGTGAGGCGCTCGTCATTTTAGGTGATCTGGGGAAGACGAAGCGTGAGGAATTTACCGCAGATTATCACATCTTTGGCCTGGCTGAACGCTACTTACAAATAGCGATCGAGGCCTGCCTGCAAATCTGCGGCATCCTGGTTGCTTCGCTTGGGCTGCGCCGCCCTGAGGGCTATTATGAGCTTCTCAGCATTGTGGCGGCTCAACAAATCATCCCGACTACACTTGCCTACCGCCTGGAAGCGCTTACCAATCTGCGTGATGCCCTGGTACATGACCCCGATGCGCTCAACCGCGATCTCCTCTATGACGATATCCAGAACCGTCTTGGAGATTTGGAAGCCTTTGCTAATGCGGTTGAAGAGAAGCAGACGAAGTAACATTGTCCGTATGAAAAGGGGGCTGCCCGTGATCAGGGCAGCCCCCTTTCATGCAAAAGATGGTTTGCTCATTCTCTTGCAGCTCGTAGGGTATTCGCCTGCTCCATAGCCACCGCCGCTTCCTCTGGATGGCCCATCTCCTCGTGTATCTGTGAGAGCGTTTCATAGGCGAGGATCATTGAGGGATCCATAGCAATAGCCTGCTGTGCCATTTCAAGGGCTTCATCATAGCGCTTCACCTCGCGAAACGTGTCGGCAAGATCGTTATAATAGTCGGCATTGAGCGGATCGCTATCAATAGCGTCCTCGTAGTTTTCAATGGCTTCCTCGTGACGACCGAGCGCGTCATAAGCTGTGGCAAGCTGGTAGTAGCCCTCAGGATCATCCTCGGACTGCTCCAGTAATGTCTGGCTGGTCTGTATCGCATCGTCATACCGTCCCATACTATTGTAGGTATCGGCGAGGCCCGCATAAGCTGCCGCCAGGTCATCCTGGTCCAGGTCATTTTCGGCCTTAACCAAGGCCAGATAGGCATTCACGGCGTCATCATAACGCTCGAGTTCCAGGTAGGCTTCCGCCAGGCTAAAGCGTGCAGTGTAGCGGCCAGGGTCAAGCTGAACAGCCCGTTCATATGCGCGAATAGCTTCTTCAGTTTCGCCCTGGAGGGAGCGCCAGGTACCCAGGTGTTCCCAGGCCTCGGCATCATCGGGAGCCATGCTTACAATACGCTCATAGGCATCTCCTGCCTGGTCGGGATCACCTATAGCCTCGTAAACTGCCGCCAGAGTGTCATAGACGGTCCGATCTTCAGGATCAAGTCCAAGCATCTGGTTAGCGACGGAAAGGGCCTGGTCATAGTGCCGCATGTCGAGGTAAAGGGTGGCGAGTTCGGCATACCGCGAGGTATCGCTTGGGTCTTCGTCCACACGCTTCTCTTGCTCCATGATGCGGCGCAATTGCGCATTCACCCGTTCGCGTGCATCAAGCAAATTATCGGCGGCCAGGCTGTTTTCAGCATTGAGAATCAATGCCTGGCGGTAGGCCTGGATTGCGTCTTCGTACATATTCTGTGCGAGGTAGGAGTCTCCTACACTCAGATAGAGCTCGTCGTTGCCCTGGTCGAACTCGAGCGCCTGCTGGAAAGTCTCCAGCTCTTCCTCGTGCATGCCTAATTCGCCATAGAGATTGCCCAGATTGGTATATGCATCAATTAGCTGTGGGTCGAGATCGATGGCCCGTCGATAACCGGCAACGGCACTCTCTGAATCGCCGAGAAATTGTTGGGCCAGCGCCAGGTTATAGCGAGCGCGAGCATTGGTAGGGTTGGCATCGATTGCTTTCTGGAAAGCATCCGCCGCCCGCTCGTAGTCTTCATCTTGTGCAGCTGCATTGCCTTTGTCTGTCCACTCTTGCTCTAGCTGGTTTGGAGCCTGCGCTCCGATGCCGTTCTGGCTGGTGGTATCAGCGTTTGCCGCATTCTGGTTCTCATCCATAGGTACTCGTTTCTCCTCTATTTCTACCTGCACACATTTCTGTATGGTAGTGGTGCTAAGAACTCGTGGAAATTCCTTGCGTAGTATAGCACGTTCGGCCTGCTGCTTCTAGCCCTCGTATTACTTCGATACACGCAAGGTCACTTGAAATTCGTAACGAGTTCCGGCAAAGAATAGTTCCGAGTACTCTATAGGTAATCCCGTCTGATCGAAAGCCGTGCAGGTGAAACGCAAGCCAGGCTCGTCGGATTGTAATTGCAGCAGCTCGGATTCACGGGCAGAGGCCCTACCACCGGCGATCGTATATTCAGCAATGTAAGGGCCGAGTCCTTCGCTCGTCATCAGTTGGTAGAGAGAGCCCTCGGCTACTTCTTTTGCTCGCTGATAGACGCCGCTGGCACGAGGATAAGGTAGGTAGTCAACCTCGTAGGCGATAAGAACCCCGTCTGCGCTGCGCAGGCGCTCCAATCGCACCATTTGTTCCTCGTCCGTCAAACGCAGGCGCTGGCGTGTAGCCTCGGCGCCACGTACTAGCTCATCAATCAGTAAAAGGCCCCCGGGACGTTTCCCGCGTCGTTTTAGTTCATCTGTCAAGCTAGCCAGTTCGCTCAAGGTCTGTTGAACTCGCGGCTCGCACACGAATGTCCCCTTTCCGTGCTGCCGGTACAACAGGCCCTCGTTGACCAATTCCGTGAGGGCCTGCCGCACAGTAGCACGGCTGACGCGATAGCTTGCTACGAGTTCCGGTTCGGAGGGTATTGCAGTATGCGGAGCAAGATGACCTGCTCGGATTTGCTGCCTCAGCACTTCTTTCAGCTGGTAGTAAAGTGGAAGTGGATTTGTACGTTCTAACGTAGGCATATACGGTTCCCCCTATGTCCAGACAACCACCTGGAGAGATCTAATACACTATGAGAAAAATATATCATAAAAACTGGCGTCTCTCCAAGATGAAGAGACACCAGTTGTCCCAAATTGGACCGATAAAGCGCAAACTGCTCACAGTTTTGCAGGATTAAGCAGCCCCTACGCCGTTTTCGGCAAGGACTCTATCGATCTCGTTTTTCAGGCGCAGCGGATGCGGTCCGATTAAACGGCCAATCTCGCGGCCTTGATTGAAGATGAGGAGGGTTGGAATAGCCTGAACGCGGTACTGGACGGGAACGCGCTGGTGCTCGTCAGTATCCATCTTAGCGAAGTTCAGCCTTCCCTGATATTCATCGCTCAATTTCTCATAAACAGGCGCGATTGCGCGACAGGGACCGCACCAGGCAGCCCAGAAATCAACGATAACCGGCTTATCAGATTTGAGCACCTTCGACTCGAAATCCTGGTCTCCTACATGAAACAGGTTGGCATGTGCATCCATTACGTTACTTACTCACTTTCATGGCTGTGTATTCGCGTGACGTTGAGATAATGATAGTTTCTCAAGTAACTCTATTCAAGAAAACAACATCGTCTTAGCTCTTATTCCCAGCCGACACCATGTGTGCCTCTGCGAGTAGAGGAGATATGGCCCGTGCTGGAGAGCTCTATCTTCTTTACTCGTAGGACGCTACCTCAGCCGTGCTAAAGTGCCAGGCCGGCTAATTCCTGCGATTGCCTCCCTGTAGGATACTCAGGAGCATCAGGATGTAGAGGAACAAGTTCAGCACCGTGATAAAGAGCGAGACTGTAATGCCGATGGCGTTGGGCATCGTATCCGCCAGGTACTTGGCGCGCTGCACGTAGTACAAAACATACGCGGAGAAAATGCCGACGCCTAAGACAGAGATCAAGAACACAAAGAACGTACTATGGAAGAAGAAGCTTATCAGCCCCGCCACAAGTAGCACGATCAAGCCCATGAAAAGGTAACCGCCCAGGTTTGAGAAGTTGCGTTTCGTCGTCCACGCGTATACTGCTAATCCCAGTGACGTAACAGCTGTGATCAAGAAAGCTTCGGCCAGGATATTTCCAGCACCAGCGGCCAGGTATATACTTAGGATACGCGAGAGCCCCAATCCCTCTAAAAAGGTGAACAGGTATAGCAGAAAGAGATTCAATCCTGGGGTGTTGATGGCGAAACTCAGGATAATGAGAGTAACAAACCCTCCAATAACGACAACCAAGTAGCCTCCAGTCGTGAGGCCGCCGATGGCGAATCCTACCAGGGCGCCGATGAAAGCGAAAAGAAAGGAAAAGGCCAATAATCCCATAACCTTGCTGATCAGGCTACCCGCCTGTGCATTCTCATAACCCTGAGGCATGGCCTGGTACTGGTAGCGAGAGGCGCCAAAAAGCCCACCACGGTTTCCTCCACCAAAGGGGCTGTTATTTCTCGGAAAATTGTACATAGTAAACCTCAATTGAACGCTCTGCTCTTCACGAATGGCGAAGAGCAGCAAACTTGCTTCTAGTAAAATTACGTAAGACAGAAGAAAGTTGTTGCATTTTATTATTCTTGTATGAAAGAGCTTGGCGGCAGAAACACCAGATTCGTATACTACTATGCCGGTATGATTCCTCCACCATAGTAAGTTTATCACATACCTTATCAGACAGCAAAGATGAGAGTGGTTATCTCTTCCGGCGGCTTCCTTCGGGCGATTTGTTTGGTGGTTCATCACCTGGCTGTGTGACTAAGGAAGCCTCGACGATATTCGTAATGTCGCAGCGCGGGTGGTTATTATCTGCATGCCAGTAGAGCAAACTCCCTGGAGGTTTCCGCATCAGCCCACCGCAACGTGGACAGCGAACTTCTCTTTCCTCCTGACCCTGAGTCATGCTGAGTTCTCCTTTGAAACAGAGCTAGTGGCATTATAAGTGGTTGTTTGCCTGATACGATCAATTAAAAGACGAGAAAGTGTGGCGTACAGCCCTTCAGGGGCAGTCATAAAATATGGTCAAGCAAGCACCTGTCGGGGGCTACATAACGCTCCATACACCGCAGATTTCGCAGTAGGCGATACCAACCTCACCAATTGTCTTGCTACGTGTGTTCCAGCGATCATAGGCAATAGCAATGGAGCCACAATTCCAACAGCGAGCGCGTCCGCCGGCTTTACTTTCTTCGGAGAGGCGATGAAGTAACAGGCTGCGTGCCTCATCCGACCCGGTATAGCCGGGGTTGTAGGCCAGATGCAGCAAATTGCCGAGCGGCAAAGCGATTTCATGTGTCGGCGCTTGCGGCGAGTTCGCCGGAGCATACGCTGATGGCAGTTGTGGGGGTGGTTGAGGAGGTCGCCGGAATAACTCACCACGCGCAGTACGCCTCCCTCCCTCGATAGGGGGAGTGTGGTCCTGGCGCTCTGCACGATCTCCATTGGATACAGATGTGTATGGTGGTGCAGGTGTATTTTCCATGCGCTCATTCAATGGTGCGCCTTCCTTCTCTCCATCCATCGAGAAGCCTGGAGCTTCTCCGGGAGTGAGCGATTCTGGGGCACTTTCGGCTTGGTTTTCTAGATGATTATTGTCTTCTGGCTGATCGGGCTGATTTGCGCGTCTGCGTCGTGTTACTGGCATAGGAGCTTGCTCCTCAGAAAAAGTGTCTACTCTAGTTGCGAGTGCATTATATCACAGTACAGAGAGAAGTTCTACAATAACATAGATGCGGTGCCGTCCGGTGGCATTTTCCGCCGGGCGAGCGTACATAGAACCATACTCGCCCTGGCGTACTCTAAGGTCATAGTTCGAAACTGCTAACTTTTAAAGAAGTCAGCGTTGATCTGAATATACTGTTTCCATTCTTCAGGGGTCGCCGACTCTTCAAAGATAGCCGTGACGGGGCACGCAGGTTCACACGCGCCGCAGTCGATGCATTCATCAGGATTGATGTAAAGCATCTCAACAGTCTCAAATTCCGGCTCATTCTGCGTAGGGTGGATGCAATCGACAGGGCAGACATCTACACAGGAAGCATCCTTTACGCCGATGCACGGCTGAGTGATAACATAGGTCATGGTCTGGATATCCTCCTCTTGGCTCGCTATGTGAGAACCCGCCTACATAGCGGCTAAGTTTGTGATTTTTATGGTAAATTGATAATTTCAGCCTCTTTCAGTATAGTGGGTCGCAAAGGTAATGTCAATTATTATTTTGTGCTGCGTGATGCGTTGCGCTGCTAGCAGGAGAACTGATCACAGTTTTGCAATATGCAGCTGTGAGAACGCCACCTCTGTATTTAGTTCCTCTACACTGAGGCCGATATCCCCCGAGCTTAATGGTGGTTTCGAGGGATCGGTCATCGTACTGCCCGCAGGTTGTCCATTAACAGAGAAGGTGAAAGTATTTTCCTTCACCACGGCAGTGATAACGTTGGGTTGCCCGAGTTCGGAGTGGGAGTTAGTGATAGAGCCACTCTCCAGCAAACGTGGATAAAGCTGTTTATCTCCGTCATAGCGCCAGAATCCGTACTGACCATCCCCTGGGTCGATCTCAAAAAGATAATAGTGAAGCTGGTCGGCGGTAGAACGGAAAACGATGCCGTAATAATCTCCGCCAATGAGTGAGCCCTGTTGTATCTCGGATGTTGTAACTGTGAGACTAAAGTTGGTAAACGTGGAATCTCCGTTGTCGTAGAAGGCCATTGCGATATGATTAAGAGACGTGTTTAGGATATGATATTGTCCATGCTGGAAAAAGTATGTCTTGGGACTCTGACTCTGTGGCCATGCACCTGGATCACCCGCCAGGTAATCGGTTGGCGTGGTAGTGGGCGTGGGCTGCCCAGATGAGTGCGTATTTGGAATTCTGACAACATTTACGGTGATCACGGAAGCGATGATAACCAGCAGCACAACTGCCGACAGCACAAAGCGGCGTAATTTAAAAGTGCCTTGCCCCACGGGTTTTATTTGAACAATAGGCTTCAGGGCCGCGATGGCTTGTTTGCCTCCACCATTGGAAGCACTGGCTCTTTTTTTATCACTGCTCTCTGAGAGAGCGTGCTGATCTGCGTCAGCAACGGCTTCTGCAAAAGCGGCGCTAAACTCGCCGGCCGTCTGGAAGCGTTCCTCGGGCAACTTGGAGAGGGCTTTAGCAAGCACCTTGTCGATGTGCGGAGTGACATCGGCGCGCAGCGTTCCGAGCGCAGGTGGCGTTTCATGAACATGCATGAGCGCCATAGCAATAGAGTTTTCGGCTTTGAAAGGGGGACTGCCAATCAGAAAAAAGAAAAGGGTCACACCAAGCGAGTAGACATCTGAGCGACCGTCAAGCGGTTCACCCAGGGCCTGCTCGGGCGAGATATAATCGGGAGTACCCATTAATATCTCCGCTGATTTCATGGATTGTTGCGCGGTTGCGTCCTCGGGTTGCATCAGGCGCACGATGCCGAAATCCGAAAGCATGGCGTGACCCGCGCCGTCCAACAGGATGTTGGCGGGTTTGACATCGCAGTGCACGCATCCATGTTCGTGCGCGTAATCCAATGCAGAGGAGATTTGTTCCAGGTAGTGTTGCGCTTCGCTTAGCGAGAGGGGGCCATACCTGCTAACGTATTCAGCTAAGGTTCCACCAGCCATGTAAGGCATAACGATGTAGGGTAATCCGTGATGTTCGCCATAGGAGTGGATAGGGAGAATGTTTGGGTAATCCAATTCACTGGCCGCTTGCGCTTCACGAAGGAAGCGGGTGTAAAAATTTTTCTGCATCTGTTTGTCCATGGTGGAACGCGGCAGAAAGACTTTGACGGCGACTTTTTCATCTGGTGTGCGGCTTTGCGCCAGAAATACAGCGCTGGATCCCCCGTAGCCCAGCAGTTTTTCGAGAATACACGAGCCTATTTCTTGCCCGATTAAATGTTGCCCCCTGGTAGTAGCCACGCTAAGGCTCCTCTCGTGCCCCATAAACGGAAGTAAGCAAGTGCGCGATGCCTGGGATACAACGAAACGAGTGAGTAAAAGAAGAACCACTCTGATTTTATCAAGAACCAGGGGTGCGTGTCAATATTTAGAAGAGAAAAAACCGGTCGCTTCTCATCTTGAAGAAAATTTACAGGAGAAGCGACCAGTACGCCTGCCCAGAACGCTTGCAAACTAGATGACAAATTCGCCGTCGCGCATGATGACCCGGCCATCTATCTCGATGGTGCAGCGGCTTGGAATGACATCCACGTGGATTTTGGCATTCCAATCAGCGCCCGTAAACTCGGGATAAGGATTGCCGAACGCAACATGCAGGCCGGGCATCTTCTCGTCCTGTAACAGGTTACCCACAAATCTCTTCAGGCTGGTGAGCGTGCCGATAGCAAATTCACCTGCGCGATTGCCGTTAGGAGTAGAGAACAGGTAGTCACGGACCTCCTTTGCCAGCGCTTCATCCTGGCTGGTGACTTCCGTAATGTAGCCGCCCTCTACATGAATCACGATGGGGCGCTCCAGCACGCCATATTTCTCAGAGAAAAAGTCCCCGAGTACCTCACAAACCAGCACGCCGTCCACGCTGGCAGGCGCGGTAAAGACTTCACCTTCGGGCAGGTTGCCCCATTCGCCCTGCTCGACATAGCGCCCATGACAGGGAATCCATTTCCAGTCTTCGTGGAAAGTGGCTGTCACATCGCTACCTTTGGCGGAGGTGACGTGGATGGTTTTGGCATTGCGTACAAGATCGTAGACCTGGTTAGTCAGGCTGAATACCTCGTCGTAGTCAGCGCACATGCCATCGGTCATCACTTCCTCGTCGATACCGATCATATGCCCGTGGCGTACCTTGAGTTCCTTCACAAGGAATGGAAGCAGTGGTAGGCGAAAGGCAATTTCGCCTGGTTTGGCGGTTGCAATGTAATAGGTCACCGTCGGACGGGCCTGAAGCAGGTCACTGCGCAACTCTTCTGGAAATGCGGTGATGGGACGTTCACCGTAGTGTTCAAGGAATCGAATAGTGACACCCGCGTGTTGATCCAGGGCTGCTATCGCTACGCGGCGAGCGATACTTTCCCGCTCATAATCAGTCATAATGAAGACGCGGTCTCGCGATGTAACACCCATACAGCGCACGGCATTTTCAGCACCAAACTGCAGGCGTTCTTCAAAAGACATCTCCAGCACTTCCTGGCTGGAAGCAAAACTACTAATTTTTCCAGACATTGACGTTCTCCTCAATAGGACAGTAATAGATGATAATGGCTTGGTTTGGGTGATTCCAGTTCCTCTGCTGGAGCGTCTGAGGCATCCCTACCCCTACCACTTCGATATCAATAAACGGTTATTATAAGTTAATCGTAACTGGAAGGTGCATAGATTACTATGAAATCAGCCACGTGTGTTAAGATAGACAAGCACATCTAGCTTTGGATGAGAACCACGTTCCGGCTTGGCTCTTTGCGTGGTGTTCACGATAGGTTAGACTTTTCATCACCTACTACTAATACGGGTTTACATAAGGAGAAGTTACACATGGCGACGGAAAATGCTACCGGCTTATATCGTTCGATACACGCGCAGCCACGGGCGGTGCGCGAGTTGCTGGCCGACCGGGATGGGCCATCCCGGGCGGCGGAAAAATTGTCCCGTACACGACGTATCCTGCTGGCAGGCATTGGTACCAGTTTTCACGCGGCTACGGTTGGCGAATATCTTTTGCGCTTCGCCGGAGCAGATGCCTGGGCCCTACGTTCGTTTGATTTTGTTCATTACCCGCGACCGCTGCATACTGATGACGGGGTAATTGTGGTCAGCCACCGTGGCAGCAAACTACATGGTATGCTGGCGCTGCAACGGGCCGTGGAAAGCGGGGTAGTTACTATTGGGGTCACAGGTAAAAATTCAAAGATGCAGGGTGCCGGTGTCGTTATCGAAACAGTGGAACAAGATCCCTCTTCAACGCACTCGATCAGCTATATTGGCGCGCTGGTACGCCTGGGCCAGATAGCCGCGAGGTTGGCGGCGCTTACAGGCCATAGCGAGCAGGCAGAACGCCTGGAGCAGGGATTGGCACAATTGCCCGCGCTGATGGGGGATATCCTCTCACGCGAAGATCAGGTGCGACAAATTGCCCAGGAAGCCGTCGCGCATTCACGCCGCCTGTACTTTATTGGAGCAGGGCCAAACGCTGTCACAGCGACAGAAGGTGCGCTCAAAGCAAAAGAGGCGGCCTATGTGACGGCGGAGGGCTTCGAGCTCGAACAGGCGATCCACGGCCCGCAGGTAGCCTTTGAGGCTGAAGATTTGTTGATTCTCATCAGCGTCAAGGGGCCGGCACAGGCACGCATGGCCGATCTTTTGCTGGCATTGAGCGAGATTGGTTCGCGTGTCTGGTTGATTGGCGAAGTGCCTACGGCAGAGGTAGCCAATTTATTCGGTCGCCAGGGATGGGCCCGGTTCGCACTATACGATGGGATAGAGTTACCTGAGGAACTGACGCCTTTGTTAGCTGCGCTGCCTGTGCAACTACTGGCCGATTTCCTGGCAAGTGCGCGCGGCACGAATGCTGATAGTTTCCGCAAAGATCAAGCCGCATACGAACGAGCAGGAGCCCGCTTCCAGATTTAGGCTGAACGAAACTATACAACACTCTACATTAGGCACTATAATAAAGCCAGTTAGTGATTCTGTACGTCTATTCAAAGATACACACAAGTCAAAGAAAGAGAGCATGGCGCTATGGACTTCTCGCTCAATGAGGAGCAGTTGGCGATTCGAGAGACGTGCCGGGAATTTGCGGAACAAGAGATTAAGCCTCTCGCCGAGGAAATGGATCGCACGGCAGCATTTCCGTATGAACTTATGCGGAAGATGGGGGAGCTGGGGTTACTGGGGCTGCCGTTCCCAGAAGAATATGGCGGCGCTGGTGCCGATTTCCTTTCCTACTGTATCGCTATCGAAGAAATCTCGCGGGGCGATGTCTCGGTCGGCATCACGATGGAGGCGCATACTTCGCTTGGGGCCAGCCCTTTCTTCCTCTTCGGCAGCGAGGAGCAGAAGGAGCGTTATCTGCCTCCGCTGGCCCGTGGTGAGCAGTTGTGGTCTTTTGGCCTGACCGAGCCTGAAGCTGGCTCTGACTCTGGTGGTACCCGGACGCGCGCAGTGCTGCGTGACGGTTCATGGCATATCAATGGCTCCAAGAGCTTTATCACCAATGCAGGTACCGCTATCACCGGTGGTGTCACTATCACCGCCGTTACTGGTAAGCGCCCCGATGGGCACAACGAGATCACGAATATTATCGTGCCAAAGGGTACCCCGGGCTATATCATTGGCAACTCCTACAAGAAAATGGGATGGAAGGCCTCTGATACGCGCCCGTTGACCTTCGAGGATTGCATTGTGCCCGAAGGCGATATCCTCGGTGAGCGCGGGGACGGCTTCAAGCAGTTCATGGAGATACTGGACGGGGGTCGGATTGCCATTGCGGCTCTCTCCGTCGGCCTGGCCCAGGCGTGTCTGGACGAAGCTTTGAGCTACGCTAAGGAGCGCAAGCAGTTTGGTCAGCCCATTAGCAAATTCCAGGCAATACAATTTAAGCTCGCCGACATGGATACTGAGATTGAGCTGGCACGTTTAATGTATTATAAGGCCGCCTGGCTGCATATGCAGGGCCGGCCATATACAAGAGAGGCATCGATGGCGAAACTGTTTGCCTCTGAAACGGCCAAACGTGCAGCCGATCAAGCAGTACAGATCCATGGCGGCTACGGCTTCATGGACGAATTTCCAGTTTCTCGCTACTGGCGCAGCGTCAAAATCAATGAGATTGGTGAGGGCACCAGCGAGGTACAGCGCATGGTGATCGCGAAACTCCTCGGGTGCTAAGAGATATGGACAGCAGAGCGCACGTATGCACTATCCAAAAGAAACAGGCGGAAATGCTTCCCCTGTTTTCTTTTCATCTCATCGTTTACTCAAAAAAGTATGAACCATCTGCTAATTGAAAGGAGTATATCATCACATGGAAATGAACACACAAGCGAATGCAGTGCCCGCAAAACATGCACCGGGTTATGGAGACAATTTCAAGCACCTGTTTGAAGGGGTGCATTTCCGCTTCCCCAAATTTCAGCATACTCACCCTGCTGTTATCAATGTCAATGAGGTTGCTGACGAGCAACTGACGATGGGGCAGCGAGTAGCGGATAGGGTGGCTGGGACAATGGGATCGTGGCGGTTCATCATCACACAGGCGTCGATCATGGTAATCTGGATTATGCTCAACCTTGTTGGGTGGTTCTACCACTGGGACATCTATCCTTTTGTGCTCTTGAATCTAGCCATGTCAGCGCAAGCAGCGTTCGCCACACCTCTGATAATGATGAGTCAAAATCGCCAGTCCGAGAAAGACCGCCTTACCGCCCAAAACGACTACCAAACCGACTGCAAGGGTGAAGAAGAGGTCCGCCATATCATGGATCATCTCGACCACCAGGACGACCTCATCCTCCAGATTGTCAAGCGTCTCGAGGAACAGCACATGGAGATGCGGGAGCAGCTTGCCCGGCTTGATCCAGCATTGGTGAAACGCCTGGCAACTGATGTCCAACAGGTAGTAATTGAACAAGGAGAACAGAAGAATTCAGGTCAATAGCTTACAGAGGCAATCCTTCTTCCTCTAGCATATTGCGATGATTTGATTATCCAAGCGTAAGTAGTGGTCTTATACGAGCAATCGAGCTGCTGGCTCTTCTACGAGAGACGTTTTCTCTTCAACCCTAGCCCACTTGTGTGCAACCACTCATCAATAATGAAGGCGCTGTTGCCAGAGGCGCGTATAGAATATGAATCCGTGAGACCTTTACGCCATGGGCCACCAGGCCGGACGCCTGTGTGTTGTTCGATAACATCAGCGATACTACTGAGAAGGTTAAATGATCCAGATGTGAAACCAAGATACGGATATCGCCTGTTCGAAATCTCTTGATACGTGATATGTCCATCACCATCAAAGTAGCCAAGAATGAACTCGCGTGCAAAGGAAAGTGGCAGTCTTTCAGGCCATGTAATAGTACGGCTTTTAGCAGCAGTGATTCCAAGCACCTCGAGGTCTCTTACCATAGCACGTGATACAAACGCGAGTACCCGATATTCGAAGCCGCGTCGGTGGCGAGTAGTGATAGCTCCACCAGGAACCAATTCGTCACGAACAGTTTCTAGTAAATCCGCGTCCCTGGCTGATAGCTCTAGAGAGATACGATGATGCTTTGGCGAGACATTGCCATCGGCTGCCAGTAGCCCAAGCGCATATGCTTTCATAGGGCTATCAATCTGCGCAAAGTAATCGTGACGTATGAGATCACGCTTCCACCGATACTTGCCGGGGAACTGTGCTAGCTTGGACTCGCGTGCGGCCTTTTGATAGGCTAGAACGCACTTTTTACAGTAAGGATGAAAGCCATCTATCCATCCATCGTTTTTGTAGAAATCTGAAACGGGCTTGACTTCCTGGCATCTGGAGCATCGTTTTGTATCTTCCCTTTGCTGCGCACGATGTTTATCTTGCATGAGTCGGGCATATCGTACCCGGCAAAATTCGCGCCAACATTTCTTGCAATACGGAGCAAGCCCACCAGACTGCGCTGCGTTGCGATAGAACTCATCGCGTGGGAGGTATTGCTGGCATTGTGGACACCATTTATTCAACTCATCGCTTCGCATTTTCTCTGCCCTGTCCGAAGGTACCTGAGCGGGACACCCTGGTACCTGACTATCACACTATCCTCGACTCAGAATGCCGATAATAAAGCCTGTACTCCGCCGCAACTTCTGCTCGGAAAGACCCATCTCTACAGCATACTCCGTCAGCATTGCTTGTACTACTTCGACGAGTCCCATGTCGGTACGTATCCTACAGCCAGCACAGCAGGGTAACTGTGCCTCGTCAAAACCTGCTGCAAAGTCCGGGTCGGTGATCTGTACCAGTGGTTGCGTGTTGATCTGCTTTGCCATTACTCATTCTCCTTATCTACTGGACTTCAGGTATAGGTTGACTAACGGCACCATAATGTATCATGGGAACACACCGAGGTTGTTGATCCCCCGGATGATCAAAGCGCTAATGACCGCTACTCGCATCGGGCAGGGCAATTAGCTCAAGGAAATCGGTTGCTACAATTCCTCTCACTCTATGAGGTTCTTCTTCGCGTTCTTCGCGGCAGCTTTCACGCCCACGAAAGAAGCCATTGCAAAAGTTTGGGCTATCGATGGTAAGGACGATGTTCCTCCATTGGAAACGAACACCGGTTGCCTGTTCTTGTGGTTGCATTCGTCCATCACTTTCTAGCTCTCAAAGAGTGATACTCACTAAATACATATCACTTAGTACATATCATACATTGAGTGTAGTCATAAGTCAAGAGGCGGTGTATACTATGGAAAAAGGCGAGGGGACAGAAGGTATATGATAAAACTGAGAGTGAGGGAAGTAGCGCAGGCTAAGGGTATTTCTATGGCTAAGTTGGGAAGAATGGCCGACCTCAATCAGCGCACCATGCAGGCTATTTATAATGACCCCTATCGAGATGTGGCCTACAGTACGCTTGTCAAGCTGGCGAAGGCGTTAGATGTGGACATCGCCGAACTGACTGAGGAAGTACCCGACAATGACAAAAAATAGTACCCAATATAAGGACTGACATAATACTACGTTGCCGCAACTCGGAACATTAGATTTGTCTATATTTTGCTATGCCTATCTGAGCCAGGGTTTTGGGCGCAGTACACTATTTAGGATCAGATAGTAGTAGGGAAAGGTAGTATTGTTGTGCTCTTCAGCATAGCCCGCAGGGTCTGGAGGCTTTCAAAGTGGACTTGGTTGGCTATCATCCTAGTCTTCCTTATTAGCTTTGCTGCAAATTTAGCAGTAGTCCAAGTAACAGATGCTTCTCACATCTTAATTGTAGCTATGGTTAAATGGCTTTTTCTGCCTGGCATCCATCTAGATCTCACACTCAGTATTCTCACATTCATTACTCTGATTTCACTTTCTGCCGGAACGATCACTCTCTTAACTGCTTATGGCAGAGACAACGAAGTGCTCGTTCTTTATTTAAACTCTGTTATCAAGCGCAATGAAACCATTACTACAAAAGGCTTTTATCAACAAACACAAGCACTGATTTTGGTGAGTATCCCAATTGATGATGTCTTTGTGCAGCTTCAAGCTCTTTGTGATCGCCCTCTATATGATATGCCAAGCGAACAGCAGAGAATAAGCCATGAACTACTGTATCGCGCAGATTTGGCTGAGGAGGAACGAGAAGAACGCTTACAGCGACAACAGGCCATTTGGCATTCGCAATGATGCCATCTCGAATGTTGTGTAACGACGAGTTGTGAAAAACGGCCTCAGTGAGCAAAGATTACAGGCATAGAGCGTCTCTTTGACGTTCTTGGATCCATTCCCAAAAGGAGGACGCTATGCCTGTTGATCGTCAAAAGAAGGATACCACAACCCCCCCATCTGGCTCAACGCAAGAGCAAACAGCCCCAGTGCTGCCTGACCAGCAGACGTTCCGACAGTATCTGCGTGAACTGGCCCGCAGTGCCATTCGCGTGGTGTTGGAGGACGTAATGCGCGAGGAGCTCGATGCGCTCCTCGGCGTGGGATGGGGAGAATGCAGCCCCAAGCGCAAAGGATATCGCAATGGCTCCTACACTCGTGATTTGGTCACCTCTTCAGGACGGCTCGAAGATATCAAGGTGCCCAGAGATCGTGAAGGCCAATTCCACACCCAGGCGTTTGAACGTTACAGTCGCTATGAACCCCATATTGCAGAAGGACTCACGCAGATGTTTGTCGCCGGGACAAGCACGCACAAGGTTGGGGAAGTGGCCCAAACCTTGATGGGCGTGGCCCCCAGCGCGAGCACGATCAGTCGCTTGAACCAGACGCTCAGCCAACAATTTGATGCCTGGCGACAGCGCCCCCTGCAAGAACACTGGCGTATTGTCTACCTGGATGGCATCCATTTCAGCATCCGTCATGGGGACAAGGCCGATTCCACCATCATCTTGACGGCCTTGGGCGTGGATCTGGCAGGCAACAAAGAGGTGTTGGCACTGCGCGCCTGCGCCGAGGAGGACAAAGATGGATGGGCGTGCCTGCTGCAAGATCTGCGTTCACGAGGAGCCACCCACATCGATCTGATCGTCACCGATGGGCATGATGGGCTGCTGGCTGCGGTCTCGCAACTCTTTGCGGCCACGCCTCGTCAGCGCTGGCAGGTCGCATAAACAACGCAATGTGTTGAATGCCATCCCCAGGCGAGAGCGCGGAGAGGTGCAGGCTGAACTCGTTGGTATCTGGGAGCAACCCACCAAACAGGAGGCCGTGGCGCAACTGGAGGCATTTAAAGCGAAATACGGCAAACGCTACCCAGAAGCACTGCGAAGCTTAGCCGAGGAGCAAGAGAAAACGTTGACGTTTTACGAGTTTCCTGCCACGATGCACCGGCACATTCAGACCACCAATGCGATTGAAAGTCTGTGGAGCCTCGTGCGGCAACGCACCGATCAGATTGATGTGTTCACCACGGAGACCAGTTGCCTGACGATCGTCTGGGCCACCATCCAGGACATCCGCTTGCACAAACTCTCGCTGTGATGGAACTTGCGTGCTGAGAACCGCTGCTGAGGAACCAACCAACCAGAGAGGGTGGTTCAGGGGGAGATGTTTGTGCCTCCGATCCGGTGGAGCAACTCCCATGAAAGGACGCTCTTGCCCTGATCTCACTGCCTCTTTTGGAGATGACTTTGGCCAGTTTGGGGGCATTTTTCTGTCTTGTCAGATGATCTGGACAGACCTTGCATGTCTCCTCTCTCTGCCCACTTGTTTCCTCTCCATCTTTACACACAAATCGAGATGGCATCTTCGCAATTGGGACGAGATTACGAAGAGGCACAGGAAATTTTTACAGACAATATAATCCACCATCTCTCCGCAGAATATCCTGTGGCAATCTTATTAGGAATACCCGGTTCAGGTAAAAGTACCATTCTTCAATGGCTTGCTCTACAGATGGCCCGCGCTTGGCTCAAAGCGGACTCTGATCTTCCCGAAAACCTAAGGCCCAAGCAAATACCTATTCTGTTACGGATTAGTGATTATGCGAAACGACTTGGGAGGCCTGAAACAGAGAGCCAATCGTTCAAAGATTTCCTCATTCAACAAACCTCTCATATACATACGGAATTACCCTCAAAACTTTTAGATGAGCTGCAAAAAGGGCATTGTCTAGTGCTACTCGACGGACTGGATGAGGTAACAAGTGACAGTATGCGAAGACGTGTAAATGAGTCCATCAATGAATTCGTCTTAGAATATTCTCTAATCAGCCCATCAGTACGATCCTTTAATCGTTTTGTCTTCACCTCACGCATTGTTGGTTATGATGCAGGCAGTTTTGCTAAATATGCTCATTATACACTTGGGGAGCTTGATAATGACTTAATTGAAGATTTCCTGACGAAATGGTGCCCTGCAATTGAACGACATCAGGCTATGGCTATCCAGGGAATGAAACCCCTCACCCCTCTGCAAGAAAGTCAGCTCCAAACGATCGGTCTTGAACAGAAAGATGATTTACTGAATATCTTTGATGGCGGACCGAGTATCAAACGCCTGGCAGTTAATCCGCTGATGCTCACAATGTTGGCACTTGTGCAACGAAGTAAAGGGAGCTTGCCACAACGACGTATTGCTTTATATCAAATAATTACCCGCACACTCCTCGAAACGTGGAATAAAGAAAGTGGTCGAAACTACATCGAAGAGGTTTCTCTAGCAGAGCGTATGCTAAGCGACCTCGCCTTTCAACTTCATGGAACCAGCCTTTTTTTGACAGAACAAAGTATCAAGACCATCGTAAGTCAGGCAGTGCAAGAACAGACAGGTCATCCCGCGAAAAGTAACGATATAGATCAGTTCATTGATACCATAAGAAGTAGCAGTGGCTTGATTATTGAGATCGGACAAGGCCTTTTTAGTTTCATGCATCGTACATTTGAAGAATATTTTGTGGCATTATATCTTCTCCGGATGACTTCTGAGGCACTCAAGCAGTTCGTTCGACAGCACTTCCTTGAGTCCGTTTGGCATGAGCCTTTGTTGTTAGCCATTGCGTATAAAAGTGAGCAAAGTAGTCGTGAGGATCACAGAGAAGCAAGTGGACTTATTCAAAGTATTTTGGAAAATAACGATGAGTATGATACCGTTTTGCATCGTAACCTTCTATTTGCAGCAAAGAGCTTAGCTGAATGTAGAGCCTGGACCATCGATAAAGCAATCCAACAAACAATAGCACACGGTCTTTTTGATCTCTATGGAGATGCTCTTGGGAAGGGACGTTACACAGAGCTACAGCAGGAGATTGAAGTAGTAGCCTCGCATTTGCTGTATGTACAAACGCCAGGAAATAACCCATACACTCTTAATCCACCATTGCTCAAAGAATGGCGCACAGCCTTGTGTGACAATACTCGTGGGCAACGGCAAGTGGGAGCCACGCATCTAATCGCCGCAATCGCACCCGATTTGACTAATTGTCCTCAGATTGTGCTTCATGCACTAGTTCCCCCATTAATACAACTGACACGCCTTTCTGGTATTCCGTTACCATCAGAGATAAGGACTTACCTTCCGCAGCCCGGGATAAGCTCAGCATTCCAAAGAATAGAGGAATATGCATTTATGGCATTATATCTCCTGCATGCCTCTGGCCCAATCGGTTGGTTAGATGCGGAGTGGGATCAATGGAAAGAGAAGCTTCCTGGACAATTAGAACTGCTTAAACAACACGGCAATGAGCTTGGAGGCGTTCTCCCGTTCTTTGATATTTATAAGAAGCTAGGTAATGAAAGAAGACGACCTACGATTGTATCTTCGAGGGAGCTTGCGGAGAAATTGCTTATGAAATTGAAAACGGTGCGCCAACCGCAGGCATACCTACTCATGCGAATGCTGGACGAGGAAGAGACCTCCCCTGAAGGCACTTGGCGTGCTGTTTGGGATACTTTCTTAAGGAAAGAAATGGAATATGGCCGAAGTTTTACGTATCAAGCGAGTTTGGATTTAAGGCTCTTACTGAGAAAGCAGGACGAACATCAGATCAAAGAATTAGCCGATGAACTGATCGAAGCACTCTCAAAGCAGGGTTCTCAACGAGCACAAGTATTGATCACCTTCACCAATCTTTATTTGCAACAACACCTGGACCTCACAGAAATGTCGGGCTTAATTGGTATGCCTGATTTGAGAAGTATGCGCAAGGCATGGACAAAGTGGGATGAACTTGATTTACATGGTATGCCTGGTCTGAGAGGTTTGCGGGGACTTCTCATCTTGCGATATATGCGGGTAATACTGGATAGAGCAGCCCTTACAGAGTTGATTCGTATGCTAGACCGTGGACGTATTATACATACGCTATGTAATATGCTGGAACAAGCTGTAAATGATTGCGCCTCAGAGATACTCCTCTGCTTATATAGCATGCTAACGCTATATAATCCTATCCCGCCACATATCAAAAAGCAGCTACAGGAAAGCATGTATGTATTCGAGCACCGTGTGCAACCGATAACAACTGGAGAGCGAATACTTGTGATCTCTATACAACAATCCGTGAATTCTCCTGCTGTAACCAAAATGGCACCAACTATGTCGACAACGGTAGAAAGTCCTGATCAGCAGGCTATAGCTTTGATGGCCTTGCGTGAATTACGCCAACTTACAAAAGCACAAGTCGAAGTATTGTTGACATCATGTGCAGACATGAGAGAGGTAACCGAAGATCGAAACTTAGAATTCGGGCCAACAGTGCGAAGTGTCGCCTGGAGATTAGTTGAACAACAATACGAATTGGATGACGAAGCTTTTTTAGTAGCGATTAATGCCTTAGATAACAGCAATCCCCTTATCTGCGCAGCCGCCGCATTACTTTTACGATGGGTTAAAATGCCCTCGCGGCATTTATTGAAAAAAACGATAGAGAAGATCGCAGCATTGCTAGCGGATGAGATGTTATCAAGTCGTTCCCTTGATCCGCCAGACTACAAGTATTGGAGATTGGATGATATTCTGTTCGGAACATTGAAGGCCCTGGTAAAGTAAAGCCCCACAAAACTGGGAAGAGGCATCAACTGATGATCTCACATCTACTGCGAAGCTCCGTCAGAAGCCACACCGGTAATAATGATGTCGCAGAACCGCCAGGCCGAGAAAGATCGCCTGATGGCCGAGAGCGACTACCACTGCAATATCAAGGGCGAAGAGGAAACCCGCAATATCATGGAGCACCTCGATCACCAGGATGTGGTCATCATGCAGATTATCAAACGCATGGAGGCCCAGCACGAGGAGGTCATGCATCACCTCAGCCGGCTTGATCCCGAAATGGCTCGCCGCCTGGGAATGGACATCCAGGAAGTCAGCAAGGAAATTGTCGAGGAAGAAACCGGGGATAGTAATATTGCTGGAAACTCGTAAATAGTGTTGAGTGGTGCAGGTTCAAGAAACCTGTTGTGTAAGTGACTCAAGTAACTCGCAGCCATTTTC
>Ga0070707_100000690_pt1 | contig 33499 bp, 36 predicted proteins | sample KBSK5502metaG_FD_65468 | JGI IMG/M metagenome (GOLD analysis project Ga0070707, IMG submission 65468) | Corn, switchgrass and miscanthus rhizosphere microbial communities from Kellogg Biological Station, Michigan, USA - KBS K5-50-2 metaG | ecosystem: Host-associated > Plants > Roots >... | reverse complement strand
ACCATGAAGAAGACCCACACTTTCCCCACAGTTTTCCCGTCTTTCAACTGTGGTATGATGGTGTCACAGGATGTTTCGCTCATTGTGCAACTCAGTCGGGAACTGACGGCGACCCTGTGTCGCAAACGCCCTTCGCCCTTGGAGCGAAGCAAGGCCACCGTCTGGGCCTGTGGGATCATTCATGCCTTGGGCATGGTCAACTTTCTCTTCGATTCCTCGCAGACCCCTCATATAGCCGTTAGCCAAATTTGGGAGTATTTCAAGCTGCGTTCTTCTACTATGCAGGCCAAATCCAAGCAGATTCGCGATCTGTTGGGCATGTATCCCATGGATCCCGATTGGTCGACTCCCTCGATGGCGGACCAGAATCCCTTGATCTGGATGCGTCGCTTGTTAATGGACTGATCATCGATGTGCGCCATGCCCCAAGGGAGATTCAGGAGACCGCCTTCCGCCAAGAGTTAATTCCTTACATTCCTGAGACATGATTCACAGCTCCCCAAGCAAGCAGGCTCACTGATGCTCTTTAACAAATTAGTTAGGGTATAAATGCGCGTATGATACCCGAATTAAAAAATTAAACATCATACTATGTCCAAAAGCCATTGCTGCTGCTGTTGTCGGCTGTTGAACGTTCATTCGCACACTCCCTGTTTGCTGCCCCGGTCCTGCTCCAGACGATGCTGCCAGCTTTTCTGCTTCGTCAGACACCTCCAAGAACCAACGCTGCCACACCTGCTGGAGCAGGTCAGGAGGGCAGCCTGATCTGCCCGAGGCGAAAAAGATCAGCACCGTCACTGGGACCACGGCGTGATGGGTTTGGTCACCAGCTCATCGTCCACGTAGATCGCATCGACTCGCTCGTTAAAAAAACAAAGCAGTCCGTCAATCGGCGTACAGGCGGGCAGCGGGTCACGGTAGCTCCACACGATATCCTTGAAGACGCTCGCTCCGATCCTGGCAGACCAGTACGACGCCTGACCTTTGTAGGGACAACGCGTGATGGTTCCGCTCGCCTCCAGTAACTCCATCCGCACATCCTGCTCAGGGAGATAATAGCGAGTCGGCCCCCCTGTTTCGAGCAAGAGCCGGGGGCGATGGGTATCGGCTATGGTTTCACCTCCCAGCACAACACGCACATGACGGGAACTGGGCAGAATTTCCACCCGTTTGTAGGGGTCACGCGCGTGACCAAAGACCTGCTCGTCCTCTTCGTACCAGGCATCCATCAGGTGCCAGTACAAGGCGATATAGTCCTTGACGTGCGGGCCGTCAGGTGACGGGCTGAGATAGCTCCACGCTGCATTTTCAGCCACGCGCTCGCCTGCGCGAATCGTCCAGTAGGACGCCTCGCCCTTGAGGGGAGAATGGGTATGATAATTGGTCGCCTCCAAGACCTCCTGTCGCACATCTTCCAACGGGAAGTAATAGACAGGCAAACGTCCATATTCCTGTAACCGCATAACATGTGTGCTGTCGGCGATCGTCAGCCCGGCGAAGATGACCCGCACCCTCCTCTGACTGTCTTCCCAGCGAAACGGTAGTTCCTGGCTCAATGATGGAGTCGCCAGGGGTCCCATAAACATATCTTCAAGCACTGGTTGCATCATATTTTCTCTCTTTCCTGAAAAACCCTCTACGTGGAAGTCGTTTCTCTCATGACATGCCACGTCCTGTTACATCTCAGACACCGGTACTGCCGGTCTTGCCTTCTCTGCCTGGGGTTTGCTCTCACCAAGAGCGAGAAGAAAGTTGGAGACAAGAAGCCCAACGAGCGAGGGACCATCGCAAGCACATCCCAGGGCGACAGCGGGCGTTCGACGAGAGAGACATTGGATGACCCACACTGTGAGCAGTGTTCTGCGAAAGGATGTGGCTTCATATTTTTCTTCTCTCCTGTCTTCCGGGTGTGTCTGGTAGCAGAACTGGAAGAGGACCTGCTTACAAGTCACGCCCCCGAGAACCTGCTGTGAAAAACGATCCTAAAAGCACTACAATCCATCATCGACAACAGCAGAGTTGCGTAAGAACCAGAAAGCGGCGCAGGTTTCACGAAGAGATGAGTTAAAAGGCCTATCAAGCCGTGTTGTCTTGGTGATGATGTCACGCCAGTCTCTGCAGAGACCATCGGCTGAAGGCTCACGGCCTCGTGGCACATACACGGGCCCCCCGCAATTATCATGACAAATGACACGCACGTTCTGCGTTCTTGCTCAAACAGTGCATCTGCAAACTGGCGATACAGTTGAACAATCCCGATGACCATGATGAAGCTGAAAGGCGGGGAGCCTGTCACCGCGCCTCTCGCCTTCACTTGAGAAAGTTCATGGCTGCGCGGGCTAACACCTCGACAGCAATGGACATGGCATCTTCATCGAAGTTAAAGCGCGGGTGATGGTGAGGATAGTTTGCTCCTTTCTGTTCGTTGTGCGCACCAACGATGAAATAGCAGCCCGGAACGGCTTGGAGGAAGTCGGCCATGTCATCACTGCTGGTGGTCATGACCTCTTCGCTGCTCTCGACATTTCCCGCGCCAACTGAGACGACCGCCGCTTCGTATACCAGATGGGTCATGGAGGCATCGTTGACGCACGCAGGGGGACCATAAAAGGTTTGCACATCACAGCTCCCTCCCATGGCGAGGGCTACGCCATTGGCAAGTTCGCGAATGCGGCGCAACCATTGCTCGCGATCTTCCTGGCTGAAAGCACGCACGGTGCCCTGCATCTCCACGGTCTGGGGGATAATGTTAAAAGCGATGCCCGCCTGGATCGTGCCGATGGTGATGACGGCAGGACTGAAGGGAGAGCTTTCGCGGCTCATGAGCGTTTGCAGCGCTGTGATGATGTAGGCTGAGATGACGATGGGATCAACTGCCTCCTGCGGCATGGCCGCGTGCCCACCCTTGCCTTTGACGCTCAGTGTGAATTTGTCTGCACTGGCAAAGACTGCGCCAGCACGTACACCGACGCGTCCCACAGGGTAGTGGCTCATCAGGTGCAGGCCGATCACGCCATCGACGCCCTCCATGACTCCTTCTTGTACCATGAGGTTGGCCCCGCCCCTCCCTTCTTCAGCCGGCTGGAAGAGAAATTTCACGTTGCCGGTCAACTCGGCCTGGCGCTTGCTTAAAAGAGCGGCCACGGCAAGGGCGATAGCGGTATGCCCATCGTGCCCACAGGCATGCATTTTCCCCTCGACGGTGGAGCGATAGTCGAGCTCGTTCACTTCGTGGATGGGCAAGGCGTCCATATCGGCGCGGATAGCGAGGGTTTTCGCTCCCACCTGGCTGGCTCCCCCGCGCAGCAGGCCGACAACGCCTGTCTGGGCGACACCGACCTGCACCTCTAGTCCCAGGCCGTGCAGGCGCTGTGACACAATACCAGAGGTGCGTACCTCCTCGTAGGCGAGTTCGGGGTGCGCGTGCAGGTCGCGACGGAAGGCCACCATCTCGGGGACGAGCTCATCGATGTCGGATTTCAATTGGTCCGATGCGGTCATAGAACCTGTTACCATTTGATTCGTGTTCATTGTCCTTCTCCTTTGTGTCATCTAACTTGATTTGTGGCTCATACACAGGTTTGTGGTAGTAAGCGCGAAGAGTGGTCAGATTTTAGGGCGAAGAGTGAGCAGCTCAACCATTGACTGTTTGAGAAGCTGCTCCCCACCTTGCTTTTTCCATCAACGTTTTGTAAATTGGCATGCAAAGGGTCGGGCAAAGAGGATCCATACAGGCTGGTCGAGACCAGGAACAAGTGTGCTTGTTCCCTTGATGGTTTACACATCCTGACAGTGGAAAGTGGTTGGTGACGCCTCTGGTCAGAACAAGGTGACCAGAGGCGTCACCAACCATTTGGCAGTATGTCACGGGGTTGCTCAACTCACCGGCAGTAGCACACCGAAAACTCGCAGCGCCCTTAGAAAGGTGGCGGCCCCAGGATCTCCAGCCCGTATTTGGCTGCGATCGTGGCTAACTTCTGCGGATCGAGTGGCTGCGGACGCAGCCCATCCTCAAGATCTGGCGTTCCGGCCTCGAAGAAAAACCCTTCGGCGCCAGCCGGCGTGGTGAGGATCAGCCACCGTGCGGTCGTCTCCCCGACATTCTTGTAGCTGTGGGGGATGTCGCGCGGCAAGAAGACGAATGACCCGGGGCTCGCCTGAAACAGCTCGTCGCCGCATTTGAACAGGACGTTACCCTCGAGCAGGTAGAACATCTCATCCTCGCGGTGGTGAACGTGCCAGGGCGAGGCCCCACCCGCTGGCACCAGCGCTTCAATCAAGGTGAGGGCCCCGCCGGTCGACTCGCTGTTCGCCTTGAGCGTCAATCGGTTTGACTGAAACCAGGTCGCTTCGCCCTCAGCTGCCTGCAGGAAGTAGGGCTGGAGCAGCGTGTTTTGCATGGACGTAGGTACATCTCCTTTGTTTGCTGTATGTCATGAGACATTTTCTGACATCTGCGGTGTTTCACCGTTGCTGAAAGTGTACCTGTTTGTGCTCGATTGCACCATGAAGAAGACCCACACTTTCCCCACAGTTTCCTGTCTTCATCCTGTGATATGATAGTTCAGGGGATGTTTTGCCCATAATGGCAGACGGTAAAGAGAGCAGGGGAAATGGAGCCGACGACCTTTGGGGCGCTGCTCAAGCGCTATCGCATGGCAGCGGGGCTGACACAGGAGGGGCTGGCTGAACACGCCAACCTCAGTACGCGGGCGATCAGCGACCTCGAACGAGGCCTGAGCCGTGCGCCGCGCTATGATACACTTGACATGTTGACGCGTGCTATGAGCCTCTCTGCCGAGCAGCGGGCTGCGCTGTTCGCGGCCGCACGACCCCTTCTCCCTCAAGACGACACGAAAGCCGCTCCCTTGCAGGTGCTTCCTTCCCCTCCTACGGCTCTGCTTGGGCGGGAGCAGGAGATCGCCCAGGCGCTTGGCTTCCTGCGAGAGCGCGGTGTGTGTCTCCTGACGGTGACCGGGCCCGGTGGGGTAGGCAAGACCCGGCTCGCGCTCGAGATCGCCCACAACCTCCGCGCAGGTTTTGCCGATGGCCTCGCCTGGATTGACCTGACAGCGCTGCGTGATCCTTCGCTTGTGCCACAGACAGTGGCACAAGTGCTGGGACTGCGTGAACAGGCTGATCACGCGTTCCCTGAGCAAGTGCGCGCTTTCCTCCAGGACAAACAGTTTTTATTGCTCCTCGATAATTTTGAGCACCTCCTGGAAGCGGCAGACTTCGTGGCCAACCTGCTGGTCCACTGCCCACGTCTGCACATCCTGGTCACCAGCCGGACGCCCTTGCACCTGCGTGCGGAACAGCAACTGGTGCTGACCCCTTTAACGCCAGCCGCCGCTATGGCCCTCTTTCGCGAGCGAGCGCAGAGGGTGCAGCCCCATCTCGCCGCCGCCGAGTCCTCTGTGGCGGCCATTTGCGACCAGGTGGACCGGCTGCCACTGGCCATTGAACTGGCGGCAGCACACGTCCGGATGCTTTCCCTCCCCGTGTTGCTTGAGCGTCTCTCGGACCGACTCCGCTTCCTGCGTGGGGGCGCCCGGGATTTGCCGGAGCGCCAGCGAACTATGCATGAAGCGATTGCCTGGAGCTACCACCTGCTTCCTCCCACACCACAGCGCTGGTTCCGCACGCTGAGTATCTTCAGGGGAGGATACACGCTGGCAGCAGCAGAATCCATCTGTGGGGGAGAGGAGCCCACCACTTCCGATGAGGGTCTCTCGACCATCGCGGCGCTTGTCGATGCCAGTCTGGTCCAGGTGGAGACCACAGGTGATGGCCTCCCGCGCTATCGTCTGCTCGAAGTGATTCGCGAGTATGCGGCCGAACAACTGCGGGCAGCAGGGGAGGAGGAAGACTCGAAGCTTCGCCATGCAGAGTATTACGCGACTCTGGCCGAGGAAGCGGAGCGCATGGGATCAGGCCAGGGGAGCCGTGAGGCACCCCTCGAATGGGAATCTGCCAATGGACGTGCAGCTCTCGACTTTGCCTATGAGCGCGACGAGGTGACACTCGGCCTACGGCTGGCCACAGGGTTTGGATCGTTCTGGATCAAAAAAGGCCAGATGCGCGAGGGAAACCTGTGGCTCTCCCGGATGCTCGCGCTGGACGAAGCTCGTGGAGCGCGGGCTGCCTCGCCCGCTTTACGCAGCAGAGCGCTCTATTACGCATCGCATCTCATGATGCACCTGGGCAGGAGAGACCGCGCCCTCGCCTTCGCTGAAGAAGCACTGGCGCTGGCCGAGCGGACGGGAGACCAGGCCGAGATCAGCAATGCGCTGGCTCGGCTCGGTTCCATTGCGCTGGCCTCTGGGAAGGATGACGAGGCCGCCACCTACTTCACGGAGAGTTACGTGGCGGCCCAACGTGCAAAGGATGCAGGAGATGCCCGTCATATCTCACTTGCCCTGCTGAACCTTGGAGAGTTGGCACGCAAGCGCGGGGATGTCGCGCGTGCCACCGAGTGCTTGGAAGAAGCCCTCGCCGATGTGCGAGCCAGAGACATGACCTGGGGCATCGCGAACATCCTCACCCTGCTAGGGCACCTGGCCCGAGGGCAGCAGGACTACGAGCGTGCGAAAGTCCGCTACCGGGAAAGCCTGGTGCTCTACCACAGGCTGGGCAATGCCACCTATACCGCCTGGTGTCTGGAAGGCATCGCTGCCGTCGCTTGTGCGGAAGGGCGAAACGCGCGTGCAACCAGACTGTGTGCCGCAGCAGCAGCCCTGCGTAGCACGGCACAGACCCCACTTCCCCCGACGGAACAGGATGACTTCGATAAGGTGGTCATGACTGCGCGTGCTGAACTCGATGAGAGGACCTTCACAGAGGAGTGGAAGATCGGATCAACCCTGGCACAAGACGATGCCGTCTCCTACGCTCTGATGGGACTTCCAACGTGAACGGCCTGGCATCACGCAAGCTGCTCCAGGCCTGAAATTACCTCTTCCTTATCGTGCTTTTCCGTTCCGTAGTTCCGAAGACGGCCAATACCACCACTGGCCCTCAGTCTTCGACCACTTTCCAGATCTGTTCCTGCTCTACCCACCGTCGTTCTCCTTTCGGTGGTGGGTTTAAGCGCCTCGGAATAGACGCTGCCAAACTCCGGGCCATGATCGACCACGATTTCCTGGGGAAGACGACCGTAGCGCTGGACACAGAGGCGAAAGGCCATCATCACTGACCGATAACTGGGAGGTTCATAACTGACATGGACAGCCAGCAGGCGGCGGCTGTAGGCATCGGTCAGAAACGTCGCGTGCGGCTTTGCGAGCGGCTTACCAGTAATGGAGGAGACAAGCTCGATGTCTAATTCCGTGTGATCGAGATGCGCGACAGCAAATGGCCGTTCGCCATGACGTGGAGTTGTTTGATCCAGATAGAAAAAGCGGGGTTGATCGGGGTAAGCTGCGCGCCTCCCATGACGTGCTGCTGTGACTTCAGGGGTCGTAAAGAAGGCACATTCCCGATAAAAGGTGGCTTGACTGACAGGGGAAATATGCTGTTTGGTGCACTCGTCACGATACAGGGCATAGACGGCGGAGCGGTGCTTCGCCTGGGGTGCCACGTAATGGGTGCGAAGAAAGGTTTCTAGCAGCTGTTTCGATGCTGCGTCTACGCGAGGCGCTCGGTTGCCACGATGCGCCGACTTGTCCAGTAGCCCGAGATACCCGCAGCCGTAAGCACGTTCGGCTTCCCGGTAGTTGCGTAGCCAGTTTTGCACAGAGCGCTTTGTGACTGGAACGCGCTCGCCACTCAGATAGGCCAGGATGATGCTGAGGCGTTGATTGGCAGCCGCTAAAGCAGTGTTCTGGCTTCCTCGGAAAGTGGAGATGGAGCCGCCTCCCCGACGAGCGTGGCGGCTCCTGTATCGAGGAGTTGCTGCAAGTAGGTTGTTGAGAGAGTTAAGGCTGTGCCAACTTCTGGGCGCAAGACGACCCGATCTCCCTGTTTTTCTGCTTCCCACAACCGCCCATCGAATGAGAGTTGCGTAAACAACGGGATCGGCGCAGGCATGCTCTCGGCCCTCTCCCGAGCAGACTCAGCCTCGGCCTGGGAGCGGAAGAGCCGGACCTGATCCCATTGCATGAGCGAGGAAGCAGACAAATTGGTAAAGAGACGATGATCGGTCAGCAGTGCCCAAAGCACATCGACAGGCAGATCAGGACAGGCATCCTGGAGTTGTCTGACAGAGATCCCTGGGGCGGTGGTGACCAGTGTGAGTACTTGAGCTTCTTGCTCAGGTGTCAGGTGAAATTTTATCTGAGAAACGTCATTTTGAGCCTCCTCTTTTGCAAGTTCCTCTGAGACGTAGGCTTTACAAGGACAGACTTCCGGTCGACTTGCTCATGAGAGAGCAGTCGCGGGAGATTCCTCCGCCAGTCGCTTCAGCGTCTGGGCGAGATCCTGGCGGAAGATACGCCGTCCGAAGACACGTATCATTGTGGCGAGCACCCGTCCTTTCAGGTTCTTCCCCACACGGTGCAGGGTGAAGTCAACGTGACTGCCCCCGTGCTCGCCGGCCGCTATGGAATAGTGCCAAAAGCTGCCAAAGGTAAAGGCATTCGATGATCGAACTGTGATGGTGATCTCGCCCGGATGCGACCAATCGTAGTGAGCGCGCTCCCACACGCCCCCAAAGAAGGTCGAGCCCTCGGTCACCTCAGCCGAGGTGGCACCAACCGCATGCACCTCGTAGTAGCGTGGGTCGATGTTGGGAAACGTGCGCAACCGCTGTGGGGTGAAGTCGGTGAAAGCGCTCACGATGCGCTCAGGCGCAACTGGTGTTGTGGCCGTGAGATGGATGGTTGTCATAGGATCTCCTCCGTCTTGCATATGCTGTGTTTTGATGGGGGTCTCGTTGAAACGCTGCTACCCATCATGCATAGGTTGTTGTCGCTGTACAGATCACTAATCATTCAGCACCGGCCGAAAGACCGGTGAGCAACGGGGCGAGCACGCTCGTCACGAACTCCTGCTCTGACTGATGAAAGGGAGCTCTACCGAGAAAGTGCTGCATGAAGGCGTATTGGAAACACGGGCCCAAAAGAGCCGCAGCCACGTCGCTTGCTTCGTAGTCCTGACGAATGCGGCCGATGCGCTGCTCGGCAACAATATAAGCTGCAACGCGCTGGTAGATCTGCTCAGGTCCTCCATGCTCGGCCATCCACGCTTGATGGCGTAGCAGCAGGGACGGATCGGCAAAGAGCGATGCAGCCAGGGGGATGAGTTCCCCATAGTAGCGCACGGCTGCCTGACCAATAGCTTCAAGGCCCGCCCGCAGGGGCTGTGTCCCCGCTTGCTCTGGTTGAACAGTAGGCACGAAAGCCAGGAGATGTCGCTGTATGATGGCGAGAAAGAGGTCCTCCTTGTGGGGGAAATGCACATACAGCGTGCCAGCAGCAAGGCCAGCAGCACGCGTGATATCGCGTGTGGTCACGCGGGCAAGACCTCGTTCCTGGAGCATGCGTTCCGTCGTATCAAGAATATGTTGTCGTGTATCCATAACGTTCTCTTCTTTCAATATGAATGAGCGCTCGTTCATATACAAGCATAATGAGCAAATGCTCATTTGTCAAGGGGATGAAGAGATCTTTTGTTACGAATAATATGAAGCAGTGGTCCGAGCGAGCGCTCGGACCACTGCTTGTTGGAAATTTACGGCAATTTCACCAGCGCGCGATTGATGCTGGCAAGTGTGGGGCAACCAGCCAATTTCATCGCCCGTTCTAGTTCGGTGTGTAGGATCTCCAGAACCTGCTGGACCCCGCGTGCGCCATCAACGGCCAGGCCCCAGAGGATCGGGCGACCAACGAGCACGGCATGCGCACCGAGAGCCAGAGCCTTAAGGATATCGGTGCCACGCCGGATGCCACCATCCATATAGACCTCACAGCGTCCAGCCACGGCCTCGACGACCTCCGGCAGCGCCTCGATGCTCGTCACGACGCCATCCAGTTGGCGACCTCCGTGATTAGAGACGATAATGCCAGAAACGCCGTGTTCAATCGCTAACACTGCATCCTCGGCGGTTAAGATGCCCTTGATCAGGACTGGCAACGAAGTGATTGAGCGCAGCCAATCGACCGTTTCCCAGGTTACGGGAACCTGTTCCTGGCTCTCCTCTTCGACGCCCACAAAATTGGCTTCAACCAGCGGTGGAGGCGGCATGGGCACCGCGTGCCGCTTACTGCGCTCGCGATTGCCCACGACGGGTAAATCCACCGTCAACACAATGGCCCGATAGCCTGCTGCCTCAGCCCGCCGCACCATCGAGACCGCGACTTCAAGCGAATGATAGATATAGAGTTGGAACCAGAGCGGACCACTGGCCATCTGGGCAATCTCTTCGAGCGGGCGTGTCGCATCGGTGCTGGCGATCATGAGCGTGCCAGCCGCCCCCGCACCCTGAGCGGTCGCGCACTCCCCTTCAGGATGAGCCAGACAGTGCATGGATGTAGGAGCAACCAGGATAGGCATCGGCACCGGCAAACCCAGCACGCTGGTGCTGGTATCACAATGGGTGACATCGACGAACATACGCGGACGCAGACGGATACGGGCAAAGTCGGCCTGGTTGGCGCGCATGGTGATCTCGTCATCGCTGCCGCCTGCGTAGAAATCCCAGTAGACCGGGTTCATCCGTTCCTTGGCCAGGAGTTCATACTCAAAAACATTGATTGGTTCCATACGAGCTTTCTTTCTCCATCGTCTTTTTTCGATGCATCACCGGTTGAGAAAGTATAGCACATCCATTACCTCCCCCGTCACAGGAATCCTTGAGAAAAACCGAAACGCTCTACAGCGAACTCTCCACTCTCGGGAGATAGACGAAACAGCATTTGCCCTCCACGCGTGTGCGCGTAATTCCCGCTTCTCGCACGAGAGCGTCGTCGTGACCTCGACTAGTCATACCGCTGCTGATAGAGTTCCCATTCCGGATCATTTTTCTCAGCAGAGTTCCTGAACAACCACCGTTGTAAGGTGAGTCCTAAGAACACCAACACCGGCATCAATATGAGGGTTAAGAGGGGGATCAACATGATGTGCTCCTTGCTTCATAGGTGTCTTCAGTTTGCCTTGATATCATTAATCTTGATGTTAAGATATAATGAGGATATGACACATGAAGATCATGTCAGTAGCATTCTGGCCCAATGGGCTGCTGAACGTCCTGATCTCGACGTCTCCCCCATGGGCATAGTTGGCCGCATTTCCCGGCTGTCGCTCGTCGTGGAGAAGGAACTGGAGCCGGTATTTGCGCAATTCGGCCTGAACCACTGGAGCTTCGATATGCTGGCGACCTTGCGCCGTGCCGGAGCACCGTATCGACTCTCGCCCACCGAACTCTTTCGCTCGATGATGGTGACATCGGGAACGATGACCAATCGCATCGACCGGCTGGCAGAAAAAGGGCTTGTGAGACGCATACCTGATCCTGAAGATCGGCGCGGCATTCTGGTCGAATTGACCGAACAGGGTCGCGAACTCATTGACAGCGCGTTGATCGCGCATGTGGCAAATGAGGCGCGACTGCTCCAACCCCTTTCCAGGGAGGAGCAGCACACCCTCGCCGTCCTCCTCCGCAAATGGCTTGCTTCCCTCGAACACCGCTCGTTTTAATGCCTTGATGCTTTCCCGGTCTTGTTTCCATTCTTCCTCCTTTCCGACCGTCCATAGCACTGCCCCGCCCCAGCGGGATACAATACAACCGAAACTCGCCGAGCCGATCAGGACATTTGGCTCACCCATCATTAACCTGCTTACCCCCTATGCCCTATCGAGGAATAGTATGCCAGGAGATACCTATCCAACGTTTACTGTCGCTGAGACATGAAGTGGGAAGGAGACACGCCATGAAGATCGCCATCGTGGGTGGCGGCCCGGCAGGCCTGTATTTCGCCTTGCTCATGAAGAAAGCAGATCCGGCTTACCAGATCACCATCGTCGAGCAAAACCCGGCAGGCGCCACCTATGGCTGGGGCGTCGTCTTCTCGAGCCGCGCGCTCTCCTTCCTCAAAGAGAGCGACCCCGAGTCCTACTCTTGCTCTTTCGTGTCAGGTCGGGCATACAGGTGAATGGAATCGCTCAGCGCGATCATGGGTGTCTCCTTTTTGCCAGCAGTAACTACCGGCGTAATCACATGTGTCTCTTCCCACTCTTGGGAAATCAGAGGTTGGGGCCACTGCTCATGACGCTGCTCATGACGCTTTCATGACATTTCCTCCTTATACTTGGACGAGAGAGGGCGAGGTGCGTCAGCTGGGGAGTGGTCCAAAACCCTGCCGGCTGGGCCTTTGAGTGAGGAGATGAACCGGATTGAAGCAGTTCGCAGGCACGCTGCCTGGCGCTCTCTTGACCCACCTGGTTACAAGCTAGAAAGTCGAAAACATGTCAATGATGAGTTCAAATCCATCCCCAAGCGGCAGTATTCCAGCAGGGCAGCGGCGCAAGTGCGAACAGTTTATCGGGAATGGGCAGAAGCACACCTTTGACCTGTGTGAGGTCCCATCCTCGATCCATGCCATGACTGCCCGTGTTTCAAGACCGCTGCACTCCATTGCTTTGGTGATCGGGAATCTCAGGCTGGACACCTTTGCAGCAGGCTATGACGTGCTCGTAGACAGGCTAGGCAAACGCATCTACCTGGAGCATGCGCTTCCCAAAGGTGAGCTGCTTTTTGTGGAGTATCCTTTCGATGGCCCCAACCAGTCCCCTGCTGTGCCTGCCGCCCCGAATCCACGGGCCGAGCCCCGGAACATTCCCGGCTGGGAGCCCTGGGATTATCAAAATTGGCGCGATTTTGCTGCCGCCATGCACGCAGACAAGCCCATCGAGTATGCCATGTGCGTGTGGCTGGTGCAGCAAGAGTCCAACGACCTGGCGTTTCGAGATGGCGAGTGGTCAGCATGGTACCGCTTTGCGAGAAAGCATTGCCTGCGCTTCGACCGGGAGCAGCCCAGGTGGAGATAGCAAACGGCAAGCCTGGCTACAAAGACGCTGAATACTTCTAGTGAATTCTTAGGCTATGTCGCCGACCTTCTCCAGAATATCACGGTCCTGTGTGAACTGGGCTTTGCGAAAGATGCACGTCTGGAGGGCGCAGTCGAGTGGCTCCTCAACCAACCAGAGCCGTCAGGACGCTGGAGGAATCAGTCTGCCTCCACTGGCAAAACCTGGGTGGAGATTGACAAGCAGGGCCAGCTGAGCAAATGGGTGACACTGCGCGCGTGTTCCGTCCTCAAGGCGGTGTACGGATAGAGTCCACCAGGAAACTCCTCGAAACCCCAACCTCGCACATACCCACACTCCCACCTCCCTACATTTCCTTAGAAAGAGCTAAGAAAGAGCTGGCTTTTCTAAGAAGACGCTGAAATTCCTTGAGCGTTCTTTAATTTCTACTGAGAGTTCACTACAGCAGAGTTTTTAAGCCTATTTCTCTCTTGTAATGCATCCAGCAATGGATTACGCTCATGTCAGAGCACAAGAAAGTGAGGATGCTACTGATGGAAATGCGCGAACGAACACGAACCCCTCGCCCAGCAATCCCTGATAGCGTGCTGGCACAGCACTACCTGGCGGGTGATCAGCAGGCCTTTGAAGTCCTGGTGCAGCGCTATAGCGGACCACTTTTTACCTTTATCCGCCGCTTTTTAGGCGAGTATGACGCGGCCAGCGATATCTTGCAGCAGGTCATGCTCCAACTCTACCTTTCCTTGCCCAAGCTGCGCACCGGAGAGCCGCTGAAAGCCTGGTTGTACCAGGTGGCGCGCAACCGCTGCCTGGATGAATTGCGGCGCAAGCGTGCCATGCATTTCTCCGAGCTGGAGAAAGAGAGAGATGAGGAGGAACAGTCACTCGTGGAGACCATGCAGGATAGGAGTCCTCTTCCCGAGGAAGTAGTCGAACGACGGGATGTGCAGGACATCCTGCTCAAAGCCATCCGGGCCTTGCCGCCCAAGTTTCGTGCCGTGGTGCTGCTGCGCTATGCTTCTCAACTCAGCTATGCAGAGATCGGTCGGGTACTCCATATGCCGGAGGCTACGGCAAAAACCTACTTTCAGCGTGCGAAACCTCTACTGAAGGTAGGACTAGGATCCTTGCGAAAATAGGTCATAATGATTATGTACACGCAGCAACAAAGCTCCGCGTTTCAACCACGCCTACCGGTGAAACGTTTTGCGTGTCTCTCTCGTGTAACAACCAGAGCAAATTTGGTGTCCACCGAAATGTTGGAGTATACACATGCCTCAAGGCACAGAACCGTTAGCGCGAGAAGCGCAGGAGGCGACCAAAACGATCCTCGTCGTCGAGGATGATCTGGCCATTGCCTCATTCCTTGTTGCGGCTATTGAACAGGAGACGCCCTACCGAGCGATCATGGCAACTGATAGCCATGCAGCCTTGGAACTCGTGCGGCACTTCATACCCAACCTCCTGCTTCTGGATTACCGGTTGCCGGGGATGAACGGCATCGAACTCTATGACCACCTCAAAGAGGTAGCGCCCATCCCCGCAATCCTGATGACAGCCAGTCGCCAGCTCATCACCTTCAGGAAACCATTTGAACTGGATGTGTTCCTGGCGACGATCGAAACCCTCCTCACTTCGCCGTGAGAGATGGGTAGAACCCATCGCGTCATCTCGTATGGCAAACAAGCAGTGCGAGCAGGAAGGATGCAAAGGAGTACTATGACGATGCCAGCGCAGCGGAAAGCCACCAATGCGAACACCACAATGAGGAGAAGAGACGGAGTGCGCCGGTTTCCTCTCGATGAGCGTGGTTGGCTTCCTGTGTCTAGTTGGCCTGAGGGTTCTGCTCTTCTCCCTATGGCTGAAACGAAACAAGGAGTTGGCACGTGTAGTCAGCAGGAGAGGTTGTGTTTAGCGAAACCGTGTGCCCTCCCGATCAAAGGAGGCACACCAGATCAAGCAAAGGAGGATGCAATGTTTCTACCACTGGGTGAGCTTCCACTCATCACGATCAATCTGGGGAACGTGCATGTGGCTTTCTATCTGAGCCAGCTCATGTACTTACTCGTTGCGGCACTCGTTGGCTTTGTTGCAGAGTTCATTGTCGGCTGGCGGCTCCCCTTCGGCATCATTGGGGCGATCATCGCCGCGCTGGTGGGGATCTGGATTGTCAGCGATGTGATGACACTCATCATTCCTGGCGATCCCGTTCTTTTCGGGATTCCGCTCTTTAAAGCGCTCATTGGCGCCACGCTGTTCGCGGCGCTCTGGTACCTGTTGACCTACCGCCTCTGGCACCGCCGTCGCCCGTATTACTCGCGTCGCGTTCCAGCATAAGTGAGGGCCGTCACTGTACGCATGTCTTCATCTCACGCGAGATGAAGACATCTGGATTGAAACCACAGCGGCTGCGGCGGATTCTCGTTGCCTTTGGGGAACAAGGCCCGTCGAAGCCCTGGATGCAGCTATTCCCTCGGTCGGTCTGCGTTCGAGAGCCGCTCGAGCATCTGCTCATAGGTGACGGCATCGATCTCACCGCGTGCGTACCGCTGGTTAAGGATGTCTAGCGCGGAAGGCTGAGCCGGCGTACCCGGTTGGTAAGCATAATCATTGGTAGGCATCCATCTGTTTCTGAAGCCGAACCGGGGGCGCAAGCACAACCCGATGAAGAGCAGCGGGATCACGATCCAGAAGAACTTGCCGAAGAGCAACAATACGAGTAATACGGGCAGTAGGAACCAGAGGCCGTAGCCGTATCTTAATCCTGAAAACATGGCAATCATCTCTTTCTGAGAATGTCTCTCTTTTTCTTGTGTGTACTACTAGTGGTACACCTGGTGTATGAGCGATAGATCATGTCGCTTCACTCTCTGAAACAATGCGATATATCGTTCTATCTTATATACGATATATCGCGTCGCCGGTTGTAAAAAGATTCCCTCTTGATTATAATAGCAACATGCATACTGACGACCTTGCCTTGCTACGGCTCATGCAATTGGCTGATAGCGCTTTACCTGTCGGGGCGGCGGCACATTCGTTCGGGCTTGAAACCCTGGTTGCTGAGGAGTACCTGGAAGTCACGCAGCTTGGACCATTTTTGAGAGATTACCTGGAAGAGGCTGGCGTAGTCGAGGGCGCTTTTTGTCGCCTGGGCTACCGCCTTGCCTCTCATACTGACCGCGCTCTTTTCACAGCAGAATGGCTGGCTTTGAATGAGCAATTAAGTGCGATCAAAACCGCACGGGAGAGTAGAGCAGCCAGCGCTGCCCTGGGACGTAGATTCCTGCACCTCTTGCTGGGCCTGGAAGATGCTCCATTGATCCAGATTGCCATGCAGTCCGCCCGGTCCTCCGGCAAAGATACACACTATAGCATAGCTTTTGGTCTGGCAGGTGGTATAGTAAAAATAGACGAAACCGCGATGACCCTGGCCTACTTTCAGCAGTCATTAATCGGCCTGGTCTCTGCCTGCCAGCGCTTGCTGCCGCTCGGCCAGAGTCAAGCCAGTCAGCTTATCTGGCAGCTCAAACCCACATTATTGACAGTTGCCGACAGGAGCAAAGAGGTAGCCGCGAATTGCGATGTAATGAGTCTCTGTACTCCCCTGGTGGAAGTTGGCAGCATGCGGCATCCTTACCTGGCAACACGGCTATTTATCAGTTAGCGATTGGGAACAATGTGGGCGATTATCCAGAAGCAGGAACGCAAAAGGTTGAAGGCCGGTTGAGGCTACACTTCAGCCCTGACCGCGAACAACAGACGCGGTTGATGGTGCGCGAGCAGCGACCGCCATTGCAAGTGATACGCGCTTTTCCCATCTCAACCGGTGGAGCACTGGTACATATACATAATATTTCGGGCGGTGTGCTGGGAGGAGATCGGCTCAGTCTGGAGGTTGAAGTCGAGCCGGGAGCACGCGCGCAATTGACCTCCACCGGCGCTACCCGGCTCTATCGCAGTCGTCCAGGTGTTCCTGCCGCTCAACAAACAGGTACGATCACGGTGCGAGAAGGCGCGCTCCTGGAGTATCTTCCCGACCCGCTTATCCCATTTGCCGGGTCGTGCTACCACCAGCACATGCACATAGAATTGGATAGCGGCGCTGGACTCTTCTGGTGGGAGACGGTCGCCCCTGGACGGGTAGCGCAGGGCGAACAGTTCGCCTATGAACAACTCTTACTCGATTTGCACATTTCGACACAAGGTCGGTCGATAGCCATTGAACGTCTCAAGCTTGAACCGCACTGCCGCGCACTTTCTTCGCTGGCGAGACTGGGACCCTATTCCCATTTCTGTAGCTTCTATATCTGCCGGGTAGGACTGGAGGCCGTCCACTGGTCCACTCTGGAAAAAGAACTAGGAGCGCTGGCCCAGGAACTGTCTTGTCCCGGTGAAATTAGCTGGGGGGTGAGCACCCTTGTCGCGCATGGCCTTGTCATGCGCGCTGTAAGTCGCCAGGGACGAGATATACCGCCGGGTCTACTGGCATTCTGGCGCGCGGCAAAGCAGTACCTCTATGACGAGGAGCCTGTTCCACCGCGCAAAATCTACTGAAGAGGAGCTTTTTCGTGAATCTCACACAACGCGAACAGGAAAAACTTTTGATTTTCACAGCTTCCGAACTGGCCCGCAAACGGCAGGCGCGCGGACTCAAACTCAACTATCCGGAAGCTGTAGCTATTTTATCCGCAGAAATCATGGAGGCTGCCCGCGATGGCAAGAGCGTCGCGGAAATCATGTCATTCGGTGCCACCATCTTGAAGCGGGGTGACGTGATGGAAGGCGTGGCGGAGATGATCAACGAGGTACAGGTGGAGGCCACCTTTCCCGATGGGACGAAACTTGTTACCATCCATGACCCCATTAATTAACAGAGGAGCAAACGATGAAACCAGGTGAATATTTGCTGAACGAGAATGCGGGTGGTATCGAGGCGAACGCGGGACGCGCTGTCGTGCAGGTGCTAGTGAGGCACACCGGTGACAGGCCAATCCAGGTAGGCAGCCATTACCACTTTTTCGAGGTCAACTCTACGTTACAATTTGATCGGCAGGCTGCCTTTGGGATGCGCCTGAACATTGCCGCTGGTACCGCTGTGCGTTTTGAACCGGGCGAAGAGAAAGAGGTCAGCCTGGTCACGCTTGGCGGAGCGCGTGCAGTGTATGGACATAATGGACGAGTGAACGGCCTGTTAGATCAACCCGGTCAGCCTGGAAGTAGCGCCATATGAGCTTGAATATACCACGTCGAACGTATGCGGACCTGTACGGCCCAACCACAGGTGACCGTGTGCGCCTGGCGGATACGGAATTGCTGATCGAGGTAGAGAAAGATTTCACCGTGTATGGCGACGAGGTCACTTTCGGCGGCGGCAAGGTCATTCGTGATGGTATGGGGCAGAGCAGTCGCGCTACACGCGAGGAGACGAACGGCGCGCTCGACCTCGTCATCACAAACGCACTGATTATCGACTACTGGGGCATTGTGAAAGGCGATATTGGCATTAAGGATGGACGTATCGTGAAGGTTGGTAAAGCTGGCAACCCCGATACGATGGAGGGCGTAGACCCAGAATTGGTGATAGGCGCGAGCACCGAGGTAATCGCGGGCGAAAATATGCTGGTGACGGCAGGAGGCATCGACAGCCATATCCATTTCATCGCTCCCCAGCAGATATACGAGGCGATTTCTAGTGGTATTACCACCATGATTGGCGGTGGCACCGGCCCGGCAACGGGTACGAACGCCACCACCTGCACACCCGGAGCATGGAATATCGCACGTATGCTCCAGGCTACTGAAAGCTGGCCTATGAACTTCGGTTTCCTGGGCAAGGGCAACGCTTCTACAGACGAACCCCTGGCAGAACAGTTGCGTGCTGGTGCTTGCGGCCTCAAACTTCACGAGGACTGGGGAACGACGCCGGCAGCTATCGATAGCTGCTTGAAGGTCGCCGACCGATACGATGTACAGGTAGCGATTCATACGGATACCATTAACGAGGCTGGATTTGTTGAGGATACCATTGCTGCCATCGCGGGTCGCACGATCCATACCTATCATACGGAAGGGGCAGGCGGTGGCCATGCGCCCGATATCATTCGCATCGCCTCTCTCCCCAACATCCTGCCCTCCTCAACCAATCCGACCAGGCCATACACCGTCAACACGATTGCCGAGCACCTGGATATGCTCATGGTGTGCCACCATTTGAATCCGCAGGTGCCGGAGGATGTAGCCTTCGCGGAGAGCCGAATTCGCCCCGAGACGATTGCTGCCGAAGATATCCTGCATGACCTGGGCGTGTTTAGTATGATGTCGAGCGATTCCCAGGCCATGGGACGTATCGGTGAAGTAGTGATACGTACCTGGCAGACGGCGCATAAAATGAAGGTGCAGCGCGGCCCACTTGCGCAAGATTCCGCGCACAACGACAATTTTCGCGTGAAACGCTACATCGCCAAGTACACCATCAATCCTGCCATCACGCATGGCATCGAACACCAGGTTGGCTCGATTGAACCAGGAAAACTGGCCGATATCGTGATGTGGAAACCGGCGTTCTTTGGGGTCAAGCCAGAGATGATCGTGAAGGGCGGTTTTATCGCCTGGAGCGCGATGGGTGACGCCAACGCATCCATTCCGACGCCGCAGCCAGTGCTCTATCGGCCCATGTTCGGCGCGTTTGGCAGCGCAACCGCTGCTACCACCCTGACCTTTGTCTCAAAGGCCGCGCTCGCGGAAGATATTCCGCTGAAGCTGGGCCTGAGAAAAACGGTTGTCGCCGTTGAAAAGTGCCGCGAGGTTGGCAAAGCCAGTATGCTGCTTAATGATGCTACCCCCAGCATCGAGGTTGACCCAGAAACGTATGAAGTACGCGCTGATGGCGAACTGCTCACCTGCGAGCCAGCCACAGTCTTACCTCTGGCCCAGCGGTATTTTTTGTTTTAGGCAAGAAGGAGCAATATATGACAGAAAACACATTCGCGAGAGCATTCAGGGTGGGTATCGCAGGGCCGGTGGGCAGCGGCAAGACCGCGCTGGTAGACTGTCTGAGCAAACGGCTTTGGCCAACATGCAAGCTGGCGGTTGTTACCAACGACATTTATACGAAAGAGGACGCAGAGTTCTTATTGCGGGCGGGCACGCTACCCGCAGAACGTATCAGAGGGGTGGAAACCGGTGGCTGCCCGCACGCGGCTATTCGTGAAGACGCCTCGATGAATCTGGAAGCAATTGCCGATCTGGAAGAGAGCCTGCCTGGACTTGAACTCGTTTTTGTCGAGAGCGGTGGCGATAACCTGGCCGCCGCTTTCAGCCCGGAACTGGTGGATGTGTTTATCTACGTGATCGATGTTTCGGGAGGCGATAAAATCCCGCGCAAAGGTGGTCCAGGCATCACCCGCTCCGATCTGCTGGTCATCAACAAAATTGACCTGGCACCTTACGTGGGAGCTTCGCTGGAAGTGATGGAGCGTGACGCGGGGCGCATGCGCGGCCAACGTCCATTCATCTTCACCAACCTCAAGGATGGTACGGGCCTGGACGCCGTTCTCACATGGCTGGAGCAGCATCTCAAAACACCAGCGGATCAGCGCCGCTCTATCATAGATGCCAATGCCCCTTACATGGGGCAAGCGCATAATCACGATCATGAACATAGAATCGTGGGTCACACGCATACACATTAGACAAACTTGCTATTTGCGCCTGCCTGTCATGCAGGTCATCTTGCGGATAATCAGAGGCCCGCCGGTTCCGTCACGTATAAGTACTGAGCTTACTTTGAACGTTTATTCTTACGATTTCCGGTCTGCTCTAGATGTCCGAGCTGCGCTAGAAGCAGAAGCTCCCGTTCTCCACGCTCCACTAATTGTGCCTCCCACTCATCCTTATACTGACGCAAGGTAGAAACGAGTGTGCGTGCCACGAGCAAATTGCGATACCACTTCTGGTTAGCAGGAACGATATACCAGGGCGCTTCATCGGTACTGCACTTGGAGAGCGCCTCCTCATAGGCCTCTTGATACTCGTCCCAGTACTTCCGCTCAGCCCAATCAGCAGTAGTGACTTTCCATGCATCCGTTTGATTCTGCTGTTGGGCCAGTAGGCGTCTTTCCTGCTCCTCGTTGCTCATATGCAAGTAGAGCTTCAGAATAATCATGTCATTCTGAGCCAGCAAGCGCTCAAAGTCGTTAATGGCGGCGTAGTAGCGACTCCAGGCTGCTTGTGGCACCAGGTCATGCACGCGCACGACCAGCACGTTCTCATAGTGGGAGCGATTGAAAATTCCAATGACACCTCTGCCTGGAGTGACCCGATGCACACGCCAGAGGAAGTCATGGTCCAGTTCCCGAGATGTAGGGACTTTAAACGAGCGCACCTCGCATCCCTGCGGATTGACTCGGGAGAGGACCTGGTGAATCGTATCAGCCTTGCCACTGGTATCCATCCCCTGCAACACGACGAGTAAGCTATGATGGTGCGCCGCTGCCAACAACTCCTGTAACTCACCCAGTTCCTTGCCGAGTTGTTCCAGTTCTGCCCTCCCTAATGCGGGATCCGTATGCTCATCAACATAGTCGGGATCATAGTCCTGCAACTTGACGTTGCTACCTGCTTCAACTTTCCATGCAACTTGCATCATCCTGCTCCTTTCTCGATGTCGTCTTCTTGGAGAACCCTAGCTACGTAGTAGGGGCTTTGCTTCAACGGGATTATCTCCCGCCTGCTGCAACTTCTCTATACGCGCAAGTTCCTGCTCTCCTCGCTTCACTAATTTGGCTTGCCACTCCTTCTTATATGGACGCAAGGTAGAAACGAGGGTGCGTGCCACGAGCAAATTGCGATACCACTTACGATTAGCTGGCACGATGTACCAGGGAGCTTCATCCGTACTGCACCTGGAGAGCGCATCCCCATAGGCTTTTTGATAATCGTTCCAGTATTTGCGCTCCGCCCAATCAGCCGACGAGAGTTTCCAGGCTTTGGTCCTCTCCTCCTGACGGGCCAGTAGGCGTTTTTCCTGCTCCTCGTAGCTAATATGCAAATAGAACTTCAGAATAATCGTGTCATTCTGGGCCAGCATGTGCTCAAAGTTGTTAATGGCTGCATACCGTCGCCGCCACACCGCTTCTGGCACCAGGTCATGCACACGCACCACCAGAACATCCTCGTAGTGGGACCGATTGAAAATGCTGATCATGCCTCTGCCTGGAACGACCCGATGGATCCGCCAGAGGAAATCATGCACCTGTTCCCTGGACGTAGGTCCCTTAAACGAACGCACCTCGCATCCCAGCGGATTGACTTGCGCCATGACCTGGCGAATCGTGCCATCTTTGCCGCTCGTATCCATCCCCTGTAGTACGATGAGCAGGCTGTGATGCTGCGCCGCCGCCAACAACTGCTGCAACTCGCCCAGTTCTTCGCTGAGCTTTTCTAGCTCTGCTGATGCCAATGCGCGATCCGTAGACGTATCAACAAAGCCGGGATCGTAATCCTTCAACCTGACTTTGCTGCCTTCATCAACCCTCCATGCAAGTTGCATAGTGTTTCTCCTTTCGAATTGTCGAACGTGTCATGTGTTAGTATACCATTTCAATGGATGACTTCTCTCTTTGCATTCAGATTACTGGCAAGCCGTCTGCAGCGGCGCCCATTCGGATGGAACCACTTGCTGGTTGGTTGTCATATCGTTCCTCCATGAGCACTCGCTCTTGTCACGAAAAAGGTGTTCCCGCGAGAGAAGCAGCACCTCACATCATGAAACGCAGGGGAGCCAGGATGTGCTCACTCACTTTGTTATACCACGGTCGACTCTTCCACTGCTCCAGGGTCAGTTCAAACCGCTCGGCCGTATCTTCTGCGAAGAGCGCAGACATCTGCCGGGCAAACTCTGCACTGTAGATCCCGACATTGATTTCATAGTTCCCAACCAGACTCAAGCGATCAAGGTTGCACGTTCCGACCGTCGACCACTGTCCATCAACGGTGCAGGTCTTCGCATGCAGCATGGTATACCGGTAGCCAAAGATGCGAACACCGCCTCGCAGACAATCAGTAAAGTAGCTATGCGCAATCCAGTCCACCACGACATGGTTGGAGACCCACGGAACAAGCACCCGCACATCTACGCCGCGCCTGGCGGCAGCCTTCAGAGCCTCGAGGAGCATACGGTCGGGCACAAAGTAGGCAGTCGTGAGGAAGATGAATTGCTCTGCCTCATCAATCGCAGCGATGTAGAGATCGCGAATTGGGAAAGATAGGCGCATAGCCTCATTCTGACTGACGGTGATACGCGAGTCAACGCGGAGGTGATACCGCTGCGATATCTTTTCTTTTGCCGGGCAGAAGCGATTCCAGAAGGCAACGAAGGACCGGGCGAGTTCCGCCGCCGCAGAGCCGCGCAGGCCCAGGTGCGTATCGCGCCACTCCGTTGCGTAGATCGATCCAATATTGTAGCCCCCGATAAAGCTCAGCGTGCCGTCGACGATGAGCAGCTTGCGGTGGTCTAGCGCGTAGCGACGAGGATCGAGCAGATTCCACGGACGGCGGAGAGCACTGTATTCGAGCACATGCATCGGAGGAGCAAAAGATGATTTGAAGGCACGTGGAACCACGAGATTGCCAAAACGATCAAAGATGACATAGACCGCAACACCTTCTGCCGCTTTACGTGCCAGGTGCGTTTGAAATTCCTGGCCGACGGCATCATCTTTCCAGATATAGGTTTCTAGATAGATACTCTCTTGTGCCGCATCGATTGCCTCTAGCATCGCATCGTACAGATCGCGCCCGTAGGTATACAACTGGAGGAAATTCTCGCCAACATGCACTTCCTCGAAGGGTGCATGGGGAAAGCGTATCTCGTGTTTGCGCCGTTTTCCTAACGCGACGATGACAAGCAGGACGGCTGCGGTCAGGACCTGCACTATCAATACACCGAGGATGACTTTCCGCACGAGGCGTAGGAGAGACAGCCCGGAGAGCCTCTTGGAGAGGACCCCTGTTCGTTCTCGCGTATTCAGCATGGACAACTCGCTTTCTTGTTTGCAAAGGTAAAAAATGCTTTTTGACGCTCCGGCAAACGCATTTCTTCACGCGCAATTGGTATTCTCAAGACGAATACTATTGCTTATAATATTGCTTAATGATACCCCAAATGAAGTCCCGTCAATGTCTCTACTCACGACAGAGAGTAAAGAAGAGAGAGGTACGTATATCATGGTCACAGACAAGAGCACGCAGCAGAAGTCGTTTCTATATATCCCAAAGGAAGTTACGAGGGTTTTGTTATGATAGCATTGCGGAAAGTCTATGGCGCCAGGGTAGTTCATCTCTCTGCGCTGTTTCTCACACTGTTCTTCTCGATCGCGTCACTGGTCAGTTGTAGTCAGCCCGCGCCTCTTCAATATACGTCGCTCAATCTGGGCATCCCGGCTGCGGCGTTGCAATCGCCCGTCAAGGGCCCATTGCCCGACACTACAGAGTTGCACGTCGGCATCACCTTCAAAATTGATACGCGGTTGCTCGATCAAGCCGACCATCTTAAGCTCCAGCCTGGGCAGAGTTCCAGCCTGGAGGCTTTTGCCAAGCGCATCGGCATCGATGACGGCACCTATCAAAAGATCAAAGCCTTCTTCAACACGGGAGGGCTTGCCCTGCAACTGAGCAAGTTGCGGACCTACCTGTCATTGCAAGCGAAGGCAGGAACTGTTGCCCGGTTGCTGCAAACAAAGTTCGTCATTCACCAGTACAAGGGCCGGACCTTCTATGCGCCCGCGACGCCGCCCAAAGTCCCTACCTTTTTAGCCAATTCCATTGCTGCCATCACCGGATTGGATAATTACAGCAAGCCTCCCAAACACGCGCTGGATATCACCTCTCCTCAGGCATCACACGTTTCCCGCAATGGAGCACAGGATTGTAGTCCCGATGACCGGACGCTTTTCCCGAGTGACGTAGCCACTGCATACGGCTACACTACCCTCTATCAGCGCGGTCTGCATGGGGAGAATATGACCGTCAATCTGGTGGAGATTGACGGCTCGTACCCGGATGATATTCAGAACTATCTGGGCTGTATTCACTTCAAGGGGCATCTCTCGTTCATCAACGTCGATGGCAGCCCCTCGGACGCGGAGGGTGAATCGACACTGGACGTACAAATGGTCGCGGGCCTGGCCCCGGCGGCCACGATCAAGGTGTACCAGACCGATGGCAATGGAGACGATCCCTGGACGCAGGTGAACGATGAACTGCAGCACATCATTGACGATAATACAAGCAACGCCAATGCGGGAAGCGTGGTGAGCATCAGCCTGGGCATAGACGAAGCAGATATCTCCTCCGACGATGTCAACGCCCTCGATAGCAGCCTGCGACAACTGACACAGGTGGAGCATATGACGGTCTTCGTCGCCAGCGGCGACTGCGCAGCGTTTGCCAGCGAGACCTTCGGAGACCTTTCGGTGAGCTTTCCGGCCAGTGATCCGTGGGCGGTGGCTGTCGGGGGTACAAAGCTGTCCGTCGATAGTCAGGGCAACCGCACCGATGAGGTGGCGTGGTCGCACTTTCCCAACATTTTTAAGTGTGGCAATAGCTGGGGCACCGGTGGTGGTAATAGTAGCATGTTCCGCCGCCCAGACTGGCAAAAGGCCAACGGCGTCACTAATAGCCACTCGCAGAACGATCGTCAACTGCCGGACCTGTCGGCGGTCGCGGATAACCTGGCCGTCTACTTCCAGGGATCATGGGGGGCCGTTGGTGGAACCAGCGCCGCCGCGCCCATCTGGGCTGCCGGCCAGGCGCTGGTGAATGAAGATACGATGCAGACGTTGCGCACCTTCGGGTATGCACCGCGGCTCTATTATGCAGTTGCGGACCAGAATGCTGGCGCACATGCTTACTTTGATGTCACGAATGGCAATAACCTGTACTATACAGCAACGCCGGGCTGGGACTACACAACAGGTCTTGGCACACCAAATCTCGCGAACTTCGACCATACCGTATCCAGCACCCTGGCCCAAACTGCGAGTGGGTGAGCCAACATCTCAGGATAGCTTTTCGCTTGCGCTGGCGGTCACTTCCACTTCCCAAATTTTTTTATACTGCTGCCAACGCTTCTCTTCACGCGCTACATGTACGCTATTCATGTAGTTACACACGTAACTTCCCCGCCTTTAAGGGGAGAGAGAAACAAAGAACAGCGCAGCATGTACATGCGAAGCAAACGAAAGGAGAACCAAAAGGTGACAGACAACTCTTTACGGGACAGGATTCAGGGCAATTGGAAACAGTTGAGTGGAGGCGTACACCACGAGTGGGGCAAACTCACACACAACGATGTAGAGCAGATCAAAGGCGATGTCGAGATGCTGGCCGGCAAGATCGAGGAACGCTATGGCGTGACGAAAGCGGAAGCCAGAAGGCAGATAGAACTATGGGCCATCAAGTTCCTCGCGCACAAAGCGGAGCAACCGAAAAACGACGCGCCGGCGAACTAGCCTACCGGCGCACTTCGCCACGAACCGCAATGGCCGATAGCCATCACTGCAACGCTGCGCAGCGTTGCAGTGATGGCTATTGTTATTGACGGGTGCGGGAGAGAAGCGAAACAAGGTCCTACCCTCCACATGAACGTCCGCGTGCTTGCTCCTGTTTCTCCATCGCTCTAATAGAGCATTTCCTCACGCCAATTGGCATGGATGAGGAAGCCGACTCGTCTGCTTTCGCAAAAACATCCTATTAACTCGACGGTAATCTCTACTTGTGTTACACTTACCTCCATAAACATACAGCTATGTTGGGGGATACGATGAGAAAAAGGCCACCAAAATCATATATTTGTCTTACCTTGTTGAAGCAAGATATCAGAGAACTGGTACGATTATTCCAAAAAAATCTTCAGGATGTTGAGATCGTAATCGATGACATCCGCATTCTCGACAGCGCGCAGCTTGAGCAGTTTGATGCAGCTTACCAGGCGACGTCTCTGATTGCACGAGGCTACTATGATGAGGTTTTGGGGCAGGATACTTCAGGGATAGGTAAGCGCCGACTGGTCGAGCTGAAGATGAGTAAGAAGTCAGCAATTCTGCCGCCCGGTTGGAACGAAGTGGGCAACAGAGAGCCCGAGGTGGTTGCGCAAATCGGGAAGGTGCTCTTACGCTGCCAGAATCGCATTCAGCAGTGGTTGATAGGGTTCGTGTACTTCTTTTCTTTATTCCTACTTATACCCCTGCTACCATCATTATTACAAGAACATCATGTAGCTTTCATTGCGCAATTGCTACTCACGGTTGTGGGATCACTCTTGATGGCACCGGTTTTTGTCTTCCTCTTAAGCGGCATTTTGCGTCTTCTTCAAATGGATACCTATGTCTTTATGCTGCCTGGAGCGGTGAAGGCCACGCAGGTGTATGGCGAGCGCGAGACAAGGAGCACACTGGTTGTTGCGCTGGTACTTTATACGGTGGTTACGGTAAGCCTTCTTAATGCGTTTCGTCTTCTATGGAGATGACAGCAGGAACAGGATGAGCAATGCAAGCTGAAAAGTAGTATTGCTGAGCAGCTCCCGTCTATGACTATACTGTATCCCAGAAGGCATTGTCGGTCCCTCTGATTGCTCTTCCTCCTCGCTGAGGATATTTCCACTTTCTGTGTCTCAGTCTATCTACAAAGAGGTACTACATGAACATCGAACAGTATGAAGCATCCATGGACCCCGAATTGCGCGCAGGCTTCGTCCAGATGAAGCCTTTCTTCAGCAGCGTTCCGAGCGATCCAGTTGCAGCCCGCAAGTGGATGGCAGAGATGCTCGCAGCTGCTTCTGGAGAGTGGCCCAAGAACGAGCGGGTGACGGTTGAAAACCGCAGCATCCCAGGCCCTGCTGGCGCACCCGACGTTCCCATCCGCATCTATGCACCGGCCGCCAGAACAGGAGCGGTGCCTGGACTCCTCTATATTCACGGCGGTGGGTTCACGCTCGGAGGCCTTGACACGGAAGATGCCAGTTGTCAGCATATCGTTGGGGAAGTAGGCTGCGTGGTGGTCTCAGTGGACTATCGACTGGCACCAGAACACACGTTCCCCGCCGCGCCGGAAGATTGCTATGCCGCACTGAAATGGATGGTTGCCCATGCCGAACAACTCGGCATTGATCCCGCGCGCATCGGCGTGCGCGGTGGGAGCGCCGGTGGTGGACTCTGTGCTGCAGTTGCGCTCATGGCTCGCGACCGTAAAGAGGTCAAGCTCATCTTTCAGATGCCACTCTACGGTTGTCTCGATGACCGGCATATTACCCCCTCGAGCCACCAGATGGATGCTGAAGACATGGTATGGGGTCGGCCCGCGTCCTTGGTGGGATGGAGGGAGTATCTGGGAGAAGATCACCAGGGTAATGTCTCTCCGTATGCAGCCCCAGCCCGCGCCGAGGATCTCTCTGGCTTGCCGCCTGCCTATATGATGATCGGCGAGCTGGATCTGATGCGCGATGAAAACATCGAATACGCCACAAGACTGTTGCAGGCTGGTGTTCCCACCGAGTTGCATGTCTATCCCGGTGCCTTTCACGGCTTCGAGGGACTGGTCCCCAATGCAGCGGTGAGTGTGCGCGCAGTCAACGAGTATACCGAGGCGCTCAAACGTGGACTCAGTCGCACACCGACCGAAGACGAGGCATGATCGCTCGTCACCCGTCTTTTCTGAAGAGGGTCAGCATATCCAATCCTGAAAATGCTTAGCGTACAGAAAGCAGGATTAGATATGCTGACCCCTGTTATGGCAAGAGCTTGCGCCCCCTGGTGGTGAGTTGACCGCACAAGACAATGGAGACGATTGCCATACAGTGGCTCCACGAGCCATGACACACAGTCTCTGGGTGCGTCCTCCTGCCCCATGTTTGACCTCCTCACTGAGCCCCAGGTGCTATACTTTTGCTAATCAAAAGGGACCGATTTTGCGTGTTTGCTGCAAGCGTCAAGGTCTCCTTTTCACGGTGTCGTCTTGAGAGGAACGGTGCTCATGCTGGCAAGAACGGCTCGCAGTGCAACGCAAGAGAGAAAGCATGAATACGATCATGGCTGCGCAGGAGAATCTGGCTCTGGCCCGGTCACTGTTCGATCTCTACAACAATCGCCAGTCAGACCCGGCCTGGCTCGATAAGTATCTGGCTGCTTTCGCAGCAGACTCCGAGGTCATCGATGTTCCCTCCGGAGCAACGCTTCATGGTCCAGATGGCCACAAGCGGAGAGTGCTGTTTTTCGCAGAGAACTTCCCTGATTTGAGGGTAGAACTGACCAATGCGTTTGCCACAGAGGATCAGATCACCCTTGAGTGTACCTGGCGGTGGAACGACACCGGTCCCCTGTATCTGGCCTCGGGGGCTCTTCCAAGCATGAAGCGCTCGGGCGAACTGCGGGCCTGTTCTGTCTTGCAGATCAGGAAGGGGAAGATCACCAGTCTCCACCAGTACTACGATATGATGACCCAGCTGGAACAACTCGGTCTCGCCCCTGTAACGGGACAGGCGACGGAGTGACCTCTCCAGCCCGCTTCTCTTGCTCAATAATGCTCTCCTGTTTTGGGGAGCGACTTCTACCTCGTTTGGACCTATTAACGCTCAGGCACTGAGAAACTGCTCGATCAGAAGGTTGGTCAGATCCGGGCGGGTTGCAAATCAGATGCATTCCGATGCTCTCCGGGGCATCAGTATAGACTTCAAACAATTTGACCATCTCTGGACTTTGCTGAAGAGACATACAAAAAACTCCTTTCAAAACGGTGATGACGAGGACTTGTTCCCTGAAAATGTCAGTCAATGAAATGGTAAATGACGGTGTCAGTGCGAAACCGAACGGTAGCGCTCAAGCTGTTTGCTACTGCCACGTACAGGTCGCTCTGCTCCCGCCAGGCACATGCATCGGTGCCCCCAAAAGTGGGAATCTCGTCAACCACGGTGAATGTCCCATGTTGCCAGCGATAGAGCTGCGAAGTGAGCGCTGTTGTCGGGCTCGCTGGCATCCCCAGAACGAAGTTAATCCGCAGCAGATAGAAACCATTTGAGCCTAGTCTAAGGAGGAAGCGTTATGAAAGCGTCATGGGCAGTAGCCTCAGCAGGTCGTGGCGAGGTTTCAGCAGCAGATCATCTGACACTTTCATGACATTTTCATGACGCTTCCTCCTTAGACTAGCAGCAGAGAGGACAAGATGCAGCCAGTCGTCTCAAGTGCAATGAGGCACCCACTAACAGCATACTGTTTTACTAACAGTGGATCGAAAGAAAGAAGATGCTTGACGAAGAAGGAGGAAATCTATGACACAAGGATCTGAGAGCAGTTCTATTATTCATCCCACATTGCACCACTTCGGTGTGGAGACCCGGCACCCGGAAAAGATGATTGAGTGGTATGCCAAGGTGGTCGGTATGGTCACGATGTGCTCGACAGCGAATGCACGGGGGTCGGAAGCTGGCGTGTCTATGAGTGCTACCTTTGTCTCTAATGACAGAGCCAATCACCGCATGGCGCTATTCTCGCTGCCTGAGCTGAAAGAAGATACTGACAAACATGCGCACACGAAACTCCAGCACGTGGCCTTCGAGTATGCCACGATCGACGATCTCCTGAACTCCTACGCGCGTATCAAAGGCCTGGGGATCGAACCGGTCCTGACGACGGATCACGGCCCAACCATCGCCTTCTACTATGAGGATCCCGACGGCAACAGCGTTGAGCTGTTTGTCGACAACTTCGGTGACTGGGACAAGTCCAGAGAGTACGTGCGGACCTCGCCGGAATTTCACAAGAATTCGCTGGGTACCTTTGTCGATGCTGACAAGCTCGTTGCGGCCCGCCAGGCTGGTATGTCGCTTGCAGAGCTCCACCGGCGTGCGTATGCCGGTGAGTTTCCGCCTTCTCGCCCCATGAACCCGCGCGATTTGATGTAGCGCCTGGCGAAGCTGACATTCTCGTGTTGCGGGTGGCGAGCGCGGTCGAGGCCAGGATGAAGCCGCAGGGATCACCGATAAAAATGGGATCGGAGATCCTTCGCTGCGCTCAAGGGCAGGCTCTGAGCGCAGCGAAGGGATGACAGGGTTGGACCTGTCACGTTCATTTGAACCATGCCAAACTAGCGATTGGGAGAAAACGCCTCCCGGCTCAGCGTGGCGACGAGACTGGCGAGCACAGCTATGATCAGGAACGGGCCGGAAAAGCCCTTGAGGGGGGCCAGGGCACTCACATTATTGATGAGCGCCAGGACAGCTACCGCCAGCGCGACGCCTATCAGGATGATCATATCACCCACGATGAAATTGTAGATAGCTTTGATGACTTTCATGGATTCACCTCCTGTCTTTGTACGGTAGTGGGAGCTGATTGATTCTCTATGACCTGCGCTCGCTGGTGCTCTTTCACCCGTTTGAGCCAGACGATGAGCGAGAATGCCGCACCCAGGTAGATGGCGGCGAGGATGAGGAGAAAAACGTCCGAGAGCGGCCACTCCACGCCAAATCCCTCGCCCGTCCAGAAGGTGCCAAAGGTCGTCAGCATGATGCCGACGACGAACTTCAGCGTGTTTTCGGGCACCTTTGCCAGTGGCACGCGCACGAGCACACCTACCAGGATGACCAGCAGGCCAGCAGCGAGGGCTCCGAGCGCGGCGGAAGCAATACCGCTGGAGCGCGAGACGGTGCTTGTTGCTGCGCTCAGCCCAAAGGTGATTACGATGAACGCTACTTCGAGGCCTTCGAGTAAGACTGACTTGTAGGACAGTAGAAACCCGAAGAGGTCGAAACGGGACGCAGAGGCATCAACCGCTCCGCGAGCACGGAGTTGCGCCCGGGTTTCCTCGTAAATGGCCTCTTCATCGTGGCGCGCTTTCAAACCCGCATAGCGCAGGATGGCATTCTTCAACCACTTCAATCCAAAGAGGAGCAAGAGCGTACCGATGACCGTGCGAAGCACGTCGATAGGAACCCACTGGACAAGTGCGGTCCCCAGCGTCGCCACCAGTAGGGCAAGTGTCGCCGCGGCGGCTAGAGCGCCAAGCAGCGCGCTTCGCCAGTTAACCGTTACACCGACGACCAGGACGATGGTAAACGCCTCCACGAACTCAACCGCGGAGGCTAAAAACGCGGCAGTAGCAACAACCCATTGCATAGAGAGACTCCTTTGTATAGCTGCTTTCGTCGAGCGGAGCAGCTTCTTGTCCTTGCTCCGTTGGAGCGACGACGGCAGTTTATAGCCTAAACCTTTGCATAGCATACACGAAGGGCGTCAAGAAAAGCGTTGGCCGGGTCGTAAAAACGGGTGTAGTAAATTTATCGCTGCGGCCTCCTCGTTGCTCAGACGAAGCGCGTGACAACAAAGGCGAAAACGACACCCAGCACCGTGTGGGCGAAGGTGAAAACGGTACTCTTGTTGCTGTGTGCCTGCGGCAAGATATCGCTTGCTCTGAGATAAAGGAGGAAGCAACCGGTTCACCTCCCGAGAATATTGACTGCGCGCGCGATCACTATCCCGATGACTACGAGTGAAAGCACTGCTTCGACCATCATGAGCGCCTTCGCCAGTCTCGTGAGCGGATACGTATCGGCAGGACTCAGCGCGGTTGCCCCGGTAAAGGCAACGAACAGGTAATCAAGAAAATGCGGCACCCAATGCTTCCCGGCTGCTTGTTGTGGAAACAGAAAATCTACAGCGCGATGCCCAGCGAGATGACGCTTCCAGGGGCCTCCACCGTCAACTTCCCAATACCACAAGGCGAAGACCAGGATATTGAAAGACCACAGCAGGACCCCAGCCCGTAATAGATTGGTCGCGTGTGTATCGGTTGGCAACGTGAGCACGAAGAGTGCAACACTGGCAACGAGTGCCAATGTGCTCACGCCGAGGGGTACCAGCACGAGCATACGCCTGGCCTTATGTGAGAGGTCCCATGCTGTCAGGACGTCGATGACGAGTGGAACTACAAACACCCCTTCTACGACCAGCAGGAGCCAGTTAGGACCGATGATCACATTTGGTGGAAGAACCAGGTAGAGCAGGCCGGTCAGCAGGATACTGACGAGCGCAGCGACACTTGGAACCACCACTTCCTCATCGTCATTTGAAGCCGGATGATGCATCTGTTTTCTCGAGTGTACTATTCATTCCAGTGTATTCTACAAAATCAAGAAACGTTTGCGCTGTATGCCAGTGCGGACCGGAGACGCTGGAGAGCTCGGTGATAGCAGGTCTTCGCGGTGGTCTCGGGCATCTGGAGGGTACGCTCTTTATCAGGCTGCCTCGGACGGCTGTTTCCCACCATCGCCTTTGGGAGTACCTGAGCCAAGGCTGCGCCTCACCTCCAGATAACGCATGATCGCGTCGCGGCTCACGATACCGACCGGGATACCGTTTTGTACCACGGGCAACTGGTTCACATCACGACCGGCCATTAAGGGTAGTACATCGTTCAGACTTTGCTGTGGGGACACCACGTGCAGGCGCTCCACAGGGATCAT